>Ga0114930_10002586_pt1 | contig 16266 bp, 19 predicted proteins | sample AnhtaG_FD_87300 | JGI IMG/M metagenome (GOLD analysis project Ga0114930, IMG submission 87300) | Deep subsurface microbial communities from Anholt, Denmark to uncover new lineages of life (NeLLi) - Anholt_01485 metaG | ecosystem: Environmental > Aquatic > Marine > Oceanic > Sediment | place... | reverse complement strand
TAAAAGTCAAGCAAAGAGTGAATTTATGGGTATGAATGGGCGCCTACAAAATTACGCAAGTTTGAAGTTGGCAAACAGGTAACTGCTTAGCTCACTTGTTATCAACATCGTCCAGCCCGGGGACCCGTATTGGAAGGAATCTATATGGATTAGTATCGGCTACATGATATTGAAAATTGAAGAAGAAGGGCTTGTCTCCCTAACCTGTACCCCACCCGAGATGTCTTTTTTGAATAAGATGCTCAACATGTCGAATAACTATAAAGCAGTAGCTATTTTGCCGGTTGGATATCCGGATGAAAAAGTTGATTTGAGCAAGAGAAAACGCAAATTAATTGATCAATTAGCAAAATTTATCGACTAATCGGTCACCCTAATCTTAAGGTTTGAGCATTGAGGAGATGAAAGTATCTACTCTAAGGAACCTTGCCTCTTTGTACATAACCACCTTTGCCCGGGTCTGTGTTCTTACATGATTGGTTCCAGCTACATGGTCTGGGTGAGAATGGGAGTTGATGATGTAGGCAATTTCTAGATTGTGTTTTTCTACTCTTTCTAAAATCCTCTCTGGCTTGTAAGAAGGGTCAACAATGATTCCTTTCCTCGTTTTTTCCTGACCAATCAGATAGCTGAAATTTCTACCAACATCGCTGGCGACTTGCTCGAAAATCATGGGTAGCTCCTCGAGTTAGTTTCTAGAAATAACGCTTCCTGACAATCTCACGATGATTCCTGCAAGCTCTTCCTGTTCATTTTTCCAGTTCTTCGCAAGTTCAATATCGTCTTGTCCGTTAAAACAGAAATCCTTCCACTAGAGCACTCAAAAACAGATTGGCAAGTGCTGAGATTTGGCTTAACTTATTCCCAGAGAATACTATCAGGGAATTCTTGTATAACTGGTAGCTCTGGATATACAGTAGGCTAGGTCATGTTTTGCTTGGCAGCTTGAAAGGAGGCGATGGAGAGGAGAAAGGCCTGAGTTCCGACGAGAACGGTGAGGTCGCTATCTATATAGGCCGGGGTACGTTTGACTCTTTTGAAGGGTGGCGGGCGCATGAGGTTCTTACCTTTGAGGACGGTTCTACACAGCGGATCAAGTCTCAAGGCATAGCCAAACCGGGAGAGGAGGGAAAAATCCTGTTCTTTGAGGGTACGTTTGAATACATCAAAGGCACTGGCCGATTCGAAGGAATCAAGGGGAGCGGGTCCTTGACCGGTGAAGGCTTCCTGGCCTTTGGTGTCGGGTACATGGATTTCAGTGGGTCCTACACTGTCCTCTCCGGGTGATCCTCATCAGATCGACGCGGTCCTGAATTCTGTCATTCGTCAAGCAACATGTATGCCTAAGCTGGGGTTGCCGAGTTCACCATGTTTGTCCAGATTGCCTTGGGCGACTTAGGCAGCCCCTAAGACGTCGCACTCTCAACTTGGACACCCACCAGCCGATAAGCTACGATAAGTAAATCCGGAAATAGCCTTTAAGAGAAATACTCCGTACCAGAGCCCTCCAAACAGATTGACAACGACTGAAACTTGGCTTTGGAAAGAGTTTTTTAGCGATTTAGTTTCGGATAAATAGGTTAATGTTACATTAGTTAGCATAGGAGAATTTTGTGACCAATTTGTGACTATGAGAGGTACAAATTCGTACAAATAGAGACAGATTGGCGGGGACAAGAATGTGTGAAGAAACTAGCTAGGACTCTGTTTTCTTTTCTCTAGCCTTCTTTGCAAATCTTCCGTTCTCGGATTGCAAGTCCAGAGTACACTCTTGAGCCGTTCATATTGGTCCTTTTCAAGCTCAACCCAAGGACGGGCCATTTTTCCTTTATCATTTTGCAGAACTGTGAGGTAAGATTTCCTTGGCCGAAAACAGGGATCAATGGTAATATAGAACAGGATTTGGGTGCTTTTACCCCAATTGTACTGGTACGACATGGTTTCGTAAAGCATGGAAAAATCCCCATCTGAGGAACCCTCCTTGCTTTCCGTCTTCACCAGAAAGCGGGAAGGAGGGATACTACCCCTGCAGCTTCTCCAGTGCCTGGGTTAGGCGCTCCACCCCCCGCTCGCACTCCTCGGTCGAGCACGAGTAGGCGATCCGCAGGTAACCCTCTCCGCCGGAGCCGAATATCGCACCGTTCACCGTGGCGATGGCGTGCTCGTTCAGTAGGTAGTCGGCCACTTCAGCCGAACTCTTTCCGAAGATCTTCACGTTCGGAAAAGCGTAGAAAGCCCCTTGAGGTTCGGCCAGGGTGACCCCCTTGATGGCCCGAAGTCCCTCGACGATGACCTTTCTGCGCTCGGCGAAGGCGCTCACCATCTCCTCCACGCACTTCTGGTCGGCGGTCAAAGCCTTGGTCGCCCCATGCTGGATGAAGGTGTTGACGCAGACCGTGGTGTACTGGCGCACCTTGAGCATGAGGCGGGTGAGTTCCGGGCTCGCCACCGTCCAGCCCAGCCGCCAGCCGTCCATGCTGTATACCTTGGAGAAGCCGTTCACGATGATGGTGCGCTCAGCCATGCCTGGAAGCGAAAAGATGCTGGGTGCGCAGGGGCCTTCGCCGTAGTAGATGCGGCTGTAAATCTCGTCCGAGAGGATGAGAAGGTTGTACTTCACCGCCAGATCGGCCAGCGTCTTGAGGCTCTCAGGACACTCCACGCAGCCGGTCGGGTTTGCCGGCGAGGTGATGCAGAGCATCTTAGTACGGGGAGTGATGCGTGCAGTCACCTCCTCGGCACCAAGGGAGAAGTTGTGCTCCTCCTTCGTGGGTACCTCGACAGTCACCCCGCCCGCCAGCGCGGCGCAGGACTTGTAGTGGTGCCAGCTCGGATCGGCCACGATTACCTCATCCCCAGGGTTAAGGAAGGCCAACATGGCCACCATAATACCCTCGTTCGCACCCGACATGACGATGATCTGCTTGTCCCACTCGACCTCGACGCCGGTGTCGATCTTCGTGCTTTCGGCGATGGCCTTCCTAAGGGGTGGGATCCCCAGGTTGGGTGCGTAGTGGACGTCTCCTCGCTCGAGGGATTCAGCCGCCGCCCGCTTGATGTGGGCAGGGGTGTCGAAGTCGGATCGGCCGATCTGCCAGTGGATTACGTTCTTGCCCTGAGCCTCAAGGGCGTTCACCGCGTCAAACACTTTTCGGATGCCCGAGAAGGGGACCGCGTTCACCCGGTCGGTGGCGAAGGCCTCGGGCTGGAAATTTCCGCTCATCGGATTCCTCCTGGTTGAATGATTGGTGGATTAACTATTTTAATACTGCAACCATTACAGGTCAAGTTTGAAAAACTTCTGAGTGGTTGTAAAAACAAAGAAACACACAAAGTTGCTCCAAATTGGATCTGTTTGGAGCAACTTCTATTTCCCGTACTTGTTGGTGGTCGGGTGGCAGGAATGAAGCTTGAACCTGAAAAAATCGTTACTAAAATTAGTACGCATACATTCGAAGAACAATCATATCAACAGTTTTTGGATTCTTTGAAGGAAGATAACTATGTTCTGATTGAATCTTCAACAAATGTTCCGTGTGAATTCTGTCTTCCCTGATGACCAAGATCAATGGCCGTCCTCATAATTAATTACTGATTCTATTGGCAAATATTTTCCCTAACTTGGCTGTTTCTTTAAGCCCGTTTCCGGTAAGTACTAAAACAGCATTTTCCCTCTCGTGTTGGTCAATCTTCATCCATCCCGCAAGAGTAGAAGCCGAGGTTGGCTCAACATAGATTCCCATGGAAAAAAGCAGCCAGGTAGCCGAGATTATTTCATCCTCGCTCACACTGATGGTAAATCCGGCCGTATCTCTTATAGCAGCAAGCACAGCTTTTGCCCTTGGAGGCTTTTGAACCGCAATGCCTTCTGCCACTGTTATCTGAGCATCAATCTCCGCAAAATCATTAAGACCTTGCTCGAAAGCAGTGTGAATTGGGGAACACCGCTCTGCCTGTACGCCAACAATTTTAGGTATTTTTTTTGTATACCCCCATAAATAGAGAGACCTAAAACCTTGGTATATTCCTTCAAGAAGACCACCACTGGCTATAGGTACTACGGCCATGGAGGGCACCTCCCTGCCTAATTCCTCCCAGATTTCAAAGGCTGCAGATTGAAAACCCATCGCAAAATAGGGGTTCCACAGATGACTGGAATAGTATGAATTTTCTAATGCTTTGATCGCTGCATCGTTGGCATCCTGTCTTTTGCCTGGTACTTTTACAACATCTGCTCCATACATTTTTATTTGAATAAGTTTTTCATCAGGGGTATAAGAGGGTACAAAAACCGTACATTTTACACCTGCAGCAGCCGAATAAGCAGAAACGGCCGCCCCCGAATTTCCTGAGGAATCTTCAACAACACTCGTAACTCCAATGTACTTGACAAGTGATAGGATAACACTTGCCCCACGGTCTTTGAATGAGCCTGTTGGCTGTAAAAAATCAAGCTTTAAAAAAACAGGAACTCGATCAACCCATCTCTTTATAAGCGGCGTAAGACCTTCCCCCAGAGAAACGGGATTAACATCCTCTGGAAGACCGAAAGCCCCTTTATACCTCCAAATTGTGCTGTCTCTCCGATTCAATTCTTCAAGGGGAAAGGGTTTTTGTCCCTCTACTACCAGGAAACCACCACAGGTACATCGGAAAATCTTGGCTTCTATAGAATATTCTTTGCCACATGCAAAACAATGATACTTCATTCCTAACTTACCTATTTTCTTGTTTAAAATGGTTTAGCTAACAAATATTGCCAGGTCCGGACAACCCATCTCACATAGTTTACATTTAGTACAATTTTCAGGACGAACATCACCAACAATATTGAATCCCTTACTGTTAACAATTTCCGTCATTTCAAAAACATCTTTTGGGCAAATGTAAATGCAAAGCTCGCATCCCTTGCACAATTCGCCATCAATATACACAGCCATATTAATTTCCTCTAAGTCCTTTTATGATCTGGACCATTTCCTGAAGGGTCTTGGCTATATGAACCCCTGCTATGGATAGTGCTTCTATCTTTGCTTTTGCCGTTCCCTTAGATCCTTCAATAATGGCTCCAGCATGTCCCAGAGACTTCCCCTCAGGTGCAGCCCTTCCAACAATTAGCCCTACAACTGGTTTAGTCACATTAGTTGCTATAAACTCGGCAGCTTCTTCCTCCATACTGCCGCCAATCTCACCCAGAAGAACGATTATATCTGTTTCCTGATCTTCCTGAAATAAGCCTATTATTTCCTGCTGGGTCAGCCCCCAAATTGGTCCTCCCCCAATCCCTACCACAGTGGATTGGCCAATTCCTGCTTCAGTTAAAGTCTTTCCCACTTCATAGGATAACGCGCCACTTTTAGAAACGACCCCAACTCGGCCTTCGATAAACATTCGGGTGGGGTGAGCACCTAATTTACATTTACCAGGCGCTATAAGACCAGGGCTTCCTGGGCCTAATACCTTAGTACCTCTGGATTTTGCATAGGAGATGATTTCAATAACATCATGGTCAGGGATGCCTTCTGTGGTAAGTACAAGAAACTTTATTCCGTTATCAACTGCCTCAAAGCACGCATCCTTAGCAAAAGGGCCGGGTACAAAACTAATTACAGTATCGATTGAATGGTGCTCTTTTGCTTCAGCCACGAAATCGTATACAGGAATGCCTTCAACTATGGTTTTGCCTTTCCCTGGTGTGACACCAGCCACAACTTTCGTGCCATATTCTTTCATGACCCTGGTTTGCAGTGTTCCAGATCGCCCGGTAATTCCCTGAACCAGCACCTTCGTTTCTTGATTTATTAAAACAGCCATCCTTATTTTTCCTTTGCCAAGGCAACCACTTCTCTTACCGCTCCGAGCAAGTCATCGTATGTAGGTATGCCAGCCTGGTCCATCATTTCTTTTCCCACTTCTTCCATAGTGCCGCACATCCTGACTACTAAAGGAATTTTAAGGTTGTTATCCTCCCGGTACCCCAGAATCCCTTCTGCCATGTCATCCATACGGTTAAAACCACCGATTAAAACGATCAACAAACTTTTAACCTCAGGGTTTTTTAAAACTGCGGCCATGGCGTTATACATGACTTCAGGATTTGTAATACTCCCCAATTCGCAAAAGTTCGCAGCCTCTTCCCCTGCATCTTTAATTAGGTCGAGAGTAAGCATTCCCGTTCCAGCACCATCAGATATCAGACCTACTGAACCTGACATAGGAACATAGGTAATCGTGTCCGGTTTTGCTTCTTCAGACTCTCTGTCACCTCTTGCTAAAGACTGCTGTTCATTAACTAGTAAAGAAAAGAGCTTTTCCTGTCTTGGCCTGGACTTATCATCCAACAGAATTTTGGCATCGAGAGCAACCAGGCCAGTCGGTGTCAAAGCTAATGGATTGATTTCAACCAGTGTGGCATCATAACTTGAATACACTGCATACAGACTATTTATCAGTTTTTTTAGTTCCCGATGATCTTTAAGACCAAGTGTTTTGGCGACATAGCGAACCTGATATGCTGTTGGGCCTAGAAAAGGATCAATAGGAAGCGTAATGATTTTGCCCGGATTCTCCTGGGCAATTTTTTCTATTTCCACCCCACCAGCAGAGCTGGCTACTAACACATGCGTGGCACTGTTTCCCTTGAAGGTGATGGAAAGATAAAATTCATGCACTATATCAACTTTCTCTTCTGCCAGAATAGCTCGGACAGGTTCTCCTTTTAGTTTCTGGGAAAACATATCTTGCAGAAGCTCAGAAAGTTTAGATGAGCTGTCCCATATCTTTATTCCACCAGCTTTACCTCTACCTCCAACCAGCACCTGTGTTTTTAGAACTGCTGGTGGATCGACTTCAATCGGCTGATTGGGAGATACTATCAAGGTTCCTTTAGGCACAGGTATGTTGTTTTCTTTAAAAATACGCTTCCCTTGAAACTCATATAGTTTCATGGTCTATCCCCCCAATGATATGGTTATACCATTAGCCAGGGTGATTCCCGCCTCGATTGCCTGGAGGTTGATATCAAGAAACCTCGTGGGTACCGACTCTTTAACAACTTCAACTAGATCATCTCTTTCAATTAAACCAGTACTCTCCTGCAAAAATCCCAAAATAACCATATTGGCTGTAATCCTATTACCAAGATTTATCGCTGTTTCAGTGGCAGGTACTTGATAGATTTTCGCCTCGGCTGAATGGGTTTCCGTTACCAGCTTAGGGTCAATTATTAGTGTTCCCCCTGGCTGCAGGCTCGGCAGGTATATATCCAGCGCAGTTTGAAATAGAGCAACTAAAATATCTTTTTTCTCTAAAATAGGAGAGTTAATCGGTCTATCAGAAATGATCAATTCTGCCTGACACTGTCCTCCTCTTGCCTCCGAGCCATACGACTGCGTCTGCACCGCATAGAGATTCTTCTTTGTAACTATTGCAGTCCCAAAAATGACGGCCGATAGTACAATACCCTGTCCACCAAAACCACAAAATCTAATGCTTATCGGTTTCATAGGCACTAGTCCTTTACACATAAAGTAGTTCCAGCATAAATCGGTCTTTTGGTTTTAATAAACTCGCCAAGAATGAACTTACCAGCTCTTTCTTCCTCAGAGAGTTTTTGGGCCTGTGCTAAGGTAACCGATCTCTCTTCGATCCATCTGAGGACGCTATCAGTTCTGCCGCTGCCCAATGCGTAGCGTCCAAAGTACGTGGGGCACTGGGAAATGATCTCGACCAGAGAAAAACCACGGTGTTGAAGGGCTTTTTTTAGGGCCCTAATTGCTTGCGGGGCTTTTGTGGTAGTCCAGCGGCTAACATAGGTTGCTCCAGCCTCAACCACAAGCTGGCAAAGGTCAAGAGGAGGCTCACAATTTCCGTAAGGTGTAGTCATGGTTATTAAACCAGAGGGCGTTCCAGGAGCTACTTGGCCTCCGGTCATGGCAAAGTTGAGATTATTTACAACCACAACAGTCACATCAAGATTACGCCGGGCAGCATGAATTAAATGATTACCTCCGATAGATGCGGCATCACCATCACCGGCGAATATGACAACTTTCAAATCTGGTCTGTGCAGCTTAATTCCCGTAGCCCAGGGTAACGTTCGACCATGAACTCCATGAAGAGCATCTGCATTCAGGTAGACAGGAATTCGAGCTGTACATCCCACTCCACCGATGACCACCATACTGTCAAGCTCAAGTTTAAGCTCATCAATGGCTCTCAGAAAAAAGTTGAGAACTTGACCGCATCCACAACCAGGGCAGAAAGAATGGGGTAAGTACCCCTTGCGGATGTACCGTCTTTGAGGGCTTATGAGCACCTTCATCTCTCAACCTCCTTAATCACCTGATAAATCTCTTCTGGGAAATGAACTAGCCCGCGGTTCTTAGTTACCCGTACAACCTGGCACAATCCTCGGCACAATCGCTCAATTTCAATGGCATATTTTCCTATATTCATTTCCACTACAATAACAGTCCTGACATTTTCAGCAACCTGACGGATTTGCGTTTCCGGTACGGGCCAAACAGTTACTAGTTTCAACAAACCAACCTTCAGGCGTTTATCCCGCGCCATCTTCACTGCATCTAAAGCTGGTCGTACTTCACTACCATAGGCGATAAGTACAATACTAGCGTCGTCTAGATGGTAGGATTCCGTCTGGCAGATTTTGTCACGGTTTTCCCGGATCTTTCCTGTAATACGTTGATAGAGCCTATCAAAAACTTCTGGCTCCCAATCAATCCCCCCCCTCTCATCATGCGGATTAATGGAGTACAGGGTATGATACCCCTTGCCCAGGGGAGCGAACTCTGGTGCACTGTTTTTTTCTGCTTTAAACGGCTGGTAATCAGCAGGTGATAGGTTCGTATATTTGCGATTATAAACCTTAATCTCTTCTATAGAGGGGATCTCCAACCTTTCTCTCATCAAGGCAATAGTCGTTTCTGACATGACTATTACTGGATTACGGAACTCTTCAGCCAGATTAAATGCTTGAATCGTATAATCAAATAATTCCTGCACCGAGGATGGGGCTAGACAAATTATTTCGTAATCACCACTGGCTCCCCAGCGCATTTGCATAACATCAGCCTGGGTAGCGTAATTCTCACCACGCGTTCTCTGAACATCAACAATTACACATGGAGCTTCCACAGCCGAGGCATATCCGATTCCTTCTTGCATATAATTAAATCCTGCACTTGCTGTAGCCGTCATTGTTTTTGCCCCAGCAAGCGATGCACCTATAACTGCATAGATGGAAAAAAGCTCATCTTCTCCTTGCACAAAATTTCCCCCTACTTTCGGTAAGCGCTGGGACATCCGCTCTGATATCTCATTAGCCGGGGTAATGGGATAACCTGCAAAAAAATCACAACCTGCAGCCAGAGCGCCTTCAACAACTGCATAATTTCCTAACATAAAGTGAACTCCTGTAAGAACTCGATTAGTAAGATTTTTCCGCTCTTCGCTCATTCCTCGTATCTTCTTAATGATTAACTTGCCTATAATTCTATCCTGTGTTACCTGTAACCAACCTTAGGTATTTCTCATTCTTTTGTACCAACAATATATCTAATGGCTCGAGGATATGCTCACTTAAGTCTTACCCCCTTGTTATAAAAAACTCACAAATCTAGGCGAAATGACTGGATACTACTGGCTTGCCTAAATTTCAAACCTTAAAAATATTCGCTGTCCGGACTCGTGGCATACAAACAATTTCTTTAGACTCCAGTTTTAAAAAATCATTACTGTGGGCTGGTATTAATGCCACAGCCGTATCAACTCTCTATTCTTGTCTTTATAGCCTGCAAGATCCGCTTCTCGCCATTAATTAGATGGAATAAAACTGCGTCAGCTGCTTTTTCGGCATTACGCTCATTGAGGGCTTCCAAAATTAACAAATGCTCCTTGGTAACTTCCAAAATAACCTCTTTTTGTATCAGGGAGTCATCCTCAGCGAAGTACCGCATTCGCATTGACATTTGATGTACCCTTTTTAGTGTCTCCTTTAATAACATGTTGGGCAAATAAATGTATAGTAATTCATGCAAGCCAATATCTGAATTTCTGTAAGCAGAAAAATCATACGGTTTTTGTAATACCTTATGTATTTTATTGTCCAGGTCATTTAGTTCACTATCTAGGGGCATTGTGGCTGTAATTCGTGCAGCATATGGTTCAAGAAGTCTCCGCATTTCCCAGGTGTTACGGACATCCTCCTCTTTTATTCCAGTAACCTTTGCACCCTTATTTGGAATAAGAGTCACAAGCCCGACACTTTCAAGTCTTATCAATGTTTCCCTCACTGGCGTAGTACTCACCCCAAAATCCTCTGCCAATTTATGAATTTGCAGCTCCTCTCCTGGGGCATAAGTATTAGTAAGAATCGATTCCTTGATTGCTTCATATATTTGATCTCGTATTGAAACTAATACCACCTTTTTTTTCATCTTTTTCTTATATTCCTCTTAAGCTCTGATAAAAAGATTATGCCCTATAATTTCGGTAAAATTGAATGACCTTGACAAAAAGGCCATCTTTCCTCCAAGATAAGAAGGAGCCAAAAGGGGGTTCTATGATTTCTTTGCAATGCAGGCTAATAAAACATTCCAGTAATTTGGCCCCTCGCGGAAAAGCATTGGTTCCCCAAAAGAAACAACCATAATTACTGCTTAGTATTTTTAAAAATCACCTTTTTGAATAGTTCTCTGATCTTGAAGGGAATTTACAGAAAAAATTAGACTTGACTAAAAAAATATATGTTGCATAATATACGATATCATACATTAAGTATAGCATAATTTTTCTACATTGCAAATTAAAATTTAAATTCTCTAGAAACCATTGGGTTAGAGTGCTGAATACAGGGGGAAGTTGAAGCATGAGCGTAACATTAGAAGACATCAAGAGGGCTTATGAAAGGCTTTCAGTGCATGTTAGGCATACTCCTATTCTGCGGGGGAGTGAATTGGATAGCACTTTGGGGTGTGAGGTCTTCTTGAAAGTCGAGTGCCTGCAGCTCACGGGGTCTTTTAAAATCCGTGGTGCAACGAACAAAATATTATCACTCACTGAAGAAGAAAAGGAGAAGGGAATTATTGCTTCTTCATCGGGTAACCATGCCATGGGGGTTGCTTATGCAGCAAAAATGTTGGGCATCAAGGCCACCCTTGTTTTGCCGGAAAATGCGCCCCAATCAAAGATCGATGGGACAAAGTCGCTGGGGGCGGATGTTGTTTTGCACGGTTTTGATTCAATCCAGAGATATCAAAAGCTTTATGAAATAAAGGCGGAAAAGGGGTATACACTGGTTCATTCCTATGATGACCCGACTCTCATCGCTGGGCAAGGCACATCTGGATACGAAATTATCCAAGACCTTCCTGACGTGGATACCGTTGTTGTCCCCTTGGGTGGCGGAGGGCTTCTGGCTGGTATAGCAGTTGCCCTTAAGGAAATGAATCCATCAGTAAGAGTTATCGGAGTAGAGCCAGAGGCCATACCTCGCTATAGCGAGAGCCGGAAGGCGGGTAAGCCGATTCAGGTTCCCATGGGAGAAACGGTTGCCGATGGACTGATGATCACGAAGACTGGGAAAAATAATTATCCCCTCATCGAGAAATATGTTGATGAAATCGTTACTGTCGGAGATGAGTACATTTATCAGGCCCTTAATGAGATCGTGTTCAAGGCCAAGGTTCTTGTTGAACCCTCGGCTGCGATAGGAGTGGCTGCAGCACTTGGGAAGAAAATCCAATTGAAACCCGACATGAAGGTCTGTTTCTTCTTGTCTGGTGGGAATATTGGTCCGGACAAATTAGTCGAATTTGTTAACCACGGAATTGCATCATGGGTCTGCTAAGATATATGCGGTTCTAAATAATGGAATTAATTCATGCTTTCTACTTTTGGCGTTCATCCGTAGAGCAAATTATGAGAAGGGACCTAAAATTTTGAGGAATTTCTATGAATTTAAATTTTGGTATCCACGCTTGACTTGATAAAAAAAGAAAAGGTGCTAACAATTGGTAGTGAAGTTAGATCTTTGGAAGGAAAGAGCTAAAAATAAGGCCAGGAGCAGGTGAGAGAATAAATATGGCCGTTAGCTGGGACAAAGGAGAGCTTTCCGAAGAGAAAGGTGTTGAAAGATTAATTTCTCTTTTGGGAGCTTTCCACAGAAAAATAAACAATGTCCGAAGCAAGGAGAAAAATGATGTTTAGAATAGTCAATTCTGTTCTAACAAAGTCAGTGGTGGTTCTGTTCTTGGTCAGTGCACTGGCACCAAATGCGAAGGCAGCACAGGAGGTCGAGAAGATCAAGATAGCTCTAGGCGACATAGTGACTATCGAGACTCTTCACTTTGTGATCGCACTTGAAAATGTGAAGAAAAGGGGCGTTGACGTTGAGCTCATTTCCTTCAAATCGGAAGATATTGCAAATCAAGCCGTAGTAATTGGTCAGGCTCACATAGGAGTCGGCACACCGTATTCGGTAATCCAAAACATAGATGCGCCAATTAGGATCTTCTTCCAGCTTAGCACTCTACAGTTCTTCGCTGTTGTAAATAAGAACTATTACCAGAAGTGGGAGGACCTGGACGGCGAGGAAATGGTGCTACATTCAAGGACCTCCGGCACATTAGCCTTAGCTAATCTCATGGCGCTGAAGAAGGGCATCAAGTATGGAAAAATAAGCTACATACCCGGATCTGAGGTACGTGCTTTGGCCATGCTAAAAGGGACTATCAAAGCTACCTACCTTGACGCATATAACAAAGAATTCTTATTGAAGCAAGAACCAGATCAATTCCTGGTCCTTCCAGCCGGAGACGCTACAGCGAGCGATGAGACTCTGTTTGCAACGCTGGACTTTATCGAATCCAACCCCAAGACTATGCGTATCCTTCTGGAGGAACTCCTCAAGGTCTGGCGGAGAGTCAATGCGGAACCCTCCTACGTTATAGATGAACGTGCGAGACTTGGTCTGTTGCCGGATCTCCCCCAAGAGCTCGAACCGGAAATCCTTCCCTTCTTCCAGCTAGCTGCCGAGAACGGGATGTTCCCCCCCAACGGTGGTAGCGAGGAGGCTGCCAGGCAAGATTTCGAGTTTTTCACTCTGGCGGGACAACTCAAAGGACCGGCCGAAGACCTGAAGGTGGAAGACTTCTGGTACCTTGACCCGCTAAAAGAGGTCTTAAGGGATATGGAATAGGTGAGTCGACCTCTAACTTGAAGTTGAGAGCTAGACAGTCCTAAGCGCGAAGCAAGGACAGAGGTGGTTTAAGAACCTACCTTTTCCACAGAAGAGTGGATAGAAAATTGGGGTAACAGGTAAGTTTTTCCGAGGAAACACCTCTTTGTTATATGCATCGTGCAACGGGTGCAGCGAGAGCACCTTGTTTATCTTCGCCAGAAGGATTTCAAGGTGCTCTAATTTTTTGTGACTCAGCATCTATCAGAGTAGGTGAGCCGACCTCTAATTTGAAGTTGAGAGCTGGACAGTTAAGCGCGAAGCAAAGAGAAAAGGGTGTTAGAATGCCCATAGTGCTTAGAAGATATGTAAATCAGCGTTTCTTGTGGAGATTGGTGTCATTATGCCTGGTGTTCGGAGCGTGGGAGCTGGCAGGAAGGAAACCCATTAGTATTGCTTTTCCTACGTTCAGCTCAACCATGCTGGCATTGGCCGACTTGATCAAAGAGGGAACCCTTTCCTCTGCTTATGCCGTAACACTTCAGCCACTTGCAATCGGGGTCCTGATTATAGGGATTTTGGGTGTTGTTTGTGGGATTGCTATGGGGCTGTCCAGGACTTTTGAGTGGTTCACCCTACCTGTCTTCATTATCGTGCAAAGCGCTCCCATGGCCGCGCTCATTCCCTTAATTACGTTTCTGTATGGCATTGGGCTTGCAGCAAAAGTTCTCGCCGTAGTCCTTATGGCGGCCCCGGTGATTGTCTTGAATTCCTATAAAGGTATTCGAAACGTAAACCCTTCTCTAATTCAAATGAGTAGGTCCTTTCTGGGGAACAGACAACAAGAGATTGCGAAAATTATCATCCCTGATGCCTCTGGTCTAATTTTCGCCGGCCTGCGACTTGGGGTTGCCTCAGGTTTTATAGGAGTCGTGCTGGCTGAACTGCTAATTACGCCGACTGGGATTGGGGATTTAATTACATACTATCGAGCCATAGCAGAGTACCCCTCTATGTTCGCTTCAATTACTTCAATCATAGTCTTTGCCACTGTGACGGTAAGCCTCTTACAATGGCTTGAGAACATCTTATTTAGGCCAGAAAGAAGGGGGAGCTAATGGGAGGAATCTCGCGGAGAGCATCGGAACTTGCCAAAGAGGAGAACAATAATATGCAAAACAGCCCTATTATAGAGGTTAGAGGCATTTCGAAAACGTACGAAGGGGGTTGTGAAGCGCTGAGGAATCTGAATATGGCTTTTCCTCGCGGAGAATTAACCACGCTACTGGGACCAAGCGGGTGTGGAAAGACTACCCTCTTAAAAATAATCGCCGGATTGCTTGAACTTACAAGGGGGGAAGTGCTGATAGAAGGTAAAAAAGTTGATGGTCCTGGTCCTGAACGCGCTTTTGTCTTCCAAGATTTTGCCCTCATGCCATGGGCAACTGTTCTTAGAAATGTCGCTTTTGGCCTGGAACTCAGGCAAGTGCCCAAGAAGGAGCGTTTGGAGATCGCGAGGAAATACATTGATGAAGTGGGATTGTCCGGTTTTGAAACAAGTTACCCACATGAATTGTCCGGAGGAATGCGACAGCGTGTTGGTCTAGCCCGAGCGTTAGCCGTTGATGCTGAGATTCTTCTTATGGATGAACCTTTCGCATCTGTTGATGAACAAACACGGCGCAAGTTTCAAGAAGATCTGCTTGGCCTCCTGGAGACAGAAAAGAAGACCGTAGTTTTCGTTACTCACAGTATAGAAGAAGCTATATACCTTTCTGATCAGGTTGCTTTGATGACACCACGCCCAGGATCCATTATGAAAATTGTTAATACGAAGACAGAGCGCGGAAGAAATCCTGAAGAGGTACGAAGGGATAAGAAATACCTGGACTGTGTTGAGGACTTATGGCAGATACTAAAACAATATCTAGTCTGATACAAATAAGGTTACATACAGCATGACTATTTTAGGGAAAAAGGTTCCCATGATGTTGTCATTGGTAGTCTGGTTAGCCGTCTGGGAGCTTGTGGGTAGATCACGCCTGCTATTCCTCATACCACCTTTTACTGAGATACTGAAGGCTGCCACCACGGTGGTAACCAATGCCAAGTTTGTAGACGCCGTAATAATCAGTCTAAAGGCTTTTGGGATGGGCATGGGGATTGCTCTCGTAGCGGGCATATCTTTGGGCGTGTTAATGGGGCGGGTGAAGATCGTCGAACAGTCGCTTAGTATGTGGTTGAACGTCTTCGTAAGTGCACCCCTAACGGCGATTGTTCCTGCTCTTATGGTAATATTTGGAATAGGGCAGACAACTGTTGTGGTCACGGTTCTTCTATTCGCCATTTGGGTTATCACTTTGGATACGCAAGCAGGGGTCAAGAATATAAGCCCTTCCCTGTTAGAGATGGCCCGCTCCTTTGGGGCTAGCAGGTTCGAAGTGTACACGAAAGTGATTCTCTGGGCAGCTCTTCCTGAAATCTTGTGTGGATTGAGGCTGGGTTTGATTAGGGGGGTGAGGGGGCTCGTTGTCGGCCAGTTGTTGATCGCCATTATGGGGCTGGGAGAGCTGTTCGAGCTCTACTCCCGGTACTTCCTCATGGACCGATTCTGGTTCTTAGTGATTCTCGTATTTGCGTTTGCATTCGCGTTGGCAGAATTGGTTAATTATCTGGAACGCCGGATAGAATTCTATGCGAGGACAAGATAATGACGAAAAGTATTGTCCACTTAAGGTATTTCCATAATAAAGCAGGAAGTAAAAATCCATCATTTCAGCAAATATATTTTCATTTTTGTGGTTATTATGATACTATATGTAACGCCATAAATAGTGCGTATAATTAAATTTATGGTATAATTGGGAGTAAACCAATTTTAAAGGAGGTTGCTCCCTATGGCTCATCTCCTACGGTCTTCAAGGGTTATGGGATCGGGATCACCCCGGGCGTCCCAGTAGACTCTCTCAGTCGAAGGAGCGAAAACTGCGAAATGAAATCCGACGCTCTCCTCGAGAGTTGGGATACGATCAGAACCTGTGGGATGGTCCTTTGCTCTCTTACCATCT
>Ga0114930_10002584_pt1 | contig 16270 bp, 24 predicted proteins | sample AnhtaG_FD_87300 | JGI IMG/M metagenome (GOLD analysis project Ga0114930, IMG submission 87300) | Deep subsurface microbial communities from Anholt, Denmark to uncover new lineages of life (NeLLi) - Anholt_01485 metaG | ecosystem: Environmental > Aquatic > Marine > Oceanic > Sediment | place... | reverse complement strand
GGGCGGGGGTAAGAAACAGCTGACCCACAGCGTCTATGTCGTAGAGGATAGAGATGAAACTTGAATTGGACACGCTGGTCTTGGAAGCGTGGCCTTTGAATAAGATCCACCGAGATCTCAAAGGGGCCACCGAGGGTCGGTATTCGTAACTTCATGAGAGGGATGCCTGATTAGGAGGGACGACACCTCCTTGGTGGTTGGTCCCTCACCTGCCTTGGGGAGAGGCCGGCAAAGCAGTCTGGCCGGAGCGAAGCGGAGCCATATGCTCGAGGCTGCCGGTCTCTCCCCGATTTCGCCTAACAGCGATTCGGTTGATGAGACTAGTTGGCCGACTATTCTGCGGCTGGGTGAGAGGAAAGGTCTATTTGGTGTGGCGGTAATAGCGATGAGGCCGATGTAGCCAAAGATCGCCGAGCTGTGCCGAGCAATGGTCTGACTAGCTATCGCGGAGCAGCGCTAACAGATGAGGCGAGATTATAAGGAGGTAGGACCGGTTGTGACGCTCGCGCTCAAGGCTGTGGCCATGGCTATGGCTGTGGCCAGTATAGTGTTGACTGCTCTGAGGGTCGCGTCCATCGAAACCGACGTAGTGCTTCTGAGCATTGGGCTGTTCGCGTTATCTATCACTTCCCTCCAAGAGTCCGAGAAACAGCCCGAAGGCCCTCTTCGACAGCTTGAACTGAAGGGGCATCCCGGTAGCCACGAATCTTCTGCGACTGGGTGAGGGTGAAGAGGAGACACAACTATCTGGCCAGCGGGGCTTTTCGGCTCACCTCGTTCTCCTAAATGCTCCGCAAAGAAGCAAAATCTTAGATGTCTAAGTCCTTTGTCTCATCAATGAGAGGATTTTAAGGAGGAGGGACAACAATGGTCGGTCAACTGTCTGTAGAGAGGCTGCGAAGGGCCGCCGACCCTCGGGTGCTGGGCTGCAAGACCAGCGAAGAGTTGAGGCCCCTGGAAATCACTATCGGCCAGGAAAGAGCGACTAGGTCATTGGATTTTGGTCTGGGGATTAGGGAATTGGGCTTCAACATCTACGTGGCTGGCCTTCACGGCACGGGGAGGACCACCGCCGTCAAGCGCTTCCTAAAGGAGGTGGCTAAGGAAAAGCCTGTGCCCCACGACTGGTGCTATGTGAACAACTTCCGTGACCCCTACCGCCCCAAGGCCCTCTGCCTCCCCCCTGGACGAGCCAGGGAGCTTCAGGCGGATATCAAGAGTCTGGTGGAGGGGGCACAGCGCGAGCTTGCCCGAGCCTTTGAAAGCGAGGAGTACGCAGTCAAGAAGGAGCAGACCGTGAAAGCTCTGCAACAGAAACGGGAGGAACTCTTTGCCGATATCAACGAGAGGGCACGCAAAGAAGGATTCATGATCCAACCGACTCCTATAGGCCTGCTGACGATCCCCCTGAGGGAGGGCAAACCTCTCAGTGATGAGGAGTACCATGCTTTGGGCCCGGATGAACAGAGGGAGATCTCGCAGAAGCAGGAGGAACTGCAGGCCGAGCTGAAGACAGCGATCCGACAGGCGAGGGGGTTGGAGAAGAGCGTTAGGGATGAGCTCCGGAAGTTGGATCAAGAGGCGGCCCTATACGTCCTCGAACCCCTCATCGAGGATCTGAAGGAGAAATATCAAGACCTCCCGGAGGTGGTAGCCTACCTGGAGGAGGCGCGAGACGACATCTTGGAGAACCTATCTCAATTCAGGGCGGAGCCCCAGGCTGAACCCTCTTTGCCCTTCCCCATCCCTGGAGCAAGGGAGTTGCCGTTCAGGAAATACGAGGTGAACGTGCTGGTGGACAACTCCGAGTTCAAGGGTGCACCTGTGGTCACGGAGCTGAACCCAACGTATAACAACCTCTTTGGCCGGATAGAGAAGGAGGCCCAGTTCGGGGCCCTGGTCACCGACTTCAGCATGATAAGGGAGGGCTCCCTCCACCGGGCCAATGGTGGCTACCTGGTTCTACCTGCCGAGGAAGTACTGCGCAATATCTTCTCCTGGGATAGCCTAAAGCGGGCGCTCAGGAACCAGGAGATTGTCATCGAGGAAGCAGGAGAGAGGCTGGGCTTCATCACCTCCAAGAGCCTTCGGCCTGGGCCCATCCCCTTAGACGTGAAGGTAGTCCTGATCGGAAAACCCATGCTTTACCACCTGCTCCATGCCTTAGATGAGGATTTCACCGAGCTCTTCAAGGTCAAGGCCGATTTCGACACCCGCATGGATCGAACAGAGGAAAACATAAGGGACTACGCCGCCTTCGTCTGCACCGTCTGCGAGGAGGAGAACCTGAACCATCTGGACAGTTCGGCTCTGGCCCGGATCGTGGAGCACGGCTCCCGTCTGGCTGAGGACCAGGAGAAGCTCTCCACCCGCTTCGGCGAAATAGCCGACATCATTCGCGAGGCCAGCTTCTACGCCTCCAAGGAAGGGGGGCCCCACGTGACCGCCGCCCACCTGAGAAAAGCGATCGAGGAGAAATTCTACCGTTCCAATCTCCTCCAAGAGAGAATTGTGGAGATGATGAAGCGGGGGACGCTCATGATCGATGTCAGGGGCGAGGCGGTTGGCCAGGTGAACGGCCTGTCAGTGACCAGCCTGGGGGATATAACCTTTGGCCGGCCGACCAGGATCACCGCTAGTATCGCACTGGGCCGGGAGGGCCTCATCGATATCGAAAGAGAGGCCAAGCTGGGTGGCCCCATCCACACCAAGGGGGTGATGATCCTCGCCGGGTATTTGGCCGACAAGTACGCCAAGAACAAGCCCCTCAGCCTCTCGGGGCGCTTAGTCTTCGAGCAGAGCTACTCTGGGGTGGAAGGGGATAGTGCCTCCAGTACGGAACTCTACGCTCTCCTCTCCAGCCTCTCCGGCCTCCCTACAAAGCAGGGCGTTGCCGTCACTGGCTCCGTCAACCAGAAGGGTAAGGTGCAAGCCATTGGCGGGGTGAATGAGAAGATTGAGGGCTTCTTTGAGGTCTGCAAGGTCAAGGGGCTTACCGGGGAGCAAGGGGTGATCATCCCAGAGAGCAACGTAAAGAACCTCATGCTCAAGGAGGAGGTAGTGGAGGCCGTCAAGGAGGAGAAGTTCCACATCTGGCCGGTGAAGACCATCGATGAGGGGATCGAAATCTTGACCGGGGTCAAGGCCGGTCAGAGGAGGCAGGACGGCACATTCGAGGCAGGAACTGTCAATTACCTAGTGGACAAGCGGCTGAGGGAGCTGGCAGAGACGATGAGGGAGTTTGCTGGAGTGGAAGGGAAGGGCCGAGGGAAGAAGGACGAGGAATGATCGTCCTCACCCCAGCACCCTAATGACTGCATCCCCTGGATGGATTCAAGTTCAAAATGGGAAAGATCATTATCGACTCAATAGCTACTCGTGCCGGCTGCAATCTCGCTCGGCTTCGAGCCCCTCCAAGATCGGACTCGAAGTCATCCCTTGAGCCTGCAGACTATCAACGGTACAAGGGTCCAGGAAGGCACTTGAGTATGGTCAGGGCGATCATAGTAGACCTGGATGGTACACTCATAGATTCCACCGGGGCTCACGCTCTATCGTGGCAGGAAGCCCTCGCCTATTATGGGAAGATGGTCTCCCTTGAGGAGATAACTCCTCTTCTCGGCAAAGGGGCGGAGGAGATCACAGTCACCCTTTGGGGCGAGGAAGCAGAAGCCCGTCTCATAGAAGAACTCACCGAGATGCGGAAGAAGATCTTCGCGAAGCGATACCGGCGAGAGGTAAAAGCGTTTCCCATGGCGCGGGAGTTTCTCTGTCTTCTAAAGGATAGCGGCATGCGTATCGTCTTAGCCAGCTGCGCTCACCAAGAAGATGTGGAGTACTTCATCGATTCTTTCGACCTGAGACCCTGCATCGATGAGCATGTAAGTGCCGATGAAGTGGACCGCTGCAAGCCGCGGCCAGACATCTTTGAATTGGCGCTTCAGAGAGCAGGTGTAGAGCCGGAGGAAGCGGTGGCCATAGGGGACAGCGTGCATGATGTCCTTGCCGGCCGCGCTTTGGGCATCCCCGTCATCGCCCTGCTCTCAAGCGGAGGGGAGAGGGAAAAACTCAGGGCAGCCGGTGCCTCAGAGATCTATAATGACGTCCGAGAACTCCTGAAGAAATACGACCAATCGCTGTTGGCTAAGACTTAGCGGCTTCCGGCAATGGTCAGAACCAGCTTGGAAGCGATACCATTTGCAGTCCGGGAGGTAGATGACCTCACTGCAGCGAGATCTCGAAGATAGGGCGATGTCTTAGACTAACGGCGTGATATAAGTCACAAACAGGGGAGCGTTGAACCGCTAAAGTGAGAGAGATTCAGCGCTGCTCCCTTAAGTTAGCCCAACTATGCCAAAGTCCAGTGGGAATAAGGGTAAGATAGAGCCATGCTGCAGCGTGAATTAACGAGGATCGAACGCCTGTTGAGCGAGGCCCACGAGGGAGAAGATGAGGTTGGAAGGCAAGTAGATATCCAGGCAAGCTCGATAGATCGACTTCTTTCGACCCTTGACCGTGCAAAGGAGGAAATGGAAGTGGGCGATATGTTGAAAGGGAAGGTGGCTATAGTAACTGGAGGAGCTAGCGGGATAGGTCGAGCCACCGCTATCCTCTTCGCTCGAGAGGGTGCCAAGATAGTAATAGCTGACTACAACCCCAAGGGAAGCCAGGAGACCCGGGAGATGATCAAAGAGGAAGGCGGGAAGGCCACCTTCATCGAGACAGATGTATCCAAGCCGGGTGATGTTGAGCGGATGGTTGAGGAGACGGTCAGAATCTATGGTCGTCTAGATATCCTCTTCAATAACGCTGGGATCGGAGAAACAGCCAAGGTAACTGAGGCATCTCTAGATCACTGGGAGAGGGTGCTAGCGATCAACCTTCGAGGTGTGTTTCTGGGCTGCAAATACGCCATCCCCAAGATGATCGAAAACGGGGGTGGATCGATCATCGACAACGCCTCCATCCTGGCCGAGGTAGGCTTCAGTGAGGCGGCGGCCTACAGCGCCAGCAAACATGGGGTAGTAGGCCTCACCAAGACCATAGCCCTAGACTACGCTGCTGATGGGATTCGCGCCAATACCGTGTGTCCGGGCTTCATAAGAACACCCATGGTCACGGAGGGGCTAGACCAGCAAACCAGGGAGTACATCGCTACCCTTCACCCTTTGGCGCGAATGGGCGAGCCCGAAGAAGTAGCCGAAGCGGCGCTCTTCCTTGCCTCGGAGCGTTCATCGTTCATCACCGGAACATGCCTATTTGTGGATGGTGGCTACACCGCTAGGTGACTTGGTCACTGCGGCACATGATGTACACCAGGTAGGGCGTACCTGGAGCGGCTGTCAAAAGGGGATGATTGGATGGGAGGGAAGGCTCGATCTAGAGCGGTTGTTCTAAACCCATAAGGGGTCAAAGGCGAGAAATCAAGCCCGTAGAAAGGAGATAGGATATGGTAGAGGGAAGAGGTTATTCATTGACAGAAATCAATCGGAAACCAGAAGTGATGACCGATATGGCCAGGAAACACCTGACCGTCATTGAGGTGCCGGCAAAGATCAAGGCCGCAGAGCCTTTCGCTGTCCACCTGAAAGTGGGCGGCATCGACGGTGTAGAGCACCCTAACTTGTTGGGTCACTACATCCATTGGCTGGAACTTTGGGCCGACGAGCAGCTCTTGGCCCGGGCCGATTTCTATCCCACGGTCAGCCAACCTGAGGCCACCTTCACCATTGTCTTGGAAGGGCCTACAACCCTCAGGGCTTTGGAGTTTTGCAACCTCCACGGAATCTGGGAGTCCAGCGAAGAGGTTGCAGTCGAATGAGAAGAAAGACTCAGGCTTAAGGAGCAGCCTGGCTAGTCATGTCCGATTTCAGGAGCGGAGGGGAGCGGGCCTTCGATCGGGCCCTGCAAACGAAGAAGTTCCATGCCGCTATGTACCGAGAGGCGAGACAGGCGCCGGATGAGGGAATAGCTCCCAAAATCCGCGATATCCACATCTACCAGGTGCATGGCTATACCATCAAAGGCGGTCCTCCCGACATGTGCCCGATCTGCAACGCCAAAAGGGAGAGATTCGAGAGTCTTCCGTCCCGCAGGACTGATCTGAACAGGAATAGGGAGTAGAGAGGATGAAAGTAGAAGTCGCTCCGCAGGTCTACTGGGTAGGGACCATCGACTGGAACGTCAGGAACTTCCACGGCTACACCTACACCACCCCTCGCGGCACAACCTATAACGCCTATTTGGTAATAGATGAGAAGATCGCCCTGGTAGATACAGTCGCCCCTCCGTTCGCTGGAGAGATGGTGCGACGGATAAGGGAACTAATCGAGCCCGGGCGCATCGACTATCTCATCGCCAACCACGGGGAGATCGACCATTCGGGGGCCATCCCAGAGGTCCTAAAACTAGCCCCCCAAGCGCAGTTGATCTGCAGCAAGAAGGGAAAAGATAGTTTAGGCAAATACCTGGGCCCCGATTTCGACTTTCAAGCGGTCGGCACTGGAGACAAGATCAACCTGGGTCAAAAAAGTCTGACCTTCATAGAGGCTCCCATGCTTCACTGGCCAGACAGCATGTTCACCTACATTGAGGAAGAGGCTCTGCTCCTGCCAAACGATGCTTTTGGCCAGCACTTGGCTACAGCGGAAAGGTTCGCAGACCAACTGCCTGTGTGGCTGGTGATGGAAGAGGCTGCTCGTTATTACGCTAATATCCTTATGCCTTTTAGCCCCCTGGTGGTCAAGAAGATCGCGGAAATCCAAGAGATGGGCATAGCTGTCGATATCATAGCACCCAGCCACGGTCTCATATGGCGGAAAAACCCAGGGCAGATCATAGAGACCTATCTCCGCTGGGCCCGAGGCGATTTCAAGCCCAAGGTCTTGGTGGTCTATGAGACGATGTGGGGCAGCACGGAGAAGATCGCCAGGGCCTTAATAGAGGGGCTATTGAGCGAGGGTGTGGAAGCGGCGCTCTACGGACTTCCCATGGCCGATCGTAGCGAAGTGATCAAGGAGCTTCTTGACGCCAAAGGAATATTGGTAGGCTCCTCCACACACAACCGCCAGATGTTGCTCAACATGGCTGCGTTCCTAGAAGATCTGATCGGTCTTCGACCTGAGGGTCGACTGGGTGCGGCCTTCGGCTCATACGGGTGGGGCTCAAGAGCGGTCAAGCAGATGGAAGAGGCGCTCAAAGAGGCTAGGATAGAGGTCGTAGAGAGCGGCTTGGCCATCAGATGGGCCCCCAGTGAGGAAGAAAGGGCTCGCGCGGTGGAGTTCGGGAAGCGATTCGCCCGCCTGGTCAAAGAGTCTGTGTTCTCGAGTCCGTAACTCAAAGAGGGAGGAGATGGAGAGAAAAGAACCCCTACCGGTTAGAAGCGAGGCGCCCGATTTCACTCTGCCCGCAGTAGGAGACGAAGAGATAACCCTCAGCAACTACCGAGGCAGGAAGAATGTGATCCTGGCCTTTCACCCCCTGGCTTGGACCTCAGTTTGAGAGTCGGAGATGCGCGCTTTCGAGGAGGCTATGCCTCGATTCGCGCGCCTCAATGCCCAGGTCTTGGGTATAAGCGTTGACAGCGTTCCCACCAAGGAAGCCTGGGCCAAGTCGCTGGGGATCAAATCTTTCCCCTTGCTGAGCGACTTCTGGCCCCACGGAGAGGTAAGCAGGAGTTATGGCGTACTGAACGAAGAGAAGGGGTTCGCCGAACGGGTGGTATTCGTGGTGGACAAGGAGGGTTTGATACAGTTCTCTAAGCTCTACCCTCTGAAAGAAGCACCCGATGTGGGGGAGATTCTAGAGGTGGTAAAAACCTTGGAAGCGCCCTAGACCTTTACGTATGCCGAGCGCTCAGGACGACGGTACGAGCGCAGGGGCCATGGGGCTCTTCCATAAACAAAAAATAAAGGAGGTAATGCGATGGAACTAAAGGGACAGAGATCGTAGGCCTAGATGTAAAGGAACTCTTGGCAGAGCTGAACAAAGCCTATGCCGATGAGTGGTTGGCCTTCTATCAATATTGGGTGGGGGCCCAGATAGTGGCCGGAAGGCCAGCCGCCAAAGCGGTGTCCTCCGAACTGATGCGCATAGCCATGGAGGAGTTGGAACACGCCGATGAACTGGCGGTCCGCATCACCCAGTTGGGTGGCAGGCCCCTAGATAACCCAATGCAATGGTATGAGATGACCAACTGCGGCTACACTGAGCCTCCAAGAGATCCTAGCGACCTGGAGGCCATCATCAAACAGGTGATCGAGGCGGAGGGGTGCGCCATCGGGGTGTACGACAAATTGGCCAAGATGACCTTCCAGAAGGATCCCGTCACCTACCAGTTGATGATCCATATCATGGAGGAAGAGATAGAGCACGAGGATACCTTCGAGAATCTCATAGGTTAGGAGGTAGGAGATGGCCAAATGGGAGTGTCTATCCTGCGGCTACGTCTATGACCCGGCAGTGGGTGATCCCGATGGCGGTATACCGCCCGGCACCCCATTCGAGGATCTACCTGACGATTGGGTCTGTCCTGAGTGTGGCGTAGGCAAGGAGATGTTCGAGAAGTTGGAGTAGAAGAGCCCTGGGGGCAGGGGTCAAAGCTTGACCCCTGCCCCAATAATGAGGAGGCATCATGCCCGTAAACGATATGACTCTTAAGATCGCAGGGGAGGCTGGCCAGGGGGTGGAATCGAGTGGCGCGGGCTTCGCTCAAGCGCTGGCGCGAGGCGGTCTCCATATCTTCGCCATGCAGGACTACATGTCCCGCATCCGAGGGGGGCATAACTTCTTCCAGATAAGGGTAGCCCCCCACGATATCCACAGCCACACCGATAAGATCCACCTCCTTTTGGCCATGAACAAGCAAGCCATAGCGGAGCACCGAACTGAGATGGCTGAGGGGGGAGGAGTCATCTACGACCAAGGGTTGAAGGTTGAAGCGAAGGAGTTAGAAGATGAAGGCATCAGGGCTTTTTCCTCCCCCCTGGTGGAGATCGCCGAGGAGGTGGGTGGCCATCGGGTCATGGTCAACACGGCTGCCATAGCCGTGGCCACCGGCATCACGGGCTACAGTTTCGAGGAGATCGCTGAGGTGATCGAGAAGAACTTCGCTAAGAAAGGTAGAGGCATAGTAGATTCTAACCTCAAGGTTGCGGAGGCGGGTTACAAGTTCGCCCAAGACACCTACGCCCCAGAGTTCGAGCATTGCTTGGAGCTAATAGAGTCACCCCCTCGTATGATAATCCACGGCAACCACGCCTTCTGCCTGGGAGCCTTGGCCTCCGGTTGCCGCTTCATCTCCGCCTACCCTATGACCCCGGCTACCTCGATTATGGAATGGATGGCCGCCCATGCCGCCGAGTACGGCATCGTGGTGAAACAGACCGAGGACGAGATAGCGGCCATCAACATGGCCATTGGGGCCAATCACGTAGGAGTTAGAGGGATGGCCGCCACCTCGGGAGGTGGCTTCTCTTTGATGGTAGAGGCTCTTGGCCTGGCAGGGATGACCGAGACACCCTTGGTGATAGTAGAGGCCCAGAGGCCCGGCCCCTCCACCGGCTTCGCCACTCGCACCGAGCAGGGGGATCTGCGTTTCATGCTCCACGCCTCTCAGGGAGATTTCCCCCGGCTGGTGTTGACGCCAGGGACGGTGGAGCAGGCCTTCGAGGCGGGGGCTAGGGCTTTCAATCTAGCGGAGAGGTATCAGACCCCGGTGATAGTGCTCTACGATCAGTTCCTGGCCAACTCTTTCCGAACCGTTGAGTTAGATGACTTTGGCTTTGAGGGGGTGAAGATAGATCGGGGCGAACTATTGAGCCCCGAGGACCTGGATGAACTGGAAGGGGAATATGAAAGGTTCGCATTCACCGAATCGGGTATCTCCCCTCGGGCGTTGCCCGGCTCCCACCCTAAGGCGGTATATCCCGTTACTAGCAATGAGCACGGCCCCGATGGTCACATCTGGGAGGATAGGCAAAACCGCATTAGTATGATGAATAAACGGATGAGGAAACTAGAGGCCGCTCGAGGAGATATTTGGCAGCCAGAGCTTTGCGGGCCTGAGGAGGCAGAGGTGACCTTCGTGGCCTGGGGCTCCACCTATGGCTCGCTACGGGAGGCGGTGGACCGGTTGAGCAAGGAAGGCACGAGCGCTAACATGCTCCACCTGCCACAAGTCTGGCCTTTCCCCAAAGAGAGGGTCAGCGAGATCTTGAGAGACGCCAGGCGGGTCATCGGGGTGGAGCAGAACTACAGCGCACAGTTGGCTGGCCTCATCCGGCAAGAGACGGGGATCGAAGTGGAAGCCAACATCTTGAAATATGATGGGCGACCCTTCTCCGTAGATTACATCCTCACCCACTTCCGAAAGGAGGATTTCGATGGTCAGACCTACTGATTTCACCGTTTATCAGAAACCTACCTGGTGTCCGGGCTCCCCCGCCTGCGGCGACTTCATGATCTTGGGGGCCCTCAAGGTGCCGGTGGCCGAACTCGGCCTTCTTCCCCATCAGATATTGATTTCTTCCGGCATCGGCTGCGGTAGCAAGTTGCCCGACTATATGAAAGTCAACGGGTTCCAGGGGATTCATGGCCGTGCTCTGGCCTTGGCTACGGGAGCCGGGCTGGCCAACCACGAACTGGTGGTGATGGCTGTCACCGGCGATGGAGATGGCTACGGCATAGGGGGCAACCATTTCCTGCACACCATGCGCCGCAACCACAACGTCACTCATATCGTGGAGAACAACCAGCTCTATGCCCTCACCAAGGGACAATACTCCCCCACATCGAACCGGGGGTTCGTCACCAAAACCTCGCCTCTAGGGGCGATTGAGCCCCCGATAAACCCCCTGGCCTTGGCTTTGGCCTCTGGCGCCACCTTCATCTCCCGCACCTTTGCTGGGGATCGAGACCATATGGTGCGGATCTTCAAAGAAGCGATCCAACACCGGGGCTATGCCCTAGTGGATGTGCTTCAACCTTGCATCACCTTTAACAAGTTGAACACCTACGACTGGTATCGGGCCCGAGTTTTCGATGTGGAGGAAGAGGGGCACGATCGAGGTGATAAGTCCGCGGCCTGGGAACTGGCCCAACTGTGGGGCGAGCGCATCCCCATAGGGGTGCTCTACCAAGAGGAGCGCCCCACCTACGAGGACCAAGAGATAGGCCTCCAGGCTGGCCCCTTGGTCAAGCGGGAACTGAAGGAGTTGACTCCAGCGCAGGTGGCAACGCTGAAGAGGGAGTTCATATGATGGTGCCCGGCTTCGAAGAGAGGAGCCGTCGATGGAGGTGCCTTTGCAGAGTAGTCAGCTGGGAAGCGGGATCCCCATGAGAGATAGAGCACTCGCGATTGGCATGAGAAGGAGGTTGAGATTATGGCTTTGATAAGATGACGACCTGGCTGGCGGCTCAGGAGATGGGAGCCCTTCCCAGAGATGGAGGAGGAGATGGAACGTCTCTTCGAGCAGTGGCCCTTCGAATGGGTAACTCCCTGGAGCCGTCGGGCTTTAGCAGTGCGGGAATGGGGACCGCGGGTAGATATTTTCGACCGTCCGGACAAGGTGGTTATTAAGGCCGAACTCCCCGGGATGAACAAAGAGGATATCGATATCTCCGTGAGCGGTAACGTCCTCACCATCCAAGGGGAGCGCAAGGCCGAGGAAGAGGTCAAGGACGAAGACTACTATTGTTGTGAACAGCACGGGGGGCCTTCTACCGGGCCATTCAATTGCCGAGCGGCCTGGAGACAGACAACATCGATGCCACTTACGATAACGGCATCCTGGAGATAACCCTACCCAAGGCTCCGGAGGTGAAACCTAAGAAGATCGAGGTAAAGTAGAAAGGGAAGATCCCGCTTCCCTCCTTAATAAGTAGGAAAGGGGGGTCATCTGACAAGTCTTCTCTGTACGATAGAATCATCAGTATAGTGCTTCGTACGCTAGCCAGCAAAAGCACCCCCTGAGATCACAATGCCATCCTTGCCCAATGGCCATAAGTCGGAAGGAGGTGATCGATGCCTGAAGAGGCGCAAAGCGTCCTGCAGGCCCTGGAAATGGCCATAGATACGCAGAAGAGGGGACGAGAATTCTATCAAAAGGTGGCCAAGGAAACCGATTACCCGGAGGCCCGACAGATGTTCCTCTCCCTAGCGGAAGATGAGATGGAGCATCTGAACTGGCTCAAGGCGCAAAGGGACTCCCTACTCTCAAAAGGCGAATGGTTGCCCTACGAACCACCCCCAGCCCACATCCAGGAAGAAGGGCCGCCCATCTTCTCAGACGAGCAGGTAAAGGAGAGCCTAGGCAAATATCGCTCTGAACTCCCCGTCCTAAGGCTGGGGTTGGAGATGGAGGAACGCTCGCGTGCCTTCTACGAAAAGGCTGCGGGGAAGACCGACGAGAAGGAGGGCAAGGCCATGTTCTACCACCTTGCCGCTTGGGAGAAAAGCCACTGGGAGATCCTGAAAAGGGAGTATGACTTGTTGATGGAAGAATACAGGAGGCATATGGGCTTCGAGCCCTTCTAGACGAAGGTGTCACTTTATTCTCGGAAGGAGGATCCAAGGTGAAAGAAGAGACTAGGATGGCAGTCGAACGACTAGAGATGGCTATGGAGATCGAAAGGGAAGGACGGAAGTTCTACCTGGACGCCGCCGAGAGGACGGAGGATGATAAAGGGAAAGTCATGTGGCCATCCTTGGCCCGCCAGGAGGCTCTACATATAGAGTATCTGAGCAACGCACGTCGCGCTCTGGTAGAGAAAGGCCAATGGGCCAGTTTCGGAATGGAAGGCATGAGGTTCCTCAGCCAGCAGGACATCCCCCGCATATTCCCCGAGACAGCGGATGGCAAGGTGGAACCCGCTGGCGATGAACTAGCTGCCCTCCAGACAGGCATCGAGATGGAGATAAGATCTCGAGACCTCTATGAAGATCTGGCGAAGAAGACGGAGGACCACCAAGGCAAGGATATGTATGAGAAACTCGCCCGGTGGGAGGAAACCCATCGTCAGATCCTTCAGGCAGGGCATGACTATCTGAAGAAGACCGGGTTCTGGCTCGATGTTCAAGAACTCGGCTTTGGGGCCTAGTAGAGCCCTCGGTCATAGCCGAGCAAAGGGGTTAGAGTATGGATATCTTGATGTCAAAGAGCATCCTGGCCACTTTGGTGCTTCTGATGGCTATCCTTCAAGCTGTCACGATGACGCAAGTGAAGGGACGCATCCGGCTAATAAACCTTCCATCATCGCAACTGCGACGCTTCCACAAGCTTGAAGGGGATACAGCCTTACTTCTCACGTTGGTCACCGCGGCTATCTGCGTCGGCCGATTGAGCAGCGCTCCTCAAGATTCCCGGGTAGTCTTACACGCCTTGGTCGGCGTTGCTGGGGTTGCAACCATCCTATTGAAATTCGCAGTAGCGCGTTTCTTTAGGCCATACTTAAGGTATGCCTCGTATATCAGCGCTGTACTCTTCTTTTCCATCCTGGGCATTTTTGTTACCAGCGCGCCGTGGTATTTCGTAACCCTCTGGTGATTTCACTTAGCGCATGAATAAGGAGGAGTAAACGTGAAAAAGGTAACCGCCATTTTGGCCTTTCTATCCCTCATCCTTGTGGCCGCCTGTGGAGGTGGAGCTACAGCCCCGCCCTACAGTGAGCCAGCCCCGCCTTCGGAGGGAGCAGAGGTCATCATCGAAGGTTTCGCTTTCGAGCCAGCCACTCTCACCGTCGCACCAGGAACCATTGTCACCTGGATCAACGAGGACTCAGACGCTCACACCGTAGCCATAGCGGGAATTGAGAGCCCCTCGCTGGATAAGGACGATTCCTGGAGCTACACCTTCGACACCGCAGGCACTTTCCACTACATCTGTGGCATCCATCCCTATATGAAAGGACAGATTGTTGTTCAATAGTCACCACAGGCAGCGACCAGAAAGGAGGAGAGATGGCACGATATGGCACCGAGACCAAATTGAAGCCAGAGGAGGTGATCGAGCGAGCAGAAGCCTATTTTGGCGAAAAGGGCCTGCGGTTGGAGATCTCTGAGAAGGACCCTTGTTGCATCTATCTAGTGGGAGGTGGGGGTCACGTCTTCATAACCGCCCCTGCCGGAGAGCCCAAGACCAAAGTAGATCTGGAAACCCGGGAGTGGGATTACCACGTGCGAAAGTTCATCGGCGCAATCCATAGTTAAAGGGGCATTTGCTACTCAACTGTTTCTCTTCGCGCAAGTGAGGTACGGTGGATCAGATAATGGCATCTTGATGCTCGTAAGGCTTCATGGTCTTGCCCGTACACGAAGAGTCGAGACAATCCCTTGATAGTTGTGAAGGAGGTAAATAGGATGGGAAAGGGAGAAACACGGACCAATCTCCTCGTGGTCTTCTATAGCATGACTGGCAACGTGGCTCGCCTAGCGAAGGCGGTAGCCGAAGGAGCCAAGGAGGTAGAGGGGGTTGAAGTTCGTCTGCGCCAAGTGCAAGATCTATTGCCCCAGGAGGTCATAGAGACCGACGAACGGATCAAGCGCACCAAGGAGGAGCTTTCAGATATCCCCTTTGCTACCTCCGACGATTTGGTTTGGGCCCACGGCATCGCCTTTGGTAGCCCGACTCGGTTCGGCAACGTCACTACCCAATTGAAGCAATTCATAGATCAGCAGGGTTCCCTTTGGGCCAAAGGCCTGCTGGAGAATAAGGTGGCTGGATTCTTCACCAGCACCGCTACTCAGCATGGGGGACAGGAGAGCACCATCTTAACCGCTATGGTCACCGCCTTTCACTTCGGAATGATCGTGGCCGGGGTTCCTTACTCCGAAAGGCGCCTCTTCTCCCTGGAAATGGGTGGCGGCGGCCCCTATGGCCCGTCTTCTGTCTCCGGACCTGACGCCAGTCGGCGGCCTGACGAGCGGGAGTTGGCCGTAGCGCGAGCCTTGGGGCGGCGCCTCGCTACCCTTGCGCAAGCGCTGAAGGGTTTGCAAGCCTAAGAGTAGATAGCAACCAGGGGTATAGTGCCAATCGGTTTGCTAGGAGAGATAAGACAGGACTGAGCAATTGACCCCCTTGCGATCTCGCGGCTATCCAAGGGAAGCCTTTCTTGAGCGCCCCTAGACTGTCAAAGGAGGAAAGAAATGAGAGGCTCTTGGCGTTTGGGTAGGTTGTTCGGCATTGACATAGGCATAGACTACAGTTGGCTCATCATCTTCGGCCTTGTGACTTGGTCTTTGGCTGCTGGTTACTTCCCTGAGCAATATGAGCGCTGGCCTGCCTGGCTCTATTGGTTCGTAGGCCTTCTGACCAGCCTAGCCTTCTTCGGTTCCGTTCTGGCTCACGAACTGTCTCATTCCCTCATCGCCAAAGCAAGGGGTGGAGAGGTGCGCAACATCACACTTTTCATCTTCGGGGGCGTGGCTAGCATGGTTGAGGAGCCCGATAGCCCCGGCTCAGAATTCCTGATGGCGTTTGCTGGACCGCTGTCCAGTTTCGTCCTGGCAGCCGTTTTTGGCATGCTTCGACTGGCCTTCGGTGGTCTTAACGAGCCCTTGGCGGCTCTCTTGCGGTACCTGGCCTACGCTAACGCGGCCGTCGGAGTCTTCAATCTGGTGCCTGGGTTCCCGCTAGATGGAGGCCGGTTGCTGCGGGCCATCTTGTGGGTGGCAACGGATAGCCTCAAGAGGGCCACCCAATGGGCTTCGTATGCCGGTCAGGGTGTGGCCTTCCTTCTTATCTTTGTGGGTATCTGGTGGAGCCTCCAGGGTCGTCTTTTCGACGGCTTGTGGCTAGTTTTCATCGGTTGGTTTTTGAACAACGCCGCTCGAGCAAGTTATCGGCAACTCCTCATTCGGGACATACTGGGGCAAGTCGAGGCCAGAGAGGTGATGACAACCGACTACGGCAAAGTGGAGCCCAGCATCTCGATTCAACAGCTGGTGGATGAGCATCTACTGGGGTCTGACCGCCATGCTTTCCTGGTAGTCATTGATAACCAGTTACGAGGGCTCATATGTCTTCATGATGTTCGGGGGGTGCCCCGAGATGAATGGGGACAAACCACGGTGGGCCAAGCGATGACTGCCCTTGACCAGTTGGCTACAGTTGCGCCCGGCGATGGCGCTGACCAAGCATTGAGTGCCCTAGGCAGTAGAGATGTGGGCCAACTGCCGGTAGTTGAAGGCGACACGCTAGTAGGTCTTTTGCGACGCAGTGACCTTCTTCGCCATCTCGAATTTAGCACCCGAATACCAGAAAGACGAAGATAG
>Ga0114930_10002583_pt1 | contig 16271 bp, 13 predicted proteins | sample AnhtaG_FD_87300 | JGI IMG/M metagenome (GOLD analysis project Ga0114930, IMG submission 87300) | Deep subsurface microbial communities from Anholt, Denmark to uncover new lineages of life (NeLLi) - Anholt_01485 metaG | ecosystem: Environmental > Aquatic > Marine > Oceanic > Sediment | place... | reverse complement strand
GTCGTGCTCGATATACGGGCGGCCGGGGTCGCGCACGTTGTTCACGTTGTACACGTCGGTTTCCAGCGACGCGTTGAAGCGCCACACGTCGCCCAAGGGCGTGATGTACGGCACCTGGTAGCCGCCGATCAGCGACAGGCGTCGGCTGTCGGCGCCGTCGTTGCGCTCCAGCACCATCGTGTTGGCGTCGATCGACCAGCGCCCGCCGTAAGGCGCGGCCTCGCTCAAGAAATTGTAGTCCCAGAACATCGGCACGTAGGGCGTGGTGCGCTGCGTGTCGGTCGAGCGCAGGCCCTGGAAGGCGTAGGCGTTGGCCGCGGCGTAGCTGCGGCCCATGAAGCCCTCGGCGAACGCGTTCGACGTCAGCGTCTGCGTGTTCGTGAACAGCTGCGGGTTGGTGATGCGGTAGAGCGACAGGTAGGTGCGGTCGCTGGCGCGCTGAAGGTCGAAGCCGGTGCGCCAGTTCTCGTTGACGTCCCAGCGGCCGCGGCCGAAAATGTGCCCGCGCAGCTGGTTCTCCTCGGTCTTGGCCGGCTCGTCGTCGAACAGGGAATCGATGCCCTGGTCGCTGCGCGCCACGCTGCCGTCGAACACCACCCCGCCCTTGGACCAGGCTTGGCGGTACTCCGCGCGCCCCATCGGGCCCTTCTTGGTGGCGTATTGCGGGTTGAACGTGAGGTCCTTGTCGTCGTCGATCACCCAGTAATAGGGCACGCCGGTCATGAACCCCAGGTCGCTGCTGTTGACTATCGTCGGCGCCAGGATGCCGCTTTGCCGCTTCACCGTCGGGTCGGGGTGCTGCAGGTAGGGCGTGTAGGCCACCGGCACGCCGTACAGCTCGAGCCGCGCGTCGTTGTAGCGGATGATCTGCTCCTGCTGGTCGTGCACGATGCGGCCGGCCTTCAGCTGCCACAGCGGCGCGCGCGACGGGTCTTCCTCGCACGGTTTGCACGGGCTGAACACGCCCTTGGTCATCTCGGTGCGGTTGCCGCCGGTGCGCCGCGCGCCGTTCGCGGCCAGGCGCGAGTTGTCGGTCAGAAGGATGCGGATGTCGCGGATCACGCCGTCCTTCATCGCGTCCGTCAGCTCCATGTAGTCGGCGAAGATCACCTCGCCGCCCGGCTCGATGATGCTGACGTTGCCGGTCGCCACCACCGCGCCGCTGCGCTGGTTGTAGGTCACCATGTCGGCCAAGAGCGTGCGGTCGTTCTGCACCACCTCGACGTTGCCGCGCGCGACGTAGAGGCCGAGCTCGTTGTCGAACGACACCTCGTCGGCGGTCAGCAGCGCCGGCTCGTCCTTGGCCGGCTGGGGCGGCTGCGGGGGCTGCGTGCGGTCGGGCGCGCCGGGCGCCGGCGACCATTGCGCCAGGGCCGGCGCCGCAGACAGCGCCGCCGCGAGGATCGCCAGGACCAGGATTGCTGCGGGGGGGCGGCGGCGCATCAGCCGTCCTCCAGGTGCAGCAGCATCGCCGCGCCCAGCATCGAGCTGACGCCGGCGGGCGTCCACGCCGCCAGGATCACCGGAATGGTCGCCGACAGGCCGAGCGCGAACACGATGTCGGAGACGAAGAACAGCATGAACCCCGCCACCACGCCGCCGGCGACCATGTAGCCGGTGCCGCCGCGCCGCGTGGGCCTGAGCGAGAACGTGGCGGCCAGCAGCACCATCGCGCACAGCAGGAGCGGCACCGCGAGCTGCGCGTGGAAGTGCAGGCGGTGGCGGTGCGCGGTGAACCCGGCCCTCTCCAGCGTCGCGATGAACCCGCGCAGGTCCCAGAACGACATCGTCTCGGGCGAGGCGAAGCTGTCCTGGATGCGCTCGACCGTCAGGTCCGTCGGCAGGTCGTAGCTCGGCACGAAGCGCGTGGGAACGTCGGGCTGCGAGACGTAGACCTGCCGCAGGTGCCACACGCGATCGCCCAGCCGGCCGGTCGTCGCGTCCAGCCGGCGCACGAACTTGTCGGCGCCTTCGTACTGGAACACGATCACGTTGTGCAGCTCCAGCGTGGTCTGGTCCATGCGCTTGGCGTGGATCACGGCCTGGCCGGCGTCGTCGCCCTGGCGCAGCCACAGCCCGTTCGAGGACACCGACAGCGCGCTGATCTGCCCGCGAAAATACTGGCCTTCCATGCGCTCGAACTGCGAGAGCATGGCCGAGGAGATCGGGCTCAAGAGGCCGACCTGGATCACGCCGATCGCGGCGGAAATCGACAGGGCGGGCAGCAGGAACTGCCACACGGAAATGCCGGCCGAGCGCGCCACCACCAGCTCGTTGCTGCGCGTCAGGCGCCAGAACGCGAACATGCCGCCGAACAGGATCGAGAACGGCATGGCCTCCTGCTGCATCTTCGGCAGCTTCAGGAGCGCCATCTGCAGCACCACCCACACCGTCACCGCGTCCTTGCCGGTGGACCGGCGCATCAGCTCGACCAGGTCGAACACGAAGATCAGGCACAGGAGCGTGACGAACACGCCGGCCACGCCGCCGAGGAACTGCCGCGCGATATACGCGAACAGGGTGCCCGACATGCGCATGGCCGTCCCCGAATCCCTTTCAGGCCGCGGCCGGCTCGGGCCCGCGCGCGCGCCGCGCCGGCCGGTACATCATCACCCAGGCGGAAACGGCGCTGGCGAGGATCGGCAGCAGGTACATCGGCGGGAACGCCGCGGCGGTCTTGGCGCCGATGTTGACCAGCGCCATCGCCGCGGCCTGCAAGGCGACCACGGCGACGCAGGCCGCCAGCACGCGCATCGACTGGCCGCGCCGGTTGAAGTCGCCGTGCAGCAGCGCCGCCAGGGCGATCATCGTGAACGCGATCGCCATCAGCGGCGAGGCCACGCGGTTGTGGCCCTCGGCGATGATCTGGAGGCGGTATTTCCGGTCCGCCGGCGAATCGTCGGGGAAGAACAGCTCGTTGACGAACCGCTCGCGCGGCTCACGCCAGCGTTCCTCGGCCTGCACGCGGTCGCCCGCCATCTCGACCGTGTAGCGGTCGAAGTACAAGAGCGACAGGCGCTTGGTCTGACTGTCGATTTCCTGGCGGTTGCCGTTGACCATCAGAACGCGCGGGCCTTCGGCCGTGCGAAGCAGCGCCCCGGTCTCGGCCATCAGCGTCACCGGATGGCCGGGCCGGCGCATGTCGTGCACCATGATGCCGCGCAGCGCCCCGTCGGACTCGCGCTGGCGCACGTACACGATCACGTTGTCCGCCACCTCGTTGAACGCGCCCTCCAGCAGCAGCACGTTCTGGTACTCGTGGCGGATCGACCACTGCAGGTCCTTGAAGGCGTGGTAGGAGGCGGGCAGGAAATAGATCGTCATGGTGTAGACCGCCGCCGTCACGCCGAGGGCCAGGTACAGGGCCGGCCGCGCCAGCGCGGCCTGGCTGAACCCCACGGCGCGGCAGACGATCAGCTCGCTGTCCATGGTCAGCTTGTTGTAGGTGAACAGCACCGCCGCGAAGAGCGCGACCGGCAGCACGATCACCAGGAACCGGGGCAGCAGCAGCAGGGCGAGATAGAGGTAGGTGGCAAGCGGCAGCCCGCGGTTGACGATCAGGTCGACGAACCGGAGCGACTGGGTCAGCCAAATGGCGAGCGTCAGGCACAGCGCGATGAAGAACATCACGCCACCCACCTGCCGGAAGACGTACTTGGTTATGCTATCCATCTTACCGGACTATACCGCGCGGTTAATCCAGTTCCTAGGATTCTGGGCTATAACCCCTAGAAAAGATTAAACTGTTGCCGATCACCCACATGCGGTGAATCGATTCGCTGCATTGCAGCATCGGCAACCCGCGCGGCTCCTCCAGCCCTTACAAAACGACAGGATTGCGGCGATCCCGTGGCCCGATTGTTACCGCCGCGGGCGCGCGCCTTGATGTCCTTGACCCGGCCGGACCGGGCCTATAGGCCCAGTCGCGCCATCCCCCCGGGCGGCCCAAGCGGGTCGGTCCCAGCCGGCAGGTCGTTCGCATGTTGTTCCACACCCAGGCGTTCCTGCTGGCTTTCCTGCCGCTGACCGTCGCGGCCTATTACGCCCTGGCCGGGTACCCCCAGGCCCGCCGCTGGGCCACGGTCCTGGCCTCGCTGGTGTTCTACGGCTACTGGGACTGGCGGCTGGTCCCGCTCCTGGTGCTGTCGGTCTTGGCCAACTGGCTGTTGTCCCTGCTGCCGCCGCGCCTGCCGATGCGCTGGGTGGTGGCCGGGGGCGTGGCGGCGAACCTCGCGGTCCTGGGGTTCTTCAAGTACGCCGATTTCCTGGCCGGCAGCGTCGCGGCCGCGCTGGGACTGCGGCACGATCCCTACGGCATCGTGCTGCCGCTCGGCATCAGCTTCTTCACCTTCCAGCAGATCTCCTACCTGGTCGATCTCGGCCGCGGCACGGCGCCGCGCTACCGCCTCGCCGACTACGCGCTATGGGTGACGCTGTTCCCGCACCTGATCGCGGGCCCGATCATCCGCCACCACGAAATAATCGACCAGTTCGCGCTGCCGCCGCTTAGGCCCGGCCTCGCGGAGCGGCTGTCGCGCGGCTTCACGCTGCTGGTGCTGGGGATCGCCAAGAAGGTGCTGATCGCCGACCAGCTCGCGGCGCTGGCCGACCCGCTGTTCGCCGCCGCGCAGGCCGGCCGGACTCTGGGCCTGGGCGAAGCCTGGACCGCGGGCGTCGCGTTCTCGCTGCAGATCTACTTCGACTTCTCCGGCTACTCCGACATGGCGATGGGCCTTGCGATGCTCTTGGGCCTGATGCTGCCGGTGAACTTCGACGCGCCCTACCGCGCGAGCTCGATCCGCGAATTCTGGCGGCGCTGGCACGTCACGCTGTCGCGCTTCCTGCGCGACTATCTCTACATCCCGATGGGCGGCAACCGGCTTCTGCCCGCCGCGCGCGCGGGCGCGACCGTGGCGACCATGCTGTTGGGCGGCCTGTGGCACGGCGCGGGCTGGACCTTCGTCGCCTGGGGCGGTCTGCATGGGGCGGCGCTGGCCGCGAACCAGGCCTGGAACGCCCGGGGCTTGCGCATGCCGGCGTGGCTCGGCTGGCTTTCGACCATGCTGGTGGTGGTGACGGGATTCGTCCTGTTCCGCGCCGCGGATTTCGCCTCGGCCGCCTCGATCGCGGCGTCGATGGTCGGCGTTCACGGGCTCAAGGCCGTCTCCGGCGCGGCCGCGATGCAAGCGGCCGACCTTGCCCTGTTGCTCGCGGCGGGCGCCATCGCCACGGTCGGCCCGCCCGCGCATGTCTGGGCGTTCGAGCGGCTGCGGCCGCGCGCCTGGATCGCCGCGCCCGTGGCGGCGGCGTTCGTCTACCTGCTGCTGCTGGTCGGCGGCGGGCGCAACACCGAATTCATCTATTTCCAGTTCTAGGGCGGCGGGCATGGCGTCCTGGAACCGATACCTGAAGGCGCTCGCCGCGACCGCGCTGGGCGCGGGTCTTGGGATCTACGCCTTCATCCTGGTGCTCGACGGATACGACACGGTCTGGTTCGCGCCGGCGTTCGACCGCGAGCCGGTAACGAGCAACCAGCGCTTCGCGTTCCCGGCCCTCGCGCGCAAGCACCGGTTCGACAGCGCCATCGTCGGCACCTCGACCGCGCGGCTGTTGCAGCCCAAGCAACTCGACCCGCTGTTCGCCGCGCGCTTCGTCAACCTGTCGATGAACGACGCCACGGCCTGGGAGGAGGCGCAGATCTTCGCGGTGTTCCGCCGCCACCATCCCAAGCCCCGCGCGGTGATCCTGGGCATCGACGCGGTGTGGTGCCAGGCCGGCGAGGACTACCGCAGGCTGACGCCGCGCCCGTTCCCGGCCTGGATGTACGACGCGAACCGCTGGAACGACCTCCTGCACCTGTTCAACCTGCCGGCGCTGGAGGAAACCGCGCGCCAAGCCGCGTACCTCGTCGGCCTCAGGAAGCCGAAATACGGCAAGGACGGCTACACCGGCTTCCTGCCGCCGGATTCCGACTACGACCTCGCCCGGGCGCGGTTCCACCTCTACGGGCCCGGCGGGCCCAGGCCGGTCGTGGCGGTCGTGCCGCCGGTGACGCTCGGCGAGGCCGAGGCGCGCGCCCTCAAGTTCCCGATGCACGGGTTGCTGGACGAGATGTTCGGCGGCCTTCCCGCCGAGACCCTGAAAATCCTTGTCGTGATGCCGTATCACCTCAACAACCAGCCCGCGCCGGGCTCGCGCGACGCGGCGGTCTGGGCGGAGTGCAAGCGCCGCCTCGCGGCCGCGGCGGCGCGCGGCGGGAACACCCATCTGGTTGACTTCATGATCGATTCCGACATCACCCGGCGCGACGAAAACTACTGGGACCCGCTGCATTACACCCAGGCCGTCGCGGCCCGGCTTACCCAAGCCATAGCGGCTGCGGTCGGCGAGCGCCGCGACCGGCAGGGGCTGTACCGCTATTTCGGCCCTTCCCCCTGACTTCGGACCGCCGGCCCTGCTAAGGTGGCGCGCCGGCGCGCCGGGTAACGGTTTGCGCCGGCCGGATTTTTTGCCGTCCCACCGCTTCTAGAGGCTCCATGCTTAAGATCGCCTTCGCCGAACCCAAGCTGCCCGCCGCCGGCGTCTATGCGGTGGCTGCCTCGTCCGACCGCAACCTCTCGCCCGAGGCGATCGAGCTGGACAAGAAGCTCGGCGGCGCGCTGCGCCGCGCCATGAACGCCAGCCGCTTCACCGGCAAGCGCGACGAGATCCTCTCGGTCCCGGCGCCGCAGGGTGCGGGGCCCTCGCGGGTCGTGCTCTACGGCGTCGGCAAGCCCGAGGAGCTGTCGGACTTGAGGCTCCAGGGCACCGGGGCGGCGCTGGTGGGGCACCTCAACGCCAACGGCGACGGCGAGGCGGCGGTCTCGGTCGGCCGGCTCGGCGGGGCCACCGGCACCGCCGCGCAGCGCGCGGTCGAGCTCGCCTTCGGCGCGGTGCTGCGCTCCTACCGCTTCGACAAGTACAAGACGCGCGAGAAGCCGGAGAAGAAGCCGACGCTCAAGAAGCTGACCGTGATGGTCACGGGCGCTTCGGCCGCGCAGCGCAGCTTCATGACGCGCGAAAAGGTGGCCGAGGGCGTGTTCCTGACCCGCGATCTGGTGAGCGAGCCGCCCAACGTGATGTTCCCTGCGGCGATGGCGGAGCAGGCCCGGGTGCTCGCCAGGCTCGGCCTCGAGGTGGAGGTGCTGGGCGTCAAGGAGATGAGGAAGCTCGGCATGGGCGCGCTGCTCGGCGTCGGCCAGGGCAGCGCGCACGAGCCCGCGGTCGCGGTGATGCGCTGGCACGGCGATCCCAAGGGCCGCGATCGCAAGCCGGTCGCGTTCTGCGGCAAGGGCGTCACGTTCGACACCGGCGGCATCTCGCTCAAGCCCGCCGCGGGCATGGAGGACATGAAATGGGACATGGCCGGCGCCGGCGCGGTGATCGGCCTGATGAAGGCGCTCGCGGGACGGCGCGCGCGCGTCAACGCCGTCGGCGTGGTGGGGCTGGTCGAGAACATGCCCTCGCACATGGCCCAGCGCCCCAGCGACATCGTCACCTCCATGTCCGGGCAGACGGTCGAGGTGCTCAACACCGACGCCGAGGGGCGGTTGGTGCTGGCCGACGTGCTCTGGTACTGCCAGGACCGCTTCAAGCCGCGCTTCATGGTCGATCTCGCCACGCTGACCGGCGCGGTCGTCATCGCGCTCGGGCACGAGAACGCCGGGATGTTCTCGAACAACGACGAGCTGGCGGAGAAGCTCCAGGCCGCGGCCGCGGTCACGGGCGAGCAGCTCTGGCGCCTGCCGCTCGGCGAGCAGTACGACCAGGAGCTGGACAGCGAGGCCGCGGACGTCAAGAACATCAGCGGCGGCCGCGCCGGCGGCAGCATCATCGGCGCGCAGTTCCTCCAGCGCTTCGTCAACAACACGCCCTGGGCGCATCTCGACATCGCCGGCATGGCCTGGTCGAAGAAGGACCAGGGCCCGGTGCCCAAGGGCGCCACGGCCTTCGGCGTCAGGCTGCTCGACCGCCTGGTCGCGGACAACTACGAGTCGTCGTGACGCCGCGCGGCGGCTCCGCCGCGCCGGGGCGCATCGCCGCAGGCGCGCCATGACCGACATCCGCTTCTACCACCTCGAACGCTCGACCTTGGACAGCGCGCTGCCCAAGATGCTCGAGCGCGTGCTCGCGCGCGGCCAGCGCGCGCTGGTGCTGGTGGGCTCGACGGAGCGCCTGGAGGCGCTGAACGCGCATTTGTGGACCTACCGGCCCGACTCGTTCCTGCCGCACGGCGGGGCGGAGGACGGCCGCGCGGAGGACCAGCCGGTGCTGCTGGCGCTGGGCGGCGCGGGCGAGCCTGCCCAGACGAACCCGAATCGCGCCGAGGTCGTTTTCTTGGCCGACGGCGCGCGGCTCGGCGACGTGACCGGGTTCGCGCAATGCGTCGAGCTGTTCGACGGCGCGGACGAAAACGCGGTGGCGGCGGCGCGCGCGCGCTGGCGCGACTACAAGGCCCAAGGCCACCAGCTCACCTACTGGCGCCAGACCGACGAGGGCTGGAAGCAGGAAGCGGAGGGGTGACGACGCGCCGCCTTCCTTGAGCTCCCTCCCCCACAAGGGGGAGGGGGCTATCGAAGGCCGCGCCCTATCGTCACGCCGCTTCGACGCCCGCGGCGGATTCGATGCCGGCCGCGTCCTCTTGCGCCAGCGGCAGGTAGACGCGCACCGTGGTGCCCGCCCCAAGCGCGCTTGCCAGCTCGATGCGCCCGCCGTGCAGCTCGGTCAGCCCCTTGGCGATGGCGAGCCCCAGGCCCGAGCCCTTGTCCCGGCGCGTCAGGATGTCGCCGGCCTGCATGAAGGGCTGCATCAGCCGCGGGATGTCCTCCTCGGCGATGCCGGGGCCGGTGTCGGCGACGACGAGCTTGCAGAACGCGCCGCCGGCCTCCGCCGCGGCCTCGACCGAGAGCGACACGGTTCCCCCCGGAGGGGTGAACTTGATCGCGTTCGACACCAGGTTCAGCACCACCTGGCGCGCCGCCAGGACGTCGGCGTCGACCGCCAGCGGCGCCTCGGGCAGCGCGACCTTGAGCGTCACTTGCCCCCGGGCCGCGTTTTCGCTCAGCATGGTCGTGCAATAGCGCGCGATGTCGGCGATGTCGTGCGCCTCGCGTTGCAGCACCATCTTGCCGGCCTCGATGCGCGACAGGTCGAGAAGCTGGTTGATCAGCGACAGCAGGTGCTGGCCGCTGGTGCGGATGTAGCCGACGTACTCGCCGTATTTCGGGTTGCCCAGCGGCCCGAGGGCCTGCGACTCCAGCACCTCCGAGAAACCCATGATGGCGTTGAGCGGCGTGCGCAGCTCGTGCGTGATCGAGCGCAGGAACGAGGTCTTGTAGGCGTTGGCCCGCTCGGCGTCCACGCGCGAGGCCTCGAGCGCCTCGCCCTGCTCGCTGAGCAGCCTCTGCGCCGCCTGCAATTCGCGCACGGTCTGCTCCAGCGCGTCGCCGCGCCGGCGCAGCTCGGTTTCGGTCTGCTTCAGTTGCGTGACGTCGGTGAGCACGCCGGCGATGCTGCCGTCGCGCGTGTGCGTCTCGGCGAGCTGGAACCAGCGGCCACCCTCGGCCTGGAATTCGGTACGGATGCCGCGCTCGCAGCGGCTGTAGAGCAGCTGGTCGATCCATCCCTGCGGGTCGCCGATCGGGCGCACCCGGCCGGCGGCGACCGCGCCCTCCAGCACCTCGTCGAACGCGGCGCCGGGGTTGACGCCTTCGGGGCCGCCGAACAGGCGCGCGAACCGCGCGTTGCCGACCAGGAGCCTGTCGCTGTCGTTCCACAGCGCGAAGCCGTCGCACGCGCCGTCGATCGCGTCCTCGAGCCTGAGGCGCTGGCGCATCGCGTCGGTGATGTCGAGCCACAGCAGCACGCTGCCGCCCTCGGGCGTCGTGCGCTCCTTGATCTGCAAGTGGCGGCCGTCGCTGAGCCGCTGCTCGAAAGCCTGGTAGGGCCTGGACTGGTGCTGCGCCACGCGGCGCTTCAGCCACCCCTCCGGGTCGCGCTGGGCGTCTTCGTCCGCGACCTCGCCGTAGGCGACGGTGGCGTGCACGATGTCCGCGAAGCTGCGGCCCAAGAGCGGCTCGATGCGCTTGAAGCAGCGGAACAGGTAGCGGAAATGCTGGTTGGCGTAGATCAGCCGGTCGTCGCGGTCGAACACCGTCAGCGCGATGCGCAGGCAATCGAACGCCGCGGCGATACGCGCGTCCGAGAACACGGCGTGCTCTGGCGCCATCTGCGCGGCCGTCTGGGGGGGCGTCTGGCCTTTGGTTGCGGACATACCCGGTCCTTTCGCGTACTTCGCGGCGCCGAGTTATCGCCGTTCATCACTAATATTCGGTAAATCGAATAAATATCGGGCAAATAAGCGAAAAATGCCGTCTAATCAGGGCCTTGCGGCGGTCCCGGCCGCTGCGGGCGCAATTCAGGACTCGCCCGCAAGCCCTTGTTCCAGCGCCGTGTGCGCCTTGAGCCACGCGTCTTCCGCCGATTCCAGCCCGCGGTTTATCTCCGCGAGCTTGCGCATGGCTTCGCGCGCGCGCGCGGGCGTCGCCTCGTAGACCGCGGGGTCGGCGAGCGTCGCTTCCAGCGCCGCCTTCGCGCGGTGCAGCCGGTCCAGCTCCTGCTCCGCCGTCTCGGCCGCGTCGCGCAACGGCTTCAGCCGCCGGCGTTCCGCGGCGGCGGCGCGGCGGCCGTCCTTGCGGCTGGGTTCGCCCGCGCGGGCTTTGCGCGCCGCGCGGTCCTGCGGCTTGCGCTCTTCGGCGACGCGCCGGCGGTAGTCGTCGAGGTCGCCCTCGAACGGCTTGCAGGTGCCCTCGGCGACCAGCCACAGCCGGTCGCACACCGCGGCGATCAGGCGCGGGTCGTGGCTGACCAGGATCACCGCGCCGTCGTAGGCGTTGAGCGCGGCGATCAGCGCGTCGCGCGCCTCGATGTCGAGGTGGTTGGTGGGCTCGTCCAACAGCAGCAGGTGCGGCGCGGCGTGGGTGATCAGCGCGAACAGAAGCCGCGCGCGCTCGCCGCCGGAAAGCTCGCCCACGCGCCGGTCGGCGCGGTCCTGGCTGAAACCGAAGCGGCCGAGATGCGCGCGCACCGCGGTTTCGGTGCGCTCGGGGCACGCCCGGGCCATGTGCCGGTAGGCCGTCAGCGCCGGATCGAACGCGTCGGCCTGCTCCTGGTCGAAATAGCCGACGCGCAGCCTGGACGGGCGCGCGATCCTGCCGGCGAGCGGCACGAGCCGCCGCGCCAGGAGCTTCAGCAGCGTCGACTTGCCGTTGCCGTTGGGGCCGAGAAGGCCGATGCGGTCGTCCATGTCGATGCGCAGGTCCAGGCGCTTGAGGACGGGCCGGCCCGGCGCATAGCCCGCCTCGCAGCGCTCGAGCGTGACCAGCGGCGGCGGCAGGATCTCGGGCGCGGGGAAGTCGAACGCGATCTCCTCGTCGCGCGCGACCGCGGCCAGCGGCCCCATGCGCTCCAGCATCTTGATGCGGCTTTGCGCCTGGCGCGCCTTGCTGGCCTTGTAGCGGAAGCGGTCGATGAATTCCTGCATGTGGCGGCGCTGGGCCGTCTGCTTCGCCAGCTCCGCCGCGCGCAGCTGCGCGCGCTCGGCGCGCGCCCGCTCGAACGCGTCGTAGTCGCCGCGGTAGAGCACGAGCCTGCCGGCGTCGATGTGCACGATCTCCTCGGCCACGGCGTTCAAGAGCTCGCGGTCGTGGCTGACCAGGATCAGGGTGCCGGGGAACGCGGCGAGGTATTGCTCGAGCCACAGCCGCGCCTCCAGGTCGAGGTGGTTGCTGGGCTCGTCCAGGAGCAGCAGGTCGGGCTCGGCGAACAGCGCCGCGGCCAGGGCCACGCGCATGCGCCAGCCCCCGGAATAGCCGTCGAGCGGCCGGCGCTGCGCCGCCTGGTCGAAGCCCAGGCCCGCCAGGATGGTCGCGGCGCGGGCCGGCGCGGCGTCGGCCTGGATGGTCGCGAGCCGGTCGTGGATCTCGGCGATGCGCTGCGGCTCGCGCGCGGTCGCGGCCTCGGCGAGCAGCGCCGCGCGCTCCGCGTCCGCGGCCAGCACGAAATCGATCAGGCTCATGGGCCCGTCCGGGGCCTGCTGCGCCAGGTGCCCGACGCGGGCGCGGGCGGGCAGGCCGATCGACCCCTGGTCGGGGTGAAGCTCGCCCCGGATCAGGGCCAGAAGCGTGGACTTGCCGCTGCCGTTGCGCCCGACCAGGCCGACGCGGTGCCCGGCCGGCACCGCCAGCGTCGCGCGCTCGAAGATCGCCCGGCCGCCGTAGCGGAAGGTCAGGTCGTTGATGTGCAGCATCGCGGCGGGGTTGATAGCACATTGCCACGTCCGGGCGGGCCGACTATAAGACCGCACCTTTTCCCGGGGAGCCGCTGCCATGGCCGTCGAGCGCACGCTGTCGATCATCAAGCCGGACGCCACGCGCCGGAACATCACCGGCCGGATCAACGCCAAGCTGGAGGAGGCGGGCTTGCGCATCGTGGCGCAGAAGCGCCTGAAGCTGGGCAAGACCCAGGCGCGCGCGTTCTACGCCGTGCACAAGGCGCGGCCGTTCTACAAGTCCCTGGTGGCGTTCATGACCTCGGGGCCGGTCGTGGTCCAGGTGCTGGAGGGCGAGAACGCGGTGGCGAAGAATCGCGACGTGATGGGCGCGACCAACCCGGCCCAGGCCGCGCCCGGCACCATCCGCAAGGAGTTCGCGGAGTCGATCGAGGCCAACTCGGTGCACGGCTCCGACAGCGCCGAGAACGCCGCGCGCGAGATCAAGTTCTTCTTCAGGAAAAGCGAGATCGTGGGTTAGCCGCGCCCGCGCCCGGACCCGCGCCTAGTACAGCCGCTTCTTGTAGCTCTCCTCGACCGCCGCCTCGGCCGTCTCGACCGACATCCCGCCCACCTGATCGGCGATCATGCGGCCGAGGGACGGGAACGCCCCGGCATCGACGCGGAAATCCGCGCTCCACAGCCGCGCGCGCTTCAGCGCCTTGCCGCAATGCAGGAACGCCTCGCGCACCGCGACCACGATCGCCACGTTCGGCCGCTTGCCTTGCACCTCTGCCCTGGCGAGCAGCGCCGCGTCGCGCGCGATCCGCGCCGTGCCGTTGACGCGCAGCGTCTCGTCGATGCCGGGAATGAAGAAGATCAGCCCGACCTCGGGCGCGCGCAGCAGGTTCGTCATGGTGTCGAGCCGGTTGTTGCCGGGCCGGTCGGGGATGGCGAGCGTGCGGTCGTCGATCACCTGCACGAAGCCGGGCGCGTCGCCGCGCGGGCTCACGTCGGTGCCCCGGTCCGGCCGGGTCGAGCCGATCACCAGGAACGGCGAATGGGCGATGAAGTTGCGGCAGTGCCGGTCGAGACGGTCGAGTTGCTTCTTGACCGCGAATTCGGACGGGGCGGCGAACAGCGTCCTGAGGCCCGCCTCGTCGCCCAGGGGGGCGTCCGCGGGCGGCAATTCGTCGGCCACGGCCGGTCAGGTCAGGAAATAGGCCATCAGCAGCAGCACGATGGCGATGCCGGCGACGCTGAAGCGCAGCAGCTTGAGGAAGCCGTGCCAGGTCTGCTCGTGCTGCTTCATGTCGAAATCGTGGGCGGTGTGCTCTGCGGCCATGCGCGTTTCTCCCCCGGGCTTGCGGGCGGGAAAATAATACGGGACGCCCCCGCGGGCCAAGCCCCCGGCCGAGCCCCGTTCAGGCCTCGTCCCCGGGGTTGAGGAGCGCGCCGGCCGGGCCGCGGTGGCCCGCGATCTCCACGCGCTCGCCCGCGACCGTGAGCCGCCCCGAAGCCGCGAGCTTCAATGCCAGCGGGTAGAGCCGGTGCTCGGCCTCCAACACCCGCGCCGCCAGGGCCTCGGGCGTGTCGCCCGGCAGCACCGGCACGGCGGCTTGAGCGACGATAGGCCCGCTGTCCATCGCCGCGCGCACGAAATGCACGGTGCAGCCCGCGAAGCGCACGCCCGCGGCCAGCGCGCGCGCGTGCGTGTCGAGGCCGGGGAAGGCGGGCAGCAGCGAGGGGTGGATGTTGAGCATCCGGTCGCGCCATTTCTCCACGAACCCCGGGGTCAGCAGGCGCATGAACCCGGCCAGGCACACGATCTCCACGCCCGCGCGCCTGAGCGCCGCGTCGAGCGCGGCGTCGAAGGCTTCGCGGCTGGCGCAGTCCTTGTGCGGCACGGTTTCGGCGACGATGCCGGCCTCGCGCGCGCGCGCCAGGCCCGCGGCGCCGGCGACGTTGCTCACGACCAGGACGATCTCGGCCGGATAGTCCTCGGCGGCGGCGGCGCGGATCAGCGATTGCAGGTTGCTGCCGCGCCCGGAGATCAGCACGCCGACGCGCCGGCGCGCGCTCATTCGCCGCCCCAGGCCTCGGCGGTGTGCGCCACGACGGCCGCGGGCTCCTCGGCGCGGGATTTCTCGATCGCGCCGATCCGCCATACGGTTTCCCCGGCGCGGCGGAGCGCGGCCGCCACCGCGTCCGCGTCCCTGTCCGCCGCGACCGCGATCATGCCGATGCCGCAGTTGAAGGTGCGCAGCATCTCCGCGTCGGCGACGCCGCCCGCGCTTCGCAGCCACCGGAACACCCCGGGCAGCCGCCAGGTCCGCGCGTCGATCGCCGCCAGCGTGCCCCTGGGCAGCACGCGCGGCAGGTTATCGACCATGCCGCCGCCGGTGACGTGCGCCAGCGCCTTGATGCCGCCGCCGCGCCAGTCCCTGGCCCTGAGCGCCTTCAACAGCGGCTTGACGTAGATGCGCGTGGGCTCGAGCAGCGCCTCGCCCAGCGTCCTGCCCCGCGCGAACGGGGCGGGGTCGCGGTAACCCACGCGCGCGTCGGCGACGATACGGCGCACCAGCGAGAAGCCGTTGGAATGCAGGCCCGAGGAGGCGAGCCCCAGGATCGCGTCGCCCGGCTTCACGCCCGCGCCGGTCAGCGCCTTCTTGCGCTCGACCGCGCCGACCGCGAACCCCGCCAGGTCGTAATGCCCGGGCGCGTACATCCCCGGCATCTCCGCGGTCTCGCCGCCGATCAGCGCGCAGCCCGCGATGCGGCAGCCCTTGGCGATGCCGGCGATCACGCGCTCGGCCACGCCGAGCTCGAGCTTCCCGCTCGCGAAATAGTCGAGGAAGAACAGCGGCTCCGCGCCTTGCACCACCAGGTCGTTGACGCTCATCGCCACCAGGTCGATGCCCACGGTGTCGTGCCGGTCGGCGGCGATCGCGACCAGGAGCTTGGTGCCCACCCCGTCGGTGCCCGCGACCAGGAGCGCGTCCCGGTAGCCCGCGGCCTTGGCGTCGAAGAAGGCGCCGAACCCGCCCAGACGCGCGTCGGCGCCGGGCCTGCGCGTGGCCCGCGCCAGCGGCTTGATCTTCTCGACCAGGGCGTCGCCCGCCTCGATGTCCACCCCGGCGTCCCTGTAGGTGCGGCTGGCTATGGCGTCCTCGTCGGGCTTCCAGTAAGTAAGGATCGGGTCGGACGGGCCCGGCGGACCTTCGCTGGCGGGAGGGCGGAGCCGGCTTCGGGCGCGCCGACAATACTGTTTCCGGGATGGTTTGCAATGGCCGCGGACGGCCGGCGGATGCTCCTTTCCGCGATTGCCGCATGGGCGCTCGTGACGGCCGCGCTCGCGCCCGCGCCCGCGCGCGCGCAAGCCGACGACGTCTACACCGTGCGCGGCGTGCCGGTCGACGCCACCGCCCAGAACGCGGCCCAGGCGCGCGCCCGGGCGCTGATCGACGGCCAGCGCAAGGCGCTGCAGCGCGTGTTCGACCGCGTGGCGCTGAGCGACGACGCGGCGCGCCTGCCCAAGCCCAACGACCGCGGCGTCGAATCGCTGGTGCAGGCGATCGAGGTCGACCGCGAGCGCACCTCCAAGGTGCGCTACCTGGCGCAGCTCACCGTGCGCTTCAAGCCCGACGCGCTGCGCGAGCTCCTGCGCCAGTCCAAGGTGCGTTTCGCGGAGACGCGCGGCAAGCCGATGCTGGTGCTGCCGGTGTACCAGGACGCGACCGCGCTGCTGCTGTGGGACGACACCAACCCCTGGCGCCAGGCGTGGAACGCGGTTCCCACGGGCGACGGCCTCATTCCCGTGATCGTGCCGATCGGCGACCTGACCGACGCCGAGGCGATCGACGCCAAGGCCGCGGTCGAGGGCGACACCGAGAAGCTCGGCATCATCGCCGCGCGCTACCGCGCGAGCGAGGTGATCGTGGCGACCGCCCGGCTGGTCGAGGAC
>Ga0114930_10002582_pt1 | contig 16273 bp, 8 predicted proteins | sample AnhtaG_FD_87300 | JGI IMG/M metagenome (GOLD analysis project Ga0114930, IMG submission 87300) | Deep subsurface microbial communities from Anholt, Denmark to uncover new lineages of life (NeLLi) - Anholt_01485 metaG | ecosystem: Environmental > Aquatic > Marine > Oceanic > Sediment | place... | reverse complement strand
TCTAGTCCCAAAACAAGCGAGTTTTTTTAAGCTCCGATGCAACAGAGCCGATGATATTACCGGGACATAACTTCCCTGTTCCAGCCGGTTGGCTGGTTAAGTTTATTGCTTCAAGTTGCCGTTGTGTCATATGTTTCTCGTTTCTTGACATGTCAAATGGTTGGCAAATATCGCAGCGTCCGTACTACGATTTCTCTATGAATATTTCTCAACATCGCAGTGGATACCGCAGTATTTTCAGCCCTCTAAAAAACACATCCAGCCAGGGATTCCATGACAGTATTCGATACAGTATTTTTCTACCTGTCCGAACAATCTGACATGGAAGCTGAATAAACGCATTGTGGAATTTTTTGAACTCCATCTTCAAAACCGCCTGCTTGTCGGCCTTGTACTTTTGCTTCCAGCGTCCCTTTTCCGGAAGCAGTAAAGCGAACCACGCTTTCAATGTCCAGGCTAATGACGCCATCACCATATAAGCCCAGTTGCTTGTCAGATTATCAACCGGCATACGCATCGCCTTGACGCCGTTTTTTAGTTGCTCAATCAAATTCTCCTGATTGCAGCGTTTGTTGGCCAGTCGAACAATTTCGGCTGACGTAGCTTCAAAGTCATTGGTGATATAAAAGAAATAGCGTATATCGTCGAACAAAACCTGTTCGCCTTTTTCCACCGAGAGATTTTTTCGCAAGACAACAATACGATAAGTTTTTTTGCATTTGGTCGGACTATACTTAAACTCAGCAACATCTTCGGATTGCAAACGAATGTTCTTATACTCTCGCTCTACAACAATCCGTTCCTTGACATTCTCGGGTCGCTGTCTCGGCTCCGTGCCGACCTCATATTTGGCAGGACGCCTCAAGGGCCTCCAAAAGCACTCTGGAAGGCCGTCGGCCAGCTTTTCCAGGTTTCGCATGGCGTTGATGCCAAAGACAAACCTTACGTTTTGGTCGTCCCATTCATCCAGATGTTTTGTCTGGCTGAAATCGGTGTCGCCCCTGATCAGTATCTTTTTGAAACCTCCTCTACGGCATAAGCCTATCGCCTTGTTGATATACCGGGCCGCATTATGACTGCTGGTGCAGTTGCCGCTGCGATTGACCAGATACAAAGGCTCGCTCGTATTCGCCAATGAAACCAGCAGAGGATGATAACCCCAGATGCCTTTATAAGACATATCCATGCCTTCCTTGCACTCGCCGGTCGTGCCGGTTATTGTGCCGTCGGCGTCGATGACGGCTTCATTGAAAAACTCTTGCAGCTGTTGCTTCCATACATCAAGGCGAACATGGTTGATGGTATCCATTAGGATCTCAACATCGTTGTCGGTAAATCGCCTGCAAAAATCTCCGGCCGTTGTGGGATCGGGGATCCTTTGGACGCCGAGGGCATTGAGATAAACTTCGTCGTTTCGCAAACGCTCCAGATCTTCTAAGCAGTCGCCGTTACTGAAAATATTGTAGGCGATGTTTAGAACGTGATCGGATTCATGATAAGGCAGATGCCGCTTGAGAAGCTTGAGATTCTCGTCGATTGCCTTCATCAGCCCCGTTCTCTTTGCTACCAGGTGCATCCCGCCGACACCACCGTAAGCCAGACCACCGGCACGATCGGCAATGTCATAATGAATGTTGCCCGCCGAAAACATCGGCCTGTCCTGTTCTTCCCAGTTGATGGGACGGAGCCTGTACTGAATTCTTTGCTTGCGTCGCTTGAGTTTTTTTGATATTCTCTTATTCACTCGAAATGCCTCCTTGCATCTGAATATTGCTTGTGATTTTATTTTGCTAAAAACCATTATAAGCAAAGATACAGGGCATTTCGAGTACTTTTGTTAAGTCATCAATAACAAAACTCAAGAAGTCACGCTTGTATGGGGTCTAGTGCTTCCGTTTGCGACGTGGAATGCTGAACCTGCCGGACGATTGTTGAAATTGATATGAGATCTTGGTATTATGGGGCTTGAATTGCGTAGGAGTGTCTCAAAAACAGTGCCAAGCGTACAGGAGCACCGTTTTTGAAGTTAAATGGGAAATCCCACGTTAAGGAGAAAAAGTATGTCAGACAACGTTTCACGAAGGAGTTTTTTGCGATATCCGTTTGCTCTTGGGACGTCATTGGGAATGGCGGGGCTCCTTCAGCAGCTTGCAAGGGCGATTGATTACACCAAACCTGTTCCCGAGGCAAAGGGGCTGACCGCATATTTCAACGGTTCGAACGTGCTTATTCGCAACAATAATATGCCTCTGACCGCTTATCGTGCACACGATTCGTTGAAGTATCCTTATTTTTCACCGGTCAATGGCCCCGTTACTGGAATATCCTTAACGAGCGAGTCCGCCCTGCCATACCCTCACCATCGCGGCCTATGGCTCGGATGTCAACCTATTAACGGTGGCGACTACTGGGGGGACAATTCGCTCAATAGCGGACAAATCCGCGCAGACGACCTAAGCCTCAGCGATACTACCGTGAAAAGTGTGATCATCAATAATCGCTGCACATGGATTCGCAAGAACGCGCCATCGCCGTTCAAAGACGATCGCATCTTCACAATCTCTGTATTGGATGAGAAGGTCTGGACTATCGACGCCGATCTGAAAATTACAGCTCTCGAAAACGTCTCAATAAAGAAGGCCAAGCATTCTTTCTTTGCTATACGCGCCGCTTCGGACATCTCACCGCCTTACGGCGGCATCCTGGCAAACTCTCAGGGAGGTGTCGGGGCCAAGGGCACCTATGGCAAGGAAGCAGAATGGTGCGGCTATCACGGCAGGCGGGCGGGACGGCCGGATATTGTCGAAGGCATCGCAGTGATGACACACCCAAAGAATCCGTTCCGATCCATTTGGTTCACACGCGATTACGGCCACCTATCACCATCGCCGTTCAACTTCCTGGACAAGCCATGGACTATCGAAAAGGGACGATCTATACGCCTGCGCTATCGCATAGCCCTTCACGCAGGGACTCCCTCGCAAGCCGGGCTTGATAAAGTTTATCGGCAGTGGCTCAAAGAATCGCCGTGAGGAGGGGCTCCGAGTCGATGTTACCGAATCAGAGATTATGTGGGCCGTGAACGCTTAACTTCGCATTCATTCGATTGACTGTGGGAGTGTGAGGAGTAATTAGGATTTGCAATAATAGGCTAGGATATAGTAGAGATAGTTTTAAATCAGTTAACCATTTATTGGGATAATTTCAAAATGAATAGAATGAAAAACGTATTATCTATTATATTACTTGTAATGCTTGTTTGCCCCAAAAGTTATGCGGGAAAAGCGCCCTCAATTGAATTGAAAATCGAACAGCTTACCTACGGCACGAAACATCATTTCTTTGGCTATATCGGCCAATGCCAAACGATCCCATGGAACGCCAGTGGCAGATATGTGCTGGGCCTTGAAATCGACAGAATAGATCGTTTGCCCACTCCCGAAGAGTTCGCTACAGTGATCCTTGTTGATACCCATCATGATAACAAGATTATTCGGTTAGATAAATGCCACGCGTGGAATCCACAGCAAGGGACAATGTTCTATTGGAACCCATTGAAACCTGAAACACAGTTCTTCTTTAACGACCGAGATGTCAAGACGGGCAAAGTGTTTACCGTACTGTACGACATTGAAAAGAAAAAACGCGTTCAAGAATACAAATTCGATGACACACCTATCGGTAACGGTGGCGTCGCCGCCGACGGTTCAGCCTTTCTTGCCATAAATTACGGTCGCTTGGCGCGACTGCGACTGGTGACTGGTTACCCAGAAGCATTGGATTGGTCCAAAGACGAAATGTCACCAGAAAACGACGGGATCTTCATTGTGGATATAAAAACCGGTAAGAAGCGATTGCTTGTCTCTTACCGTCAACTCGAGAAGGAGTTAAAAAAACGCAAACCGGAATTAGATCACAAAGGATTGTTCATCAATCACACGCTTTGGAACCGAGATAGCGATCGTGTTTACTTCTTCGTACGAGCCGGATGGAGCAACAAAGGTGGCAAAAATAAAGGCGACAAGGTCAACACGCCATGTTCGATCAATGCCGACGGCACAGGACTAACCCTGCACAAACAATTTATCGGCGGGCATCCTGAATGGGACGAGAACAATATCCTCATCGGCCGAAAAGGGGATAAGCAAATTTACTATGACTTGGAAAAGAAAAAGATCATTGGTCAAATGGGTACACCCAAGATGTTTCCCAAACCAGAGGGCGATATTTCGCTTTCTCCCAGTGGCGAGTGGTTTGTTAACGGCTATGGGGACAAAAATAAAAACTATTACGCTGTATATCGGCGCAGTGACGGCGCCTATGTTCGCAGTAAAGGGATTGATAAAGGCACATACAGCGGCGATATCCGCATTGACGGCGCCCCGCGGTGGAACCGCACCAACGATGCGATCCTTATACCCGGGCTTGCCGAGAATAAAACCCGGCAGATGTTTATCCTTCACGTGATCACTCCCGAGAAATAGCCAGCAGTTAAGGCGTTTCAATAATCACGACTGACGTTTAAATTCAAACCTGTCCCTACCGAAAATTCCTTTCTTGTTTGGTTGCGTATAAGTTGCTTATTTAGTGCAAAAACACCTCCACAAGGCTGGTTTTGGTGACAAGATGTCACCTGCAAATCAGGGTGTTTTCCAGCTCCTGAACGAGGTGACTTTTGGAAGAATTCTGGCATATTGAAAAACAGTGTTCCCTACTGGCTATATCTCGAGAGCTATAACAAGGAAAAGGGCTGCATGTATGAGACACGCAACCCTTGAGTTGTGCATCTAACTGAGTATCGATCCAGCAACTAAGGCTCGTACACAATCTCGATGCTGTCCACGCTAATCGTGCCCTGGGCCTCACTCTTTGTAGATACGGATATCATCGTAGAGCATCATGCCGACACCCTCCGGATCGGCATCAGCCTCCGGGCCCACACCCAGCGTCAGATGCTTGATCTTTGTCAGATCAAGGGCCGTGTTCTGGGCAGCCAACTCAGACAGTGGAATAAGCCATTCGGTCCAGTCTGGGATGTTCGTGGGCGAAACAGCCGGGTCATCCGGAACATACTCCACCTTGGCCTGGTTGCCCGCTTCGTCCTTGACTATAATATACAGAGGTGCCGGGGTATTAAACGGTACGCCGATCTCCTTATAATCCACATCAGCCAGAGTCAGCGGAGTGCCGTCGATCGCCACGTTGGAGAATACGGTGGTGTTGACTTCGCTGCTGTTGTGGGAGGTCATAGCCAGACCCACATAGGCCGGATTAGCAAAGAAGCCCACAGTTGTAGACAACTCCTGCCATTCGTTGCCATCCTCTCGCTGCCAACATGTGATGACACCTGTGCCAGTATACTGGATGCGCACCCAGTGAGGGGCATTTACATCCTGTATCTGAGCAAGGAGGCCGCTCTGATTGCCACCGTCAGATCCGCGCATCTCTACGACAACACCGTTATCCGGTGTGACAAAGCAGAATACGTAGGCCGAGTCGTCATCCAGGCTCGAGCGAACCATCACGCCCGCCTTGGCCCAACCATTGGTGGCCTCCTGCTCATCGACCCTGGCAATCAGGTCAACGGCTCCGGCGCTCTTATACGCAAATACGAATTCGTCGTGTGTGCCACCTATATCACTGCCTGATACCTCCAGCGTGAACTTACTATCTGTGTGAGTCACACTGGATGTTGGCGGCTGACGACCCTTGAACCACACGCCCAAAGTTGCTCCATCGTTCTCGGTGAAGTCCTTGGGCGGGTCAAACCAGCGTGTGCCCTCGGAGTAGTTGACCACATCATTGTGATCATACGCCAGCGGCAGGGACTGCCCTGTTCCTCCGTGGACATCCGCGGTCTCCACGTACGGAGCAAACAATGTACCAAGCAGACCGCCCGAACTGTTACCTTCAGCCAATACGATCCACTCGTTATTTACGACATCCTGCAGGCCGAACTTGTCCTGCCACTTCGAGAACACCAAATAGGGCGACTCGGCACCGTAGCTCTCGAAATTATCCAGTACCATGAATGGTGCAGTGGCGAAGCTCCAGATGTCCCCGGCCCACGGGCTCTCCGGATCAAGATCGTTAACCTCATCAATACGCCAGTAGTACATCTGGCTCCGTTCAGCCTGGGGTGTAAAATTAGTCTCGTCAACCAGACCCATGTCAACACTGGGATCGCCGGCTGCTACGGCATCGCGATCTTGGCCTAAGTACACTTGGTGCTTTGCGGCCTTGTGACCCGCAGACCACATTAGGGTCAGATCTTCGACGGCTACGTCAACCGCACCATCCACAGGTCGCGGACTGCTGGCTTTGGGTGGGGCGGACAGCGCTTGAACGGGAATGGTCTGCAAAGGTGTGCTTTCGGTGCTCCAGAGCAGCTCGATCTGGGCGTTCCACCCTACATCGAAATATTCCACCACAATCTCGTGATTACCAGCCTCAAGCTCGACAAATCCCTTGACCTCGGAAACGCCCCAAGAGGCCAGCATGTCGTAGAAGACCACCTCACCGTCGATCCAGCAGGCAGCCCCATCATCCTTGCGGGCCATGATCATGTACGTATCTGTAATCGGCACTTCCAGGATACCTTTCCACCGGGCGGAGAATTCATCTTCTGCCACCACACCGGGCTCCGGTGATGCGTTTTGCCATTCGAAAGCAAGCGGGCCCTCAATCCTAGTCAGGACCGGATTGCCCTGCAAATTCTGGTTATTGAAGTAACTACCCAGTAGGCCGCCGACATCGGGACCCTTGGTAGTGAAACTCCACACATCGCCTTGGAATACCTTGTCCGCAGTCATAGAATCCACACGCCAGTAGTAGGTGGTCTGCGGATCCAGCAGGCCTGGGTCGTACTCGTTGGTCGTAGCTAACTGGCCCACCATACCAAGGACTACGTCGTCCTGGTTCTTGCTGAAGTAGACCATGGCCATCGTAGCGTCCGCGCCGGGTTCCCAGGTTAAAGTGGTGTTTGGATCCACCCACTTCATGCCGTCCGACGGATTTGGTGCCGAGGCCTTGCTCTTCCTGAGCTCGAAGTTCCACACGTCACCGGCAACAGTACCATCCGGATTTACCGTTTCCACCCGCCAATAGTATACCTTGCCGGATTCCAGTGATTGGCCCAGGGGCAAGGCGTTCTCATCAGTGGAAGCGAGCAGGATTCCTGCATCGCCGGCGGTCACATCCTCGAGGATCTCGCCGAGGTACACATTGTGCGATGTGGCTCCTTCACCAGGCTGCCAAGACAGGAGCAATGGAGCCTCGTCGAGCACACTCTCGTGACGCGGATCCGGGCGGGTGGCTTTGGTGAAACCCGTGGTGAACAGATAAAGCATCTCGTGGTTGGTAAGCAGGCGATTGTACATACGCACGTCGCTCAGCAAGCCGTCCATGGCAGTGCCTACATAAGGTTGCCCTTCCGGCTGCGGGCAGCCGCACTTCTTGAACAGACGGTTGTCCTCATCACCGGTCGTGCCCCAATCCTCATTGACACGTGCACCCAGCGTCACTTCACAATCGCTGTCAATGCGCCGGCCGGGAGCATCGGGATCCGTTGCTGCTGCTACATCGGCCCAGTCGGTCCTCGTGCCCGCCAACTCACCATTGACCCAGATGCTGGCGTACTCCTGATCATTGTCCCACATACCCGCTATATGATTCCACACATTGTCCTGCGCATCACCTGCGGCATAGCCGCCCGCCGGAGTACGGGGATAGGCCCAGTGGACCAGGGTTCTTGCGAAGAGCATCTGCAGCTTGTATGCGCGTTCACCCTTGCCCACGAATGTGGCCCAGTTATTGGAATTGATCTCCTTGACCCATGCGGCGATAGTAAAAGACTCGCCATCGAAGTCGGCCCAGGTGGGGGGATCTGTGCAAGAGCTCAGGTCGTTCGGATCAGCATGCAGTTCCTGGTTCTTGCCTCCTCCACATCTGACATAGTCCGTCCCATCGAAAAGGAGAGACATGCCGCCCTCGTGGTCAACTACCCACTTCGGATCAGCGGACGCCGGAAGGCCCGTTGCCGAGGGAAACTTTCCGTGACGATTATTGCCGCTGTAGTCGGTTACAATAGTGCTGCCCAGACCGTCGTCGAGCTTCCACCAAGCCACAAGGTTTTCCATTCCGGGATCCGTGCCCTCAGCGGCGATTACCGGGGCCGCTGTCAAATACAGGAATAGCCAAGAAAAGCATAAAAGAACACATTTCCTACATATAGTTTTACCTCCTTCTTTAAACATTTTAGACCTTATTATTTTGGTACATTAACCACAGATTTTGGAACTGTTACCTGATAGATACAGGTCTCGTTCAGAAGCATGGCGACAGACCTGCACAGTCCGCAGTAAATTGTAAGGATAAAGGTGTAGAACTTGCCCCGATAGTCGACGAAGAACCTGGAGAACTGCTTGGTCCTGGACTCGCTGAGACTACGATTTACATTAGTCATACGTACTGACCCTCCAACTATATCAATTCTGTTGCGGGGGCTGGATTGCATCAAAGCCGAAATCAGGCAGCCTGCAAATAATTATACACTTCTACTACCGATGACACAAGTATTTCCCCCGCATCTGAGAGATATCTTCCTCCAGGTAAATTGGCCCCAACGGATCCCGTCCCGATGTCTTGGTTCTTTTCCCAGTAATATCAGTCCAGGTCAAGCCGCTGTACACGACAGAAACGCTTTGCAATTACAACGAGACCTTCTGGGCCTTCGGCAGGAGGTGATCCGGTTTCGGGTAACGGCATGCGCACTTCCAGTTGCTCTAAATAGCCCTCGACTCGACCCGCATCCAAATTGAATTCACCTCCACCGACATATGAACACGACAAAAACGGGATCTCTGCCAGGCGGCCATCCGGGGTCCTCTTGGGTCTGGGTGAGCCCAAGAAGACCACTACAGCCACAGCGCCTACCGGCCGCTGCTCGACACTCTCCAGTAGGTAAATCTTGTCGAACCTGTGAGTTCCCAGACGATCCATGTTCGTCCCGGTTGCCTCAAAGGTGAATTGCTGCACACCCCGCCACTGACCGCCGACGGACAAGGATCCGACGTCAGGTCCGGGCAGGCTGAAGAATCCATGACGCGAGAAAATGGCAGGAGGGCTTAGCAAGTCTAAGGCGGCGGCATGGGCAGAGGTTGGGCCCCGCACGGCCAGTCGCGCCGGACGGAGATTGAATACCCCGGGCACATAGCCCAAGGGACTGATTTCGATTGTGTAGGTTTGACCGATTAACTTGGCAAAGGGACTGTTCTGGTTCACGAATTCCTGGCTGTTGAGCGCCAGATCGGACTGCCCGGGGGACGTGCGAACATACCTGACCTGTTCGATTGTTACCAGAGCTATAACCGTGTTCGGGTTTTCAGGTACTGGCCCGAGGATCTCCTAGGTGAAGACTACCTCGCTTGATTCGGACACCTTAGGGTAAGGGGCTGTCGAGGTGCTGTCCTTGACCGCGGTCTCCTGGCTTTCCATGGCCGTAACGGCCTCGGTGATCACCCTGTAGCGGGTCTTCGTCCCGGGTTCAAACTCCAGGGAAAAAGTAATCTTCTCAGACTGAAAAGCAGCTTCATTCGGTTCGGCTGGGATTGCCGGTGGTTCAGGATCCGTGCCTTGCCCCGGAGGCGATGAACACCCGAACAGCACTATTCCCAGAATCATTACGATAATTACATGCCACCGATTTCCGTGATCTCTGAGATAAGTCATGTTCGTACCTCTATCAATGCCAACCCTCCATGCAGTACTATGTGCCGAGTCTCCGGGCCTTGCCGTATACGACAGCAAGGCATATGTTACCAGATCGCATGGCTAGTCGTCAAGTGATATGAGCCACCGGACGCTTACCTTACAGCCAGTCAACAACCGGTATTTGATTTACTGCATGACGCAAGACAGGATCGACATTCGTATATACCTGCTATGAGGCCATTCTCCTTAAATTGGGGTTTTGAAAAAAAAATAATTATAACCAATTTGAGAGAATGGCCTACATATTATCTTGTTTGTCAGGCTTGGTAAAGAGTGCTCTAGTATCCCCAAAAGAACTAAATTTTAAATACATTTCTTTTCATCCGTATACTTAATCCGATATTAGTGAAAAATTTTCAAAAAACATTTATATTTTCGCAAAAAATTGACATTTATTCGGACTCGATATAGGCAAAATCAATATTTGTGGAGTCAAAATGGTGACAAGATGTCACCTGAAAATTGTGGTGTTTTCCAGCTCCTGAAAGAGGTGATTTTTCGAAGAATTCTGGCATTTTATAACTCGCTAAGATGGGGGTAATTTAGAGTGCCTTGTCACTCTTCTGCAGTTTCAGTTTTTATTATTCTATCTGCTCAGATTAAATAAAATTACCTGCATTTAGCACGGATGTGTTTTATCCTGTATAATTAGTTTGTTCGGTTATATTCGTTAACCGTTTAGTTTGCACTGATAAAAAATATGGTACTACAAACGAAACCTTTATAAACCTACCATATATTAAAGGAGGTTTTATCATGAGGTACTTCTTTCTTTTAGTGACTGTATTTACCTTCAGCGTGGTTTTCAACACATCGGTTCCAGCGGCCGATATCTGGTGGCCCGGGCCGGACTATCCCAAGCCAGAAAAGGCTTCGTCGCCAGCATGGTTGTTGACTCAGAAGCTCAATTTCTCACGATGGGACGGCGGTCCGCTCGAAGTGTGCAAGGGAATGCTTTCGGGGTGGCCCTATTTCAATGCTCCATGGCCAAGCGTTGTTGATGCGACGAGCCGCTGGTACGACCCGGAAACCGTGGAGCTGGCTGAAGCAATGGGCTACAACTTCATCTGGCTTACTTTCAATGTCGGCTATTCCATCGAGAAGGAACGCCACCAGTGGGACCTCCTGCGCGCCTATGTGGATACCTGTCATGCCCGCGGCATCCGAGTGGCCGCGTATATGTCCTCAACGAACATGTTCGTCGATGATATGTTCGTACGGGAACCACAGTCAAAGCAGTGGCAGCTTCTTGACGAGAAAGACGAACCTGTACCTTATGGATCCGCTTCTTATACGCGAATTGGTAGAATAACACGTGTGCGAGCAGATCTTACTAATCCTGAATGGAAAGCGTATATGAAAAGACGCATAGATGCAGCTATCGAAGCCGGATTCGATGCCATCGAATACGACAACACATGGTGGGTGATAAAAGGCAGGAAATCAGAGAAAATGTTCACCGAGTTTCTCAGGAAGAACGAATATGTGGATACAAAAGAAGCACGGTTCATTTTTCAAATGGAGGTTATGAAACGCCTTTTTCTTGAGATGCTGGACTATGCGCGGAAACGCAAACCCGACATGGTTCTTTTCGCCAATGTGAACCGCCCTAAATACATAATAGGACGCGGCTGCAATATTATCTCGACGGAAGACGGCTATGAACCCGGCTATTATCGCTTCCGGCAAGACCATGAAATCAGGTCCACAGACGCCTTAAAGCCGGTTTGGGATGACATATTCGTTGATATCGAAAAGGAACCGTTTGAGCCTGAGATGATGATTACCAACCTTGGCCGTCTGCGTTTGCTAAAAGGGCTTGACGAAGGTTGGAAACCGGTCCTCGTAGAGTTCGGAGGGCGTCGCAACGGTCATCGGTTTCTCAATCACTATCCCCCGCTTGGATTCCAGCTCGCTATTGGTGAATGTAATGCGGCGCTGGCCTCGCTCCAGGGATTCCAGGAGGGATTACCCTTGCTGCACCTGTATGAACGAAAACCAGAGGTCATGAAGATTGTCGAAGCAGTAAATAAGGCGCATCAATTCGCAAGCAAACATCAGGAATATTTCCTTGGAGCTCGGTATAAAGCAGATGTTGCTTTCATTACAGACGACCGTCTTGACATGTTCCGTGGAAACCGTCCAAGGGAGGGTTTTCTGACAGACCTCGTTCGGGCAAACGTCCAGTTCGATGTTCTTTTCGAGGACCGTATCTCCAAAAAGAATCTGCGTCAATACCAATGTATAGTTGTCTATAATACCAGACTCATTTCGGATGAAGCCTTAGCGGTGCTCATCAGTCACGCTCGGAGAGGCGGGCGGATGATTGTTTTTGGACAGATAGGTACTATGGATCGCTGGGGGCAACCGCGACAGAAGAACCTGATTCCCTCCGGTGGTCTGTGGAGAACGGCCCGCGATGAGATGGCTATTATCGACTTGATTAGGGAAAATACAACACCATCGTTTGAAGTTATCGACTGCCCGTATGTGCTGTTTACGATTACCTAAGGGGAAAAATCAGGCAAAGAAAATTTCGCAGTGCATCTGCTAAATTACCGCAAGCACCCTTTGGTGAATGTGCGCGTCCGCTGTTCAGGTGTTAAGAAACTACATCTTCTTTCGCTGACCCCTGGATGTGGGCAAATCCGGAAAGGCACCAAGGCGAACGAATGGGTAATTCCAAAACTCGGTGTGTATTCAATTCTGGCAGTGGAAGATTGAATGACAGATGTTTCTCGTTGTCATTCCAAGGTGAAAGAACATAAAAAAGAGAAATGAAGATTAGGGAGGTTTACATGGCGAATAGATTCTCCGATACAAATCGATTTCTTGTGTGGTTCATGACCGGTCTACTCTGCATTGGTTGTATCACACCTGAGATAGTCACTGCTCAGGTATGGACCCAGTTCGAGATGAATCGCAAGGATGCCCGGGGTAACTATTTGTGGACCACAGGCGATAACTGGAACAAGGGCCTTCCCAACGCAGACCTTTCTGTCGAAATCGGTGATGATCATTCCGGCCAAGCGCTCCACTGTGTCATACCGAAAGGGTATCATGCTATCTGCCAAAATCTGGAATTGGCGGAGCATGCAAGGACACAGGGCACGACACTTCGTTTAGAGGAAGGAGCAAGTTTGACCATTCGTGAAACAGGAGTCCTGTCCAAAGACAGGGAAAGCTGGTTTTATGTGGATGGGACCCTGCATTGTCCTAAGCAGGGAAGGAGTCTCCGCGTCGGTGGTCCCTGGGGACGGCCGGATATCAATGAACCTGCCCGCTGCCACCTCATGATCGGACTGACCGGAGTTGTAAATGCCTGGTTTGTAGGGATCAATACGGATCTCAGGGCAGAGCACACACCGTCGACTCCGTGGGGGCCACGTTTTTTTGCCCGTTCTACGGGCTCCGAGATTGTCAATAATGGAGGAAAACTGATTGCTCACCAGGGTCTGCGTATATCCACCTGTGAAACCAACCACCCCGGGGTACTCAGACTGCAAGGCAACGCCACGTTTACCAGTGAGCCGGATTCGAAGTACGGCATTGACATCTGGTGTGGTATTTTGGAAATCAAAGGTGGTCAGGCCAGGATCAAAGTGGGTGACCTCGAGTTCTGGGGTAATAAATTCAAGGATGCAATCAATACAAAAACAAACAGCAAGGTGGGGCCCGGACTGGCTGTGCTGAAACTGACCGGTGATGGCGTCAGTACAATTCACGCTCGGATAGTTAACTTCGTTGACGCGGTTCTAATCGACGTCAGCGGTCTGAAGGTTTCTGCCGGATCCTATAGAGTTATCGATGGAACAGCCATAATCGGGACGAACTTACACTTTGCTCCAAAAACGGACACTTCTAAATGGGACTTCGAATTTGACAAAGCCAACGGAGATCTTTTGTTAACATTTACACCCTGACTCCCAACCACACACCTGACACTGTAGCAGATGCTTTCCTATTTCATATGGATTTTTGTTTGCACAAGTTTTGTACTCACTTCAGGATCTGTAGATGTGCCAAACCTCTACGTGGCTGATAGAAGCGCACGTTCTCCAGTAGGCCCACCAACTGCGGAATATCCGTAACCTCCAGGAGACCAAAGCAAAATAGAGACGGTGCGTCATCATAGTTAATGGGCTTTTCCGCCAACAGGACGAGGGAGCTGATATTCCCATATACCGTCAGGTTGTTAAAGAGGTCAGGTTCCAAAGCTGCGGCAAGCAGAGCAGAAGTAGTGCTCATCACTCCGTGGGCAACCATATCGATTTTGGCTACGCTGGTTTGCTCTCGCGCCAACCTCGCACAATTCAAAACCTGCTCTACCTGGATACCAAGTAAGCGGTAACCGGCACTCTCCACAAACATCTGGTATTTGGACCTGTAGCGGTTCTCGCCCGTACCAAATATGTCCGCTTTAAAGACGTGATTTCTCAGTAAGAACTCGGGATTACAGCGCACCTGACGGGCACCTTGGTCGGCCACAATCAATTGTACAGAGTCGCCATGCTGACTGCGAGAGAACAACACAGGAACAGTAAAATCTCCTATTTCCAGAGCATGAGCCTGTACTGTCTCAAGTTCTTTAACTTGGCGTTGGCTGACCGAAAAACCAGGCAAACGCAGAACCGCTGAGATTCGTTTCCGCAGTTTGTTCTTATCGTGTCGATTCTTCAATAAGATTCTATCACGGGCCAAACGCCTGGCTCGCACCGTAGCCAGATGCTGGACCGTTTCTTGTTCGACAGGCATTTCTACGTTCAATACCTGTTCGGATAATATCTCATGGTTCCGATGCATGTCCTCCAGCGACGAGGATAGACCAAAGTATTTATTTAAAAAGCTATACAGTTGCGAGCGATTGTCGGCCTCATAGTTATGAGTTCCTGGTAAGACGTTATTGTAGGTTTCCAAGAAATCTGTTACACCGTAAGCCCGATAGGTTGGCAGAACGGCATCATATATTACTGGACGGGTGCGTGCAGTCTGGAAGCAACAATCATCTTTTTCATTTAGTATGAGCAGTGCCGGCCGAGGTGCCAACATGGCCGTCATATGCTGATAATCCAGAATTGTGGCAAGGTCTACGGGCACTTGTTCCAGGTCGCCAATATCTTCATAGTGATCAAGCCGTGCCCGCAGTGATGTATAGCCGGCAACTGGGATCGAGGCGGTGATCCGTGGATCTAATGCCGACAGTACAATCGTCTGCCAGCCGCCTCCGGAAAGACCCGTCATGGCCACTCGTGTTGGATCGGCATTTTCATGATCGAGTAAGATATCCAAACCATTTTTCATCGCTAAATAGAGTAATCCCACACCGGACAGCCCAGTGACATTGAGCTGTGCCATGTTGTTGTGCTGGCTGTCGGCTTGGAGTTGGCCCATTCCAATGAACTCAAAATTCATTGCCAACATGCCCCGCTTGGCCAGATTGATACAACGGGCCTGTTTATATCCGGCAGCCTTCCCGCCACTGTGATGGCCGTTCGCATTGAGTACAACCGGCAACTTTCCCTGGAGTTTCGCCGGCTCATACAACAAGGCCGGGATCCAGTATCCTGGGTAGATTTCATATCGTAGTTTGCGGATCACATACGCGGCATCTGGCCTTAAGACCTCTTGCCAAACTACTTTTGGATTTTGTGCCAGGGTGCGTGCCGGAAATCCACGGAGATAAACGGTATCGAGCACGGCCTCCCGAAGTTCTGGAACCTTACGTTGCCATTTAGGTATGTCATTAGGTGTCGTGAATTTCGGCAGCACCCTCCTTAGAAAGGTTTTGAGCTGCTCTTCGGCCTTGCCATCCAGCATCCGATATTGCCGGGTCTTCACCCAGTCTTTTTCCAGTTTCTCCAGCGGGTCTGCTACTGTCTGGTCATGAATTTGTTGGTCCCCATTCTTATCAACCTGTGCCCAAACAAAGCAAGGCAGCAAGCCAAGATTAAGGATAACCAACAACATTTTTGTTCTGACATGTACCATTTCTATAAGACCTTGCACTCAACCACTTTTCTGTGACTGTGATTACCTTCATTCTGAGTTTTGTAATCTGCAAGCCTGCTTGTTTTGCCGAGAAGCTTGAACAGGTGCCAAGCTACAAACATAGTAAAGACTCCGGTGATTATTCTAAGCAGGCTCGACAGAACTGCATTACTTGTACTAGTTGACATGCTAATCTATCTCCCATATTGAATATTGGAAGTTTATCCACTATATACCATATTTTCATGCTCAAATCAATATTGTAACATGTTTCAAACTATAAAACTTCACCTGGACTACATGATTGACGCATTTCATTTCATCCGTATACTTAATCCGATATAACAACAAAAATTGTCAATAAATGATTGTATTTTCGCAAAAAATTGATATTTATTCGGACTTGATATAGGCAAAATCAACATCTGTGGTGACATTTTGGTGACATGATGTCAGTGTGCCGCAGCAAGCGGCGTCAGAGATGGGAGTAGGCCTCCCGCAACCGGCTTGCAGG
>Ga0114930_10002581_pt1 | contig 16277 bp, 15 predicted proteins | sample AnhtaG_FD_87300 | JGI IMG/M metagenome (GOLD analysis project Ga0114930, IMG submission 87300) | Deep subsurface microbial communities from Anholt, Denmark to uncover new lineages of life (NeLLi) - Anholt_01485 metaG | ecosystem: Environmental > Aquatic > Marine > Oceanic > Sediment | place... | reverse complement strand
TGCAGTGTTTGTGCTGACAATAGGCAATCATCTGGAGGAAATGGTCTGCCAACTCGCTAAGGATAAGCTCGTACTTCAGGCCAGCGTGCTGGACGCAATAGGGTCAGTCGCTACTGAGAAGGTAGCCGATTTTGTCCAGGACAGAATAAGAGAGGTAGCTGGTACTAAGGAGCTTTGTACGAGCCGGCGCTTCAGCCCCGGCTACTGTGATTGGGAAATAGGTCAGCAGAGGATGCTCTTCTGGGCTCTGAGTGGCAATACAGTGGGGATTCGCTTGACCGGGAGGTGTCTAATGATTCCCCAGAAGTCAATATCGGGCATTATCGGTATCGGTTCCTACAACAGTAACGTAGAGAATTACAACCCGTGCAAAACCTGTAAAAAATGTGATTGTCCAGGTAGGAGGTAGAATCCAAGACATGATTCGAAAGGGACTAACTGGAGACAGATTCAAGCCGCTTACTGAAGAGTCTATATCTAGAGTGCACCAGACCGCAATGCGCTTAATCGAGGAGATAGGCTTTGAGGTAAACTCGGAGATAGCACTGAAATTCTTTAAGGGGGCTGGTGCTCGAATCGAGTGGGGAAAACGCCGGGTATGCCTGCCGCAAGAGAAAGTAATGGAACTCATAAGGATAGCGCCGTCGGAGGTCAGGCTCTGTGGCCAAGACAAGAGGCGCGACATCCTCCTGGGTGGAAACCGGGTATACGCCGGGACTGGGGGAACTGCCCTCTATATCTATGAGCCAAATACCGCCCAGAAGCGACCAGCCACTCTGGTAGACTTAAAACGCATCGCCCAACTGGTTGACCAGCTGGATAATATCCACCTGTTTATGCTGCCTACCTATCCCAACGAGCTGCCTGTGGAGCAGGTGGATGTAAACCGCTTTTTTGCTGGGCTGGACAACACCACGAAGCATATCATGGGAGGCGTCTACACCCTTGATGGGGTAAAGCAGGTGATACGGATGGCGGAAATCGTCGCCGGCTCTGCAGAAACACTGCAGCAGCGCCCTCTCATCTCCATGGTAACCTGTAGCATAAGCCCCATGAAAATGGACGGTAAGTATGGTGACCTAGTAGTAGCTATTGCCCAAAGCGGTATCCCCCTGGTATGTCCTGCCGAACCGTTGTGCGGGGCTACCTCACCGGTCACGCTGGCCGGAAACCTAGTGATTCAGACGGTGGACTCACTGATGGGCGTAATGCTTACCCAGATTGTAAACCCAGGAACACCGGTCATCTTTGGCTCGGTAGCCACCAATACAGACCTCAGGGACTTGAAGTATCTTGCCGGCTCAGTTGAGATGGGTCTCTTGAACGCGGCTGGCGCCCAGATGTCCCAGTTCTACCAACTTCCTTTCTATGCCACTGGCGGCATGACCGACTCCAAAGTGCTAGATGCCCAGAGTGGTTACGAGTCGGCTATCACCAACCTGCTCTGTGCCCTGGCAGGGGCCAATTTTATCCACGACGCTGCCGGACTTATGGAATTCGCACTAACAATGTCTTACGAGAAACTTGTTATAGACAACGATATACTGGGAATGGTAATGAGAGCAGTCGAGGGCATAAGAGTAGATGATGAAACCCTGGCCTTTGACCTCATCAAGCAGGTGGGACCGGGAGGTAACTTCGTCACTGCCAAGCACACCCGGCACTTTATGCGTGGCGAGCACTACCAGCCCTCCGTGAGTGACCGGAACAGCCGAGAGGAATGGGAGGCCGAAGGGAGTAAGACCACCTGTGAGAAGGCGGCGGAAACGGTGAGGGAGATACTCTCCACTCCCGGTTACCAGCTTCCAGCTAAGGTAAGGCAAAGAATACTGGAGGAGATAACAGGTATCATAAATTAACACATGCTCGTAACTGGAGAAAATAGCAACGCATCAAACAGGTCAGTTACCAAATCCATAGCTAGCCACGATAGAGAATTCCTGGAAGCACTAGCTAGAGCTGAGGCCGCCGCTAGCGCCGATTTCATTGGGGTGAATGTTGGCAATGGACAGCAAGGTAAGGAACAAACAATAGGAGAAAACAGATGGCGAGACAAGGGGTACTAGTAGAACCCTATCAGAGGCTCAAGTTAGAAGAGGTAGAACGGATACACCGGGCTTCTCTGGCTATTTTGACCAATCCCGGCATAGTATGTTTCAACCGCCATGCTGCTGAGGTCTTCGCTGACTGTGGTGTTGATGTCCTACCTATAGAGCAGGGGGACACAACTCATTGGTTGCTCAAGATACCAGAGAGAATTATCTCGGAAGCGTTAGAGGCAGCACCGAAAGTGGTGAAGCTGGGAGCGCGGGATGAGAATAACTGCCTCATCCTTGATGGACGCGAGCCGAGGGTACGTTTCGCCTCGGGCTCTGAGGCTAACAACTGGCTGGACGTGGACGTGGAGACCTTTGTCAGCAAGCGTGAGCCGTCTTACGAGGCTGACTTCCCACTATTACGCATCGAGAAAGGCACCGTGGAACGGCTGGCCCGGGCAGCACGCCTCTGTGAGCACCTCGACTCCTGGGATAGCTTCCTGCGCACGGTTAATATTCAGGACGATGATATCAATGATGCTAATAAGGACGTCAATAAGTTCTTCGCCTCGCTGAACAACACCACCAAGCACGTTATGTCCGGGCTAACCGAGCTCAGCCAGCTAGACAATGTAGTCAGGATGGCCCAGATCATAGCTGGTGGGGAGGACAGGTTCAGGGAGAACCCCATCATCTCTTTCATCGCCTGCACGATAAAAAGCCCCCTGCAACTCGTGGACGATACTACACAAAAAGCAATAGAGATAGCCAAGAGGGGCATTCCTCTGGTAATCTCCAGTTCCCCTCAGGGTGGCTCCACCGCCCCTATTATAGAAGAGGGCATAGTAGCTCAGACTAATGCTGAGATTCTGGTGGGCATAGCCCTAACTCAGCTGGTAAATAAGGGTGCCCCTGTACTCTATGGCAGTGTTCCGGAGAGGGCGCGTATGGATGACCTTAATGACTCCTATGGAGTCCCTGAATTTAGCCAGTATAACATCGACTGCGTCCAGATGGCACGCTATTATGGCTTGCCGTGCTATTCTACCGGCGGCATCTCCGACGTACAGGTACCGGGCATACAAGCCTCGGTGGAGAGGCTGTTTTCCCACATTCTGGTTACGCTCGCTGGACCACAATACATTCACTACGCCTTTGGTCTCTTGGAGCGAACCAATACCTTTTGCCCCGTTCAGGCAGTGCTGGACGATACTCACATAGACATGGTAAAAAGATTTGTCAAGCAACCAACAGTAACCACTGACAGGATTTCAGAATGCCTGGCACAGATACGCAGGGTCATGGGCACCTCGCATAAGCTCTATGTGCGGTTTGTACGGAGTGCCCTTCATTCTGGTGAGATTGCCCCTCCCTACCCTTTTGAGAGCAAAGATATGGTGGACGAGACACTAATCCTAGCTCGGGAGCGGATGGAGGAGTTGTTGGCACTACCAACCCACCACATAGATAGAGTGACCATAGACAAGGTGTTCCAAGAGATACCTGGCCTATTAACGAGGCTGAGAAACTACTAAAGTTGGAGAGTGAAATGGTAGAGGATATACTTAGCTTAATTCGAGAAAATGTCATCCAGGGGAGAGTAACCCAGGACGACGAGGGACTAGACGAAGGGATGGTAGGCCAACCGGCGGTCAGCGAGCTTACCACGGAAGCCATCGCCCAGGGCATAAGTGTGGAGGATATAATCGACCAGGGACTCACCGAAGGCATGGGAACCGTGGGACAAAAATTTGAGACCAAGGAGTACTTCATTCCCGATATGCTGGCCTCGGCTGAAGCAGTGGGAGCTGCCATGGAGATACTGGAGCCCCACTTCGCCAAGAGTGGCATCAAAGCGAAGGGCAAGATAATTGTGGCTACGGTAAAGGGAGACCTCCATGATATCGGTAAGAACATAGTGTCGATATTGCTTCGAGGGGCAGGCTACATAGTCAAGGACTTGGGAAATGACGTTGACCCTCAAACCATCGTGGACGCAGTGAGAGATGAGAAACCCCAATTCCTAGGGTTATCAGCGCTGCTTACCAGCACCATGATAAACATGAAAGACACCATCCAGGCACTCACCGAGAGCGGGCTCAGGGACAAGGTGAAGGTAATCATTGGCGGGGCACCGGTCTCAGAGGAATTTGCCGGTAGCATCGGTGCCGATGGCTACGGTGCCGACGGCTTTCAGGCAGTAGCGTTAGTAGAATCTCTAGGCTCAGACAATGACGATTAGGAGGGCTCATGACTGAGATAGATGCCTATAATGAAGCACTCAAAAGTGGTCAGTACCAAAAACCCGGCGGGCTTTTGGGTAAATATGATAACGTACGCCGTTTCTGGGAGGATGAGCAGCTTGGACTCTACCTCAGGCCATATCTGGAACGGCTGGCAGCCCAGAAGAAGAAGCGTGCCAAGAGGTTCCGCGTACTTGACCTAGGATGCGGCAGCGGTGATGGCTTCGAGTTCCTCACCAGCATCAACGCCAGCAATTCCTTGATTTCAGAATGCAACACAAAAGTCATAGAACCTGATGCGCTTGAGTCCTACAAAGGAGTTGATATTAATGAGGGACTACTGAAGCAAGCCCAGGCTACCTACGGCGACAGACAAAATTTGAGCTTTGTCCGTTCGGACTTTAACGACTTTGACTTCGGTGCCGAAAAGCCTTATGACCTGTATCTGGCTAACTACGGTACGCTATCCCACAACACCGATGAGCAGACTATAGAAATGTTGAGCAACATTGTCTCTCATGGTAAAAATGGTGCCCTCATCATCATTGACTGGCTGGGGCGCTTCTCATATGAATGGCAGACGTTATGGACAACTGATTTTAAAAATAACCAGTGGATGGGCTATGTCATCTCCTATATAAATCCAGGTAACGGGGCAAAGCAACCCAAACTTACAAGTTTCCCACTGAGAATTATGGGACGCAAAGAGGTTTTTCATATTTATCACCAAGCCAAAGGGAAGACTGGGAGCTCCATTGCATTGCGCAAGCTGGCTGACCGCTCCTCGTTTGTCGGTCGTCACATAGACACAGCGCAGTATAACCCCCACTGTCAACCCCTGCGCCGGTTGGTAAACTCGCTTTTCGAGCCCAACGTGTCCACCGATTTGGATAAGCTACTGGTTCACTATGTCCCCAAGGAAGACTTCCCCGAGGTAAACGCCTACTACCAGAAACTTACCGATTGGTGGAATTACCTTATAATCTATACCAAGGCACTACTGGAGCAAAGTGCTCCTTCAAAAGTCCCTGTTGGAACACCAGTTGTGGTCAGGAGGGCACTCAGTGCCATGAGGAAGGTAGTGAGAGTAGCGGCTGGAACAAGAATAGGAACCCCTAGGGCTAGCCTAGTGGAGCCGCAACTGGGTTACTGCCTGCGGGAACTCGAGATGGGAATCCAGAAAGGGCTCGGCTGCGGGCATGGGCTGGTGGCTATCTTTGAGATTGTAAAATAGCCTATGGCTTATATCGTTGATGAGGAGTGTTTTATCAGATGAGCGGACTGGCTGTTGCCTGCGGTAACTCCAATCTGAATGAAGTAGAAGCTATCATGCACACTATCGCCTACCGAGGCCCCTATACCTCAGGGATACATGAAGGCGACCAAATCATCATGGCTCAGAACTATCTCCAGGCAGATGGCGCCGTTAGTGGCGATAGTCTGAAAATACCTATTCGCAGCCCCAGCAACCCCAACCTCATGGTCTGCTATGACGGCCAGATGGGCAATTGGGCTGACCTGGCTCGCGACCACAACGTATCGGACGGCCCTTTCAGAGAGGAGCGCTTGCTGCTTGCCCTTTATGAAAAATATGGTAAGGAAATGCTCAAACACTTGACTGACGCCATCTTCACGCTGGTTATCTCCGACGGGAAAGATATCTTCGCGGCTCGTGATTTGCTCGGTATCAAACCCCTTTTCTATGGCTGGAAAGACAATACCCTGTACCTTGCCTCTGAGCTCAAGGGAATATTGCAGGTAACCAAAGAGGTTTGTGAATTCCCCAATGGTCAGTACATGGAGCGTAGCGGCCAGGTGACCAAATTCGCTGAACTGCCGGAAAGTCCACCGAAATTCTGGGACTCCAGCGTCGATTCAATGGCTGGTGACATCCGTGAGATTATCGAGCGAAGCTTCAACAATCGGATAGACTTTGCTGTACCCACCGGCGGCCTGCTCAGTGGGGGAATGGACAGTAGCGTCATCAACTACCTGGCAAGCAAGGCGTATAAGGAAAAATTTGGACAGAATGCCAAACTGAAGACCTTTGCCCTGGGGGTAGGGGAGAGCGAAGATATCCACTGCGCTCGCCCTATGGCTAGCCACATTGATTCTGAACACCACGAGCTCATCGTGGACCTCAAACAGATACTGGATGCTCTGCCAGAGGTAATCTATTACCTAGAGTCCTTTGACCCTTCTCTGGTAAGGAGCTCTGTTTCCAACTACCTCATTTCACGCTATGCTAAAGAACAGGGCATCCAGATACTGCTCTCTGGTGAGGGAGGTGACGAGGTATTCTGTGGGTACAAATATCTCGGACACTGCTCAACCGAAGAGTTGTTTGACAAACAGATGGAATGCATTGGTTTTCTGCACAATAACGCCTCGTTGCGCCTGGATCGTATGAACATGTGCAACTCCGTCCGCGTCGTGGCTCCTTTAATATCCGGGGAATTGCTGCGGTACTCCATGGCGATACCTCCTCAATATAAACAAAAGCCCGAGGGAAGCCAGAAAATCGAAAAGTGGATTTTCCGCAAAGCTTATGAAAACCTGTTGCCCGAATCCGTAGTGTGGCGGAGCAAACAGGAATTCTCTCAGGGCTCCGGTTCTGCCAGCGTGCTGCCAACGTACTTTGAGGAACACATCCCAAACCATGAACTAGCCGAGGCACAAGCCAAGTACCCTATAATCCGCAGCAAGGAGGAGCTCTACTACTTCCGCCTTTTCACCAAGTATTTTGGCGACAAGCGTGCCGTGGAAACGGTAGGGCAATGGCATTCCCTGTAAGCCGGCATACGTGTACCCTGTAAATACCTTTGAGACCACGTAGGTTGGGAAGGGTTTATGGCGGGGAGAAGGTCGAAAAAGGATTCCGCGGCAAGGCAAAATAGTGAGTTACGAACTTAACCCACCATTTGCGATATTTTGTAATAGCGACAAGCATTCTACCGAGTGGTCTGATGATTTGGGTAAGTAGTTCGCTATGAATACGGAGTGGCTAACCATATCCACCATAGGACAACCGGCATGTATATCTGGGAGCAGGACTATCTTGTCTGGGAGAGGATAAAGGCTGTTTCTGCCATGAAGTGAACTCCGCAGAATACGATAACATCAGTATCGGTTTTGGCTGCCTTTTGACTTAGCTCTAGGGAATCACCAACGAAATCAGCTATATCCTGAACCATCACCCAGTTGATAGTTATGGACAAGGATAATAGCATTCCTTCTTTTCTTAAGATTTATGTTTTTTTCTTTTAGCTAGGCATCACTATTTTGCATCAGTCGCTACTGTCCATCCATTAGTGTAGACATTCGTCCTTCTTCCTCGGACAAAACCGATGAGGGTTACCCCCTAAATCAGTAGCTAACCTCGCTCCCAAGTTAGTGGGAGCCGGTTTAGAAATAAGTATAGGAATATTCCTTTTGCTTACCTTGAGCAATACCTCCGAGGAGATTCTCCCGCTGGTAATTATTATGTGGTCATCTGTTGGTATATCTTTCAGGATGCATTCCCCCAAAGATTTTATCAATGGCATTATGCCTGTCTATGTCCTCGGTATCCTTCTTACCTTCTTCGCTAACACGCTGTATAGGAAACCTCTCTACAGTCCATCACCTTTCCCCCTCCAATACTCTTAATGTGTCCGTTCACCCAGCGGTGTATTCCTCAAGGGCACTATAGAAAGCTTTCCAGAAGGGGTCAACTATAGGGTGCTCAAGCCTCTTCTTCTTTCCTCTTTCTACCAGAACCATTCCGCCCCTCGGCTCTGCCAATTCCCCAACGATAGAAGACTTAATACCCTTTCGAGACAGAGCTTCCACCACCTCCTGAGTTTTGTGTTCACGACAGGCGATGATTAGTGTCCCCTCGCTTATAGACGTATAAGGGTCGATGCCAAAATAAGAGCATATCTCCGTTACACAATCCTCGACTACAATTTGCTCTTTCTCTATTCTCACACCTAGGCCAGCCGCCTGAGCCAGTTCATACAAGCCGCCCCATACCCCGCACTCAGTGGCATCATGCATAGCAGTAACCCCATCTTCTCTCACCCCAACACTCACTGCAGTCATGGCATCCTCCACCACCGACATCTTATAGAATATCTGCTTTGCTTTCTCACTAAAATCATGCCCGAATTCCTTCTCAATAAGCCGCGGAAACATGGCAGCGAAGATACCCGTTGCCTCAATAGCTGGCCCCTTGGTGATGATTATCTTATCACCAGCTTTAGCCATCTTAGGAGTAACATATTCATCTTTCTCACCGATGCCAATCATGGTAGCTCCACCCACCATTGGATAATGGCAATTCTCATATCTGGCAGTATGGCCACAGATGACGGAGATGCCGAGCCGCGCACACTCCCAGTGCATAGTATCCCACATTATCTCGAGTTGCTCCTTAGTCATCGCCATGGGCAGGTTCAAATCTATAGATAGAAACCTAGGGTTTAGCCCACAGGTCACGGCATCAGAGGCGATGATGTGAATGGCAAACCAGGCCGCCCTCTCCCAGCCATACTCGGGGACGATGAATACCGGGTCACAGGTAAATGAGACTGCTTTGTCCCCAATTTCTACTATTCCTACATCCACCCCGTGCTGAGGTCCTACCAAAACCTTTTCACTCTTTGCCCCCAGACGGGGAAATATCAGCTCGTTGAAGATTGCGGGCGAGATTTTACCAATCTCGGGTATTTCATTCACCTCTGCTATCCTTTCTCTTGCTGTTAGCAAGGTAGTCATCAATAGCTGATTTAAGCGCCTCCTCAGCCAGAACGGAGCAATGCATCTTAATTGGCGGAAGCCCACCCAGCGCTTCAGCTACTGCTCGATTGGAAATTTCCAGTGCCTCGCTTATACTCTTCCCTTTTACCAACTCAGTGACCATAGAGCTGGTGGCAATGGCAGCTCCACAGCCAAAGGTCTTGAATTTGGCATCAGTAATGGTGCTGTTATTTACCTTGATGTAAAGCTCCATAATATCACCGCACACCGGGTTCCCCACATGCCCGATACCATCAGGATTTTCTATCTCCCCTACATTTCTCGGGTTCTTGAAGTGCTCCATCACCTTTTCACTGTATAATGACCATACGTCACCCATCTTTTCCTCTCCTATCTTTGGCTCTTTAAAAGCGGGGACATAGCTCTGAGCTTGGCCACAATTCGGGGCAAGACCTCCACAACTCGACCTACCTCCTCCTCACTGGTCCATTTCCCAAGAGTAAACCTCAACGAGCCGTGCGCTTGTTCATGGGAAAGCCCCATTGCCAAAAGAACGTGAGATGGCTCAAGGCTTGATGAACTGCAGGCTGAGCCGGTAGAAGCACAAATACCTTCCAGGTCAAGATTTAGAAGCATGGACTCCCCTTCTACGAAATCAACACTTATATTGACATTGTTCGGTAACCTCATTATGGGATGACCGTTTAAGCGGGTGTGCTCAATCCGCTCAAGGAGACCTTTAATTAGCTGGTCACGAAGAAAAGTCAGCCTCTTCGCTTCCTGGCTCATCTCCTGCCGGGCTAGCTCCACAGCTTTGCCAAAGCCCACAATTCCGGGGACATTCTCGGTGCTCGCCCGCCGTCTTCTCTCCTGCTCACCTCCATGCATAAATGGGCTTAGTTTGGTACCCTTTCTGATATATAGCGCTCCAATCCCCTTAGGGCCGTAGAGCTTGTGTGCTGACATAGAGAGTAAGTCCACCCCGAGTTCATTCACATCCACCGGGATATGCCCCACCGTCTGCACCGCATCAGTATGAAAATAGATTTTTGCCTCCTTGGCAATCTGACCTGTCTCCACTATCGGCTCTATGGTGCCCATTTCATTGTTAGCATGTATTACCGAGATAAGGATGGTCTTATCGGTAATAGCCTTTTTGACATTGCTGGGATCAACCAAGCCATACTCATCTACCGGGAGGTAGGTTATCCTGAATCCCCTTCTCTCTAAAAACTTGCATGTCTCTATCACGGCGTGGTGCTCGATGGAGTTAGTAATGATGTGATTTCCTTTGGACTCGTTGGCGAAAGCTACACCCTTCAGGGCGAAGTTGTCTGCTTCGGTCCCGCTGCTGGTAAACACGATTTCCTCATCTCGGGCACCAATGAGATCGGTAATCTTAGTCCTGGCCTCCTCGATAGCTCCCTTTGCCTCCTGTCCGTAGGAATAGATGCTCGAAGGATTACCAAATGCCTCGCTAAAATACGGGAGCATTGCCTTCATTACCTCAGGGTGGGTCGGCGTGGTGGCGGCATAATCGAGGTATATCCGTTTCACTTTTCACTCCTTTGTTTTCTTCCTGGTGCTCATAGTGCCTCTTTATCGCCATTGTCCATAGAGGGCAGGTTTTTACGCGCTGCCCTCCACGAACTACTCTTGCTTTCCCTTCGTTTAAAATTACTATATCGAGCGTTCTTCAAGATTCTTGAATGCTATGCCCGATTCTACTCCGGGCAGTGGTGCCACCGGCTCAGCCAAGAGGAATTTGCCTTCCTGTATCCAGTTTTTCAAGATATTAGCAATTTCCACTGCCTTAGGATAGCTGGATAGAGAAGCAGTAGTGACTTCCTTCCCCTGAATTTCTATCCTACCACTCTTGAGTTGGGCATAACTAACCTCTCCCAGAATGTCTGGCTTTCTTTGAGGGTAAGCCTCGGAATAATCCACGATAGGGGCGAAAATATCGGCGTCCGTCACTGCTGTATGGCAAAGGATTTCCTCAGAGAGTATCGGTATAGGAACACCGATACCCACTGTTATGGTGCAGCCATAGCCCAGCATGCTTGTCCCACGGAGCCACTCGGGCTTCATCTGCTTTAAGTCACCAATTACAGTCAGCGTTCCCGCTGGTCGCCTCGGCACACCATTTTCCCCACGAAGGACAGTGGGGTTATGCTGTGTGCCCTGCCAGGCAACATAGCCAACGCCCCCTCCTAGGAAAATCTTTGTTCCTATACCTAGAGTCTTATAGTAGGGGTCATTGAGGAGAGGTGAAAGTTGTCCAGCGCTACAGTAATTAGCATTTCCCAGACTTGGCTTAAGCACCCCCATATAGGTATAAATAGTCCTATCGGAGAGGTTCACTGCCACGTTGTAGTTCTGGTAGGCATTCCTGATATTGAATAGTACCGCCTCGTTGATGTCATTTATGTTAATCAGGGTTTCCAGCTTTTTTCTGGGATAGCAGTCTGTCCCATAGGCAGTGGCTACCAGCCTGATATCCTTCCCAGCTACTAGGTCCTCGATTACATGCCCACCGCCGTAATTGAACTCACCGGGATGGAGCTTATTTCTAGGGTCATCTTCAGGAAGGGCTGTTACCCCAAGGAAAAGGTCTACCGCGGCCAGCCCAGCGTAGGTTAGCACATCGTTAAGGTAAACCTTACCACCGCCAAGTTTTATTCTTGGCTTGGAGTGTCCGATATTGAAATAAGCGCCAGAAGAACACATAGGACCAAAAGTGCCTGTAGTTACCACATCTACCTCTTTGGCTGCCTTCTCTATACCTTTCTTCTCAACAACTTCGATTATTTCTTCGGCGGTCACTACCACCACCTGTCCTTTACGAATTTTTTCGTTAATTTCAGCGATTGTTTTCGCCATACGTCACCTTCCTAGATTTCAATCTTCTTACTTCTCTTAGCCCTTTCGGGCAATGCATGATCCATAGCATTAGCATCACCCCCCTTCACCCAACCCTCTTTCCTGTTCCTGTAGTCCACTTGCAGTGAGCACAGATTCCCATGAGGCCTCTAATTGTCTTATGCGCTGTTTTAATTTATCCTGTCCCTCTATGATAAGCTTAAGCGTTTCACTGACAGGGTCGGGCAACTTCCCATGCTCTAAGTCCAGGAGTGGCTTATGGCGGTCCTCTACTACTTTTCCCGGCACTCCCACCACTGTAGCCCCGGGCGGAACCGACTTTACGACTACCGAGCCTGAACCAATCCTGGCTCTGTCTTCTATAACGATGGCGCCCAGAGTTACTGCCCCAGCTCCCATTATCACATTATCGCCGATTGTAGGATGGCGTTTTTCCTTCTTCATGGTTGTTCCACCGAGAACTACTCCTTGGTACATTAGGACATTATCTCCGACCTCAGCTGTCTCTCCGATAACCACTCCGGCACCGTGGTCTATAAAGAACCGCCTGCCGATTTTGGCTCCGGGGTGGATTTCGATACCGGTTAGGAAGCGACTGATATGGGAGACAAAGCGGGCCAGAAACCAGAGCTTGTGCCACCAGAGAAAATGAGCCAAGCGATGAAGCCACAGAGCGTGTAATCCTGGATAGCAGAATATTACCTCCAGCACGCTTCTGGCTGCAGGGTCTTTAGCAAAAACCGTTTGGATGTCCTCTTTTAAGGCCTTAAAAAAGATAATCATCCTCCCTCAGCCAAATGGCTTATCCAAAAGAAGTACAGCTGAAATTAGCCAATTATTTATGTCGCAGTCTTCGACTGCTTTATCCCCTCTCCTTAAGTATCGTTTCCTCTAGCCCCTCAATTTCACTCGAAGAATACACTAACTTGACTAGGATATTTTTCTTGCTAGCCGAAGCAGCACTACTCCAGTCGCACCAAGGGCGATTCCCATGATAATCATTAAAGCACCAGTGCCGGTAATCACCGTGGTAACACCGAAGCTAAGAACGGCAAGATACAGGTAGTTCTCCATGTTCAGGGCTTGTGCATAGGACAAATGTTTGGGGTTGGTAGGGTCATAGGGGCCACCACCCAACAGCTCGTTGTAAGTCGCTGCTATTCCTCGACGATGCTCTCTTATGGCATCACCGGCAACTTGCGCTTCTTCGGCAGTATCGATTACCTCGCCTTCCGCAATCTGTTCCTCGGAAAGGCCGAGAGTCACGTGCTCTACCTGCATCGCCTCCCTCATCCAATTGTTCTTCTCAACGGCCTGTGCGATGAATATTGAGCCGATGACCATACCTACCACCCCCACAAGCAGCACCATTATTGCCAGGTATTGGCTTATTCGTTCCATCTTTTTACCTCCTTTCCTTACCTATTTTTGTTGGGTTTCGATTTACCTGTTATCAGACGTCTTCGTTTTATATATCTGGCGCAGCTTGGTAAAACTCTTGAAAAAACCAGGTAGATAGATAACGCTCACCGGTGTCAGGCAAAACTACCACTATAAATTTGCCTTCATTTTCCGGTCTCTTGGCTATCTCCAGCGCTGCCCAGACGGCTGCCCCTGATGATATGCCAGCCAGTATCCCTTCCTCTTTGGCTAATCTTCTGGCCATTATTCCCGCGTCTTCATTTGAAACCTTGATAATTTCGTCAACTAAGTCCGTTCTCAGAACGTCAGGGACAAAACCAGCGCCGATACCCTGAATTTTGTGGGAGCCCGGCTTTCCCCCGGAAAGTACTGGGGAATCCAGCGGTTCAACAGCAATAGCCTTAAACCCAGGCTTTCTAGGCTTGATTACCTCAGCCACCCCGGTAATCGTCCCTCCGGTTCCTACCCCCGAGACTAGAATATCCACCTTTCCATCGGTATCTCGCCATATCTCCTCGGCGGTGGTCAGCCGGTGTATCTCTGGATTCGCCGGGTTTTTAAACTGCTGCGGCATAAAGTAGCCAGAGTTTTCTGCTACCAGTTGTTCCGCCTTTCTTACTGCTCCTAGCATCCCCTCAGCCCCAGAAGTTAGTACTAATTCAGCGCCGAATATAGATAGGAGTTGTCTCCGCTCTAATGACATAGTATCAGGCATGGTGAGGATGAGCTTGTATCCCCTGGCGGCGCAGACGAAGGCGAGGGCGATGCCAGTATTACCACTGGTGGGTTCAACGATAACCGTATCTTTATTAATAAGCCCCTTCTCCTCGGCATCAAGAATCATTGATGCCCCTATCCTGTCCTTCACACTCCCTATGGGATTAAAGGATTCAAGCTTGGCCACCACCTCTGCCTTCGCCCCCTCAGTTATTCGGTTCAATCTGACCAGAGGTGTATTCCCGATTAGCTCAGTAGAATCTGCGGCTATGCCTCTGGTTAGCTTTGGTATCTCTATTGTCTTATAGGGCAGCTTCTCCACGTTTTGAATTATCTCCGTCATTTTGTTTTGCTCCTTTCACAATTCTTTTTAACGCAGCCCCCACGTACTGCTCCTGTAAACTCTTCGACCGGGCAATCCTTTCAATGGCTTCGAGTGTGAAATCGATCTCCTCTGTAGTATTAAAATATCCTGGGCTTAAGCGTATGGTGCCCAGCGGAAAAGTGCCGAAGGTTTTATGTGCCGCTGGAGCACAGTGAAGCCCGGTTCTTACTCTAATATCAAAGGCTTGGTCAAGAATAGCCCCCACCTCTCCTGGTTCATGCCCTTGGATGTTGCAGGAGACGACAGGTGTTTGCCTGGACCCATCTCTAGCCGTATAAAGAATTAATCCAGGAATGTTAGATAAACCCTCGATTAACCTTTCTACTAAGTAGTACTCATGAGTGCGAATCCTTTCCAAACCTTCCGTAAAGATATATTTCAGCCCAGCTCCAAGCCCACTTATGCCGACGCTATTTACTGTTCCACTTTCGTATCGGTAGGGCAGTTCAAATGGCTGTTTTTCTTGTTCCGAGTGTGAGCCAGTACCGCCCTCACGTAACGAATCAAGGTCAACTCGCTCGCCTATATAGAGCCCCCCAGTACCCGGTGGCCCGAATAGACCCTTATGCCCGGAAAAGGCAAGCAAGTCGATATGATTTGCCTGAACATCAATAGAGCACTTACCTGCAGTTTGAGCAGCGTCCACCATGAAAATTAAATCATGCCGCCGTGCGATTAACCCGTATTCTTCAATTGGTTGAATAACCCCGGTCACGTTTGAAGCATGGGTAATTACCACCAGTTTGGTCTCCCTGGTTATCACCTTTTCCATATCTCGTGGAGAGACCACCCCATTCCTTGCATAGGGGGGAAGCCTTGTCACCTTGACCCCTTGTTGTTCAAGTTTTTTCAGGGGACGAACCACGGAATTATGTTCAATGCAGCTAGTAATCACATGGTCGCCCGGTCTAAGCAACCCCTTCAGCCCCATGTTCAACGAATCTGTGCAATTGAAGGTAAATATGATCCGGTCTTTATCCGGGGCGTTAACCAGCCGTGCTAGGAGCAGCCTCGTTTCTTCAACCATTCGGCTGGCAGCTACTGCCATGCTGTGTCCGCCACGTCCGGGACTACCCCCTTTCTTTCTCAGAAAGACATCCATGGTCTGATAAACAATTTCTGGCTTGGGCCAAGATGTTGCTGCATTATCTAGATAAATCATAAAATCGTACCCTATGCTCCAATATATTTATTGTAGAGTCCTCTGGCCAATGATTCATCGGTGGTATTTTTAATAATGGCCCGCCCATCGGGGAAGATGACTATCTCGTGATTATCGACTCGAAAACGAAGCATGAACTCGTTGTAACTCACTTCCCCTACGGGCCCAAGGTGCGTCGACAGCCTTTCAAAGGAGACCCCCTTTACCTCGGGATTTAAGACTTGTACCGCATTTTGTCCGCAAAGAGAAGTAGTTCTTGTCCCAAACCTCGCCTCCAAGAACTCGTATTCACCTCGACAAGTTGCGCAATCTGCACGACGGCCGATGTTAAAGCGGCTGAAGCTTCCTTTCCAAACGTCAATAGTTATAAGATCCCGGTTAATTTCCTGAGATCCGACTAGTATTTTCATTGCTTCAACGGTTTGCAGTGAGCCGATAATAAAAGGGGCAGGGCTAATTACCCCTGCTGTGTCACAGGTGAGTGCTATGCCCCCACTAGTTGGGCTAGCCCAGACACATCGGAAGCAGGGAGTCTTATGCGGTACTATATTCATAGTCATTCCGGTGGCAGATATGGCCCCACCATAAACCCATGGGATTTTATGCTTTAAGGAAACATCATTTATAAGAAGTCGAGTTTCAAGGTTATCCAGTCCATCCAAGATTAAATCGGCACCAGCGACGAGCTT
>Ga0114930_10002579_pt1 | contig 16293 bp, 11 predicted proteins | sample AnhtaG_FD_87300 | JGI IMG/M metagenome (GOLD analysis project Ga0114930, IMG submission 87300) | Deep subsurface microbial communities from Anholt, Denmark to uncover new lineages of life (NeLLi) - Anholt_01485 metaG | ecosystem: Environmental > Aquatic > Marine > Oceanic > Sediment | place... | reverse complement strand
CGATGGCCCACCTGCGAGAGCCCGTACGTGACCTGTCGCGACCAGGTGCTCGACGTGAACGACGGCCGGCAGGGCTTCACCGTAGACTGGCGCGGTGATCTGCCCGAGTACACGTACTACGATATCACCAACGGCCGGAAGGCGATCACTCGACGCGAGCGCATCGAGGGCGGGCTCCGGCCCTAACCGATGCGCCCCGACCCCCATGCCGCCCAATAATCGTTTTTCCCCGGCACCATCCAAACCAGCTATCACGGCTCCAGCCTGCTTGTGCATAATCTGAGTGGCAGCCTGCGGCTACACATGAGTGGCCCATGTGCGGAATCTTCGAAGCACATGGGAGGCTTCCGCCCCCATGAGGCGAAGACCAGGCACGGAGATCAACGCCGCACGTCTGCAACTGCGACACCTGAGGGAGGTCCCCGGATATGCTCATACGCGGTTGTCTCATACTGGTGCTAATCATGCTGTGCGCGGCTGCGCACTCTCAGCAGCCCAAGCTGATCATCCGCGCTCCATTCGACGGAAACTGCGCCCTGGAGCCCGGTGGTCAAGGAAAAGCCGAGGCTGTGGAATTCGTCGAGGGCCGCGAGGGGCAGGCCATCAAGGCGTCAGAGCCGGACAAGCACGCCTGCGCCATTTCGCTCGCGCGGGTGAGCCCGGAAGAGGGCACGCTGATGTTCTGGTATCGCCCCGATACGCCGACGCCTGCGCAAGGGGAGCCAAACGTCAGGCACGACCCCGTCCGCGTAAGTGACGGCCTGGGGCCGCGGATCAGCCTCAGGCAAGACTGGCGTCAGGCCCGTCTCGCCAGCGCCAACCCGTGGAACCGCGAGGGTGGAGGTCCGGGCGCCGTGTACAGCCATCTCATCGCCGGCAAGTGGTATCACATCGCGTACACCTGGAAGAAGGCCGACAAGGACGTCTGCGTGTGGCTATTCGGCCTGCCGCAGTCCGACACGCTGGGCAAGTGGGGCGAGGGCGAGGCGACTGACGAGCCGTGGGCCGACGTGCTCCGGGTCGGCTGCGCCGCTGGGGCCGTTGACGACCTGCGCGTCTACGACAGGGCGATGACCGGCGCACAGATTGCGGCCGCAGGCAACTATGGCGACGGCGAGTGCATGTACGACGAGGGCAAGATATTCTTCGACACGATGCTGAATGCCGGCCCACTCAAAGGCCAGCTCCTGGTCGAGGAGACGTTCGACGGGCCGTGGGAGCGGAACTGGGTGCTCGAAGGCCCCGGGATCTTGACCATTGAGGACGGCCGCCTGCGAATGCGCGAGGGCGACAACCACATCGTGCTGTGGAACAAGCAGACCTTCCCCAAGGACTTCATTGCCGAGTGGGAGTTCACGCCCAACGAGATCGACGGTCTGTGCATCGTGTTCTTCTGCGCGGCGGGGCGCAATGGCGAGGACCTCTTCCACCCGTCCCTCCAAAAGCGCGACGGCACCTTCAATCTCTATCATTCCGGCGACATCAACTGCTACCACATCTCCTACTTCCGCAACACGTGCGGGCGTTCCCCCAACTGCGCCCTGCGCAAGAACTGGGGGTTTTACCGGGCGAGCTGCGGGTATGACTTCATCCCACTGCAGACCGGGGTCACGAGCAAGATGACGCTGGTGAAACGGGGCGCCCACCTTCAGCTTGCCATCAACGGCCACGTCTCGATTGACTGGGTGGACGACGGCGTGTCGCGCGGGCCGGTATGGGGCGCGGGAAAAATCGGCCTGCGGCAGATGATGCGCACCGACGCCTACTACGACAACTTCCGGGTGTGGGCGGTGAAATAGGCCTCAGCCGCGTTGCCGGACGAAGCACTGGCGAAAGCCCGAGGGCAAAACGGCGGCAAGGAGTGTCATCCGTGCCACACGGCAAGCCGCGGTGCGGCGACAGCTCAGGTGTGCTTGGTCGAACTGTGGCCCTGGTACCAGGCAGCACAGCCGTGGGCGCTCCAGCTTTACCATTGCCCAAGTGGACGTGCCAAAGGCCGGCGCTCAGCGCGTCATCTTCCGTGGCATGCCGAAGCTGCTGGAGAATGTCCTCTTGGTCAGAGATGTCGCGCCACGGCGCCTGGCGGTTGAGCCCCCACCGGTGCTCGTGCGTTCTCCCGTGGACTACTATGCCTACCACTTGGCAAGTGATGGACTTCGACCCCTCGGCAAGCTGGAGGGAGTGGACGCCACACGCATCCTGGATGAGCGGGGGAGACAGATGCACGCCATCCAAAGACTGCAGGTGAGCGACACCGAGGGCGTTGCGAAGGGAGATGAGGTGGCGATCTCTCGTGTAGTGCCGGGCCGGGACACATTTCATATCCCTGTGTGCGCTTATCGGGAGAGCTAAGGCAGGCGTATTTGCCGATGACGATTTCAGAAGCGTGTGCGACCCGAGCGACCGCGCCTTACGGAATCAGATGCCGGCCAATCGGTGAAGGCGACCTCACTGCCGCTCCCTCCTGCACACAGTGACCCGCCAATACGGAGGAATTGACGTCGGCCGAAGGGAAGCCCATCATCCGGAGTCTAAGTGGGGGTATCAGAGCAGTGTCGTTCGCGTGTGCCGAAGGCGGCGGCGGCCGGGCCCTGCGTGTGAGTCTCACCCCCATCGAGCTGCTGCTTTCATGCCTCGCCCCGGTCTGACGGACAACCTTGTTCCCCTATGTTGAACTCGTGCGGCGTGTCCGGACGGGAGTGGAACGTGGTTGCGGATCACGTACAGGAGACGGATTGCCCTTGGTGACGCGACCGCGAGATGCCGGCGCAGTTCAACAGAGGCCGAGCAGTTGGGTGGCGCCGCGAACCAGGCATTCGGCACTATGGCCCGTCGGTGTGTGGGTGGGTGCACGCGCGATGCATGCAAGCCGCGTGGGCTTTGACGAACGTGAAGTGGACGCTATGCGAGCGGCGTTTTGGCGAGGCAAATCGGTGTGGTGGAAGGCGTTGACCCGGCGCGGCCTCACCGCAGTGGAAGGGGCGGACACACTTCGAGGTGAAACACGCCAAGGAGGTGCGCGGGAAAGCGCCGAAGAAGGGGGGTTGACGGCGCTTGAGAAAAGCTGTATACGCCAGCAATGCTTCCGTTTGTGAGACGTACGTTCTCGAGCAGCCACTCGTCGGCCGTGGCACAACACGTCTCGGCGGGCGGGCAAACAGGCTGCGCAACAGACTTCGCATCCCAACACCACAGCCGCCGCCGCGGGCCGTACAGATGTTGGCTACATGCCGTAAGTGGAGTTGGAGATGCAGATTGTGACCTATCTGGGCCGCCAGATGTTCAGCCGACACTACAGTACTAGCGGCGTCGTACCACGCGTATGCGTGGCTGCTGCAACGGTACGAGCAACGGCCCCGAAGCTGCGGTCCCTGCGCAGAATCCCACCAGCACCGCGGGTGAGAGGACTTATTCCGAAGCACTCGAGAAGTACATGAGCGACAGGCATTGCACACTCGCGTCGCAATAGCGACAGTTCCAAGGGTGCTTGCCGGCCTCTGCGGGCGATTCGCCTGCGGATGAGCGCCGCGGGCAAGCATTGTAGCTACTTTTCCGATGGCGCCGCCCGCGCCCATAGGGGCTCGGGTAGTGCGAGGGCCTCCCACCCGAGGTTGCGGGGGGGCGGCTGCATGAGGTTGGGGGGCGATTTCAGCCATGAAAGAGTGGACACACACTGAGTGCGGAGCGCTGCTGCTGACAGCTTTGATGGTGGCAGGGGCAACAGCGGCTACTGCTCAAGATGAATATCAGCTTGGCCCCAAGGACGTGTTGAGCATCGTCGTGGTTGGGCACGAGGAGCTGTCATATCGAGAGCGCGAGCCCATCACGGTGCGGCCCGATGGCAAGATATCCTTTCCGCTGATGAGCGAAGTTGATGTCTCCGGTAAGACCGCTGCTGAGGTGGAGGAGTTGATCGAGGCGGCTCTCAAGAAGCGCTACAGGCACGTCGATGTCGCCATCAACGTGGTCCGACCACGGCCAAAGCGCATTTATGTGCTTGGCGAAGTGAGGCAGCCGGGCCCCTTTGATCTGGAGAACGAGGACATAGGTGTACGCGAGGCCATCGCCCTCGCCGGGGGCCTCACGCCTCAGGCATCCAGGCGCAAGTGCTATCTGTATGGTCGCGATTCGGAACCGATGCCAATTGACTTGGCCGTGATGCTGTCCGACACGGACAACGGCGACGAGCCGCGACTGGCGCCGGGCGACGCCCTGTTTGTGCAGAAGAAGAACGTGGTCACGGTGGCTGGCGAAGTCGAGATGCCTGGCGTGTACGAGATGGAGGATGACGCCCGTGTGGTGGATGCCATCGCCGCCGCGAAGGGCCTGACGCCCCTGAGCGACCGGCAGCAAGCGAGATTGCTTCGTGCTGACCACAAGAATGACACAATAGAGCTGGCCGTGGCCCTGGCAACCCCGGCGTCAGACGCCAACGCGCTTCTCCGCGATGGCGACACACTGGTCATCAACGAAACCCACAACGAGGTCTACGTAATCGGCGCGGTCGAGCAGCCAGGTGGATTCTACGCTGCGGACGGCCTGACTGCCGCACAAGCCCTCGCTTTGGCCGGCGGAGCCAAAGAGGAGGCGGAGTTGGCGCACGTCAAACTCCTGCGTAGTGGGCAGCAGCCACAGATTCTGGACTTACGGCCTCTGGTGGAGCGCACCCCGGCGACCGGCCTGGAGCAATTCGCATCCACCGGGGACGAAGTGGTGCTTGAGCGCGGCGACACGCTAGTCGTACCGGAACGCTTTGAGCGGGTGCTCGTACTGGGGTCGGTGCGTGAGCCCGGCGCATACCCGATTGAACCCGGCGACCGAGTCACCGATGCGCTTGCGGCGGCCGGGGGGCCGATTCCAAAGCAGTCAAGGACAGGTAGGATCAGCCTGATGCGTCGCGAGGACGAGCGCGTGACCCGGTACAAGATAGATTTGCGCAAGCTCAAGGACGGACGCAACCCGTCGCAGGACCAGCTCGTCCAGCATGGTGACCTGATCTTCGTCCCGGGCGCGAAGACGAGCTTGCAAGATTCCATGTGGACGCTGTACACCGGCGTCGGCGCGGCGCGCTTCCTCACTGACATCTTTGACTAGGAAAGGGCACCCAATTTGGATCCTGCAGACGATCAACTCGATCTACGACAGGTTCTCGGAATCCTGGGCAGACGGCGCTGGGTGATCATCGGGTGCCTGCTCACGATCGTATGCATCGTAGGCCTGGGGACATGGCTGCAAACTCCCATCTACCAGGCGAAGGCCCTGCTGTTGGTGGAGACCCGTTCGCCGCAATTGCAGGGCGCCCAGGAACTGCCGATACTGGGCGCGGCCCTTGACGTGGCCCGCGCGCGTTCTATTGAGACGCACAAGCGCTTGGTCAGAAGCCGGCCGGTTCTGGAGCCGACCATCGATAGCCTGGCGCTCGAGATGTCGTTCGACGAACTCATGAGGAAGGTGGACGTGGAGGCTTTTCGAGATACTGACCTGCTGGAGATCAAGGTCCGAGACCCCGATCCGTCTCATGCAGCGCACGTTGCCAACGCCATTGCTGCGCACTACGTGGCGGAGAGCGAAACGTATAGCCGCGAGGCGGCCCGGAGCGCCCGCGACTTCCTCGAAGGGCAAATCGAGCTTGTACGTGCGGGGCTGCGGGACGCGGAGGACGCGCTGCAGGCTTTCAAACGCGAGCAGCGCATTGCCGACCTGAGCGCGGAGACGAAAGCGATCATCGATCGCGTCGCCGACATGGAAGCTCAGCGGGCCGATGCTGAGGCCAGAGAGCGGGCGGCTGAGGCGCAGGCGGCGAGCACGCGCAGCGAGCTGGGGCACCACGAGGAAGTCCAGGAATTCAGTCGGACGATTCAAAAAAATCCCGTCATCGGAGAGCTTGAGCAACAACTGGTAGACTTGGAGATCGCACGAGCCGGACTTCTCGAGGATTACACCGAGGACTCGCCCGAGGTGGCTGCCGTGGACGCCCGCATACAGCGGGCTCGGGATGAGTTGACCGGCCAGGTCTCGACCATCGTGGCCGCCTCGCAGGAGCAGATCAGTCCCATCTACACCTCACTGCTAATATCCGGCGTGCAGCAAGCAGCGGAGGCCAAGGGGGCGCGCCAGCGTGCCGAGAGCCTCGCCGGAACCATCAGCCGGCTCAGCACCCGCCTGGACGGGCTCCCGGCCAAGGAAGCGCAGTTGGCGCGGCTGACGCGAGCACAGAAGGTTTCCGACAGCGTGTACACGCTGCTGCTCGAGAAGATGCACGAGGTGCGACTCGCCGAGTCAATGCAGCTCTCCAACGCTCGCATCTGGGAGACAGCGGCGGCTCCCGAGAAGCCAATTCGGCCGCGAAAGCGGCTCAACATGGCTCTGGCCATAGCTTCAGGGCTGCTTCTCGGACTCCTAATAGCCGCGGTGATCGAGTACCTCGATGACACGATCAAGAACCCTGAAGAGGCCAAAGAAACACTGGGAATCCCGGTATTGGGCGTCGTGCCGCTGGTACAGGACGAGACACAGCGGCTGCTGCTGGACGTATCAGGACGCTCAGCCATGGCCGAGGCGTACCGTCTGATTCGCTCCAACATTGGCTTCCTATCGGTGGACCATCGCGTCAAGACGCTCCTCATTACGAGTACACGCGAACAGGAGGGCAAGTCCACGACCGCTGTGAACCTGGGAATCATCATGGCCCAGCAGGAAAACCGGGTGATGATCGTAGACACGGACCTGCGTCGTCCTTCGCTTCACAGAATGCTGCGAACTGAGAACAAGCGAGGACTCACGAACGTCTTGGTGGGCGAGAGCTCACTCGACGATGTGGTGCGGGACACGGATTTCGAGAACCTGAAGTTCATCGCGGCCGGGCCGATTCCGCCCAATCCGGCGGAGCTTCTGGGCTCGAAGCGTGCGCGAGAGGTCTTCGAACAGCTCAGGGACTTGGCCGACATAGTCATTTTTGACTCTCCCCCGGCCGCATTGGTGGCTGACGCTCCCATCCTCGGGGCGCAGCTCGACGGTGCATTGTTGGTCATCGAGCAAAAACGCACACCGAAGCCGATGGCGCTGGCTGGCAAAGAACGCCTCGACGCGGCCCACACAACGCTGTTGGGCAGCATCTTGAACAAAGCGATCGCGGCACCCGGCGAGCACTACTATTACTATCAGTACTACTATGACCGTTACAGCGACGATGACGAGAAAACCGCCTAGCTGTCTCGCCTGTATCAAGACATATCGATAAGCTGTAGCTCCGCGGAGACGGTGGGGGAGGACGATTCCCTGTGCTCAAGACGAGAAAGCCGGGGGTTCTTGGTGCTGCAGATGCCATCGGCGTGGCCCTCTCGCTGGCCGGAGCCGACTGGCTCAGCGCCGTACGCCAACAGGCTACCTTCGCTCCTCTGACCGTGGAGTGGCTGTCCCGAGCGGCTCTGATAGTTGCCGCCTGGTTAGGCGCGCTCTACGTGACGGGCGCGTATGAATCGCGGTACCTTCGAATGCCGGGGCGCTCGCTGTACCTCACGGCGCTGGCCACAGCACTCGGTGGGGCTATGTGCGCCGGGCTCTTCTATCTGCTGCCGGGATGGCGGATGAACAGGCTCGCATTCGCGGGATTTGTGCTGGTCGCGGGCTTGCTCCTGACGGGAAATCGCCTGGTCCGGCTGCACTGGCACCGGCGGGACAAGACGGGAGCGACGATCGCCATCGGCGATCACGAACTGCTCCTCATGGTTTGGCAACAGACAACGCATGAGTCGTGGTTCCCACGCACGCTCTGGCTCGTCCCAGACGATGGCGACACGACTATGGAGTTGGTCCGCCTGACAGCGCATCACCCTCACGAAGTGCGGGTGTGCGACGTGGAACACGCCAAGAAGATGCTCGCCGTCGATGGCGAAATCCACACGGTGATCACTGACGGGGTCATTCGGACTCAGGAAGCCTCCGAGCTGTTGACACAGGCCTCGTTGCGCGGCGCCCTTGTTGCCGACGCCTTCAGCTTCTACGAACTCAGCACTGGGAAGTGCCCGATATTTCAAGTGGACGGTCGGTGGCTGTTCAATGCCACCACCCAGACGCCGCCCCCTGCCGCCCTGCTCTGCAAACGGCTGCTAGATCTGAGTGCGAGTGTGGTGGCGGGCGTCTTCGCGCTGCCCGTGCTGGTGCTGGGCGCCCTTGCCATCGCGGTGGAGTCCGGCTTTCCGGTCTTGTACCGACAGCGGCGCATGGGACACCGGGGCAAATGCTTTACGCTTTTCAAATTCCGGACGATGCCGAAGGACGCCGAAGCAGCGACGGGAGCCATCTGGTCGCCTCCCGACGACCCGCGGGTGACACGCCTCGGAGCGCTTCTGCGCCGGACGGGCATAGACGAACTTCCGCAGCTCTGGAATGTGCTGCTTGGTCAGATGAGCCTGGTCGGGCCCCGGCCCGAGCGCCCGGAGATCGTTGCCGAGCTGCGCCAGCAAATCCCGCTCTATATGCAGCGTCATGCCGTCCCTCCGGGTATCACCGGCTGGGCGCAGATCAATCAGGGCGGAGACACGTGCCTGCATGATGTGCTTGAGAAGCTGCGTTACGATATGTACTACGCAAAGAACTTCTCGTTGAAGCTGGATCTGGGGATTCTCCTCCGCACTGGCCAGATGGCCCTGGCGCGCGCCAAGCCCGGGACGCAGCAGGTGCCTCAGGCTGAGCACGCGGCGGATCCGCGGAATACGCCAGGCAGATAATCCCGCCGAAGGAAGCAGGAGCCGGTCGGGCAGGACAGCGAACGCGCGGACGGGTGTCGGCGCAGCATGACCGATGGCGCCGCGCGAATTGAGGCAGATCGCCAACGGCGGAGATACTCCCTACGCCGGACGGGACACCGGTAGGCTGATGAGCGTTGCCGTGGGGCCCGTTTCGGCAAGCTGCCGCGCCGGTCGCGAATGTGACCTCGACGCTCCGGCCCAAACAACGGCTGTGACGCCCATCGTGGTGGTCAGTACGAGTGGTTTGCCTCGCGCAGGTGCGGGCGGCATACGGCGAACTAAGGCATTCAGTCAATGATCTCTAGACCTCGGCTCATCGTGCTTGGGATTGACGGCGCCACGTGGGATGTCGTCCAGCCATACATCGAGGCCGGGCACTTGCCGGGCTTCCAGCGACTCGTCAAAGAGGGGGCCTGGGGAGAGCTGCGGTCAATCCACCCACCCGTTACGGCTTGCTGTTGGCCCACCATTTTCACCGGGACTAATCCAGGCAAGCACGGGGTGTTCGAGTTCTTCACATTTCGCGAGGGAACATACGATCGGCGCCCGACGACATTCCTGGACTGGCGACAGCCGCCGCTTTGGGAGCTTCTCAATAGGGAGGGGCTCAGTGTGGGCGTCATGAATGTCCCCGTCACCTTTCCCGCACAGCCGGTTGACGGCTATATGGTGAGCGGCGAGATGGGCACACCGCGCGTTGACCGACAGATGTTTTGGCCCGAAGAGGTGGGACAGGCGATAGGCCGGCGGCTGAAGCAATACGAACTGGAACCGATCTCCGGGACCACTCGTCGCCAGGTCCGAAGGCTGACACGTCAAATAGCAGCGCGCAACGAAGCGGCGCTGGTCTTGATTGACCAGATGCCGACGGACGTCGTGCTAATCGTCGTTAACTACGTTGATCACGCGCAGCATTTCTTTTGGGAGGAGCGGTTTGAGGGGCTCCACGCCGACGCACAGAAGTGCAACCCGGTGCTGCTCGCCCATAGAGGGGCCGACTCGCTCCTGGCATCTCTGCAGGAGCGTGCGGGAGAAGACTGCACCGTCGTTGTGCTTTCCGACCACGGCGCCGGCCCGACGCGGGGATGTTTGGACCTCGACCGTATGCTCGCCGGCCTCGGGTACCTCGAATTCACGCAGACGCCATCCCATGACCGAAGCGTTCCCTCCGCCGGGCGAGCCCCACAGGCATTGCGCCCGCTGGCGAGACGCCTCATGAAGTGTTTGCCTTCGCGCCTGAGACGGCTGGCACGGGAACTGAATGCGGAAGCGTCAGTGGATCATCCAGCCAGTCGTGTGTTCCCGGTGGGGAGTTATTGTAGTCTTCGCGTCAACTTGTCGGGGCGAGAGCCCGCCGGCTGCGTGCCGGCCGCGGAGCGCGAGGACGTCTGCCTCGAGCTCCGGCAGGCTTTGAGTGAGACAGAGGGATTGGACGGAGAGCCGCTCTTTGACCGAGTATACGAGAACGGGGAATTGTACCGTGGGCCGCATGTGCGCGTAGGCCCGGACCTCGTGGGCGTGCCCGACGGCTATTCGGTGCTGACGACGCGGCGGCTGCCGCCCCAGTGCCACTGGCTCGTCTCACGCGCTGACGGACAAGCGTTGGGGCTACCTCACTTCGTTCGATCCGGAAGTCACCGACTCGACGGCATCGTGGGCGCCGTCGGCCCGGGCGTCAAGAGCGGCCACCTGCCGCACGCCGCATCCATTGTGGACGTGACGCCCACGGTCATGGCACTGTTGGGGCTGAGCACACCTGACTATATGGACGGGGATGTCATGGCGTGGGTGCGGGCGGATATCCGCTGCACTATCACAGAGCGGCCGATGCAGCGACCCGCCGTAGTATCTCAGGATCCTGAGGCCTACTCACCGGCAGAGGAGGCCGCGGTGAGTGAAAGGCTGAAGCAGTTGGGTTATCTGGACTGAGCCGTGGGGGGAGCAGGCTTGGCGGCAACGGAGCTCGAGCAGCCTCTGGTAAGCTGCATCATCCCGGCGTACAACGCGGCAGACACTATAGTCCGCGCCATTGAATCGGCGCGCCGGCAAACGTACCCGAACGTCGAGATCGTTGTGGTCAACGACGGCTCCACGGACAACACGGAAGAGGTCGTGCTGTCGCGCTTCCCAGAGATCAGGTACATCAGGCACGTGCACAACAGAGGGCCCTCAGCGGCGCGGAATTCCGGGGCCCGTGCCGCTCGCGGTGCGGTGCTGGCCTTCCTGGACGCCGACGACGAGTGGCTCCCGGTCAAGACGGAGATCCAGCTTGATGCGCTCGCCCGCCTCCCAAACGTAGGCGTTCTCTTCACCGGAATGCTTATTCTGATGGACCGGTGGGAGAAGAAGCTGTCGCCCCCTCGCCCCAGGGTCGGCCTGAGCCATTTCACAGCGCGAGATATGTTGCGGCGACCCTTGGGCGTGTCGGCAATGGTCTACGCGTCCACTTTCTGGGCGCTTGGCGGATTCGAGCACACCGGCCCCTTACCGGAAGCCGAGCTCTGGGCCCGGATGGCAAGCCGTGGCTTGGACGTGGCGCGTTTAGACCTGCCACTGTACGTCCAACATGTCAGGCCTGGGAGTTTGAGCAGGGATGTATTCTGGAGCTTCGACGCGGTGATGCATATGCTCGACATCTGGGCCCCAGATACCCCCCGGGGCCGCTCGATCGCCATGTCGGCCCGGGAATACGGCCGGCTCCGGGAAGAATGGTTCACTAGGCTCACGCTTCGGCTGGTACGAGGGGGCCACTTCGAGCGCGTGCGCAAACGCCTGTCGCACGAGCCAGCCGCAGGCGGTTGGCGGCGGCACGCCAAGGCGCTAATGTTCCTGGTGGCTCACTGTCCGTCAGTGGTGCGCGCTGTGCTAAGGGTAGGGTGGCTCCCGCGTCGCCTCCTTCGGTCCCTCCCCGGCCGGGCAGCATACTGTCGGTACGGGCGGGTCTTCCAGACCTGCGCAAGGGATGCCAACAGATTCCAGCAGGCGTTTCCTCGCGGCCGGGGGGGAGCTGTGCGGCAGCCTGGGGGCGGCGCCTGAAGGGGCACGACACCCGGCGCCCGGGGTGGACTTGCGTTGATAACGCGCCTGAGGCGCTGGGCGGACAGAAGGCCGAGGGCCGAGGACCTTCAGGGGCGACGGTGGCCGGCAGGCATGCTGCAGTTGGACAGATCCGCCGAGCGGGCGGCACTGGGCCGGGGGCTCGGTGGGGGTAGGCGCAAGCCTTCGGGTCAGCTATCCTCACGCTGGTCAACGTGCCCCAGGGCACGCGAGACCGGGAGAAGGTGCCCGGGGGCCGGGGCCAGAATATCGGGCTGTCCAGCACCTCGGTACTGGCTGGGGTTCGACCATGTGCCACGACGGCAGACCTCGCGGGGAGCCGTCGGTTGCAGGCCGCGCCCAACGCCCCGCGGCTCACGGCCAAACCGCGCAGCGGCGAGGAGGGAAGCATTGTTAGGGGTCCTGGTTACGTCCACTACGTTGTTCTTCGTGCTCGTCTTGCTGTCGGCTAGAGGCAGGCGGCTGTCGCTGGCGCATCCTCTGACCCTTTACTTTATGTACCACGCGATCGCCGCCCTAGCTTACGGATGGTACCTTGAACTTACCGCCAACGTCGGCTATTTCGCCCGGTTCATGGGGAGGTACGCCGCGGAGTCGGAGCGGATAAAGGCGATCTTCATGCTCGACGCGGGGCTGCTGGCCTTCTGGATCGGTTACGAGTTCTTGGGCGCCAGGCGACTAGCCGGGCGTCTAAGGGCCAGCCCGGCGAGGATCAGGGGAAGGCGGGCGATCATCCTCGGCAGCATTCTCCTCGTGCCGGCCGTCTGGGCCGCGTGGCGGTACCACCCAAGGTATATAGGCTCGCGCTGGGGACAGGCGGAGATCGCGTATCGCGGGAGGGTCGTCATCCGCACTGGCGCCACGGGCTACCTCACTGGGGCCCCTAGGGTGCTCCCTGCTATCGCCGTGCTGTGGGCAGCCCTCTACGGGTTCCGACCCTCGATCGTAGCGTTATTGGGGTGCTATGTGGGCTATCGGGTGTGGGCTGGCTGGGCGAGAGGGCGCGTGGTGCAGACCTTGCTGGCGTGCTTATTTGTCCAGCTGCGCAGGAGGCGGTCCCGTTGGCCCAAAGCCAGGTGGGTCCTCCCGATGCTGCTCTTCGCCGTGCCAGCGCTCATTGCCCAGCAGGACCGGGCCTTTTTCGGCAAATGTCTGGCCGGCGAAGAACGGCTCTTCCAGGGAGGCGCGCGCCTCCTGGGCCGGGCCGAGTGGGAGGCAAACCTGCGCTGGCACGAACGCGTCGCGTTGGTCGGGAGCGTCGTTCCGCACCGCACTGGCTACACGTACGGAACGCAATACCTGTGGGCATTCCTTTGGCCCATCCCCCGCAGCCTGTGGCCGAACAAGCCGGTACGAACCAGCATCGTTGACCTGGCCATGTACGCCAATGTCCGGGGAATGGGCATCCCGGCGCCGGCGGAGGCGTATATGAGCTTTGGGTGGCTGAGTCTTTTCCTTCAGATGCTGCTATCAGGCACCGCGTTTGCCTTCCTACACCAAGTTTACAGGAGGAACCAAGAGAACCACTGGATTGCGGTGCCATACCTCTTGTTCCTCAGCAACTTCAGCGCGTTCCTCAACGCAGGGCCTGTGGGCGTGCTCCCTGCGATTCTGTTCTGGGTGATGCCCACGCTTGCCGTGGCCTACTTCTCCGGGCGCGGATGTGTTCGCCCCGCTGGCAGCGGCGCCGCCGACCCAAGACGTGCAAGCGGGGCCAGGGGGGAGCAACGCGCCAATGTCTGAAGCTCGAAACACGTTTGTAGCTGCCGGCGGAGGATGGTCGGGCAATATCGGTAACGCATTCTTCAACCTCGGCACGCTCCACGCGCTTTCGGAGGCCGTCCCCGGCGCCCGCATAGAACTTGTGAGCAACCAGGCTGCCTATTGGCGGATGCTGCCGATAGGGTACCGAGGCGAACCCAGAGGAAGCCTCCGATATTTGGATCATCTGAAACCGGACTACATCGTTGTCCAGGGGAGTGTTCTTACCGAGGATTTTCCCAGGGTGTGGCGTCAGACCTTCGAGCGGCTGTGCGGGGGAGGGACAAAGGTGCTCATGATCGGGGTTGGGCTTTTTGACTACAGCGAACGAGAGGTCTCGCTTTGCCGGAGTTTGCTGCAGGACTACCCACCGTACGTCTTTGTATCGAGAGACCAGGACACGTATGAGCACCTCAAGGATCTGGCGGAGTACGCCCACGACGGCATCGACAGTGCCTTTTTCCTTCCGGATGTGTTCGCACCAATACCGACTGACCTTCCACCGTATATGATAATGAATTTCGACAAAGCTCCCGAGCCAACGATCTTGGTCTCACCGGGTGAGGCAGATGCGCCCACACCCCACAGCGATTCGACCGTCCAGTTTGACTTCCGGAGTTCTCGGTGGACCGTTGCCTTCCCCAGAACCCGGCGGAAGCTCGCGCGGCTGCTGGGGAAGTCATTCTGCTACTTTCTCGGCCCGTTAGGCTTGGTGGGAACGTCTCAGGACAGCGCAGGGGATCTATTGGTGATACGTACTGACCATCAGATCAACCCGGTCATGATGGGAAGGATCTTCAGAGGGCCGAACTCCTTCGCCGGCGACATACCTCAGTGCTATATCAACCTGTATGCTCAGACAGAGCTGACGCTGTCGGATCGAATCCACGCGGTCGCAGTGACGCTGGCGTACGGGAAGCCGGCTATGCTGTTTTCCCGGAGCAACAGAGTACGGATTCTGCAGAAGGTTGGCGCTTCTGATGTGAAGACTCGCCCGATCGTGCTGGACCTCGAGTTGCTTGAGAAGGAGAAGAATGCCGAACTGGATTTCCTGCGGGCAGTTCCCTTCTGACGGGGTTCTCGATACCGTCGCTCACGATGGGCGAGGCTAAGCCGCCAACGGGCGTCGCCCCAACTCACACGTGCGTGCGAGGACTGTTGGCAGCCTCCCCGACAGTCACGGGGAGGCAATGTCGGGGTGCAGAGCTGGCGCGAAAGGGCATTCCCTGAAGCGGACAACGTGGGGAAGGGCTCGATTGCGGTGGCTTGCGCCCACCCTCAGACGCGACTGGGAGGCCAAGAAGGTATTGACTGAAGAGCGGGTCTATGTGGAGCATGTAGCTCGAGGTTCGTCGCCCCGGGCCGCGCTCGAGCGCGCACTGGATTGGACTGCGTGGTCCGACCTCGCCGGCCCGGAAGCCAGAATCTACATCAAACCCAATTTCACCTATCCTTTCTACAAGCCTGGCGTCACCACGTCGCCCAAAATGCTGGACGCACTTGTCAGCCTCCTCGCAGGCCGTGTAGGCAAGGTGGCCATCTGTGAAGGCGACGGAGGCTCGCGGGCCTGGACGGCCGAGGAGGCCTTCGCGGGGCACGACTGCCCGGCACTGGCCGAAAAGTATGGTGTGAAACTCGTGAATCTCTCCGCTGTTCCCGCAGAGACGGTGACGCTCGACGTCGCCGGGCGGGAGGTCGCGCTCGAACTGCCGAGCTGTCTCATCCACGAGTGTGACCTGCTCGTGACGGTACCCGTGCCCAAAGTGCACGTAATGACGGGAGTTAGCCTCGCTTTCAAGAACCAGTGGGGCTGCATCCCGGATGTCATGCGGCTTCGACACCACCCCGAGTTTCCTTGGAAGGTCTTGGCCGTCTGTCAGGCCGTCAAGGCGCGCGTCGCAATCTTCGATGGTGAGTATTTTCTTAACCGGACTGGCCCAATGGACGGCGAGCCAGTTCGCAAAAACCTGCTGATAGCCTCAAACTCGCTGGGAGCGGGAAGCCTTGCCTGCTGCCGCATCATGGCCATTGACCCGCACCGGATCCGGCACTTTCGCGTCGCGCGCAAGGCAGGGATGTTCCCCGCCTCGTGGGATAGTGTCATTGCCAATGTCGATCCGGCGGACTTCGCCGAGGGGTCCTTCCACGTGGAGCGAACGCTTCTTAACTGGGTTGCCCTCGCCGGGTTCCGCAGCGGTATCGGTACCTACATCGGGTATATCGGCCCAACGGCAAAACCCCTGCACGCGCTCCTATACATGGTCCGTGGCCGGCCCGCCGACTACCGGGCCGGCTACTAGTCGCGCGCGGGCCGGCAGAGGGGCGAGGCAATGGGTTGGGGGGGGACAGGCGCGTGTGCCATTAGGCTCGCAGGGGGGTCCCGGATCTGTGGCTCCCATGTGGCAAGGCGCCCGGGGCGCCACGATCCGACGTGGAATGCGGAGGTGGTAGGCAGCGCTGCGCAGACACTACATCCTCTGATGCATTGAAGAGAGCGCAATGCGGCGGGGCGTGGTTGTTGACAGGCAAACGAGCGCTCTGGACGTGCATGCAACCTGGGGCCAAGGCTCTGACGAAGCCAGCGGCTGGGTCCAGCACCGGCAGGAGAGAGTGCGCTGAAGGTCCTCCACATCGTTAACTACTACGAGCCGGCCTTTGGGTTTGGCGGCATCCTTTGCGCAGTGTCGGGGACGTGCCGAGCACTGGCAGCGGCCGGGCACGAAGT
>Ga0114930_10002577_pt1 | contig 16301 bp, 14 predicted proteins | sample AnhtaG_FD_87300 | JGI IMG/M metagenome (GOLD analysis project Ga0114930, IMG submission 87300) | Deep subsurface microbial communities from Anholt, Denmark to uncover new lineages of life (NeLLi) - Anholt_01485 metaG | ecosystem: Environmental > Aquatic > Marine > Oceanic > Sediment | place... | reverse complement strand
GCAGATGGACGTGGTGCAGAAATTGTTCTCGAAGATGACGCCGTCGCGGGCGAGCGCATCCATGTGGGGCGTCCGGATGGCGGGGTTGCCCATGCAGCCCATGGCGTCGTAGCGGTGGTCGTCCGTGACCAGCACGAGGAAGTTGGGGCGGCGGCCGGCTCGCGCCCCCGGCTCGCGCAACGTCGAGCAAGCGGCCATACCGCCCAGGACGGATGCCGCTGTCGCATCATTAAAGAAACTCCGCCGAGAAACCGTGGCCATGACGCATTTTCCTCCTATCCCCAACTCGGCACAGCCGGGACCGTCCATTCCAACTACCTTAGCCCGAAGATTCACTACAGTAGCGCTCGAAGCTCCCCGTCCGTCAGGCCGCTCTGTCTGAGAATGGCCTTCAGTGTACCCCGCGGCAGATCGCGCGCGTCCATGGGCACGGTCACCATGACGGTGTGCTCGGGGTCCCAGAGGTAGAGATGACTGCCGCGCTGGTGGTGTTCCCGAAAACCGGTCTTCCTTAGGGCGGCCACAAGCTGTCGGGGCGTTAACGAGGGTAAGCGGCTCATACGGCGGCGGGGAGCCGGACCTGAACAACGGCATCGAGGGGAACGGCTGCCGTGTCGCCCGGAATAGGCTGGCCCGCCTTCGCCAAGGCCTCCACGAATCCCTCGATGCATTCTCGGGCCATTGTCAAGGCGTGCTCGTAGTCCTCGCCCCACGTGACACAGCCCGGCAGTGCCGGCACGGTGACGGTGAAACCGCCCTCCGGTTCGGGTTCCAGATGGACTATGTACGTTTGGGTCTCCATCGCCGATTCGCCAGATTCCGCCGAGACCAAGTATACCAGACACGCGCACACAGAAAAACGCCGCGTTCTCTTCCGTCCTGCTTGCCAAAGGCCAGAACTGCCGGCTTGCGTTCCCGGCCGTGAATCCGTAGAACGCTGATATGCGCTACGCGTTTGCCGTCACCGCCGCCATCGTGGCCGTCTTCGTGCTGCTGGGCCGGTTGGACAAGGACGTCGACGATGGGCGGGCCGTCATCGAGTTCTGGTGCTACGGCTCCGGCGGCGCGAAGAACCCCACCGGCGTGTTCTGGGAGACGGTCGCGCAGCGCTTCATGGATGCGCATCCGGACGTGCGCGTCAAGGTCGTGGCCGACGTCGCCCACGGGCCGTACTTGTCCGTGCTGACCACGCGCTTCATCGGCGGCAATCCGCCGGACGTGATGATCATGGACGACTGGTTCGCCGGCCCGCTCGCCCACGAGGGGCTGCTCATGCCGCTCGAGGACTTCATCCGGGCCGACCCGTCCTACAACGCCGAGGACTTCCCCCCGAGCATGGTGGGCGACGGCTACGTGGGCGACCAGCGCTACGGCATTCCGTGGTACGGCGGGTTCGGCTGCCTCTTCTACCGCACGGACGTGTTCGCGGAAACGGGCCTCGAGCCGCCGCAAACGTGGGACGAGTTGCTCGAGGTGGGCGGCGCCCTGCAAGAGCGGGCCGGACTGGAGCACCCCTTTGCGTTCAGCCCTCGGGCGGCGTTCTGGATGATGCCGTGGGCGTGGCAGAACGGGGCGATGGTGATGACGCCCGACTGCCGCACCGTCACCGTCGACACGCCCGAGTTCATCGAGGCCGTCCAGTTCGTCCACGACCTCCTACACAAGCACGGCCTGGCCGACCCGGCCTTGGCCCTGGGCGCCAAGATCACCGACCTGTGGAGCGCCGGCGAGGCCGTCCTACTCATCGATGGATCGTGGAACATCGGCCGCTACGACGAACTCTACCCCCAATGGATCGGCCGGTGGGACGTGGCGCCGCTCCCGGCCGGCAAGCACCGCGTCGGCTTCTTCGGCGGTCAGCACCTGCTCATGAGCCAACAGAGCCAGCACCCGGAGATCGCCTGGGACTTCATGTCTTTCGCCGCCTCCGCCAAAAACCAGCTCCTCTTCGCCGACATCGGCGGCTACCCCCCGGGCAACCTGAAGGTGTACGCCATGGCGGACTTCCAGGAACGCCACCCGCGTCTGCGCATCGTACCCGAGGTGATGCGCCACGGCCGCAACAACCGCTTTGCCCCCTTCTACAAGAAAGTCTGGTACGAGTTGTTCCAAAGCAAAGTGCTCGACGTCATCATGGTCGACCCCAATGCAGATGTCCCCACGCTCATCCGCGAGGTCGCCCCTGAGATGCAAGACGTCGCTGACGACTACTGGCGGACGCATGACTACTACGTGCAGGGGGCGCCCGTACCATGAGCGGCTTGCAGCGACGCCGCGACGAAGCCCTGACGGGCGCGGTGTTTCTCGCGCCGGGGACGCTCGTCATCTTTGTGTGCGTCTTCATCCCAATCGTCCTGGCGTTTGGGCTGTCCTTCACGCATTGCACTCGGTTTCTCACCATTCGTTGGGCGGGTTTGTACAACTACCAGAAGCTGTTCACGGACCCGCTCGCACTGAGAAGTCTCGGGAATACGCTTCTGTACGTCGCCGTGTTTGTCCCGGTGAACCTGGCGCTGTCGCTCGGGATTGCCCTGCTGCTCAACCGGCGCTTCGCGGGCATGAAGCTGATCCGGTCGGTGTACTTCGTGCCGGTCGTGTTGTCGATGGTGGTGACGGTGAGCATCTTCCGGTTCCTGTATGACTACCGGTTCGGTCCGCTGAACGCCGTGCTCTCGACGATTGGCTTCGACCCCGTGCCGTGGCTCGACGACCGGGCGTACGCGTTGTGGGCCATTATCGCCATGGCGCTGTGGAAGAGCGCGGCCTTCTTCTCGATTATCCTGCTGGCCGCGCTGCAGGACGTGCCGCGGCAGTTGCACGAGGCCGCGATGGTCGACGGCGCGGGGCGCCTCAAGCGCCTGCGCCACGTGACCCTCCCTTCGCTCATGCCGGTGATGACGGCCATTGTGGCGCTGTCAAGCATCGGCGCGTTCCGCGTGTTCATTCCCATGTTCGTGCTCACCCAGGGCGGGCCGGCCTTCTCGACGCGGACCATGGCATTGCACGCCTACAGCGCCGGGTTCGACGAGGGCAACCTGGGCTACTCGAGCGCCATCTCCTTTGCGCTGCTGGGCATCATCGTGGCCGCCACGCTCGTGCTGAACTGGGCGCGGAGGACCAGCGAATGAGGCGGCTTGTCGAAGGCGGTACGTACGCCCTGCTGCTGGCGACGGGGGTGCTTGTGTTTGGGTTCCCGCTGTACTGGATGGTGCGCGGCGCGGTGATCGACCAGGCCACGTGGACCCAGGCGCCGCTGGTCTGGTTGCCGCGCGGGGACCAAGTGAGCTTGGACGCGTTCACGGCCATCTTTGCGAGCACGCAGTTCCGGATGGGGCGCGTGCTGTTCAACACCTTCCTGCTGGCGACCATGACCATGGTGTGCAACGTAGCCTTCGACTGCATGGCGGGCTTCGCCCTGGCCAAGATGCGCGTCCCCGGAAAGCAGACCCTCTTCCTGGTTCTCCTCGTCACGCTGATGGTGCCCTTCGAGGGGTTGATGGTACCGCTGTACCTGGTCGTCACGAAACTTGGGCTGGCCAACACGCTGCCCGGCATCGTGCTGCCCGGCGCGGCCAGCGCGTTTTGCATCATCCTGATGCGCCAGTTCTTCGCCAAGGTGCCGGACGAGCTCATCGAGGCCGCCATCGTCGACGGCGCAGACTGGGGCCAGATCTACTTCCGCGTCGCACTCCCCCTGGCCGCGCCCTCCGTGGCCACCATCGCCGTCATCACCTTCCTCGCCGGTTGGGAATCCTACATCTGGCCGCTGCTCATCACCGACCCCCAGAGCAAGTTCGACGTGCTGCAGAAGGTCCTCGCCCAGGCCACCATGATCAGCCAGGCCGGCTCGACCGACACGGAGTGGCCCTGGCTCATGGCCGCCGCGCTTCTCTCCACGGTGCCCGTCCTCCTCCTCTTCATCTTCTGCCAGCGCTTCTTCATCGCCGGCCTCACCGGCGGGGCCGTCAAGGGCTGAGCTCGCCCGGCCCCACCGAGCCACCCATCGACGAATGTCGCGACTCCGTGATGATGGTAACCGTTCACGCCGCAAATCGTCAGAGAAACCTGATAAGGCCTGCGAAAACGGAGCAAGACGGGGACTGTCCTCGCGAGTCTTCGAGCAGGGACTGTCCCTGTCTTGCGGGCACTGAGCGAAAACCCCTGATTCTATTGGGTCATTGGCCCGTGAACGGTTACTGATGATGTTCCCAGAAGAACTCATTAAGGATTTGATGTCAAGGCCCATCCATTTCCATCGTTAGTGGGGGAGGCGAAGCCTCATGAGGAACTGTCCCTGTTTCCACACTCTGTTTCCGCTTGTCCCCCCTGTTTCCGCCGTCGCACAGCACACGCACGTCATACCACGTATCCTCATCGCTCGTGGCCGACGTGTTCGTGTCGTAGGTCACGCTGCTACCCGAGACCTTGCCGGCCAACACCATCCGGTCACCCTTCATGTTAGCGCACAGGTAGTTGCTCCAGGAAACCCAGCAAGAAATCGTAGTCTGTCCCTGATTTCCCACTGATTTCCCATACTATTTATATATTTATAGTCCCCATTTATAGAAGACCTGCTCTATGTCTCGCCAGTCTACTTCGATGCAGAATCGCGCAAGGAATCGACTGATTCCAATGGCCAAAGCAGTAGTCGGAGAAACAATATCGGCCTTCTGCGGCAACGGTCTCCGTCTGGATATATTTCTAATATGATGTTTCACTGTCCCACCCTCCTATAAGTGTGCGAGTTGTCGCGGCAGACGGGGCGCAAACATACGGAGCGCTATTCCGACGACCAGACATTCCCTTCGATTATTAGGCTTCCGGCGGGGATTTGCGACAGACTTACGAGCAGATCCCAATACGCTTCGGAATTGATGAAGGCCCTAAGAACGCCGTCATCTCGGAGGACGAAACTGTCGTCTGGTACGGAAGTTACAACACATATCTCCTCGTAGAGATTTCCTTTGAGTTTGAAATCGCCGGTCGAGGAATCCACCAACGCGAGCACGCTTTGTGAGGTGCGTAGGATGAATTCCGAAACGTTCGACTGCGGCGTGATAGACTGTCCCGTCAGCAGTGAACCTTTGCTTAGCATAACGTCGCCATCACTCTGAAAGATGACGAGTTCGTCACCATTCGGATCGGAGATGACAAACCTGGAACCCGTGTCAATCTCGACGGCCTGGCAGGCGTTCTCGACATTGGCGCGATCTCCTTGAGACAAACTCAAGTTGATTCCGGCCTGCGTCAAGGCGTAGTACAAGCTCTTGTAATCCGAGGCCGCGGTGAGCAAATGCACCTGGCATTCATAAAACAGATCGGCGACAGCTTCAACACCCATTTCCGTAACCGTTTCGCCATTGAATGTATCGCCATCCGTCAGCAGATAGCAAAGCTTGTTGCCAATGCCGCAATTCTTATGGACCTCTTCTCCTTCGTCATAGTCGCTCATCTTATCGGGCTGGTAGTAGGCGGGCGGATCCTGCATATCGCGGATTGCTCCGTAAGGAAGGTCTTCGCCAATGAGCCATCTATCGCCCTGGTCGCCGTTCGACAAGTCGACGAACTCGCCCCAAATATCCGAGAAGGACTCGTTGATGGCCCCCGATTCATCGGCGTATATCAAGTTTGACTCCAAGAATGTGACACTGTGCGTTGCTTCATGTGCGAGAACATCATCTACAACATAACCTTCGCCGAAGACAATCTTCTCCCCGTCCGAATACGCGTTCGGACAAGGACAGAAGATATACGCACACGCCTGGATTGGAGCGCAGTAACGCACCCACGCCGTGACATCCTCACTGCCGGAGGGGCAGTTTCCCTGATCCGCATCCCTGCATAAGAGCGTGTCGCGGCCGTGCTCGTCTGAATAGAAGTCGAGCGTGTCCCCGATGAAGTCATAAGCGAGATCCGCGTCTTCGATGTCGCACGGCGGATCGTATTCCTCGCGCACAAGCGTCACGTCGTCGTTCCAGAAATGGTTCTCATCGTCCCAGATAGCTCGCTCCAAGCCTTCATGAACCAACGAATAGGAATAGACGACGGCCCCGGCGTGCGCATCCACCAGTACGACCTCCTTCACTGGCCGGCCGGAGGCAGTGGCGATTGTCATTTGCCATGCCAAGACAGGCGAACCCACGCGGCCCACGACCTCGTATGAGAAAACGACAAGGTCGGGTCCTTCGATAGGGATCAGATCGGTCTGCAGATCGGCGAGCAAATCGCGATCTTCAGCCGTCAAACCGCCGCGAGCGGCCTCCAACTCTTGCGCGAACGCCTCGAGCACGCTATCCTTGGCGATGGTTCCTGCCTGGCGAGTCGTGACGCTTGGCGTGAGGGAAACACGTTCCTCATCCAAGTCTTTCCTATCGCGCAAGATGTCGCTGAGGACGGCGGCGACGCCGGTATCGTCGTTGATCTGAACGATTGTCTCTCCGGCGAAGACCGGCAGGCCGGCGTAGGTCTGCTGTAAACGGACGTATGTCCTGTTGGCCTCAGTACTTAGGCGCATCTGATCGAAGGCCGTGTTTTCGCTCGAGATGCCGAAGGCCGCCGCGTGTTCCTCGAGGAACGCGCGGGCTTTGTCCTCGGCGGACGCCGCGGCGACCTCGGCGTCCAACGGTGCGGGTCTGCCGGGCGGCGCGCCGAAGAAATACAGAGCGCCCTCGGTCGCCGTTTTTCCAAGCCGGGGCTTTTCCGCCGCGGGATCCAGGGGATCCGCGGGTACGGTCGCTACAAGGTCGTCAATCGAACGACTCACCGCCGCGCTGTCCAACGGTGTCTGCGCGACTGTTGCGTTCGCCACAACGAACGTCAACGCCGCGATTAGCATCGCAGTCCTGAGAAGTTTCATGGTAGTAGCCCTTTCTTGTGGTCCTCAGGCCCTTGCTTCTGTGCAAAGGTCTTGTGGCTGGCCTGTGCGCTCGAGCGAACCTGGCGCCGTCTATTTGTCCGCCTCGAACTCGGCGACACGGCGCTCGAGGGCGTCGATCTGCGCTTTCAGCTTCTGGATTTCCGCGAGCATCGGAACTGTAAGGGCTGAATAGGAAACACTTTGCGGCTCATTGGTAGTAGTAATGATGGGCTCTGAGTCCTCAGCCCAAACACCGGCCGTCGGTTCCGGATACGTGAGTTTGCGCTTGTAGCTCACGATCTGTGGAGCGACCCGCTCTACCTCCTCGGCAATGAGTCCGCACTGGTTTGTTCCCGTCAAAGGCGCCTTGAAGTCGAACACACGCGGCCGCAGCGCATAAATCCAGTCGGTGTCCGCATCTTGAACATCCCGCACGTTTTCTTTGTAGCGAATGGAACTGACGGGGACACCAAGGGTCCCATCACTGCTGATACGGAGGTCAAGGCCGGTAACCGGGTCACCGTAGACATAAGGCATCTTTATCCGACCGTCAGCTTCTATTGACATTTTCTGACCACCAGTAGTATAGAATACCAGATGATCATAACTGTGCCTATAGCCAATAGCTCCTCTCGCACGCGTAGTGTCTGAAAATTCTAACCAACCCTGACCTGCTGTTCCAGTGAATAACTGAAGAATCGCCCAATTATTGTCTTCTATTATCATCTGGTCAGCACCTTCTATCCAATCAGGGTCAGTTCCAGCATTGCCACCCCATACGTGTAAGGGAACCTCGGGGGTTGCTGTTCCGACGCCCAGTTTGCCTTCAACTGCCGCCTCGAGCGGGGCCTGTGCATGAACTGCCTGCTGTGCGAAGACCACGCACAAAAGCATCATCAACGACAACTGCGCAGCTGATTTCGGTCTGATATTCTGCTTTGTGTTCATTTCTCATCTCCTTGTGTTTTTTCCTGGAGGGCCAACATGGTCGGTTCTCCGCTTGCTCATTTCTCCGGCGCGCGATTTACTGGCCCTGCGCCGGATACCCAGACTACAAGCATATTATGACGACTCGAGTCAACCGGATCGCTCCTTCCGGGAATAGTACAACAAGAATACCCCATATTGTGCTACATGTCAAGAAGTTCGAATCCAGGACTTCCCCCAAGAAATCGCTGCCTCCTTGACTCACATTCTCCAGCCGTGACGAAAACACCCCATCAGGTCAGGACGAAAACGTGCGCGGGTGTGCCGAAGGGTTTGCTTCAGACCTAAGCGCGAAGATCCCCCAAGAAATCGTTCCATATTGGCCCAGGTTCGCTGAACCGCGGAATACTCAGGCCGAGACACGGGCCTGGAACGAAAGGGCCTTGTGATGATTCTGGTCGAATGGCAGGACGCAGGTCATCTCGCAGAAAGATCCCCCAAAATTCGCTCCGCCCACTTCGTTCGGCCGATAAGATATTCTAGGGAAAAGACTTGCGTCACCAGGACATCAAATCTTGGGGGAACTCCTGCTTTCTTCTCCGCCTGACCCATGGGAATTCAGGAATTCAAGGAATTCAAAGGAATTCAGAGGAATTCAGGGAATTCAGAGGGAATTCAGGGACAGACTACGAATTAAGTCTCTTCCACGCATGCTTACGTGTGCGCCGTGTGTGCTTTGGGGGATCACCGGGGGCAATTCAGGGGCAATTCAGGGGCAATTCAGGGACAGACTACGAATTAAGTCATCTCCGCGCATGCTTACGTCTGCTCCGTGTCTGCTTTTGGTTTTCGCCCGCGCTTTTTGGGGCGCAGGACGCGCTGCAACATGTTCTCCAGATGCGTGAGGAATCGGGCGGAACCGCAGGGGCGGCCGGTATGGGTCTGCTGGAGAATGCGCGCAATGGCTTCCTCATCCTCCGCTTCGGACAACCACGCCTTCCAGTCCTCGATGATGCCCGGCTCGGGAAAGCCCGCTGAAAGCACCGCATCCGGCCGGAGTCCGCAATGGGCCGCGCCACTCGACCACGGATAGTCTTCCGCGCGCTCGACGAGTCCGGCCCGCACCGGGTTCTGCTCGACGTAACGAATGGCCGCCCATAGATGCGGGTCGTCCATCGGGGTGGAGTAGAAACGCCCTTGCCACACATGCCCGGTCAGGCGCGTTCGCGTGTTGAAATACATGGCGTACACGGTGTGCGCGTCGCGCAAGGCCCGCCCCAGCGACTCTTCCCGCTCGGGAACAACCACCAGGTGCACATGATTCGTCATCAGGCAATAGGCCCATACAGCCAGTCCATGGCGCACGGCGTATTTCTGGAGAAAACGCAGATAGGCCTCCCGGTCCGCGTCCACTTCGAACACATCCGCGCGCCGGTTCCCGCGCTGCGTCACATGGTGCGGATACCCCGGTGCCACGACTCGTGCTACGCGACTCATACGACCAGGATAAGGCCGATGCCGCGCTCATGTCAACTTAATTCGTAGTCTGTCCCTAATTTAATTGGATTGACGATTCGCTGTTTCAGGTCTACTATGGAACCGAGCGGACGGCACGCTCAGGGCTGGGAATCGAACCAAGGGAGGGCCGGGTCATGCCAGTAGAGAAGCTCAAGGCGTTTCTCGAAGACCGGAACGTTCCGTACGAGACTGTCGCGCATCCCCAAACCTTCACGGCGCAACGGACCGCGGAGTCGGTCCACGTCAGGGGCAAGGAGATGGCCAAGGTGGTCATCGTGACCGTGGACGGGACCATGGCCATGGTGGTGCTTCCTGCCGACAGCCACGTCGACTTGAAGAAGGTGAAGCAGGCAACGGGCGCGCGGGCGGTGGGGCTGGCCAAGGAGGACGAGTTCCAGGCACGGTTCCCCGGGTGCGACGTGGGGGCCATGCCGCCCTTCGGCAACCTCTATGACATGATGGTCTTCGAGGACCGGGAACTGGCCGAGGACGAGACCATTGCATTCAACGCGGGCACCCACACCGAGGTCATCAAGCTGGCCTACCAGGACTACAAGGACTTGGTGGAGCCCGTCATCGGCGATTTCGCGAAACGGACTGCATAGCGCCGGCCCCAGCGTCGCCTACCGGGGGTAGTCGATGGCCCATGTCCCGCTGCCGCCTTCCGGGCCGTTTTTCCAGAAGGCGAGGAAAGCGTCCGAGGCGCCGTGGTCCTCGAGATGCTGCACGAAGCGGGCGTGAAGGTCCGTGACGACGCCGGGGTTGTCCGGGGCCACGTCCTCGGCCGCGAGCGGGTCGGCATCGAGGTCGTAGAGCTCCGGATTGCCGTAGGCGCCGACGGGCGCGTAGCCCCACCGCCGCGTCACGACGAAGGGGGTAACGGCCTTTCGCGGGCGGGCTTCGCCCTCGGCCTGGACGTAACAGCCGCTGACGGCGAGCTCGCGATGTTGGCCCCCGCCTTCGAGAACGGCGCGCGCGAAGGACGTCCCCTGGAACGGTTCCTCGGGCTCGGCCGAAACACCGGCCAGGTCGCACAGCGTGGGCAGGATGTCCATAGGCTGTGCGATGAGGTCGAGGCGCCGACCGCGCGGCACCCCGCCCCCCGCCACGAGGAACGGCACATGGCCGATCTCGGGATAGATCGGCCAGTAGCGCGGGTCCTCGTCGTGGATGTTCGACTTGCCGGTGCGGTCGTGTTCGCCCAGCGACGTGCCGTGGTCCGACGTGACCGCCACGATGGTGTCCTCCCACAACTGCAGGTCGTCGATTTTCTCGAGCACCCGGCCCAGCCAGCGGTCCACCAACTCCGACTCGGCCGCGTAGTGGGCCCAGAGGTTGCGCAGCTCCCGGTCCGTGTAGGCCGAGGCCGGACCGTAGTTGGGGTGAATCATGGGCGTGCCCTCGTAGTCCGGGTCGTAGCGGCGGACCATGTACTCGGGCGGGTCCCAGGGCTCGTGCGGGTCGAAGAAATCAACCCACAGGAAGAACGGGCCGGCTTCGCTGTTTTCTTCGAGCCAACGCATGGCCGTGGCGCCCGTACGCGGCGGGAAGGTGTCGGCCTCGCTTTTCCAGTAGCGGTTCGTCCAGCGGTGCAGGTTGGCCGGCGAATGGTCGCGGAACCGGGGTCGGGTGCGCGTCTTGGCGTCGGGGAGTACGTCCTCGATGGGGTCGTTGAGGTGCAGCAGCGGGACGTCGCCCTCCTGCCCGCGATGCTGGAACGCGGCGTCGAAACCGTGCTGGAAGCGGGCGTTGAACAGGTGGGGGCAATCGCAGATGAGTTGCGAGGCGCAGCCCGCCCGGCCGAGAAGGACGGCCACGTGGTTCCTGCCGCTGACGTCGATGGGCTGCCAGCCGTAGTGGGGCCAACCGAGCCGTCCGGTGGCCATGTCTGTGCGGTGCGGTATCGTCGGGAAGCTCCCGGTGTAGAAGCGCTCGATGGCGGTTGCTTGTTCCGCTCCGAACCGGTCCAGCTCCGGCGTCCGCACCGGCCACGCCGCCTTGTCCCCCAGGTTGTCGTACCGAAACGTGTCCGTGATGAGAAGGATGATGTTCTTCATGAGTGCTCCTCGGCTCGCACGCAAATAAGCAACCGTTATCAGCGACAGCGCCTAATCAGCGTCTTGGGCTAACCTTTATTAGTGATTATTGGGCCAATGCTCCTGGCTCTTCAACTCCGGGCTTGTCCATGCCGCACGACCTGCCTCTTCTATCCAAATGGGCTATACTCCTCGCAGTTCGGCTTCCAGCACGAGGTGATGACAGCATGATCCCAAATCCCCCGCGACGAAACGGTGCCGTTGTCGAACCCAACCGCGGCCTCTGGGCATTCGGCTTGTCGCTACTCGTTCTTCTGGTGGCCACGCCATCGTTCGCCCAACCCGGCGTCGTGCGCTTTGACTTCGAGTCCGGCGACCTCGAGGGCTGGCGGGTGGTCGAGGGGGCCTTCGGCGAGCTGGTGTCGGACCGCGCCGTCTTCCACAACGCGCCCGATGCGTACAACAAGCACGGCACGTTCTTCCTGTCCACGCTGGAACGTGAGGACGAGCGGCCGGATGACCGCTTCGTGGGCCTGGTCGAGTCGCCGGTTTTCGTGCTGACCGCGCCGGATATGGCGTTCCTGGTGGGCGGGGGCAAGCACGCCGAGACCTACGTCGCGCTGTGCACGCTCGATGGGAAGGAGGCCCACAAGGCCTGCGGCAAAGGGGCCGAACGGATGGAGCGCGCCCAATGGCATGCGCCGGAGTTGGTGGGCCGGCCGGTGTTCCTGCGCGTGGTGGACCGCCATACCCGCGGCTGGGGGCACGTCACGTTCGACTACTTCGTCGCGAGCGGCCGGCTCGATGCCGAGGCCACCGAGGCCCGCTTCGCCAAAGCGGAGCGAGAGACAATGCGCCGCGAGATCCGTGACCTGCTCGCGCAGGTCGACCTCGAGGCGTTGCGGGCGGCCGTTCAAGACCTTGCCCGGACCTTCCCGTCCCGCTACGCCCACGCGCGGGATCGCATCGAGCGGCTGGCCGGGTTCGAGAAACGGGTGGCCGATCTCAACCGGGCCCTGGCCAACGACAAGGCCGTCGAGGCCGCAGCGGTCCGGGCGTGTGCCGATGGATTGCGGGCGTTTCAGCGCGAGGCCCTCATGGCCAACCCGCTCGTCAGCGGCCGGCCCATGCTGTACGTCGTCCGCAAGCAATACCGCTCCGATCACCACAACACCGCCACGCTGTTCCAGGCCGGCGAGATCAACGCGGCCAGCTTCGAGGGCGGCGGCGCGCTCAAGACCATCGATTTCGCCCGCGGCGGCGACGTCAAGACCTTGCTCGACACCCGCGAGGGGCTGGTCCGCGACCCGGACGTGCATTTCGACGGCAAGCGCGTCGTGTTCGCTATGCGCCAAGACCGCGAAGACGACTACCACCTCTACGAAATCGAGGCCGACGGCACGGGCCTGCGCCAACTGACCCGCGCGGAAGGCGTCAGCGATATCGACCCGTTGTACCTCCCCGACGACACCATCGCCTTCTCCTCGACGCGCGAGCCGAAGTACTGCATGTGTAACCGCCACATCATGTGCAACCTGTTCCGCATGGAGGCCGACGGCGCCAACATCCACCAGATCGGCAAGAGCACGCTGTTCGAGGGACACGGCAGCCTCACGCCCGACGGCCGCATCCTCTACGACCGCTGGGAGTACGTGGACCGCAACTTCGGCGACGCCCAGGGGCTTTGGACCGTCTTTCCGGACGGCGCCAACCACGCGGTGTATTGGGGCAACAACACCTGGTCGCCCGGCAGCGTGCTGGACCCGCGCGTCATCCCCGGCACGCAGCAGGTGGTCTGCGGCACGCAGCAGGTGCTGTGCGTGTTCGGGTCGTGCCACGACCGGCCCTGGGGCGCCCTCGCCATCGTCGACCGCCGCCGCGCCCTCGACGGCCGACCGCCCGTGGTGCGCACCTGGCCCGCCGACGCCATCGAGTTGGTCCACGACGGACACGGCAAGAGCGACTACGGCTTCGACGTGTTCAAACGCGTGAATCCGAAATACGAGGACCCCTACCCGCTGAGCGACAAGTACTTCCTCTGCTCGCGCATGACGGGCGACGGCGAGCAGATGGGCCTCCATCTGGTCGACGTCTTCGGCAACGAGATCCTGCTGCACGTCGAAGGCCCCGGCTGTTTCGACCCGATGCCGCTGGGCCCGCGGCCGCGCCCGCCGGTTATCCCGAATCGACGCGACTTCGAGAACGGGACCGGGCAGTTCTACGTGGCCGACGTGTACCGCGGTACGCACATGGCGGGCGTCGCGCCCGGCGCGGTCAAGTACCTGCGCGTCGTCGAATCCCCCGAGAAGCGGTTCTGGACCCACACGTACTGGGGCGGGCAGGGGGTGCACTGCCCGGCGATGAACTGGCACGACTTCTGCAACAAGCGCATCCTCGGCGCGGTTCCCGTCGAGGAAGACGGCTCCGCCTACTTCGAGGCCCCCTCGGACACCTTCCTTTACTTCCAGGTGCTGGACGAGGACGGCATGATGATCCAGTCCATGCGGAGCGGCGTGATGGTGCAGAGCGGCGAGCGGCTGGGCTGCATCGGCTGCCACGAGGAACGGCGGACCGCCCCGGCGATTCCTAACACCGCCATGCCCCTCGCGCTGCGCCGGCCGCCCAGCCGGCTCGAGGGCTGGTACGGCCCGCCGCGGCTGTTCAACTACCAGGCCGAAGTGCAACCGGTTTTCGACCAGCACTGCATCCGCTGCCACGACTACGAAGGCGAGGCCGGCGGCACGCTCAACCTCGCCGGCGACCAGACGCTTACCTTCAACACCTCGTACAACACGCTGTGGCGCAAGAAGCTGATCAAGGCCATTGGCGCCGGCCCCGTCGAGGTCCAGCCCGCCTACTCGTGGGGTTCCCACGCCAGCCGCCTCGTCGAGGCGCTTCGCGAGGGGCACGAGCAGGTGGCGCTGTCCACCGAAGAGTTCGACCGCATCGTCACCTGGATCGACATCAACGCCCCTTACTACCCCCGCTACGCCAGCGCCTACCCCGCCAACCTGGCCGGCAGGTCCCCCTTGAGTCCGCCCCAACTCAAACGCCTCGACGAATTGACCGGCGTGCCTTTCGACAAGCTCGCCGGTTTTGCCCAGAACCGCGGCCCCCAAGTCAGCTTCGACCGCCCCGAGTTCAGCCCCTGCCTCGCCCCGTTCGAGGACCAGACCGACCCCGCCTACCAAGAGGCCCTCGCCATCATCCAAGCCGGCCAGGCCAAACTCGAAGAGCGCCCCCGCGCCGACATGACCGGCTTCGAGTTGCACGGTACCGAGGCCAAACGCGAAGACAAGTACAGTACGCGCGAGCAGGTCGAAGTCGCCAACCGCCAGGCCATCCGGGAGCACAGACGCACCTACGACGAGTAGGAATCAGGCCGCGCGAGCTCCGGCGCGCCGACGCGGAGGAAGGTGTCGTAGGCCCACTGGTCCCACTCGGGGTCGACGCCGATGCCGTGGAGGTCGCCGTAGTTGGTGGCGATGAAACCGCCGCGGAAGGTGTTGACGAGGCGCTCGGTCTCGCGCTCGATGAGGGGACGGTCGCCGGTGGGCAGGACCTGCTGGATGTCGCAGGGGGAGTATAGGCCGACGCCGTGTTTGCGTAGCTTCGCCGCCAGGGCGGGTATGTCGTATACGGCGGTCTGGTCGAACTGGAGGCAGTCGATGCCGGCGCCGCAGAGGTCGTCGATAAGCTCCCAGTTGTAGCCGCACGAATGCTGGATGACCTTGATGCCGTGGCTGTGGGCGCGGCTGGTGAGACGCTCGTAGAGCGGGCGGAACACGTCGCGCCAGATGGGCGCGCCGAGCAGGAGCCGGTCCTGGGTGCCGAGGTCTTCGCAGAAGAAGACGCCGTCCATGCCGGCCTCGCCGAATCGGTCGATGACGCCCTCGAGCAGCGTGGTCACGCGGTCGTGGAGCACGTCGATACGGTCGCGCTCGGCGAGCAAGTCGGTGAAGTAGACTTCCATCTTGCGCATGTAGCGGCAGATGGCGAAGGGCCAGCCGGGCAGGCCGCCGACGCGGAAGCGGTCGGTGTCGGACGCGCCGACCTTGCGCGCGTTCTCGTAGTAAGCCGGGTTATCCAAGTCGGGCAGCTCGAGGCGGTCGAGGTCGCGCCAGTCCTCGATGATGGGCTGGAACACCTCGCCCGCCTGAGACATGTGGCGCAGGCGGTGCCAGACGTTGCCCCAGATGTCGGTCGAGTACTCGACGTCGCCCTCGACCCACCGCTTGGTCTCGATGCCGTGGTCGCATCCGGCGCCGGTGAAGTCGTTGATGCGGTCGTTGCCGAAGGCCAGGCCGATGCGGCCCTCGCAACGGCATTCGATGTTGGCGGTGATGACCTCTCTGGGCGTCATGTCCGGCCTCCTTCACCCGAGTCTACAGGGTCACGGCGGAGGATTGCGACGCCGCCTTGACCTCGTCGGCAGTGACTTCGCGTCCGAGCTTTTCGGAGCGGTAGTCCATTGCGTCGAGATTGGCCGTGCAGTCCATCTCCAGATCGCCGATATTGTGGAAGAACCCAAAGGGATCGATCCGCACCCCTGCGGATTGCAATCCGCCCTACGCGCTCGGACATGGGTCGAGCAGCTGTGCGCTGCCCGCCGCGCCCACTTGCGCACACGGCACGTAGGCCATATACTGGACTGTCCCAAGGCGCGCAGCACAGCAACGACAGGAGGGCGAGGCCCATGGCGGCAGATCCGGAGGTCATGCGTTTCGGCATCATCATGGCCGGGGGTGCCGGGGAGCGCTTCTGGCCTCTGTCGCGTCGGGACCGGCCCAAACAACTGCTGCCGTTGACGCACCCGGACAAGAGCATGCTGGCGGTAGCCGTCCAAAACGTGGCGCCCGTTATCCCTCCGGAACGCATCTACATCATCACGGGAGGGCACCTGGCCGGGCCCATTCGGGCCGGCGGGGTCGGGGTGCCGGACGCCAATGTCCTGGGGGAGCCGT
>Ga0114930_10002576_pt1 | contig 16306 bp, 14 predicted proteins | sample AnhtaG_FD_87300 | JGI IMG/M metagenome (GOLD analysis project Ga0114930, IMG submission 87300) | Deep subsurface microbial communities from Anholt, Denmark to uncover new lineages of life (NeLLi) - Anholt_01485 metaG | ecosystem: Environmental > Aquatic > Marine > Oceanic > Sediment | place... | reverse complement strand
TTCATCTATATCAGGCTGCATGGCTCTAAAAAACTCTATGCCTCGGAATATTCTGAGGAAGAACTCCAGGCATATGCACAAAAAATCAGGGATTGGTCCAAGGATACCTACCTTTACTTTGACAACGATTATGGCGGCTATGCCATTAAAAATGCAAAGAGACTGAAAGAGATTTTAGGGTTATCGTAAGGAACTAAAAAGATGGGTGTTTGTATTCACTGCGGTGCTTCTTCACCCCTTATTTCAAAGACCATTGGGATCTGTCTAAAATGCCTGAGGTCTGGTCATGACGGCATGATCGATCACATTCTTGCCCTTCACGAAAAATCTCGTATTCCATTTGGTCTTCCTGGCTCCCCACCACGAGATCCAGGAGGTATTACCTGCAAACTTTGCATTAATTCTTGCCAGATTGCTGAGGGCGGCATGGGATACTGTGGCATCAGGTCAGTTACCGGGGGCAAGATAAAGGGTGGAACAAAAGATGCCAATCTGGACTGGTACTACGATCCCCTACCAACAAACTGTGTGGCTGATTGGGTCTGTCCAGGTGGAACAGGCATAGGCTACCCAGAATATGCCTACAGACAAGACCCTGAACATGGTTACAAAAACCTTGCGGTTTTCTATAATGGATGCTCTTTCAACTGCTTATATTGCCAGAATTGGCACTTCAGGGAAAGGGTTAGCAGGGGGAATAGAGTTTCTATATCTGAGCTTGCCAGGGCCGTAGATAGCAAAACCGCCTGTATCTGCTATTTTGGTGGAGACCCAACCCCTCATTTGATTCATTCCATAAATGTGGCCAAGAAGGCAATTCAAGAAAACCAGGGAAAAATCCTGAGGATCTGTTGGGAAACAAATGGCTCCATGAATCCAACCCTGCTTTCCCGGATGATTGATATCTCTCTAAAATCCGGAGGATGTATTAAATTTGATCTCAAGGCATGGTCAGAGAACCTTCACCTGGCCCTGTGCGGGGTAAGCAATAAAAGGACATTAGATAATTTTAAAAGAGTCGCCCAGTATATTTATAAAAGGCCAGAGATGCCCCTGCTTGTAGCCAGCACCCTGCTTGTCCCAGGATATATAGATATGGAAGAGGTGTATCAAATCGCCTCTTTTATATATAGTTGTAGCCCTGATATCCCTTATTCCTTGTTAGGGTTTTATCCTCATTTTTTAATGAGGGATCTTCCAAAAACAACCAGGGTGCAGGCAGAGGAATGCCTTAATGCAGCCAGGGAAGCAGGTCTTACCAGGATAAGAATCGGCAATGAACATTTACTTTCTTAAGCCATTTCTACTACCTTCTCTACCAATAGCTCGATGCCAGAGGCTACATCCTTGATTCCAGGCCCAAGCATATATGCCGGGGTGGTAACGATTTTGTTTTTTTGATCCACACAAATCATATCCACTTTGCAGACCCTGTGTTTACCGCCCATGGTCTCTATTGCATTGGCTGTAGCCTGATCGTTTCCAATTGTCACCTCCGGGTTTCTGTCAGAAAGTGCCTTTGTCAGGGTAGCCGGGGCTATGCAGAGTGCCCCAATTGGCTTGCCTAAAGAGATCATCTCTTGAAGAATCCGTTGAACCTCCGGGTTTATAGTGGCATCCGGACCTTTTACTGCAAAATCGCTTAGATTTTTGGCAGCACCAAAACCCCCGGGAATAATCAAGGCATCCAGGTCTGAGGCTTGAACATCTTTTAAATCCTTAATCTCACCCCTGGCAATACGGGCAGATTCTACCAACACGTTTCTCTTTTCATCCATCACTTCCTGTGTTAGGTGGTTAATCACATGGTATTGTTCCATATTGGGTGCCATGCAAACGATTTCAACACCTGCCCTATCAAGTGCCAACAAAGTAATGACTGATTCATGTATCTCAGCACCATCAAACACACCACATCCAGACAATAATACACCAACTTTTTTAGCCATTATTTCTTCCTTTCTAATTCGGGTTTTTGCTCATCTTCTTTGAGGCTCTTTCCTTTCATGATATTAATCAAAAGCCAGAAGGTGCCCACGGTGACTGCAGAGTCGGCCACGTTAAATGTGTGCCAGTGATAGTCTTTTAAAAAAAAATCCAGAAAATCGATTACATAACCAAGCCGTACCCTGTCTATAAGGTTGCCTATGGCCCCTCCGAGGATAAGGGAAAGCCCTACAGTCAGCCATTTTTGATTCCTTTTTGTCCAATAAAAAAAGAAGAAAAGGATTACAACTATGGCAGCTATTGTCGTTGATATTAAAAAATAGTAGTAAAATCCAGATCTTGCTTGGCTAAAAATACCAAAGGCCATCCCCCTGTTTTTAACCAAAATTATATTGAAAAATCCAGGAATTACAGAAAGGATCTGATGTGGTTCTAAATGATTGATGGCCAGCCATTTGGAAACCTGATCGAGGAGCAAAATAGTCAGGGCTGGCCCAATAAATAAGAGATAATCTCTTTTCAATTAACAATTACCAATTAGCAATTATCAAGCATCAGAGATTTGGAGTCCTGACGCATGCGTAAGTTAGTACTTTAGACACTTTAAGTACTTTAGGCATTTTATGCACTTAATTTAATAACTTGCACACATCGTTTGCATAAGGTAGGGCGCTCACTGTCATGCCCAACCGTAGAATCATGGATCCAGCACCTCTCACATTTGGGGAAAGGTGATGGCATTACCTTGACTATTAAACCGTCGTATTCCTGGCTCTCGTACCCTCCCTCAATTGTTCCCTCATCTACAAATTCAACGGCCGAGACAATACAGATAGTCCTTAATTCATCCCTGTAATCTTCTAATCCCTGCGAGAGATCCTTGGGAAGGGCCAAACTCACTGTTGCATCCAGGGAATGCCCAATGACCTTATCCTTTCTGGCCAACTCCAGTGCCTTGGTAATCTCTTTTCGGACATTCAACAATAAATCCCAGCGCTTGATCAAAGAGCTATCTTTGAACTCCTCTCTAACAGGTATGAATAAATCTGCATGGACACTAATCGGCCTCTCTTTATTGGGAAGATATCCCCATACCTCATCAGCCGTAAATGGGATAATAGGGGCCACAAGCCTAACAAGACTTTCTAAGATCTTATTCAAGGCTGTCTGCGCAGACCTCCTCTCTTTTGAATTCACAGGCGAGGTATAAAGCCTATCTTTCAATATATCCAGGTAAAAGGAAGAGAGGGTAAGGACACAGAAATTATAGACGGCCTGGTATATAGAGTGATACTCAAATCTTTTGTATGATTTTATTACTGTCTCTGTTAATTCCTGAAGTCTGTGTAGGGCCCATCTATCAAGCTCTAATAACTCCTTGTAGGGGATTGTGTCTGTTGAGGGATTAAAATCATACATATTCCCAAGCAAGTATCTGAAGGTATTCCTAAGCCTCCTGTAAGCCTCTGTCAGTCGGTCTAAAATTTCCTGTGAAAGTCTTATATCACCCCTATAGTCCTCAGATGCCACCCATAGCCGTAATATCTCAGCACCATATTTATTGATAACCTCTTCAGGGTATATAACATTACCCCTGGATTTGGACATCTTCCTTCCACTTCCGTCAACAACAAATCCATGTGTCAAGACAGATTTAAAGGGGGCCTTCTGCCTTGTCCCTACTGAACATAAAAGAGAGCTGTGGAACCAGCCCCTATGCTGATCACTTCCCTCCAAATATAAATCGGCAGGATAGCTCAGGTAGTCCCTACGCTCAAGAACGGTAAAACTTACACCAGAGTCAAACCAGACATCCAGGATATCTGTTTCCTTCCTGAATGTATCCCCATGACATTCAGGGCAGGTTGTCCCTTTTGGTAAAAGCTCAGGAGCAGACAGATCAAACCAGACATCGGTGCCGTGTTTTTCCACGAGCTGGGCCACATAATCCACTATCTCCTGAGTGATAAAGTGATTACCGCACTTGAGGCAGTAAAAAATAGTTATCGGCACTCCCCATGAGCGCTGCCTGGAGATACACCAATCAGGCCGGTTCTCAATCAGACCATAGATCCTTTCTTCTCCCCAGCTTGGTATCCACTCTACATTCCTTATGGCCTTGAGGGCCCTTTCTCTTAAATCCTTCTTGTCCATAGAGATGAACCATTGCTCTGTGGCCCTGAATATAACAGGGTTTTTACATCTCCAGCAGTGGGGGTAGGAATGGGTAACTTGTTCCTCTTTAATCAATACCCCTAACTCACTCAACTTCTGGATAACGTTTCTATTGGCCTCAAACACCTCTTGACCAGCAAAAAATTCCACATCCTTTGTAAATCTCCCCTTATCGTCAACCGGGGAATATATGTCAAGATTGTATTGTAAGCCGCTTTCGTAGTCCTCCTGCCCATGGCCGGGTGCAGTGTGAACACAGCCAGTACCCACGTCCAGGGTAACATAATCAGCCAGAATTATTATAGACTCTCGACTATATAGGGGGTGCTTAACCTTGAGACCTTCTAACTCGCGGGCATTGAACCGCTCTATAATGGTATAATCTTCAATGCCCACTGTGCTTAAGAAATACTCTAAGAGGCCTTCAGCCAATATTAAAACACCGTAAGTTGGTGTATCTATAGCTACATACATAAAATCAGGATGAAGGGCTACGGCCAGATTAGCCGGTATAGTCCAAGGAGTTGTGGTCCATATAGCTATGAAAATATCCTTGCCGGCAAGGGATGGATAGTTCAATGTTAGATCTGAAACAAAAGGAAATCTTACATAGATAGAGGGAGAGATATCATCCTCGTATTCAACCTCCGCTTCTGCTAAGGCAGTGCCACAGGAATTACACCAGTAGATAGGCTTCTTGCTTTTAATGAGGCTACCATTAATGGCAAATTTGCCAAACTCTCTGACAATAGTGGCCTCATAATTATAGTTCATTGTCAGATAAGGATTATCCCACTCACCGAAAACACCGAGTCTTTTAAATTCATCCCTTTGAATCCTGATGAAACGATCAGCAAACTCGCGACACTTTTTTCTTACCGCTGACTGGGTCATCTCCAGCTTTTTATCTCCAAGTTCTTGGTCTACCTGCGATTCTATAGGTAGCCCATGACAATCCCATCCAGGTACATAAGGAACATCATATCCATCCATCTGTTTTGATTTAATAATTATATCCTTTAAAACCTTATTAAACGCCGTCCCCATATGGATATTGCCATTGGCATAAGGTGGGCCATCATGCAGAATATAGGTAGGTCTTCCCTTTGATATGTTCCTTATTACAGAGTAAATATCCTCTTTCTCCCATTTTTTTAATATTTCAGGCTCTTTTTTGACAAGGTTTGCCTTCATGGGGAAATCAGTGTTTGGAAGATTGAGTGTTTTTTTGTAGTCCATGATGTATCTCTCTGGGTATTAAGGTATCAAACAACTAATAGCAAAAGTTATAAGACTAAAGTTAAAATGATTGACTTCTTTAACTATAGGCACTTTAGGCATTTATAGTTTTAGGCGCTTCCAATGTTGATTATCAAATATAGGTTATCAAGTCAATGTCAATATTTAATTGACTTGTTGCCTAAAAAGGGTATTCTATTTTGCCAAACCCTATAAATAAGTTTTACTTTATCTTCATTTTTGATTGAGGGTTAAGATGAAAAATCTAAAGATGATACCTCTTTCTCTGGCACTTCTACTGTCCTTAATGAGCTGTTACCCTTGGGGCTTCTTTGCAGCCGGCGGGGCTGCAGGCATAGGAGGGTATAAATACTATAAAGGTGGCCTCACGGTTCATTATAAGGCCCCATATCTTAAGGTCTGGGAGGCTACCCTTACAGCTCTAAAAAAAATGGAATTCGAGATTGAAAGCGCAAAACACGACCTTGCCCATGGTCAAATAATAGCCAAGCGACCTGATAACACCCCTGTCACGGTAAACCTTGAATATAAATCAGCCGAGACAACAAAAGTAATTATTAGGGTTGGTCATCTGGGTGATAAAGAGGGCTCTTTAGTTATCAAGGAACAGATCCAAAAAATACTGATCCAGTAACATAATTAACGATCTAAGTTAATATCAACTATATAAGCCGGCCCCTTTTTAAAGGCCGGCTTAGTTTAGTCACTCATAGGCAAGAAGTTTGCCTGATAGAGAAATAGTCTGAAAAGTTTAGGGTTTCTCTTGGAGAAGAAAAAAATGAAAATAGATGATATTTCAATTTCCAGATCCATTATTGAGTCCTATATGGAAAAGTTCCTCGGATCTTTAAATGTTGATGTGGCCCTTGTGGGAGCAGGTCCTTCTAATCTAATTGCCGGTTATTATCTGGCCAAGGCAGGGCTAAAGGCAGTTATATTTGAGTCAAAACTTGCCCCTGGAGGAGGGATGTGGGGTGGTGGTATGATGTTTAATGAGATTGTAGTTCAGGATGATGCCATCCATATCGTGGAAGAGATGGGAATCGCATATCGCCCAAAGGGGGAAGGCTGCTACACTATGGACAGCTTGGAAGCCACTTCTGCTATCATTTCCAGGTGCCTCAAGGCAGGAACGGTTATCTTCAACCTGATAAAAGTGACAGACGTTTTATTCAGGGAAGAGGCAGGACAATCCAGAGTTTCCGGACTTGTTATTAACTGGTCTCCTGTGGAAAACCTGGGGCTTCATGTGGATCCACTCGGCATGAAGGCTTCCTTTGTGGTGGACGGGACCGGTCATCCAGCAGATATTTGCCGAATCGTGACCCGAAAGATGGACGTAAAATTGAATACAAAAACTGGTGATGTAGTGGGAGAAATGCCCTTGTGGGCAGAGAAAGGGGAGCAATTTACCGTGGCCAATACAGGTGAAGTTTTCCCCGGGCTATATGTCGCCGGGATGGCTGCGAATAATGCCTTTGGGGGACCCAGAATGGGACCAATCTTTGGGGGAATGTTGGTTTCTGGGAAAAAAGTGGCTGAACTCCTGACCGACAGATTAAAGGGGTAATTTTCACATTGAAATCACTCAAAGAGGTAAGGCTTTATTGCTTTTCCCCCGGCAATTTTCTTATGGGGAGAGACCCTATTGAAATGGTTGCTGCCCAAATTAAGGGGGGAGCGGATGTAGTCCAATTACGCGAAAAAAATATGCCGAAAAGGGAAAAGCTGGAGTTAGGTTTTGCAATCAGGAACTTAACCACACAGGAAGGGATTCTCTTTATTGTTAATGATGATATTGATCTGGCCTTGATCCTGGAAGCTAATGGTGTTCACCTGGGTCAAGATGATATACCTATAAAATATGCCAGGCCCCTCCTGAAAGACAAGATAATCGGTATCTCTACCCATTCTTTGGATCAGGCAAGGGAGGCAATTGATAGCGGTGCAGACTATATAGGAATAGGTCCGGCATTTAAGACAGGGAGCAAAATTAAGGCCGACCCGGTTGTTGAAATAGATTTAATCCTGACAGTAAAAGCATTATCTCCTATCCCAGTAATAGCAATCGGCGGTATAGGGGAAAAAAATATAGACTTATTGGTGCGGAGGGGGATAAAAAGGGTTGCAATTATCTCAGATATCCTTTCCTCAAAAGATATCGAGGCTAAGACCAAAACTTTAAAAGAGAAGTTAAAAGGGGGTTAAGGTTGTCCGTTGTCCGTTGGAAAACAAGTAACCAGTAATGATTATCCAGCAACCACCTCAAGGATAAAAAATGACCAAAGCTGACAATACAATTCTCCTCGATAAAATAAGGAACATGATCGAGGAAAAGGCCTATCCAGATCTGGAAAGGCTAATAACTGAGCCCCATCCAGCAGATTTAGCCGATTTAATAGAACACCTGGAAAGTGATGAAAGGCTCAGTGTATTTAAGCTTCTTACACCTGAAAGGGCTGGCGAGGTCTTGAAAGAGATATCATCCCCAATACAGGAAAGCCTTACCAATGAACTTGATGACCAGACAGTCGCCCACATTCTAAATGAACTTGATTCAGATGATGCCACAGATATAGTCGATCATCTCCCAAGAGAAAGTGCTCAAAAAATAATCGATTTGGTTCAGCCTGATGTATCTGAAGAGTTACAAAAACTACTTGGCTATGAAACAGACACCGCTGGCGGCATAATGGCCCTGGAATTTGTTTCCGTTAACTCCAACTCTACTATTCAAGAGGCCATAGAAAACATTAGAAAAAAGAGAGAAGAGGTTGAGAACCTCTATTATGTTTGGGTCGTGGACGACTATAGTAAATTGGTAGGGGTTGTTTCTATAAAGGATCTTGTCCTTGAGCCCCAAGATCAAAAGATTAACGATATAATGAACCCTGATGTTATTAGTGTAGATGTAGATACTGACCAGGAAGAGGTGGCCAGAATCGCTAAACAATATGACCTTACCCATATACCTGTTGTTACAGCTCAGCACAAGCTGATTGGGAGAATTACCAATGATGATATCATTGATGTCATTGAAGAGGAGGCAAATGAGGATATTTCTCTGATGGCAGGTGTTTTGGATCAGGAAATTGCTGAAGAATCCGCATTGAAAATTTCCAGGGCACGCCTTCCATGGTTGCTTTTAGGTCTCTTTGGGGGGCTTTTGTCAGCTATGGTAATTAACCACTTTCATGGTTCTTTAGAAAAAATGCTTGCCCTCTCCTTTTTTATACCAGTGATTATGGCAATGGGTGGAAGCACCGGCACTCAAGCAGCTACCGTTGTCATCAGAGGTTTGGCCACAGGCGATATAAGCATAGTTCATACTGGCAAAAGGCTTTTGACAGAGTTATGGGTAGCCTTAATAAACGGTATTCTATGCGGCATCCTTTTAGGGCTTGTAGTGGCTTTCTGGTTATCTGATCCTCACTTAGGCTTAGGTGTTGGGGTTAGTCTGATCACTGTAATACTTTTCTCCGGCTCCTTCGGTGCATTTGTTCCTTTTCTCCTTAGAAAGCTCAACATTGACCCGGCATTAGCTGCAGGACCATTCATTACCACCACAAACGATATCCTTGGGCTCTTGATCTATCTCAGTATAATTACCCATTTCTTGATGGCCGGATAAGAAAAAATTTCTTAACTAAGCCTTTAATCCTATCCATTAATTCCAACTGGGGGATTGTTTTCGCCAACCTTCTTATCTCAGGAAGACTATCTATGGCCGCTGACTCCCCCAGGGAGATCAGCTCCTTTGATTGGGAAAAATCAGTCCAATGTATACTACCTAACCCTGGGCTAATAACAATGTCGGCATTCTCCAGCTCGTATTTCTCCAGGTAGAAACCCTGTATCTCACCGGCCCTTACATATATGTCCACGGCTGTTTGAAGACCAGAGACTAAAGATATATCCCTGTCTACAACAATTGCAATAACCACGTTGGCGCCTTCTTCCATGGCAAATCTTGTAGGTACCCTACAGATAATACCACCATCGGACAATTGTCTTCCATTAATCTCAACCGGTGGTAAAGCGCCAGGAACAGCGCAGCTAGCTAATATTGAGCGCCTCAAAGGGCCTTTTCTAAGGACAACACATTCACCACTCTTTAGATCTGTTGCCACAGCCCTAAAGGGTATCACAGTTTCTTCGATTTGAATGTCAGGTATAAAAAAGTTGATAAACTCCTCGATATCCTCAATTGACAAAATGCCGGGCCTATATATAGCCTGGACCAACCTGATTTTAGTCCTAAAATAGGATTGAATCCTGCTGCTCAGGCTCTGTTCCGTTCCACTTTCTGCATCACCCATGGCCTTAAGCTCAGACGATTTGTAAAGGTTGCTTTCTAAAAAAGATTCGGCCCTTTCCTCCAGTTCCTCAACCCTCATTCCGCTTGCTAATGCACCACCCACAATTGCGCCTATGCTTGTTCCTACAATAATATCAGGCTTGATCTTTTCTCTTTCCAGCACCTTCAAGACACCTATGTGGGCTAATCCTCTAGCCCCACCGCCACCCAAGGCCAATCCGATCTTTCTGGTTTTTTTCATTTACAAAGCTTCCTGAAAATTAGGTAATGTCAGTCGATTATTGTCTTTTGTACGTTGTGATTTTAAAGTTCAGTTAAAGCCATGATAGGAAATGGTTCTATTTAGCATCTGACTCCAAAGCTTCGCTTCAGGGTTATTCATGAAAGAAACTATACGTTGAGCATGGAGATATCTTTTTTTAGCATGCCCTCAAAAAGACGAGCCGGTAGGCCGCTATAAACCGGCGCACAAGGACAAAGGCCCTAGAAGACAATGACGAGTTGCTTGTGCGCACGGTTTGAAGCGGCACGCTGAGGCCCCCTGTTAGAGGGCATGAAAAAAAGACATCTCCATGCTCTATTCCACATTTAGTTTCTCAGGAGGGGGAAAGACCTTGGCCTGGGTCGCTATATGGGTAATCTGAACCGACTTACCTGGATCGATCTGCCATCCCGGCGGACAGGGCGACTTTCTGCAAACGTTCCAGCGCCATCAGTTCTCTTTCATGCTTTTACTAAGCAAATACCTTGGCCGCCAGTTCGATATCTTCCGGGCAGAATACAAAAAGGCACTTTTCATCCGGTCCCTCGACCGACCCGTATACATAGTTTATATTGATTCCTTCTTCTCCCAGCTTTGTCGCCATTTCAGCCAGCTTGCCGGGTTTGTTTTCAAGGTGGACGGCGATTACCGGCTGGATATCAAAAATATAGTCGTTTTGGCTCAACAGGTCGATGGCATTATCGGTCTGGTCCACAAGGAGACGGATCAGTGCGAACTCGGCGGAGTCTTTTCGCATTGCATCATAACTCGCGGTAGACGCGATCCGTTTCAGCGATTTTCCCCTGGCCTTGAAAAGCTCCATTACATAGGCAGAGGCGTCCTGTATAGTTAAGGCGTCGATATTGATGTTTTCATTTCCCAAAAGAGTCGCCAGTTTGCCGAGCTCGCCGGGAAAGTTCTTTAGAAAAAGAGATATTTCTGTTCTTACCATGTTTCAAACCCCCGGTTTATTTGTTAGTGGTTAAGAGTTTACCGTTTGCCTTACTGACAAGTTCTTCCCATTTACGGTCAACCCGTTCCTGGACTTCATGGAACATCTGTTCGGTCATATGCTGGAAACGTCCCTGCGCCTGCATATACTCTTTGATGGATAGTTCTCTATCGGGGTAGACGTTTATCGTGTATTTCCGTTTCTCCTCTAAATATCCTCGCTCTTTTGAAAACCTCCATCTCCTTACCTCGTAGATGGGAAAGACCTTGGCCTGGGTTGCCATACGGGTAATCTGAACCGACTTACCTGGGTCGATCCGCCATCCCGGAGGGCAGGGCGAAAGGAGGTGAATGAACTTCGTGCCAGTAATATGGCGGACTTTTTTGAACTTCATATACATATCATCTGGATATGCCACTGACGCCGTGGCCATGTAAGGAATGTGGTGAGCCAGCATTATCTCCTCAATGTCTTTTTTCGGCTCTTCCTTGATGGATCCTTCTGGTGTTGTTGTTGTCCACGCGCCCACTGGTGTTGCACTGGAACGCTGGATGCCAGTATTCATATATGCTTCGTTGTCGTAGCAAACATATAAGATGTCATCGTTCCTCTCGGCGGCACCTGAAAGGGATTGAATTCCAATATCGAAAGTGCCGCCATCTCCTGCCCATGCCATAACCACCACATCCTTCTCTCCCCGGGCATCAAAGGCAGCACGGATACCAGAGGCCGAGACAGCCGCAGTCTCGAATGGGACGTGGATTACCGGCACCTGGAGGGTTGAATAAGGATAGACACCGATAATAATGCTCCAGCAGCAGGCGGGGATAACAACAACCGTCCGCTCGCCCAAACCCTTCAGGGCAAGCTTCATCGCCAAAGAGGCACCGCACCCCTGACATGAGAGCAGTCCTGGCTGAAGCAGCTCCTTTTCAGTCATCAATTCACGCGGTATATTAATAATTTTTTGCATGGTACACCTCTATTGCTTTAAGCCCCAGAACAAGGGTACGTCGGTTGGTTTATCATTGGACAGGGCATAATTGATGATCCCTATCACATCGTCCGGTGCAACATCCCGGCCACCAAGACCCGCGACCACTGGATAGACCACTGGCCGGTTTTCCACAGGATAGAGCGCAGCCTCAACCTCGCTGGCAAGAACTCCGCCCAGACCGGCAGTAAGATTGCGATCTATGACCACCACCTTTGTAGTATTCCCCAGAACCCTACGCCAGCGCTCCACAGGCACCGGCCTGAACATGCGCATCTTCATCAAACCGACCTTCTTGCCTTGCTCTCGCAATTTGTCAACCGCTATGCGGGTAACCGATGTAATAGTTCCTGCTGTAACCACAATCACCTCGGCATCGTCGGTTCTATACTCCTCGCATACATCATATTCTCTCCCGAATATATCATTGAATTCCTTGCAAACCTGCTGGTAGTGTGCCTGGGCCTTCAGGGCATCCTTATGCATGACATATCGCTCTTCGTAATAATATTCAGGCCCGATCATTCCACCAAACATGCGGGGATTATCTATGTCAAGCTTGAACTCGGGCTGGTATGATGGCAGGAATGCATCAACCTGTTCTATCTCCGGAACATCCACAATCTCGGAGGTATGGCTCAGGAAGAAGGCATCATAGGTGAGCATTACCGGTAGCATTGCCTTCTCTGCTAATCTGAAGGCCATGATGACACTGTCCAGCACCTCCTGGTTTGATTCGCAGTAGATCTGGATCCAACCAGTATCCCGCTGGGACATCGAGTCGGTTTGATCCGCCCATATATTCCAGCCAGGGCCAACAGCCCTGTTTACGTTGGCCAACACAATTGGCAGCCTGGCGCCGGCAGCCCAGTGAAGGACTTCGTGCATCAGCAGCAGCCCTTGACTGCTGGTGGCGGTGAATGAACGAACGCCTGCAGTAGACGCACCAACCACTGCTGCCATGGCCGAATGCTCACTCTCCACCTTTATGAACCTTGCATCAAGATCGCCGCTGGCACACATCTCAGAGAGCTCTTCCACGATGGTCGTCTGCGGGGTTATAGGGTATGCCGAAATAACCTTGACCCGGCTCAGTTTGACGCCGTGGGATACAGCGTAATTCCCTTTCATGACCTGTTTCAATTAATCTCCCCTTTCAATTGACGATTTACGATTGATAATTGTCAATATAGGAAAAATACTTGACAGGATAACAGGATAGACATGATATTAATCCTGTGAATCAAAACCACCTATCACAACCATGGCCCAGAGCTGAATTGCAAGTGATGAACTTCAAGTATCGCTTAAAAGCACCAATCATAGAGCGGTTCCAATAACGCGATATCGGAACCATTGTGGTGCTATTGAGTAATAATAAATAAGCCCTCTTATTCTTCTCATCGAGCACTCCGCATGAAGCCTTTAGGAGATCATTTAAAATATCAGCATGTAGTCAATTATAGCTTTGAGATCCTTTGGATCTCTTAGAGGGATAATGTTTCCAGTGATCAGTAACGATATCCTAAGAAAAATCCTACGAAAACAATTTAAAATAAAGGATCAACAGGATAAAAAAATATCCTGTCATTCCTGTTTATCCTGTCTAAATATAGCTGAGCGGTTACTTAATTTTCAATTTCTACCGGCGTTTCTTCGTCTACCATGCTTATTGCGTTCCGCGGGCACTCCGTAAAACAGATACCGCAGCCTTTACAGTAATCATAGTCAAAGGTGTAGCCGAATTGGTCGTTGCCTTTATAAAGTACGGACATATCGGGGCAGAAGATCAGACAGTTGTCGCACTCGGTGCATCGGCCGCAATGCATGCAGTGTGTTGCTTCTTGCTGGGCATCCTCCCGGGTAAATGTGCTGGTGAAAGCCTTAAAGGAGGCAATACGCACATCAGGGTCTTGAATTTGTTTCTGTACCCTCAGAGCCTTGTTGAAATAGTCGTATACGATCTTTTCAGAATCAACGACCAGATGGTTGTTATAAGGCACTTGATTGACGGAATCCCATCTCATATATTTCGCGAAGCTGATTGCCGGACCATCACCGATTACTATTTTTTCCAGCACCTCTGCAACGTCTTTATCTTCACGGTCACAGTCCATGGCAATGGCTGCCCTTTTGCCTGAAGCCACAGCATAGACAGCATTATGCGGCATATCTATGATGTCACCGCCAGCAAAAATCTTTGCCCTGCCATCACCCCTAACATTGACTTTAAGACCTTCATTGACTAACACCAGGCCATTTTCGGTCTCCACGATACCGTTTAGATAATCAAGGAGTGGTATCTGACCGATAGCGATCAATATGCTGTCGGCTTCCATATCAAACAGGTCGGCATCCTTTTTTACAGGATTTCTGTGTCCGCTCTTGTCAGGAGGGCCCGGTTCCAGCTCGCAACATACCAACTTCCTGATCGTTCCGTCATCATTGAGTTCGATCCTCTCGGGACAAGAAAGAAATATAAATTTAACCCCTTCCTCACGGGCCCCCTCAATTTCTTCAGGATGAGCTGGTATTTCTTTTTCATCAAGGATATCAATGATGGTTACCTCTGCCCCAAGCCTGCGGGAGACCCTGGCACAATCTATGCCGCTGTTTCCCCCACCAATGACCACCACCCTTTTGCCAAGTTCAACCTTCTCGCCAAGGGCGATTTTCTTCAACATGTCGAGACCACTAAAGATCCGTTGGCTTTCATCCTCACCCTTCACACCGATTTTCATGCTTGCATGCATACCAGTGGCAAGGAAAATGTAGTCATACTCGTTACGGAGTTCATCGAGGGCGATATCTTTTCCAACTGCGGTATTTGGTCGAAACTCAATGCCCATGTTCTTTAATCCTTCGAACTCTGATGCAACAACCTCCCGCGGCAGTCGGTAATTAGGGATACCCACGCGGAGAATGCCTCCCATCTCAGGGAGCTCTTCAAAGATCGTAACCTTAAATCCGAGCAGCCTGCTGTAATATGCAGCCGACATGCCCGCAGGACCGGAGCCAATAACGGCAAGATCTTTTCCGTTATATTCTGGCAAATCCGGATTGGGGGTAGATAGTGCTACTTGGTCGCCAACAAAACGTTCCAGATCGTTGATACCGACACAATCGTCGAGCGGAGCGCGATTGCAGGCGGTCTCGCAGAACCGGAAGCAGATTCGCCCTAAAATCGCAGGAAACGGCTGCTCCTGCTTTAAATGCCAGTAGGCCCTTTCATATTCACCTTTCTGTAAAAGTTTTATCCAGCCTTCAATATCATTTCCAGCAGGGCAGGCGTTCTGACAGGCCGGCACCTTGTCCTCGTATATTGGTTTTATGAAGCGCCAGCTCCCTGTCATGTTATGGAGCATCGTGCCCACTGATATGTTCATGGGAGTGAAGTCACGCCAGGTCTTGAAATCATATTCTTTGGCTAACTCACTACGCTTTTTGACAGCCATCTTTAACTATTCCTTCGCATGTTCGATTACCCCTGAGTTTATACATACGGGAGTATCAAGCATAATTTGAGTGTTTTGATTTTAGATCTCGGAATTTGGAATTTGGATTTGTTTTTCAATCCGCAATCCGCAATCCGCAATCTTAAAATGTGTCCTATTTTTACCCTTTGACTACCCGTTCATAGGCGACACGGGCAGCCTTTTTGTTGTTTTCTTTTTTGACCGGCACATATTCCTCAATAGCCTGTTCCACAGACTCAATACGCACCAGGCCGGTTGCCTTAGAGAAAGCCCCTAATATGGCGGTGTTAACGATCGGGTTGGCTGACGATCCCAGCCGGTGCTCAACGGCTATGGAAGCGGCATTCACCACATACAACTGGTAATCAGGGCCAAAAAGCTCCTTGTAGTAACCCGGGCTTTGCTTGCCATTGACCACAATGGTTCCATCTTTTTTCAGTCCCTGAGTGACACCAGCAGTCTCGAGCAGGGTTGGATCCAACACTACAATATGATCCGGCTCGTAAATCTGATTGCGCAGATTGATCTGCCTGTCGTCAATGCGGCAGAATGCTGTAACCGGGGCACCGCGGCGTTCTACACCGAATGCCGGAAATGCCTGTACATATTTATCTTCTATGAAAAAGGCATGGGCCAGGACTTCGGAGCCTATGACCGCACCCTGTCCACCCCGTCCATGAAAACGTATTTCGATCATTGGAAAACTCCCGCTATTATTTGCTGAATGATACGTATATGCTCAATATCTTATGGAGGAGCATGGATATCTTTTTTTTGCGAACGAACCAGGCAAATGCTTAGAGCTGGCTCTTTCCCGATGATCCAGGCGGGCGGCCATCTCAGGTAGAGATTGCCAGATTCAGTGAATAGGGCATTTCCTCTATGGTAGATCGCCCGCCTTTATCTGCATCTTTAGCCTGCA
>Ga0114930_10002575_pt1 | contig 16308 bp, 16 predicted proteins | sample AnhtaG_FD_87300 | JGI IMG/M metagenome (GOLD analysis project Ga0114930, IMG submission 87300) | Deep subsurface microbial communities from Anholt, Denmark to uncover new lineages of life (NeLLi) - Anholt_01485 metaG | ecosystem: Environmental > Aquatic > Marine > Oceanic > Sediment | place... | reverse complement strand
TTTTCTTTTTTTTTTTCTGTTATCCCCCCTATTAATTTAATTCATATTGATGTAAACTATTAAAAGAAGAAGAGGTAACTAAGGATGCATTTTGTCCCCTATTTGATTTATGATAATTTTATTGACTTTTTTTAATATATTAAAAAAAGTTAACTAGACTGTCCACAAACTGGAATTAATTTGAAAAGGTGGGATTATAATAGAATAATTAATAAAAGATAAAACCTAGATTTTATTGATGCTGGTTGTATAATATCAAATTTTGAATTACATGAGATAGAATTAAATATTATGAAAATTAAGATTGAATTAAGTAGACAAGGAAATTTTATAATAGCAATTCTATTAACTCATTTCGTATTTTTTGGATATATAAGCTATGTTTATGAAAAAACAATAAACGAGAGACTATTATTTTTATATCAAGTTTTATTAACTCCAAATTCATTTTTATCAATGATCATTCTTTTTGCAATTGTCTTTATTATGGTATTTAGAGAGAAATTCTTTGAATACGGAATTAGGAATAGTATTTGGCTTACTCCTATTATTATTGGACAATCATGGATATGGATGTGGTTCATTTATGGTTTTGATATTACTATAATTGGTGATTTTTTTACCAGTTATGAAGGGTATCTTACAATTTTTACGATACTGTGCTTAAACTTGTTGTCTGCGATTTTGGCAACAATAATCAGAGAACAATATAAGAAATATATCGAGAAAATTTAAAAATGAGTAGGAGAGTATTTAAATCATGAGTATGATAAAATATATATTCAAGAGGTTTTTAACATTATTACCTGTATTATTTGGGGTCATCACATTAACCTTTATACTTTCTAGATTAATGCCAGGAGATCCAGTTTTAGCCCATCTCCCTCATTATTTTACGCCCGAGATGTATGACGAAAAATTACATTCACTCGGACTTGATAAACCAATTATTGAACAATATTTTTTATATCTAGGCAAATTGTTCACGGGGAATTGGGGTAAATCTGTTTCAATTACTAAGGGCGTTCCAGTATGGGATCTTGTGCTTTCGAGATTTTTTAGGACTTTTGATATTGCTTTAGCTTCAGTTTTTATTGCTTCATTTTTGGGACTCAAAACTGGAGTAATTTCAGCAACACATAGAAATAAAGCTAAAGACACAGCATTAAGGGGTTTTGCCCTCGTAGGAGTTGCCATCCCAGTATTCTGGATGGGAATGATACTTCAATACTTTATAGCATATCAATTAGAAATTCTTCCTGCGATTGGATATAAAACTGCAGGTATTGGAGATCCTCCAACCATTACTCATTTTAGGATTATTGATTGTATATTATCTGGAAATATGCGTTTACTCGTAGATTATGTAGAACATTTAATTTTACCTGTACTTTGTTTATCATTTATAACTCTTGCGTCAATTACAAGGCAAACTCGTTCAAGCATGTTGGAAGTCTTGGAACAGGATTATATAAGAACTGCGAGAGCTAAAGGATGTAGAGATAAGACTGTAATACATACACATGCCCTAAAAAATGCATTAATCCCCACAATTACAATTATAGGACTAAATTTTGGAGGGTTATTATCAGGAGCAATTCTCACCGAAACGACTTTCAATTTACACGGATTAGGTGAATTATTAATTAAGGCAATACAGAATACTGATTACTGGGTATTAAACGGAATTGTGTTTATAACTACACTCACTTTTATCATAGTAAATTTAGGTATTGATATCCTTTATGGAATTGTTGATCCAAGAATAAGATATTAATTGAAGTTTAAGAAATAAGGAAAATTATGAGTAAGAAATTATGAAACAAATAGAAGAACAAGAACTTGAATTTGAAATTGAGGAAAAAAAAGAAGAGGGTATTACAAGAAGTATCATCTCATGGATTGGGCACAATACTAAATTCCTTCTTGTACCTGGTTACAGATTAAAAGAATTATCTCAACGGGAATTTGAATATGAAAAAACTATAAGTAAGCGAAAGTTTATTCGAAGATTAAAGTCAACATTAACTATATTGGGCATATTGATTGTATTTACGATTGTAACTTTTGCTATTTTTGGGGAATGGCTAACTCCATATACATTTGAGCAAGCCAATGGAGTCGACAAAACGAGTATCTCATGGGCCGGACCCTCCCCAGGACACCCCTTAGGTACCGGAAAGTGGGGACGTGATATTTTAGCAAGATTAATATACGGTGCAAGCGCTTCCTTAACAATCGCTTTACCAGCTATAACATTTAGTGTTATTTTAGGTGTTATTTTTGGCATGATTGCAGGATTTTATGGAGGATGGGTGGATTCGTTAATAATGAGAATTACAGATGTTTTTCTTGCTTTTCCAAGCCTAATCCTTGCTTTAGTATTTGTATCAATTTGGGGTCAAAGAATGGAAGTTATAATGCTAGCCTATGGAATTCTTGGTGTTCCTTATTATGCACGTTTAATTAGGGGATCAGTATTACAAGCTCGAGAATTACCCTATATACAAGCGGCAAGAGCATCTGGCTCAGGAAATTGGAGAATTATGTTCAAACATGTGTTACCAAATATCATCCAACCAATCATCATTTCATTCACATTCGATATAGGTGGAATTATCTTAAGTTTAGCGGGTCTTAGTTTTTTGGGCTATAGTGATATTAACTTAGTCGAATGGGGAAATGATATTGCTGATTCGAGAGATATGGTTATGATTGCGCCACATGCGATGATCTGGCCTGGGATTATGATCCTAATAACTGTTTTAGGTTTTATGTTAGTCGGTGATGGATTAAGAGATGCTTTAGATCCAAGATTGAAAAACCTGTAATTTTTTACTTAACTTTAATGAAAATATATACTGGAGAGAAAAAATAAAAAATGAATATCATTGAAGAAAAGAATACTATTATTGAAGATAACGACAAGAGTATTCGAGAAAATCCGGATTTAGAAAAAGATTCATCAAACTTGCTTGAGATTAGAAATCTTAAAACTTTTTTCTTTACAGAAGAAGGGATTGTTAAAGCCGTAGATGGAATCTCATTTGATATGTACAAAGATGAGGTCCTTGGTCTTGTCGGGGAAACAGGTTGCGGTAAATCCGTTACAGCTCTTTCTATTTTACGCCTTGTGAGAGCACCTGGAAAAATAGTAGAAGGCTCTATTAAGTTTAATGGTGTCAATATGCTGGACTTATCTGAATCACAAATGAGGGAATACCGTGGTAACAATATAACAATGATATTCCAAGATCCTTTAAATTCACTAAATCCTGTTATTTCAATCGGTAACCAAATAGGGGAAGTATTTTTATTACACCAAGAAGAAGAAATTAAGGAAATTCGAAGTCAGCACCTTTTGGAGAGGAAGAAAAAGAAACAAGAGTTAAAAGATTTAAGAGCTGAATTAAAAATGAAGAATACTCTTTTAACAGAAGAAGAGAGGAAAGAATTAAAGGTGAAAATAAAAAAGCTAGCAACATTAATTCCAAAGAAACTAACTTTGAGAGAAATTGCAATGGAAAAATCAGAGGAAATTATTAAAGAAGTAGGAATTGCAGATGCTAGAGGAATCTTAAAACGATATCCACATGAACTAAGTGGTGGTATGAGACAACGTGTAATGATCTCAATGGCACTCTCATGTAATCCTCTACTTTTAATTGCTGATGAACCAACAACCGCCTTAGATGTGACTATTCAAGCTCAAATCCTAGATTTAATGAAAATTTTGAAAAAGAAATTTAAAACTTCCATTCTCATGATTACACACGATTTAGGAATTATCGCTGAATTGTGCGATAGAGTAGCTGTTATGTATAGCGGAAACATTGTAGAATATGCAACAGCAGTAGAACTATTTACTAATCCACGCCATCCCTACACTAAAGGACTTATTAGTGCAATTCCAAGCATTGAAAAGAAAAACCAGAAATTACAAACAATTCGTGGCATGGTACCTAATTTAATTTACCCTCCCTCTGGTTGTAGATTTCACCCGAGATGTGATTATCGATTAGAAGTTTGTGATAAAATCAAACCACAATGGCTAGAAATCGCTAGCAAATATTTTATTGCCTGCCATCTATTTGATCCTGAATATAAAGATTCACCAAAATATCAGTGGGATGAAAAATTAGATAAAGAATCTTATCAAGTGTAATTTTATGAATTAGATATATGTTATGATAAAAAGAAAACTAAGAAAATGACAATTATTAACGAGAAATTTAAAAATTTAAGCAAAAAGGATATAAAAAATACTGAGGAGAAAAAAGATATAATCCTCTCAGCAAAAAATTTGAAGACATATTATCCAGTTTTCGGCGGTATTTTTAAACGAACAATTGGTTATGTTAAAGCTGTAGATGGTGTTACTTTTAATCTTTATAAAAGAGAAACACTTGGTTTAGTCGGAGAAAGTGGGTGTGGCAAAACAACTATCGGAAATACCGTTCTAAATTTAGTTCCAGCAACTTCTGGTGAAATTATTTTTAACGACAGAAGTATTGTTACAGGAATTTCTCAAAAGAAGATTAAATATAAAGAAATGAGAAAAAATAATCCTATTATGGATTATTTAATAGTACCTTTTATTCAAATAGCGTTATCCCTTTTTGAGTCGTTCCTTTCTAAAGCAAAATCACATGTTAAGAACATTTATAGGAAAATTAAGAATATTATGAATCCAAAAACACAAAAAATCATCAGTAGGGTAACCATTCCTTTTCTCTCTCTACTCTCTCTCTCTCTCTCTTTCTTTTCTCTTCTCTCTCTCTCTCTCTTCTCTCTCTTCTCTCTCTCTTCTCTCTCTATCCTTTTCTCTCTCTCTTCTCTCTTTCTCACCCTCTCTCTTCTCTCTCTCCTCTATTCTTCTCCCTCTTCTCTCTCTCTCTCTCTTTCTCTCTCTTTCTTTAAACGAAATTACATTAATACACTGAAAGTATTTAACCCTTATGATAAAGAAATACGCAAAAAAATTCAAATAGTGTTTCAAGATCCTGATTCTTCATTAAATCCTCGTTGGAAAGTTGTTAATATTATTGGTGAACCTCTAAGAATTCTGTTAGGAATGAAGAAAAGAAGACATATACGTAGACGAGTTCTTGAGCTTCTAGAAACTGTTTCTATGAAAAGAGAACATTTGGATCGATATCCACATGAATTTTCAGGTGGCCAAAAACAGAGAATTGTAATTGCAAGAGCTCTTGCGTGCAATCCCGAAATTATTATTTTGGATGAGCCCACCTCCGCTCTCGATGTATCAGTTCAAGCACAAATTTTGAATTTATTAAGGGACCTTCAATTAAAATTTGACTTATCTTACATGTTTATAACCCACGATTTGAGTGTAATACAGCATATAGGACACAGAATTGTTGTAATGTATCTTGGTAAATTTGTTGAAACTGGAAGTGTTGAAGAAGTGTTTTTCAATCCGCAACACCCATATACAAAAGCGTTACTATCAGCTCGACCTACATTTGATCCTTCATCAAAACAAAGAAGAATTATTCTGGAAGGAGATGTGCCCAGTCCAATAAATCCTCCTTCTGGATGCCCTTTCCATCCCAGATGTCGAGAAAAAGGTAAACACATAGGATGTGGCATTGAAGAGCCACGGAAAATCTATTTGGGAGGAGACCATTACATTTATTGTTTACCGTTTAAAGATGAAAGAGATTCTTATGAAGGAGTAGAATATATTTCAGATACTTGGAAGACTTAGCTAATATATTAAGATATAAATTTTCTCTCTTCTCAAAATATTTTTCTAAATTTTTTCTCTTAATCAATTACTATTCCTTCTTTCATAAATTTTTTAAGTTAAAAAATAAAAATTATTTTTATTTTACCTTTTTTTTTATAATTCTACAATAATCTTGATATATCATTATAAATTTAGAGCATTAAGTCTAGTAATTTTTCATAGTTAAAAGCAATAGGATGGATATTTCCAATCTAAAATTATACAACAATAAAGAGACAATACAACACATAAATTTATTAATGTTTGAGCGTATAGCAGGAACAGAAGGAGAAACTAAAGCAATAAATTATATTCAAAAAGAATTAAATAAAGAAAATATTGAAAATAACGCTGAAGCTTTTAAATGGTCCAGGACAATTAATATTTTAATTAAAGCTATAACAATTTTCATATTTTGCTCAACCCTCCTTTTTGAGACAATTATCTTGTTAAATCTTGCATGGTTAATGATTGTTCTTGATTTTATTTTTATTGTGATGATTTATATTCTTGTAATAAACTTCCATAACATGACCCGTTTAATTTTACTTGGTAAAACGAAAAGTTCAAAAAATATCATAGCTAATGTACCAGCAGTGGAAAAAAAACATAAGCGCCCTCTCATTATCTTCACTGCTCATTATGATTCCATATCATCAAAATATCCTTATAACCTAAAAAAATATTTTTTTTTAATAGTAACAATCATAAGCTCTTCATATATTATTTCCACACTATTTTTTTCTGTATGGACATATCTAACCTATTTTTTCGATTATTTTAAAACTAATTTATACACAATTCTAATGGCCAAATCGATCGATTTTTCCTATGTGTTATTTATATTTTTAATTATTTCGATCGTTATACTTCTATTCAATAGAGAACGAAGTCAATCACTTGGTTCAATTGATAATGCTAGTGGAATTTCAATTTTAATTGAGCTAGCAAAAATTTTAAGCAAAAATCCTCTAAAACACATTGATATTTTATTCTTATGGTGTGGGGTTGAAGAATGGGGTTTATGGGGCTCAAAACAATTCTGTGTAAAGCATTTTAACGACTTAAATGAGGAATATGACCTTGATAAATCTTATAACATCAATATTGATATGGTAGGGACAAACATTGGACTTGTAAATAAAACGGGGTTAATCAAGAAAAGAAAAGAGAATGAGAAATTAATTAATATTTTAGAAGCCTCAGCAAAAAGATTAAACATACCCTTAGATAAATATGATTTATCTGTAGAACCAAGAAGTGACCATAATTCATTTCGATCATTTGCTAAAAAAGCCGGAAAAAAAATGCAGGTGTGCTGTTTTTTATCAAATAAAGATACAAAGTTCATTCATACTTCACGAGATACTCCGAATAAATGTTCATCCAAAAATCTTAATGGCTGCGTGGACATTTGCTATAACGCGATTAAAAGTATAGATCTGCGAGCATAATAGATTAAAAAAGGGCAAATAACTTATATTGTTTAATCTTAGGATTGTTAATTAGACCTTCTACGGCTTTTAAACCATGATCATCTTTTTAATTGCATTAAAACTATAAATAGTTCAGGTTACCAAGTCGTAGCGAGACGATAATCAGGAAAGATTGTTGCGTAAATTGCTAGAAAAACTACTATTATCACTATTAAGAATATAATAAGAAATATTAACCCGTTAATATCTCTAGGTGAAAATCGAACTTTTGTTTTAATTTTGTATTTAGGGGTTGCTCCTTTTTGAATTAGCCAATCTTTATAAGATTTTGTTGGTTTTCCATTTTTTAATGGATTTTCACCGAACGATTCCTTAAAATATTCTTGAAATTCTACTGAATTTTTGGCATTATAAGCCTTTTTGATTTCTACTCTTTTATAGACAAAATCTATACTTGAAAAACAAATAATTATAACAGGTATGGATATATACCAATAAAAAAATAATAGTAATACAAAACGAATTATATATTGATAATAAAAAGTAGCCAAAGCGATTAAGAAAATTGTTACACCAATAAAGATATAGCATTTTAAATCTTCCTTATCAGGTAAAGGCATATAATTAGTCACTTCTTGATCTATTAATTTTAAATGTTCTATATTAATTAATTTCTCATTTGATTATTTATCTTTTCATTTTAAATAATAAAAATTTAGGGAATAAAATTCCTAACTTTTGAGCGAAAATGAATCAAAAACTGGAAAAATTGTGGTGATTTATAGCTTTGGGCAAATATTTTTATGACAATCTTATGAAATCCTTTAGTGAGGAAATTTGACTGGTTCTATTACTACCACTAATATTTAAAATTAAATTTTTGTAGATTAAATCACTAGATAAATTAATAACAAATAAATTGAAATACATTAACACAATTTTAATTATCGTTAATAATGATGCCAAAGAACTCTCAAGTATATGTAATAAAAACATCCCCTAAGTCTGTTTTAGAAGACTACCAGAAATTAATGCACCTTACTAATTATCAAAAATTCTTTAAAATCTCTAGCAAGATAATATTGAAGCTAAATTTGAGCTGGTCAAAATTTTTCCCAGCTTGCTCTAGCCCTCCATGGCAAGTTGAGGGAATACTTAAAGCAATGGTTAACGATGGCTATGATCCAAAAAAAATATTTACTGCTGAAAATCGAACAGTAGTTACAAATATAGAAAAAGGATTAAAAGGAAACAAATGGGCACCAGTAATAAATAAATATGGGGTTTGGTTTGTGCCATTAACTCGTATTCCATTCGTTTCATACGAATCTTTAAGACCTAAATTTTTAGCTTTTAAAAATAAAAAACTTCATGCATTAGATTCTAAAATATTTCCTGAAGGATTTAGAATTCCTAAATTTTATGTTGGAAAACCAATAATTCATCTTCCTACCATGAAAACACACGGTCATACTGGAGCTGTAGGTGGTTCATTAAGGAAAACTTCTGAAGAAATGAAGCATGGGGGAATAACTTGCGCTATGAAAAATGCTTTTGGAGGACTGTTAACAAAAAGAAGACATTTCTCACATCAATATATGTCCGAGGTTTTAGTAGATCTTTTAATTATCCAGAAGCAAATTCATCCACAGATCCTCTCAGTAGTTGATGGAACTGTATGTGGTGATGGAGCAGGACCAAGAACCATGATTCCTCGTATAAAGAATTATTTACTTGCAGGATATGATCAAGTTGCTGTTGATACAGTTGTTGCTCGGATGTTAGGATTTGAACCACTAGAACTACCTGCTATAAAAATGGCTCATGAAGAAGGCCTTGGATGTGGAGATTTTGATCAAATTGAAATAATTGGAGAGGATGTATCAAATATTAACTGGAACTTTAAAGTGAAACGCAGTATAATAATATGGGGAGATCAAATGGTACGAAAAGGACCATTACAATTTCTTTATCCATTATTCCGCAGTGAACTCTTCTTTTTAGGTCCCACTTATGCATCCATGATATACCATGATATGCTATGGTATCCCTTAATTGGTAGGCAAAGAATTAAGAAATTTTACCAAACAGAATGGGGTAAAATGTTCAAGGAATACCCTGTTAAATAAAATTAATTCAATAACGGTTTAGATTCTTTTTATTTGCAAAATCTATTCATAATATAACATTTTTAATTAACCTGTTTAAATCATTATTTAAACCTAAATCTTCTAATTTTATATGAATAAAAAATTCAATAGATCCTTCTTTACCTAATATGGGTGATTTAATTATATTACAAGGAAAAAATTGATTAATTAGGCACCATCGATTTAGATCTGTTAGAATTTGGTAAAGCTGTTGAGGATCTTGAATTATTTTGAATTTTGGAATATTTCTAAATTCAGTTTCAAAAATCGGCTTTATTAAAGCGATGATATCTCCATTAAATTTGATAAATTTTTTTGTATTGGGAAGGATTGTTCTTAGTGATGCAAATGTAATATCAATAGTGCAAATATCCACTTCTTCAATTATATTTGGCACATTCCGAGCATCTACACCTAACATCGGAATTATTTTTCCTTTTATTTTCTCACATCTTAGTGACGGGTGAAGTAAATCAGTAGCTTTGTCTATAACATATATTTTTCTTGCTCCATTTTTTAAAAGACAATCTGTAAAACCACCAACTGAAGCACCTATGTCTACACAAGTTTTATTTTCAACCGAAATTGAAAAATATTTTAATGCCGCTTCTAATTTTAATCCTCCTCGACTCACATAAGGAAATTCTTTCTCTAAAGTAATTTCTAAAGAATTGTCTACCTTTTTTCCAGGCTTTATTATTTTTTTTCCATTAACAGATACATAACCGTTTGTTATTAACCACTGTGCTTTAGTTCTACTTTCAACTAACCTTCTATCTACTAAAATAACATCGATTCTTTCTTTCATTAATTAACTGTTATCCTATGTTTTTTATTTAATCTTTTCTCAATTCTAGTTGTAATATCTAAACTTAATTTTCCTATTTGAATTGCTTAATAATATCTATTTTTTATTCAATTATCATCTTAGCAGACTTGCTAAGTGAAATATCATTGTTTATTATTTTTTCTATTATATCTTTTACTTCTATGGGTGACTCATTAACTACTTTTAATAATTTTTCATTCTCTTTTCTATTATTTAAATTTTGAACTTTACCTTGTTTGATAGAATTGAGAGAATCTAAGCTATCAACTTCTACACCGCTCCTAAGAGCTATTATTAAAGCAGAAAGTTCATGTTTAGTTCTAAATCTCTTTTTTATATTTTGGATTTTAATTTTTGAGGATTTTGACTCATTAATTAAATAAATTTTCAACCTATTTCTTTTCTGAAATATATTAATAATTTGTTCAATAAGCTTTGCAGTTAATGTTAAAACACCACTTCCAAATTTAAATGTTAATTGTGGCAGATCAGGATTATCAGTTTGGAAACAATCTATATAATCTTTAATGAAATCAATGATAACATTTTCATCATAAAAAGTATGAGAATTAAAATAATAATCATCCAAAAACACAACCAATCCTACTTTTTTAGAACCAGGGTCAATAGAAAAGAGTAAATCGGTATAATTATCTTTATAACCTGTTCTATAAGCCGCTAATACTTTTAATATGTAATGTTTGAAATTTTCCTCCTTACCATAGGTGAGAATCTTCAACTTTTTATAATGCTCTTTAAATCTATCAAATTCTTTAGAGGTTGTAAGAAGTAACGAGGAAATATCTGGAATTTTTGATAATCCACTCAATATCTTAAACTTAATATTTAGTTGATTAAGTTCCCTATTTAATCTATAAAAAAAATTCAGATTCTCCGTATATACATATAAAATTTTATTTCTCAAATTATAATTATTAATATTAAACAAAATTAATAATTTTTAATTAAATGAAATTTCCAAATTCAATATTAAACGAATATTTTAAAAGAATCCCCTTTTTTAAAGGTATAATTTCCATTTGGGGGGATTTTGGAGTTGGAAAAACTACATTTGCAATCCAAACTTCAATGAACTCCATTAAAAATGGAAATAAAATTATTTATATTTATTCCAAACCAATTTTTCCTTCTGAAAAAATCAATAGAATCTTCAAAGATTCAATAGAAATTCTTGATAAAATTACCTTTATTATACCAGATAATTTTAATGATTTACATAACATAGTATTTAATTTAGAATATTTAATTTTAAGAAACTTAAATGAAGCAAATAATCATTATAACCTAATTATAATTGACTCACTCACAGATCTATATCGATTAGAATTAAATAGAGAAAAAAAAGATAAAAATTACAATTTAAACTATTATTTAAACCAAATATTAGCGAATCTTTCCCATATAAACGACTCTTACAATGTAAATATTTTAATTGTTAATGAAAAAGTTCAAATCAGAGATAACGATCAGCTAACAGAAATTCAAAGTGGGGGAAAAGTAATGGAATATTGGGTATCATTAGATATAAAAATTGAGCGTACAGAAATATTAAAAGAGAGAAAATTTACTCTAACAAAACACCCTGAAGATAAACACATAACCTTCATGTCTAAATTAACTGAAAATGGATTTCAGTAATAAAAGCAATTATTAGAATTACAATATTTAATTTATTTTTTAGATATTATATAAATGAGAATGAAAAAAAAAGAAAAATTAATGAATTCTAATTTAAGTACGATTAAAGAAGGAAACGCTGAATTTTATATCCATACTACTGATAAAGATTCGATTCCTTCAAAATCCATGATTGTTTTTTATAATCAAAAAATGGAAATTAATAGAGATATTTCTAATTTAGCGATTATGGCTTACGACAGAGTATATAACCAACATCCACTTATAATTGTAGATTCAATGGCAGCTTCAGGAATAAGCTCTATTCGAATATTAAAAGATTGTAAAAATGTTAAGAAAATTTACATAAATGACATTAATCCAATCGCAGTTGATCTAATCAATAAAAATTTATCTTTAAACGGAATTTATAATCATCCCGCTCACATTGAAGTGTCAAGGAAAGAAGCAAATTTCTTATTTTCCGAAATAGCACAAAATTCTTATACCTCCTCTAATAACAGTCCACAAAAACCTAATGTAATCTCAATTGATCCATTTGGTACACCTAACCTATATATTGATGGTGCTTTTAAAGCTATCCAAAAAGTAGATGGATTATTATGTATTACTGCTACTGATACAGCAGTTTTATTTGGGGTCAGACCAAAAAGTTGTATTCGAAAATATATGTCTAAACCTTTACATACTGAATTCTGTAAAGAAATTGGTGCCCGTATATTAATATATTTTATATCAAGAATTGCAAATGTGAACAAAATGGGAATAATTCCCTTGCTAACATTTTATTCCTCACATTTTTTAAGAGTCTTTTGCTTAACCTTCAAAAATAGAAAAAAAATCTCACAGTATTTTAAAGATTATGGCTATTTAATTCATTGTAATAATTGTGGATATTACTCAACTTTTCGAGAAAATATTTTAGGATTACCTAATCATTGTCCAATTTGTAAGGAATTTAACCATATTGAATACGCAGGTCCTCTGTGGGTTAATGAAATTCATGATTTAAGATTTATTAATGAAATGATTCTTTTAAACCAAGAATTTCAATATAGAAATAAAAAAAGGATTAGTAAATTGTTAAATCTTATTCAAGAAGAAATAAAAATGCATCCTTTTTATTACAATATCCATAAATTAAGCAAAAACTTAAAACTTTCAAATATTCCAAAATTAGATACAATCTTAACTTCTATTAGAAGAAAAGGATATAAAATTTCAAGAACACATTTTGATTTTTTATCAATTAAAACGAATATGGATATAATTTCGATTAAAAATATGTTATTAGAATTATAAGATTATTAGATTGAAAATCATCTTGACAAATAATCATACAAATCATAAAAAAGATCCACATTATCAGAAAGCAAAAAAAGAAGGATTTAGAGCAAGATCTGCATATAAATTATTAGATATTCAAAAAAGATATAATATTTTCAAAAGAGCATTCTATATCTTAGATTTAGGATCTGCTCCAGGTTCTTGGCTTCAAGTTGCTAAAAGATTTGCAGAGGATAATTTAAATAAATATAATGATCAGTATTACCATCGAGATCATTATAAAATATTGGGTGTTGATATTAAAAAAGTATCCCCGATTGAAAACATTGACCTACTAATTATGGATTTCACAAATCCTGAATTTTATGATAGGGTTCAATCTTATTTTCAGACTAAAATTGATTTAATAATATCTGATGTCTCTATTAATAAAACAGGTAATAAATTCTCAGACCATTTAAAACAGATTAATCTTTGTTATAAAATTCTTGACCTAGCAAAAACTCATTTAAAATATAAGGGTGTTTTGGTGTTGAAAACTTTTCAAGGATCCGATTTTAACAAATTGGTTACAAAAATTAAGAAAGAATTTAGAATATTGAAAACTCTTAAACCAAGATCCTCCAAAAAAAAAAGTAATGAAATTTATCTTATTGGATTGCAGAAGAGATAATTAGACATCTTGTAAACGTGCTTTTATTTCATCAAAATTTATATTATATTCTTTATCATTTGATCTAATCTCAATCCACTCTGTTAGCCATGGGCATTGAAATGGATTAAATTGATCCATATTTGTATCATTACACTTATTTCGAAAAGGACAGATAAAACATGGCTGTCTAGAAAACATATTCCATATAAAATCTTTTTGATCTTTGTCTATTTTAACTGCTTTAACTTTAACATCTAAATCTTCAATTGAATTAATACGTTTTGTCCAAGAAGCTTCAACTAACTCTCTCTTTATTTTGATTTTTGACTGTAAGGATAAAATCTCTAAAATTTCCTCTAATTCATTAGACTCTGTATCACTTAGCTTTCGAAGATCATTAAAATAGAGCTCCTTTTCTCGATTAATAATATTTAATACTACTTTTTCGTTTTTACGTAATGCCCGGTTAAATTCTTTCTTTTTTTCTTCTATTCTTTCAATTCTTCGTTCGACTTCTGATTTTTCATCCGTGGGACCTTCAATTCTCTCCTTTATTTTACATTTATGACGAGATAAATAAGCAAAACTCTTCCCACAATACGGACAAGTCTCTTTTTTCTTTTTAGCCATTTTATTGGGATATTAATATTTTTTCCAAAATATCATTTACATTTTAAGCACTATGATATTAATTGTATGTTTATTTTTAAATTAATTTTTCGTTTTTAATCTAGACTTCTAAGCAGTAATTATTTAGGTTTTAATTAGTATCTGCAAACTATATTTAAATTTAAATTACCTTAATACATATAAATGTGTCTTCATGAAATTTTGGAAATTAAAAAATCCCAAATCATAACCCCTAGCCAAATTATTTCAATAACACAAGATCAGCAAAAAAATCGAATAATTTTACCCTTGGGTTCTAGAAATTTTGATGATGTAATAGGAGGCGGTTTTTGTTCAAAAAAGAAATATTTGATATTTGGGTCTAACAAAACAGGTAAAACCCAGTTATGTCACCAATTATGTGTTCAAGCTTATAAACATCTCAATAAAATATTAGGATTTGAAAATATTAAATACATTTTTTATTTTGATACAGAAAACACATTTCGTCCTGAAAGAATAAGAGAATTATTAACACCTTCTGAGTTTGAAATTCATAGTGTACTTGAAAGTGTCTTAGTATCAAAAATTATGAGTAATTCAGCATTTTTACTTGCTTTAAAGGATTTTGAAAATGCTATTATGAAAAATCGTGGAGGTATATTAATTATTGACACAATTAACAATCATTTTAGGTCTGATTTAGGCAATAGAAGTATTTCATTTAATAAAGCAAAGGATGCATTTTTAAAGATTGTAAAAAAAATTGATGAGCTTACTTTTAAATATAATTTAATTACAATAGTAACCTCCCAAGTTGCTTCCAATTTCTCTGAAAAAGCAATAATTCGAGAATTACCTGTAGGAAATCAGTTTTTAAATCACTTCTTTTCAGAATACCTATATTTGAGCAAAAAAAATAGAGAAATGAATTATGTTCAACTAGTTAATTCATTAAATCTTTCAGAAAGAAAACTTCTTTATAAAATTACATCAAAAGGGATTCAAGACTATATGATTTGAAAATTCAAGAATTAATCATTTCTAAAAGATCTTTTATAGAAATATATTTAAATTTATCAGATACCATCTCAGAATTTACAAAAAACATCTCATTTATTATTTTGGTTTTAATCCATTCTAATAACTCAACTGCATAGCGCAGTTTCTTTTTTTTAATCAAAGAACCTTCTTGATCGCTCTTAATATCTAATTTTGAGTATTTCCCAACAATGTTCTTAAAATCCATTCCGATTAGAAATATCGTTTGAGAGGGATTTAATAATTTATGAATAAAATAAAGAATCCTATCTCCATCTGTAAACCCTCCAGGGCTTACAACGTTCTCTAGGGGTTCCACTTGAGTCGTTCCTATAACATTTTCAAATTCTAGTATATTCTTTTCAAAAGATATTAATTTTTCAATGTTATCTCCATGTGCATGAATTATATTAAAATTTGAATAATTAAATTCATTCTTTGTTATTCCATCTAGATCTGTAAATATTGCATCAATGGTTATATTTCTTTCTCTCAAAAAAACTGAAGCACCATTAGCAGCTAAATTGATAAATTTTTCAAAAAAATTTCTCCCTTTTAGTCTCAATATTGTATCAACGGTCTCTTCTAATGAAGGACCACAGCCATAAATTGAAATTACTGGTTTTGATCCAATCTGGTTTTTAAAAGATTTTATAGTATTCTCTATTTTCCAGTTATGGTTTTTTTTAGCTAAGATACCTGATAAATAATCACGTGCTTTACAGTCTTTTTGATAATCAAATTTAAAATCTCTTATTATTTGAAAATAAAAATCTTTAAATTCATCATAGAAATTTAGTTTATTCTCTAGTTTTGAAACCATATCATTCAAATAATCTAACTTTAAATCTCAATAATAAAATTTTAAATTATTACCTTAATTAATAAAA
>Ga0114930_10002574_pt1 | contig 16308 bp, 10 predicted proteins | sample AnhtaG_FD_87300 | JGI IMG/M metagenome (GOLD analysis project Ga0114930, IMG submission 87300) | Deep subsurface microbial communities from Anholt, Denmark to uncover new lineages of life (NeLLi) - Anholt_01485 metaG | ecosystem: Environmental > Aquatic > Marine > Oceanic > Sediment | place... | reverse complement strand
TTTGTCTTTTACGGAAGCGAGTATCTCTGAAGAGCCCAGTGCGGTAGTTCCGCACGCTGGGATCTGTGCGGGGGCAGTCGGGTGACTGGCTGTCCTACCGTGACAACCTATAGTATCTGAGGAGTTTCTTAACTAAATGGTTGAACCTTTAAATATTACTATAGATAGATGTCTTAAAGGAAGACCTCGTAAAAGGGAAAATAATACCATAGAAAAAATAGGATGTGTCAGTTTTTTAATTAAAAAAATAGAGCGGGAAGATGAAAAGTGATATTATAAGACTAACCTCTTAAGTTCAGAAAACCTTGTTTTCAACACACTAGCCGTGTTACAATAACAAGTAGTATATTATGTTAAAATGGGTGGATTGTATTATGTATGAGGTTGCTGATTTAATAAAAGATGGGAAAGATTTAGAAATATTGGTGTCCTCATATTATCAAGCCTATGATTATTATGTGGAAAGCAATTTAAAGTGGATTGAAGATAAAGAAGATTTGCCGGGAAAGGTTGATATTTTAGAATTAGATGTATTAGCAAAAATGTTTAGTATTCATTCTGTTGAAAGAACATTAATTGAATGCAAACGTGGATGTACCTATAAGGATATATTTAAATTTTCCGGTGTGGCAAAATTTGTAGGTGCTAATTCTAATGTTTTAATTTGTCAAAGTCATGATATAAATAAATTAAAAAGCGTAGGAGATCGCATTAATATTCAGGTAAAAACCCCTGAGGATCTTTTGACAACATTATCTGATGATCAACAAGAAAAGCTGTCATTCTTCTATGATTCCAATAGTATAAGTAATCAACTCTTTGAAAAAGAGACTATAAAATCCATGATGGCTACATCTGGTAAGTTTTCAGTTGCTGAACAAAAGGCATATAACATGATTCGAGGCTACATGGCAGAACTCATTGGTAAAATATGGAAAGAAACTGATTTGATCCAACAGTCTATACAAATAAAAGATTTACTAGATACTCATTCTGACTATGTTCGTGAAATCGCTAGATTACTGCAAATAAAGCCGGGAAACAAGGCGTCTGAATTCTACATGAACCAAAATATGTTGTGTCGGGCTGCAGGATATTTAGTCTTAAAAGTAAGAGTGTCATATGTTATTTGTGCTATTCATTGCGCAGTTGATTTAGAGAATGGTGTTTTATTGGAGTTAGATAGAATCCAAGATGATAGTTTTCTTAATGTTGTTGATTTATCAAGAAAAGAGTTGGCAACCGCTGTAAAAATACCGCAGTTCCTGCAAGAATTCATCTATATATTTGGTGGGATAATATCATTGCTTAATGATGTTCATAATATTGCTCAATATATGAAGATGGATACTTTAGAAATGAAGAGAATTATAGGTTTGCTAAAACAGCTTTTTAAATTGACTGAAAACAGGATACAGTGGGGATTTGTAGAAGATATGGACGTGCTTGCTTTAAAATACATACCCACTCCAATAAAAGGGCTAGGACTGATAAATAGGGAAATATTAGATTGTTCTATTGATGGATTTTGTTTTGCAGACCAATGGAAGAAAAGTTTAAGCATTTATAGAGTTTAAGAAGTGATAAAAATGAAATTGTTAGGAAGATGTAAAGCTCAATATGCAAGTAATTTAGTGGCCTCTAAAAAGTTGGTTTTAAGGACAGATCGTGATAGAGGAGATAATCCTTTTATTGATTTTTATTCAAACGAAGCCGATCAAAAGCTAGTAATTAAAATTTTAAATACTGTTTATATAGAAGATATGAATTCAAACCCTGCGCGGGGTGCAAAGAATAGAACGGACATACACTTTAATGAATCTCAGTTGGATGCTATCATTAACATATTATCTCCGTTTATTGACTCACTGTCAATAACGTTTGATGACGCCCCGAGAAGTACACCAGACCCAACTGGAATGGAATATCCTAATGGTTTACCCCTTGGTAAAACAAAACCTATTACTTGGATTCCTGCACGAATGATAGTCAATTATGCGGATAAAGACTTTTCTATCGAGGCAACAAAAATTTACATTGACGCCGAGAAATATACAAGAGGGAATAAATTTCATCTTGGAGCAAACATGAGTACCACTATTTTAAACAAGGCCGGCAGTATAAATAGTTTTGAATTATTGGTTGGTTATAGTCAATTGAAACGTTTTTTACATACTATGAATGTAGCGAAAATGTGGTTTGCATAAAATCTAGCTTGTTACAGGAGGATATTATGTCTGATGAAATTGCGGTGAGCCTTAATTGGAAAGAAAAAAATAGACTTTTATTGGGCTTTGATGAAGATAAAAACCCCATTTGGGGAAGCTATGAATATGAAGAAATTGAAAATTTGCAGTTTATTGAAGGTTTTTCTTATGGAACATGCAATAAGAAAGATTCCAATCTATATTTATCTGGAGATAATTTCTTTGTAAAAGGAGATAATTTATATTCATTAAAGGCGTTACAGAAGGACTTCAAAGAGAAAATTAAATGTATTTATATTGATCCCCCATTTAATACTGGAAAAACCTTCGATCATTACGCAGACGGATTAAAAAACAGTATTTGGCTATCAATGATGAAAGTAAGATTAGAATTTATGAGGGAGCTACTATCTGAAGATGGTCTTATAATGGCACATATCGATGATGATGAAATGCCATACTTAAAGATACTGATGGATGAGATTTTTTTAGGACAGGGAAAGTCATGCGGAAATAAAAATAACACAGGGAATCATGTGGCAACAATTGTGTGGCAAAAGAAGTTTGCTCCACAAAACGATGCAAAATTTTTCTCTGATGTGCATGATTTTATACTGATTTACGCAAAGAATATTAAGATGCTAAAAATCAACTTAATAGAGCGTTCAGAAGAACAAAATTCAAGGTATGTAAACAAGGATAATGATCCAAGAGGCGTTTGGACTTCCAGTGATTTGACAGTAAAAACGCCTAATCCTCAATGGATTTATCCTGTTACGTTACCTAGTGGGCGAGTTGTAATGCCTTCAAAAAGTAGAAGTTGGGGGATTTCTAAGGAAAGATTTCAGGAATTAGTTGAAGATAATAGAATCTGGTTTGGCGCTAATAGGGACGCGATGCCAAGACTAAAAAGATTTTTATCAGATGTAAAAAAAGGTGTAGTGCCAAAAACGATTTGGTTTAGGGATGAAGTCGGTGATAATAGTGAGGGCAAAAAGGAAATCAAAAAGTTAATTGACATTGATAGTAGTGTCTTTACAACACCTAAGCCGGAACGACTTTTAATGCGAATTATCCAAATTGCAACTAATGAAGGAGATTGGGTACTTGATGCTTTTCTAGGGTCAGGGACAACTTGTGCTGTTGCCCACAAATTGAACAGAAAATGGATAGGTCTAGAAAACGGGAGCCAGTTGGTTGATATTTGTGTCCCAAGACTGAAAAAAGTTATTGACGGAAAAGATGATGGTGGCATATCGAAAAATGTTAATTGGCAAGGTGGAGGTGGTTTTAGGTACTACGAAATTCGGTAATGAATAGAATGTGGAACTGCTGGCAGGACACCCGGAAGCCCGGCAACAACTGTCAAAGGGACGGTTCTTTTGACAATATAAATCGATTAAAAAATATCGGGAATATATTATTCAACATCAGAATATGAAAGACCCTCTTCAACAATCCTATCGCAATATCACTCGGTAACTTATTCACATTAACTAAAAAAAGGACATATCCCATTTTCTTAGACAATTAATATTTTACTTTTAAATTAGATAAATAAGGAAGGTGTGCCAAGTCAATAATTCGGTAACTTTTAGCGGAAAACCTATAGGATCTGAGGAGTTTTTTAACCAGATGGTTGAGGCTTTAGGTATTACTATAGATAGACGTCCAAAGGAAGACTTCGTAAAATGGAAAGCTAAACCATAGAAAAAATAGGATGTGTTTCCATTTTAATTAAAAAAATGAGGGGAAAGAGGAAAAGTGATATTTCAAGACCCCATAAGCATAATAGTGCCTTGCCATCCATGGCTCGGCTGATAATTAATGAGTGAACTAATAGAATATGAAAAAAATACAGGGAGAATTATGACTATTAGTGAAATACAAGAAATTATCTCGCGCGGTGAAAATACAACAGTTGAATTCAAGACTAAAATCAGTCAACCGTGGATTTTGACACGCAACATTTCAGCTTTTGCAAACACAAAAGGTGGGAAAATACTGGTTGGTGTCGATGAACGACGAGGAATTGTAGGCTGTGATCGTAAACAATTGCAACGGATGTTCGAAATTGCGCAAAGAGATATAAATGGAAAGGTTGACCTTGCACTAGAATTCGTTAATGTCAATGGAAATAATATTGGGGTGATTTTTGTTGGCCGATCTAAGGGTATTATATCCTCAAAGGATGGTGTTTTTATAAGAGTTGGTGCAGCTACACAAGTGATGTCTTCCCTCGAGATACAGAATCGTATTTTACCAGAGGAGAAGCCGATAGACAAGCTAACGGAACTAGTAAGTGAACAGACAAATCGTATAAAAAATCTTCAGGAGGAAATTCGGCGAGGTAATAGTTGGAAATCTAAAGTTCTAGATTATTTAATAGGGGGTGTAGTCGGAGCTGTAATTGGTTTTTTACTTACCCTCTTACTAACATAGCTGATATAAAAAAATGTTAGATAAATAAATGGGGAAGGTGTACCAGGTCAATAATTCGGTGACTTTTAGCGGAAAACCTATAGTATCTGAGGAGTTTCTTAACCAGATGGTTGAGGCTTTAGGTATTATTATAGATAGAAGTCCCAAAGGAAAACCTCGTAAAAGGGAAAGCTAAACTATAGAAAAAATAGAATGTGTTGCCCCATTTTATTTAATAAAATTGAAGAGGAAGAGGAAAAGTGATATTGCAAGACCCATTTTAGTTTAGTTCATTTTCTTAAAGGGGGAATGATAATGCCAAAATTAGGCGGGCCAGCAACAATTACAGGAATTGATTTTGAAGCCTGGTTTGTTGCATTAAAGTTTGTAGATGCTTTTTTTGATGAGAATTTAGAGGTAACACCTCAAACCCAAATCTATATAGACTCTAAGACTCAAAAAGTAGAAATTGCAGCAATTGATGATATTTATATACATTCCGATTCCAAAAAAGAATTTTACAATCTGAAATATCGTGCTCCTACCATTAGAAGCTGGACAATTAATCTGCTGTACAAGAAAAAAGTACTACAACAATTTAAAGATCAATTTATGAAATCTCCTGATTCTTCTTTATGTTTTGCAACTCAAAGCCCCTGTCCAATTTTTGCCGAAGTACTACCCCGTGGAGCATCATGTACATCAAGAGAAGAATTAGAAATATCTCTTGGAAAAAATAATTTAAAAGAGTGGGATAAATTACAAAAACTATTAGGTTTTTCTGATGATAATATGATAAGTTTTGCAAAACAGATAAAGTTCGAGCAAATTATCAATACAGAAACAGTGGAAAAGATTATAATAAATCAGCTACATAGTCATGTAACGAATTTTCCTTTTGCCTCCAGATGCTTGTATCAGTTGGCTATAGAAGCCGGAAAAAACAGCAGAACTATCACCAGAAAAGATATAATTGAATTTTTTAAGAAAAACAATATTCATATAAAACTTCATTTAAGAGCTGATGAATTATTGGAGAAGCTACGCAATGCATCGGCCAATTTATGCTCTATTCAGGACAAAATTGAGAATGTACATATAGAAAAAGAAGAGGTTGACACTTTAGTTCGTTGGATTCACACACCCTTAAAAGAAGAAGAATTTCCCATTGCAGTATTAACAGGAAAAGCTGGCTGTGGTAAAATAGTTATTCAAAGGGATTTATTGATAAAAATACAGAGAGAAGATATACCTGTTTTAGGAATAAAAACCGATCTATTTGTGTTTGATACCTTGGAGGCTTTGTCTGATGAAATAGGTCTCTCAGGTGGAATTATAGCAACTATGGCAACCATTGTTGAAAAATATGGAAAAGGAGTAGTCTTGTTTGACCAAGTCGATGCCCTTTCTCTTACTTTAGGCAAAGATAGGAAAATTATAAATACATATTTTAATTTAATTTCTCAGCTTTCTCTTATTAAGGGAGTCAGGATTATACTATCTTGTAGAACTTTTGACCTAAAATATGATCCCATTTTGAGCACTTTTGAAAATAAATATACAGTTAGTGTCAAAGAGCTTGATGATCAACAATTAGATAAAGTACTCTCGAAATTAGGTGTAAAAAGGCAGAAACTCTCTAACAAGTTACTTAATCTTCTTCGGACACCTTTGCACCTTAAGATTTTCTGTAACATTTATAATCCAGATGTTGACCTTATTTCAATAAACACTTTACATAATTTATACAATGAACTCTACAATCAAAAAATCCTTAAAATATCAAATGATAACCTTCGAAAAGATGTTTTTGAAGCCATAGATATTATGATAGATAAAATGAATAATTCAAAAGTGCTAACGGTTCCGTTTGCTTTATTGGATAGAAACAGTCAAGGAGTAAATTACTTATTAAGTCAATCAATAGTAGATAAATACAATAATAAAATCCAATTTTATCATTCTTCTTTCTTTGATTACTGCTATGCCAGATCATTCTTAAAAAGGCATGATTCATTGATAAAAATTGTCCTCAATCAGCATCAAGGTTTGTTTATCAGACCGCAGGTAAAGCAGGTATTGGCTTACCTTAGAGATAGTGACTTTTCTACATATTTGAAAGAATTAAAAGAGTTTTTAACAAATCATAAAGTTAGATTCCACATTTGCCTTTTAGTTATAAGTCAATTGGCTTTCTTGCAAAATCCAAAAGATGAAGAATGGTTAATAGTAAAACAATTATTAGAAAGAGATGACAACTTCAAAAAGCACTTTATAAATGCCATTCAATCTGAAAAATGGTTGGAGTATTTAATTTCGAGCGGATACTTGCAGATGCTTTTGCAGTCAGGAGATGAGAAAATTATTAATCTCATTATAGGTAAATTAAGGATTCTTATAAACTTTTATACAAAAACTATAGTTAATTTTCTACAACAGTTTCCTAACATTATAAAAAAAGATGAACATGTAGTTCAAGTTCTTATTGGACTTGAACACTGGGAAGATGAAAAAGCAATCCGATTATTTCAAGACCATTTACAAGTCATTAAAAGTGGGTACAGTTTCAATTATAGCCATTTTTTACTGGGGATTCTGGAATATAAACCTGAAGTTGTATGCAAGATATTTTTTGATGATATATATGAAAAGATCAATGATGTTAGCTCTAAGGATGAGTTTAATAAAAGGCAATTTTTCAGTCATTACGATATTGAAATTTTTAATAAATTATTAAATTGGAATTCTGATGTAATTCTTCCTAGGTTACTGCAATTAATCCATACAATGGTAGATAAAACAAAGTGGGAAAGTGAAACTGATTTCTTTTTAGACGGTGCATTTTATGGATATGAACAATTTGAACCTGATTTATATCCTCATTGGCAAGTCCTCTCTTTAGTCTTAGAAAAAATAAAAGAATTAGCAATAAATGATAAATCTAAGTTTATAAAATTAGTCAAGGGATTTGAAAAAAGCCATTCTTTTACCTTATTGAAAATAGTGTTACATGGGTATAATGCCAAAACAGACTTGTATGTTGAGGAAGGATTTAATCTATTTTGTAGAAAAGGAATCCTTGAAAATGTAACCTCTAATCTCATAGGAGACTTTAAGCTAAGATCCTTGCTTAGGAATATATACCCACATTTTTCTAAAGAGCAAAAAGAGAAGATCAATAAACTCATCTTATCTGTTTCACCATATTGGGAAAAAGATAGAGAAAAAGGGCAACAAAGTCTAAGAGGATATACAAGGTATAAGCTTTTAAATGCAATTCCAGATGATGTAATATCAAAGCATCCTCTTATGAAAAAGGAGTTCCGAGAATTGGAACGTAAATTTGGTAAATTAAAAGAAAAGCCTATTCGAATCGGTATAACTAAAGGTATTGGTCCACCTTTACCCCGAACTGCTTATGAAAAGATGACACCGGAGCAGTGGTTGACCTCTTTTAGAAAATATGATGAATCGACAAGCTGGGGAATGCCAAGAGAAGAGCTGTTAAAGGGAGGAATAATAGAAAACTCCCGAGCATTTACAGAGCAGGTTTCAAAGCGACCAGATGAATTTTATGATTTTGTATTTGACCTTGGGAAAAGAAATGATGTTTCTATTTCCTATCTTGGAGCTGGATTAGAAGGTTTAATAAAGGGAAACTATGATATAGAGAAAATAAAAATATTAATTAAAACGTACTGGAGAGATAAAGACACAGAATTTAGAAAAGGTATTATCAGGGCTATCGAATATATTGACCGGAAAGATAATCTTGATTTAGATTTAATAGAAATATTAACAGAATATGCATTAAATGATCCTGATCCCAAAGAAGAGCTCTGGGAAACCGATGCTCATCAAGGGGCTCCCTATTACGGAGGCGATCCTCATTCCCACGGGATAAATTCAGTCCGTGGCTCTGCAGCTGAAAGATTGGTCATTCATGGTTTTGATACCCAGTATTCTGAGAAGATATTTAATATTTTAAGTAAAATAGCAGAAGACAAATCCGTAGCCGTGAGATGTTGTTTAATAAGGTATTTACAGGGGATGATAAAATGGAATAAAAATAAAACCTATAAATTATTTATAAAAATATCCAGCGATAAACATCCTCAAGTAATAAAATATGGATTAGAATGTCTTTATTATCTAATGAATAAAAATAATTTTCGGAGTTTTATTTTTTATTTAGAAAGAGCAATGTTTTTAAAAGACACTTTTGATCATAATAGTTTGGGGAGACTTATAGGTCGGATTTTATCGATTGCATATTTGAGAAGCTATCCTAAGAGTAAGGATCTGCTGGAAAAAGGTTATAAGGTAAACGAAGAAATAAAAATAGGTGCAATAGAATGTGCCGCAAGACATTTATCTTACCCAAATACTAAAATTGCTGATAAATCTAAAAAAATATATATAAGGTTCTTTGATGAGGCCAATGATAAAATAAGCCAACAATACGATTTGTGTTTTTTTGATTTCAAAGTAGAAGATTTCAACAAAATATATACTTTAATCTTAGAGTATTCTAAAACGAAAATAGTTCAAAAGCATTGTACAAACCTTTTTGAGTTTTTAGCAAAGGTGGTTAGCCTTGAGCCAGAAAAATGTATTAGCATATTGCAAAATTATAAAAACTTTGAGAGCCCTGAAATTCGATACAATGATCTTCAGGGAAAGTTAGTACAAATTCTAATCGAAGCTTATAATAGAGTAATAGATGATATATATAAAGAAAAAGCTATGAACGTTTTTGATGCCATTCTTCAGGTAGGAGTTTATACGAGGGTGGCATTGGAAGTATTAGCTGAGCAAGACAGGGGATGACATTCTAATTTATAGGTAGTTCTTCCTTGCAGCGTTTATTTATATTAAAAAAATATAATTTATAATTAATAAATGAACACATCCATTTTCTTAGACAAATAATATATTACTTTTTAAATTGGATAAATAGGGAAGGTGGGCAAAGTCAATAATTCGGGGAGAGAAGTGGGGTCAGGCTTCACAAGTTCACAAAATATTGAAGTAAGTAAGAACGGATAGCTATTTTCTTGTGAATGTAAATGTAATAGAAGACAACGGTTTTACTAGCTCAATAATTCAATAACTTTTTCTAACTTTTCATAAAAAAGCTTGATTGCGGTACTTTTAGTGTAGGAAGGAAAAGATTGAGGAAGAAAATTTTAATAATACTAACTTGAAGGATTTATCTAAAAGAATGAAATATATTTATTAAGAATAAAGATTTAACCCCGGTAAATCCCTTTATCATAACAGTAATAATTTTTATATTTGCAATAAAAATATATAAGTATACCTTCTAAAAAATCATAGCATGGAAGGATTAAATTATGAAAATTAAATGTCCATTATGTGGTTGTGAAAATTATTTTACTGGTCTTGAAGATGAAGGCATTAAATTTTGTAGTAATTGTAATACACCCTTAGTTGAACCTAATATTTCTGATAATACAGAAAACCCATACATTAAAAATGAAAAAGAACAACCTGATATTAATTTTACTGGACCTAAAAAAAATTTAGATACAATAATTTTTTGTCCTTATTGTGGGATTGAATTAATAGATAACTATAAAGGAAAATATAAATGTCCTAGTTGCAATAGAGTTTTTATTAAATCAGTTTCTGAGATAACAGAAAATACGGATGTAAAAGAGGTTAAATACGAAATTAACAAATCAGAGATAAACACTACCCAACATGCGAAAAAGATTATCTCAGTTTCTGATAGGTATACTAATATTCCAATAGATAAAAGAATAAGTATATCAAAGATAAAAGACTCTAAATGTCCTTTTAAATATTATAAAAATTATATAGAAGAGCCAAAAAAGGAAAAACCATTTTTATCAATAGAACTAGGATTAGGTCAATTTTTTCATAATAAAGTTGAGTGGTTATTTAAAAGAATAGCATCACAAAATAGAAAAATAACAAGAGAAGATATACTCAGAATAGATGATGTGATAAATGAATTTGAAATATCTTTTTTATGGAATGGGCAGTTAAGAGAGCCTTATAAGATTATAAGAGGTTACCACTTTAATCATTTTAAAAATAGGCTAGATAATATAATAAAAAATTTTAATGGGCATGTTATCCCTAGATTGCTGGAACATAAAGTAGTAAAAACCGAGGGAAATCTACAAATAAAAACGGGTGATTTTACAATAAGAGGGAAGTATGACCTTATAACACAGGATCAAAATAATAGGCTGATATTGTGGGATTGGAAGACGGGGAGGATGCCAAAACCTAATTATTACGAAGAATTTACTTTGCAAAAAATACAATTAGGAATATATGCTATTTGGATAAGACATAAATATGAGACTGATAATATAATGACAAATGTCGTTTTTTTAAGAGATAATGTAGATTATCTTGAAGAAGTTTTTAATTATTATTTAGAAGAGAAAGTAATAAATTTTATTGAGAATCAATATAATATTTTGAAAAATATAACAGATTACACTCCTATACCAAGTAATTTATGCCCATGGTGTAGTTGGAAGTCAAAATGTGGATATGAGTAATGAATCATGAAAACTGAAGGTGATATAATTTTAAAATGTGAAGTTTGTGGACAGAACCTCCGCGTTCCTTCGAGCAAAGGTCCTCTTATAGTAACCTGCCCTAACTGTAGAAATCAATTTAAATACATATCAAATATTATTGAAGAACAATTAACATCTAGCAGCGAATTGATAGATGAATTTAAAGAAGCTTTACAAGAAGAAATAAATGCAATAAAAAAAAGAGGTGTGCACGATATTGTTGTTCGAAATGGGATTTTTCAAGGTGAGTCTGGAGGTAAATTTAAATATCATTTTCGAGTTTCAAATTTAGTTACTATCCCGGATGATTCACCCATAGAAATAGTAACAAAAATGAATAGAGTAAAAGGGTATATTTTATCTGTAGAAGGCTTGGATTTATTTATTGCACTTGATGAATTCATTGGCGAAGAAATTGTTGAAGCAAAGTTACAAAGTGCACCTTATTATCTTTTAGAATTATTAAAGAATAGATTAGAAGAAGTAAAAAATAATAGAGTAAAATTCTCTTTTGATACCTCGATGAAATTATTTAATAAAATTAAAAGTAAAACAGATAGATTATATGATTTTGAATTTTATAATGTTGGTGATTCTCCAAATGATAAGCAAAGAGAAGCCATTGCAGCAAGTTTAGGGAATGAAGTTACTTTTATTTGGGGTCCTCCAGGAACAGGCAAGACTAAGACTTTGGCTAGAATTGTTGAAGTATTAGTTAAAAAGAACAAAAGAGTTTTAATCTTATCTCATACAAACGTTGCTGTTGATAAAGCGCTTCAATATGTTTCGCAGGTTGTTAGTAATATGGAAGAATTTCAAGAGGGTAAATTTATTAGGTTTGGATCTTCTCAGTTGCCAGAGCTGGATGAAATTACACAAGTTAATATAAATGAGATTAGAAAGAGAAAGGCTGAACCTTATTTAAATGAACTCGAAAAATTATCTTCCAAAAAAAGTGATTTAGAATTTGAATTAAATAAATGTGAATCCATCCTTCAAAACTATTATACGAGAAATAATTTAATAAATGAATTAGCATCTATTGATAATGTTTTAGAAGAATTAGCGAGTAGAAAAAACAGCTATTTGAAAAGGATAGAGGATAATAAAAATAAAAGTATTGCTATAGAAAAGGATATAGAAAGATATAATTATTATGGAAAAATTAGAAGGTTTTTTTCTGGTCTTAATTTAGAGACACTTATTAAAAATAAAGTATCTTTACAAGGGGAGACGGAGAATCTAAAAAGAGCATATAGTGAAAATGAATTAAAGTTAGTAGATATTTTTAATAATAAGGAGATAAAAGATTGTGAACTAGAGGTAATTGAATCAAAAATAAAAAAAGACAAAATTAAATTTGATGCAGTTTTTACAAGAAAGAACGAAGTAGAAAAAGTTATAAAAGGTATCAATGAAAAAATACAAATGGTTAAAAAACTTATATCCGAAGTGGATAGAAAAATTATTGAAGAGGCTTTAGTTATCGCAACTACTCTTACTAAAATATATATAAATAACGAACTTAAAAATCAACGATTTGATGCAGTGGTTGTAGATGAGGGAAGCATGGCACCTATGCCAATGCTATTTTACTGTGCAGGTATGTCAAAAGAAAAAATTATTATTATAGGTGATTTTAAACAATTACCACCGATTGCAATGTCTAAATCAGAAAGTGTGAAAAAATGGCTAAAGAGAGATATATTTGAAGAAGCTGGAATAAAAGAAGCAGTAAATAATAAAGTTATTGATGATCGATTAGTACAACTTCAAGTTCAGTATAGAATGCATCCAGAGATAATAGAGATATCAAATGTTTTTATTTACAATAATTTATTAATAAATTGTGATAAAACAGATTTAATTGGTAAAGAATATTTATATAAGGAACCGGGTAGAGGCAAACATATAGCTATTTATGATATTTCATCTGTTAAACCATGGTGTAGTCGTTTGCCAACATGGTCAAGGTTTAATATGTATTCTGCTATGTTATTAGTTAAACTTACTAAAGAAGCTCTTAAAAGTGGTATAAAACCAAAAGAAATAGGAATTGTAGCGCCATATCGGGCTCAAATAAACTTAATACAGAAACTAATTGAGGAAGATAGGGAGATATCGAAACAAAATTTATATGTTAATACAGTGCATAAATTTCAAGGAAATGAAAAAGAAATAATAATATTTGATGTTGTAGATTGCCATCCTTATAATCCCGGAAAGCTTATAGATGACAAAATGGCTGAAGGAGAAGATGAGCGATTGATTAATGTTGCATTCACAAGAGCACGCGGTAAATTAATAATAATAGCAGATGTAAATTATATAAAGGAAAATCATAGTCATACATCACTACTTAGGAGAATGATGCTATATATTGAGTCAAAAAGTAAAGAGATTTTAATTAACGCTGCTAACGAATTGGATTTTTATAATTGTAATGATTTGAAATATGCTCTTAATATTGTACATGCACAGGATTTTAAGATAGATCCCGAAGATGGCAGTGTCTATACTCAGAGAAATTTTTACACAGCTTTTTTCGCAGATATTTTGAATGCAAAAAAGAAGATAATAATTTTTAGCCCTTTTATTTCAGAAAGACAAATTGATAATTTTATCCATATATTTAAGCTACTCAAGAGAAGAGGGGTAGAGATGATTATTTTTACAAGACCCGCTGTCAATCAGAGTGAAATATCACAGGAAGGTATAGAAAATCTTATCAAAAACATTCAGGATGAAGGTATACTTGTTAATACAAAAAGATATAATATGCACGAAAAAGTATCAATCATCGATGATACTATTGTATGGATGGGTAGTTTGAATATTTTATCACACAGAGATACATCGGAAATTATGTACAGATTAGAGGGTAGACACATAGCTGATGAACTTTTAAAGAATTTTTATGTAGATAGGGCTGTTTCTTATTCTATAAAAGAAAAAGAGCTAGATATACATTGTACTAAGTGTGGGTCTAAGATGGTCATAAAACATAGTAGATTTGGACCTTTCTTGTCCTGTTCAAGATTTCCTAAGTGCAGAGGCATTATGAAAATAACACAAAAAAATATAGATTTATTCATTAACAAAGAGGAAACTTGTGATAAATGTGGTTCTAAAATGATAGTCAGAAGAGGAAAGCGTGGACTCTTTTGGGGATGTAGTAATTACCCTAATTGCAAAAACACAAAAGAGATATTTGGATAATTTTTTAAGTATTTTATAATAGTTTTATAAGTTAATTCCTTAGTGAATAATCGATATTTTTAATCGTAAATCTAGGTTTATTAAAGATAAATCTTCAGAGGACGGTTGTATTAGCTCAATAATTTGGTAACTTTTCCTATTGGAGTTTGATTGTTGTATTGTTAGTGTAGGAAAAACGTTTAATGTTAATAGTATTTAGGATTTATTTAGAAGTATCAAATATAATTTGTAAATAATAAAATTTGACCCCAATAGGGAAGTTCAATAGGGTAACAACCAGAAGGGTCTAAAAAATAAGGAGGCTTAAAAAAAATGGATTCTACTCCTATTCCAATTAAAGATGCCGCTTATACTTTGGGCGTCTTAGAATCAGATATTAATAATTGGATAGATAAAGATAAGCCAATACTAGTAAAAGATTTCATAGGTAGATTATGTGTTCCTGAGGATTTCGTAAATAACTGTGCTTCAAATCCCGATTACAAGGAAGCTGTGCGAAAGGCAATATATAGTGAAATAAGACTCCGTATCAACGATGAAACTTCCAATCAAAATGAAAATTTTAGAGAACAAAGGCTATCTTTATTGAATGAATACAATAAGTATATAAAAGATTTAGAGGAACTTCACCTTAAGTACATAGAGAAAATCGATATTTTAAATAATGAAAATGGATTGGTCGCAGCTTACATGCTTTTTTTTAAAGCAATATCTCTTTTATGGACAGCAAGCGATTGTATAAAAGTTGGGCAATGGTTTTCTGGCTCATTTTTGAGGGAAATTGACGAAACTTTGGATCTTGCGCATTACTTCATCATTGAAGAAAATGCGACTGCCGGAAAAAAACACTTAAGGAATTGGTTTAGATTAAATAAAGCACCAAAAAACCAAACCTGTAGGGAGGCAATCTCTAAATGGGAATCTTCAATAAACCCCCAATATAGCGAGGATGACAATAAAATTCTTAATAATGAACTATATTATAAAAAATCAAAATGGATACACCCAACTTTAAATTTAATACGAGAAGTGATTATTTTCGAAGAATCTAACGGGGAAGTTATAGCTAAAGGTTTTGATTATAGAACTTGTGGTTATGAACGTAAATTATTTGAATATACAAAGAAATTACTTAAATCAAGTATTTGGAGTGCATATCAAGTTTTTATGCTTTGTTTCCGCGATATGATGCCCCTTGATAAAAAGGACATAGAATTAATTTTGGCTTACGACAAATTATTTAATAATCTGGATTAAATTTATTGATAGAGACATAATTTCCTTTTCAACTAGGAATAGAAAAATTTATTATTGCTTCTTTTACTATCTGATTCAAAGCGTTATTGTTATTATAGTATTAGTAACATACGACAGAGGATGGTTGTTTGTTGTGCAAAATTACGAGACTATCAAAGGGACGGCTCTACTGACAATATAATACCAAAGAAATAAGTGTAGCCTAAAGTGGCAACAAAGTATCCAGATGCACCAGAATAACAGAGTAAAAGAGGAATATATTATATTAAGCTAAGATGGAATGAGAAAAAAAATATATTTCGAAAAACAGTGGTAAATTTGTCGAAAGAACCGTTGTCTCTGTTTCAAAAATATTTTTTTAAGAGGAACAATATAATGGCTTCTATTTTTTCCTGGGTTGATTTTTCAGATGAAGATCGTGAAAAGATGGTCCAAATAATCCGTCAACTACGGCAACAAGATACTATTGACGAATTGGGCATTGGATCAGTAAGAGATTCTATAGCTAATATTTTATTCCCCGGAACCACCACTATTCAAACCAGAGCCAAGTACATGCTATTTGTCCCATGGATTCTAAAAAAAATGGAAAAAAATAGAGTACCCTCAGAAAATATTTC
>Ga0114930_10002573_pt1 | contig 16312 bp, 16 predicted proteins | sample AnhtaG_FD_87300 | JGI IMG/M metagenome (GOLD analysis project Ga0114930, IMG submission 87300) | Deep subsurface microbial communities from Anholt, Denmark to uncover new lineages of life (NeLLi) - Anholt_01485 metaG | ecosystem: Environmental > Aquatic > Marine > Oceanic > Sediment | place... | reverse complement strand
TTAAAAATCTTGCCTTAGCCTGTAACTCCTTTATATCGCGGGCTCCAACATAACCCATACCTGCCTTTAGACCCCCTATAAGCTGGTATATAGTATCTGCCAAGGGGCCCCGATAAGGAACCCTTCCAACTATACCCTCTGGCACCAATTTTGATTCTCCCACTATCATTTCCTGAAAGTAGCGATCTTTGCTCCCCTCCCTCATAGCCTCTATGGAACCCATACCTCTGTATACCTTATATGTTCTGCCCTGGAAAAGTTCAGTCTCTCCCGGGCTCTCTTCTGTGCCGGCAAGGAGACTTCCAATCATAACTGATAATGCGCCGCCGGCCAGCGCCTTTGTAATATCACCAGAAAATCTTAGACCACCATCTCCAATAACTGGAATATTTGCTCTGGTTGCTTCTTGAGCGCACTCCATAATAGCTGTCATTTGTGGTACACCAACACCTGCAATTACCCTTGTTGTACATATAGAGCTTGGCCCAATTCCCACCTTTACTGCATCAACACCGGCATCAATAAGGGCCCTGGCTCCCTCTGCTGTAGCTACATTGCCGGCTATCAACTCTAATTTTGGGAAATTCTTTTTAGTGTCCTTCACCGCCTCTATCACACCTGTAGAGTGTCCATGGGCAGCATCAATAACAATAACATCTACATTTGCAGCTACCAGTCTATCAATCCTCTCCTCTCTATCCGGCCCAACACCAACTGCCGCACCAACCCGTAATCTACCAATATTATCCTTGCATGAATTAGGGTATTTCTTTATCTTTTCAATATCCTTTATTGTTATAAGCCCCTTTAACTTGCCTGCATCGTCAACAACTAATAATTTCTCTACCCTTCTTTTATGTAAGATCTTCTTTGATTCCTCCAGGGTTATCCCAACAGGTGCCGTGGCCAGGTTATCCTTGGTCATTACCTCTCCAATCTTCCTATCCAGGTTTGTTTCAAACCTTAAATCCCTGTTAGTTATAATCCCTACTAAATTCCCTTTTTTCACGACAGGTACCCCGGAAATCCTGTACTTTTTCATTATGTTTAGGACCTCAAAAATCTCCTGTTCCGGGTTAATAGTAATAGGATCAATAATCATACCGCTTTCCGATTTCTTGACCTTCTCAACCTCCAAGGCCTGCCTTTCTATAGTCATATTTTTATGTATGAATCCTAAACCACCCTGCCTGGCCAATGCTATAGCCGCTTCCGATTCAGTAACCGTATCCATTGCTGCACTGACAATGGGTATGTTAAGGGATATGTTTTTTGAAAGCATTGTTTTAACATTCACATCTATTGGCAATATAGTAGATTCCCCTGGCACCAAAAGGAGATCATTAAAGGTCAGCCCTTCCTTTATTGATTGATTATCCATTCTTTTCTCCCTCCATATAATGTAAAAGTATGCCCTCTAATAAATCAGAATAACTTATTATTATCTCATCTTTCTCTAAATAATCCATAATTTTTATCACCATTAAGGTGCCAGCCAAGATAATATCCTCCCTTCCAATTTCAAGGCCTTTAATATTCAGTCTTTCCGCTTCTGGCATCCCCTTCATTTTTTCAAAGAGAGGCCCAATATCTCTCTTTCTAATTAAAAGACCATTAATCTTTGCTTCATTAAAGTCATCTTCTCCTATCCCATGTATAATTTTAGATAAGGTAACTACAGTTCCCCCTGTCCCTACAACAGAAAACCTTCTTTTCCCTATTCCCTTCAATGAGTCAAGCCTTGTTCTAAGCGTATCCTCGATATGATTACTAAGTTGATGTATCTCCCTATCCTTTGGGGGATCGGTAATTAAATAATCCTCTGTTAAAGTAACTACTCCAAGCTCTATTGATATGGATTTTCTCCCCTTATTATTGATCGAGATAAATTCCGTGCTTCCACCGCCAAGATCAAAAATAACAAAAGGCTCTTCCCTATTATTCAATGAAGATAAGACTCCCCTACAGGTTAAGTCAGCTTCCTCTTGGCCGGAGATAACCTTTACATTATGACCTAACCTTTCAGCTATCAAGGCAATAAAGTTATTCCTGTTGACTGCCTCTCTAACCACGCCTGTTGCTACTACAATTGGGCAGGGAACACCAAATTGGCTGGCAATGCCAAAAAAATCCTTAAGTGCAGAGATACTCCTGGCCAAAGGCCCCGGCTTAATTGTTCCAATTTCTTTCTTGTTAAAGTCCTCACCCAGTCTTGCAATAATCCTTCTTCTTAAAACCGGCTTTAAGGGACTGTCTGGCTTGCCTTTTTCAGCAATCAACATCCTAATGGAGTTGGTTCCTATTTCTATGGAGGCAATAGTGTTCATAATTTTATATATCGGGATTTCTACAACTCATTGAAATCATAGGTTTTTAGTAGCAATCGATTTATGCAAGCCAAATGTAATGATGGCCCGCCCTGGCGCGACTTGCCTAAAAAAGGCCGTTATCACTGTAATATCTTGCGAACAGAGCCCAGAGAAATCTATCCTCGCAAATCAGGTCTGGGCCAGGGAGTACTGGAGTAATGGAGTAGTGGGTAATAAAAATTGAATATTGATGTTGGAAATTCACAATTGTCAATTGTTAATATTCAATAGTCATTTAATTGAACCCATCATTCCAGTATTCCATTTTTCCAATATTCCAATGGGGGCGAAGCCCTAAGTTCTTATCTTTTTAACTCAACTTATTAAGCGAGACAAGGCAGGCTTTAAGGTATCTATGCTGCCAGAATAAAAATGGTCTGCCCCTTCAATGACCTCAAAACGGGCCTCTGGATTCCAGGTATCGATAAAATCCCTTATTTTATAAGCTGGTGCGATATCATCTATGCCACCGGTTACTATTACCTTTATCTTTGGGTTAAAGGATAAAAAGGAAAAATCTAAAAAGGTAACAGGTGGGGATATCATAGTTATTCTGTTGATCATAGGCTGAGTGTCTCTGACTTTGGCATTTACCCATGCCCCGAATGAATAACCAGCCAGATCAAAATCTCTCTTTCCCAGATCATACATATAAAGTAAGGCAGATTTCACATCCTCCTTTTCTCCTTCTCCCTGGCCATAACTCCCTTCACTATCTCCTACACCCCTAAAATTGAATCTCAGTGTGGAAAAACCCTTGCCCTGATAAATCTTAACTATTGTCTCTACTACCGGATTATACATATCACCACCGTGAAGCGGGTGAGGATGGGTGATTACAACACCCCTTTCCCCTTCCTTCAGATATAGTAAGCCTTCAATGTGCAAGCCCTTAGAGTTAAATCTGATTTTTTCTTCGATCATACAAGATAGTAGACTTTTGTTCCTGCTTTTTTAATCTATGCGGTTAAAATCTTTTAAAGAGATTATTCATCTCTCTTTTTAACTTATCTGGCACCAGATTGAGATCCTTATCTGGCAAGATGGCAAATGTAGCCTCTCCTCTGGCCAAAATATTTTCATCCTCATCTTGAATCAATCCCTTGGCCTTGCATAAACGTCTGTTTCCCCCTTCTATCATCTTACCCTTAACGGTCAACAACCTGTACAATGGAACAGGCCTGATGTACTTTATCTTCACCCTTCGTGTAACAAAAAAAATCCTCCTGAAATATATAACAGCCCAGGACATGACTTCATCTAAAAGGGTTGATACAATCCCGCCATGAGCCATATTTTCCCATCCTTCATAATTCTTTCCCAGGGTTATATCTGAACAAACATACTCTCCCTGTCTGTAGAAATTTAGCTTTAGCCCTATTGGATTTTCAGTTCCACAGGCAAAACAGTTATAGCCTTCAAGTTTAGGGATACTCTCTATTGTTTCATCCATCTTAAAAATCGTAAGTACTCACAGTTTTGTAACATTAGGCATCTTGGCTCCTTACTCTTCCCAGAATAGTGTGCCAAATAATATCGTGGCCCCATTCATGAATAATTTCAACGGGATACTTAGATAATTGCAACCTGATATCCCTTGCCTGACTCCTCATCAGTCCAGAGAGAATAAAGTATTTTTTCTTAACAAATCCATCCCCCTTTATCAGTTCTAAGATAATATCATAGTGGATGTTGGCTATGAGCAGATCAGAGTAATAATCTATAAAATTTTCTGCCAAACCCTCTCTAACTTCAATCCTTTTCTCTAACCCATTCAATCTAACATTCAACAAGGCTGTTCTTGCTGCCAGTGGATTAATATCAACAGCCAAAATTCTCCCTGATCCCAGGAGGGCTGCACCTATGGCCAGAATTCCTGTACCTGTGCCCAGATCAAGAACCCTGTGGAATTGGTATTTTTCATAAATTTTCACCAGGGCTAATAAACAATCCCTTGTTGTAGGATGTAGGGAGGTGCCAAAAACAACTCCAGGATCCAGCAATATCTTTATTTCCTCATCGCCTTCTTGACTATTCTCCCACGGAGGAACAATCAAAAAGCGAGATACCTTATGTGGTTTAATCTTGCCACCCAGCCACTCCTCATAGGTAAAATAAAACTCGTCCATCAATCTTAATCTCTTATCCTTATCAATTATTCTTTGCACAAGTCCCTTGGATGGACGAGAAAAAAACAGGAAGGAGCTATCTTCCTCAATCCAATTTCCCAGAAAATCAGGCCCTAAAAGGGTTTCTTCCTCCCTATTTAGGGGACCTTCAAGATAGTAAATATAAAGGTCCTGATAAGGAATACGGGCGAATGTATGGTCGATTTTCAAGGTATTCAGCATTTGCTTGACGTTTGTTAAGGAAAAATTTATTTAAAGGATGTTGTCATTTTTTATCTACATCTGCAAGGATATTTTATTGACATGAAAAAAGATTTTTCGTAAAAAATATTCTCCACAAGGATCAATAAAATCTTAGGAGATTAGCCTTGTTAAGATCATTTAATGTAGTTTGTCCATTCTGTGAAGATATATACCCCTTCCCAGAAGATATTGAAAAGATTTACAGATGTCGATGCGGAGCTGTATATAAAATCGCCTGGCGGTATGATATGGAAGATACCGTGGACCAGTTAGCAAGATTCTTTTTAAAAGATGAAGACTCTTTAGAAAGTAAATTAGGGAATAATATTTTATGCCATGCAGTTGTCTATGAAGATATACAGAATCTTATAAAAATGAAAATGGAATATGATGCAGTTAAGTATATTCGCCAGATCCAGAGCTTTGATCAGAATTACCCTCAAAAAGTTGGTCTTGTCTGGTTAGGTAATTATAAAGGGGAAACTTTTCACTCTTAACCCCTACTACTCCCCCATATATTGGCTATACATGTCTCTTATATACATTCCTTAACCAGATCACTCCAAAATTGATGCCCACGGCCTTACGCCCATGGCACTTGGAGACAAGGGCAGGCCTTGATGTTTTTTCTGAGTGACTGGTGAGAGGCCGCCGTCCTTTTCACTACTTATCAGCGGGGGAAACCGCAGCCCCCGACTTGTCGGGGGAATGCGGAGTCCCGCCTATCAGGCGGGATGCAGATAAGTCGTTGAAAAGATCCCGCCTGTGATAGGCGGGAGAGCCTTGAAACGGAAGAAAAGACATCAAGGTCGCGCTCATTAAGGCATTCACCCCCGGGCTCCTCTGCCGATTGTTGATAGGTATTTAAAAGCCGCCTGCGCAACGTATAGGGTTAACCTTGAACAGCAAATAGCTAAAGGATAACTACCAAAAATATGGACACAACCACCCATGCACTTGCAGGATACATCATTGTCAAGACTGGCTTGAATAGGGATACTAAAAAATGGGGAACAATAGCCGGGGTCATTGGCTCCATTTTTCCTGATGTGGATGGCATTCTGGGGATATTCCTCGGGTCAGAATTCATGATCAAATATCATCGCGGTATGACCAATTCCCTTTTCTTTACTATTCCCATCTCTCTTCTGTTTGCCTGGCTTTTTGTAAGGTTCTCCAGGATAAAAAAATTCTGGACCTTTTTCCTTATATTTGTAATAGAGATTCTGGCCCACACCTTTATGGACCTTATAACCTCTTTTGGGACCATGATCCTGATCCCATTATCAAATAGTAGGTTTAGCCTGGATTGGGTATTTATCATTGATCCTTATTTTTCCTTAACTTTCCTCTTACCTATAATTGCTATATCTGTCTGGAAGAGGAGGGCCAATAAAATTGCAATAATATCTGTGATTTTGGCTGTCCTGTATATTTCCCTTTGTGCCTATAATCATAGTTGGGCCCTAAATCTAACAAAGAGATATTCCGCTGAAAAGGGCTTATCTGTCCAGAGGTTAGCCTCTCTTCCCCAGCCTTTATCCCCCTTTCTTTGGGGTAATTATATCCTCACGGAAAAAAGGATTTATGCCGGGTTCGTCAATCTTATTGGAGATATAGAAAAGGTAAAAAGGTTAGATGGGAATTTTTTAAGCAGGACTTTTTCAAGGTATCAGCCGATCCGGTTAATTCAATACCGGACATGGGACCGCTTTGACGATTCTCCCTGGGTAAAGAGGTCTTTAGAATTAGAAGGGGTTAAGGAATTCCTGTGGTTTGCCCGGTTTCCTACAGCAAGGTATAAAGGAATCATAGATGGAAATAACAGGGTTGAGTTCTTTGACCTCAGGTTCGGCTTTTTAAAAAACAGAAGGCCATTTCTATATGTAGTCGATTTTGATAACGAAGGGAATGTAGTCTTCCAGGGATTTCTTAGTGCATCCAAATAATGCCCTTTTGAGGCAGAAAATCTAAGTACCAGAAAGGGCCTTCCTTAAGGATGATACAAATTTGTCAAAGGTCTCTGTTCTAAGTCTTCTACCTTGACGTGTCAGATTAAGGAACATTTTTTTTCTCAATCCTTTAGATATTTCCAATTGGACACCACCAACGGGCCGACATCGATTGCATAGGTTTCTCTGACTTCTACCTTGTAATGCCGGTCTTGGGCTTTTCTCCACGGTGAATCCAGCCTGGATAAGGGCTTTTTTAATCTTTTCTTTGAAATCGTTATCTTTGCCGCCAAGGTACACCACTTCTTCATCCTCTTTGCAACCATGTAGTGCCAGAACTGCCTTGGACTTTTTTACTATCCTGACCCCCTGTGGTTCATCGAAATTCTCGCTGGTGATATGCAGATCAGAGTTCCTCGTTTGCTTTATCCCCTCGAAGCAATAAAAGGTATGTAAACAATCAGCAATTTCGTCGGCAAGTTCCATAGTTCCCGGCTCAATGCCTCCACCATGTGGTGCAATAACGGCTATTCCAGAGGTGCCTTCTCTTAACTGGATCTGGTAGTCTGTTCCTTCTTGCTCGTCCCATCTTAGTTGCTTGTAATTTTTGTATTTGTCCATAGTCGCCACGGCTACCTGATTATTCTTAGCATATATATGGAGATTATAGATGTGGTTTAATACATCAAGTGCAATGAATTGTACCCAGCGCCACAACCAAGGAAAATGACCATTAATGGCGGGTTTGAGGGAATATCACAAATCAAGATGTGATAATCATATTTCCTTAGATTTTTATCTTACATTGCGACATTTCTCCTTGACTTACAAGCCCATTTCTCCCTATTCTCCCTTTACTAGAAAGCGAGTTCTTATCATTTAGATTCCTGTTTTAGCCATGAAGATAGATATATGAGAATCTTGAACAGCTTCAATCGTAATGTGCGGAACTATACAAGATGCCACTTTGTTTTTGCAAGCTTACAAATGTTAGCCATGAGCGAAGCGAAACACTACGAAATTGTAACACTTTAGCTCTTTGAAACTAATCAGTTAATGAGCATGGGGTCTTTTTTATCAACGAAAGATCCCATGCTGTAATGCTTGCTTATGCTCCATATTAAGGCGGGCGCGCTTCCCCTGAGAAGACTGCCCTCTTCCCTGCATTTGGATACCTCATCCTTGGATGGTCGCCCGCTCTCCGAGTCGTAGGCTCCACGAGCCGGAGGCCGGGATCACCTGCCCGCCATCGCTCTCGCTCAGGCGAGGCGGGCAGGTCGGGAAAGAGCCGGCTAAAAGCATATTCCTGGCTTGCCCTGTTGAATAATCTCTTATTATCAACGCCTGTGGAATTGGAATAATATATTCAACAGGGTGAATTGAAAAAAAAGATCCACATGCTCATTTGTTTTTGCTAAAGATAAATAGTTAGCCTCAGGAAAAGGCCGGGAGTGCTAAATTTTCAAAGAGCTAAAGTATTACAAAAAATTTAATATGGTCAAGCAAGTTTGAGAAAGCGCCAGCAATAGCATGATTATTAACAAAGGAGGTTATTAAGATGTTTCCAAAGGTAGCCATAGTTGGTATCGGTTATACCCCATTTAGAACAATAACCCCGGATGTCTCTTTCAGGGAGATGGTCTTTGAGGCAGCTTCAAAGGCTTATGAAGACGCCGGAGTCCATCCGCAAGAAGATATCGATAGCTTTGTCACCTGTCAGGATGATTTTGAGCACGGGAGAAGCATTTGGAATATGCAAACTCCGGATAATTTGGGCGCAGTCCTTAAACCTATCCACACCAACTGCGGAGACGGCATTCTTGGTCTAATCGATGCCTATATGCAAATAAAAAGTGGTCTTAGAAGTATAGTGGCTGTAGAGACGCATAGCAAGGCCTCTAATGTTATCAATCGTAATCACTTGATAGCCCATGCTACAGATCCCATATATAATAAGCCTCTCAATATTAACCCTTACTTTATTGCCGGCATGGAAATGAATCGTTATCTATTGGAGACAGGAACAACAAAGGAACAATGTGCCCTGGTTGTGAGTAAAAATAAGACCAATGCCTTATTTAACCCCTTAGCTGCCTATGGGGAGAAAATAACGCCGAAAGAAGTGCTCGACTCTGAGGAGATGTTTTCCCCTTTGAAGCGCCTGGATATGAGTCCCATGGCCGATGGGGGAATTGTCATGGTTTTAGCCTCAGAGGAAAAAGCCAAGGCCTTAACTGATAAGCCGATTTGGATAAGAGGGCTTGGCTGGTGCTCTGAGGCACCAAGCCTGGAGACGAGAGAATGGGGAGAGGCGGTATATGCTAAGTTAGCTGGAGAGATGGCATATAGAATAGCTGGAATAAAGCATCCGCGAAAACAAATAGACTTTGCCGAAGTGGACGATACTTTCTCCTATAAAGAGCCTCAGCATATGGAAGCTCTAAAATTATGCCGTCGCGGAGAAGCTGGAAGCATGATAGAGGAAGGAGCTACTCAAAGGCAAGGCGAGTTTCCCATTAACGTATCGGGCGGCAGCCTTGGGGTAGGTTTTTTAGTTGAGGCCACCGGTCCTCAACGGGTTTTGGAAGTGGTATTACAGCTACGAGGTGAAGCAGGTAGAAGGCAATTACCTGATGTCCAGGTAGGTTTAGCTCAGTCATGGCGGGGTATCCCCTATGCCAGTGGTGCTGTAATGATTTTAAGCAAGGAATAAAAAGGAGGCAAAAATGGGTATGCGCAAAGTAGCTATAGTAGGCGCTGGGATGACTAAATTCATGCGCCGTGCTCATGAGACAGGTAAAGAGCTGTCGTGGGAGGCGGCTAAAATAGCCTTAGATTCTTGTGAATTAACATTAGACGATATAGGCTGTGTAGTAATGGGAACAGCGCCTGACGCCTTTGATAATATTCACATGAAGGGGGATTATCTTGGCGATGGAGCTGGCGCCTGGCGCAAACCTTATATAAGGGGATTTGTCGGCGGTGGCACAGGTGTCTTTGTAGCCGACCAGGCTTGGTATCATGTAGCCTCAGGTCTCTTTGATACCTGTTTGGTAGTGGCCGAGGAGAAGATGTCCAGTGCCATGCCTCATCCTCAAGGTAATTTCATCACTTGCTGGGATATGTTTACAGAAAGCCCATTAGGACCAAGCCTTTTATGGTTCTTCGCCTGGGAGATGAATCGGTACATGCATGCTCACGGTATTACTGAGCGAGAGATTGCCATGGTCTCGGTAAAAAACAAGAAGAATGCCATGGATCATCCTGCTGCTCAATTACCGGCAGAGATTACCGTGGAAGATGTATTGAATTCGGAGGTGATGGCATGGCCGGTAAAACGTTTAGATGTAAGCCCTACAAGTGATGGGGCAGTAGCTCTGGTATATGCCGCCGAGCACGTTGCCAAGAGGATTACGGATAAACCGGTATGGATTGAGGGTGTTGGCTGGTGTTTAGATACTTTTTATGTTGGCCAGCGCGACCTTTATTACCCTAAATATGTGGAGTATGCGGCAAGGCAGGCTTATGACATGGCGGGAATTAAAGAGCCGAGCAAGGAGATTGACATTGCCGAGCCTTATGACCCCTTTGATTATAAAGAGCTTCATAATGCAGAAGGGCTTCTTCTTTGCGGTAAAGGTGAGGCCCCAAAGCTTCTGGCAGATGGTGTAACCCAGAGAACAGGGAGACAGCCCTGGTGTCCCTCTGGAGGAGCATTAGGAGTAGGGAATGCCATTGCTGCTACAGGGCTAATGAAGGTAGCTGAACTGTTTTGGCAACTACGAGGTGAAGCGGGAAAAAGGCAAGTGCCTGGCAAGCCCAAGAAGGGTGTTGCTCAAGCCTGGGGGGATGAGATGCAAGTAGGCACAGTTATTGTATTAGGGATTTAAGGAGGCAAATATGAGCGAGAAAATTAAGGAATTTCCAGGAACACCTCTTAGTGAAAAGGATATCATAGAAAAAAAGGTTTTATTTACGGAATGGCATCCTGAATTCATGTGGGCCTGGGATACAGGAATTGGTTATGGTAGATATTTCGCTGAACTTAAAAAAGGCAGAATTATTGGCACGAGATGCAATAAATGCCGTCGCGTGCTGCTGCCGGCTCGCTATTTCTGTGAGTGGTGCTTCCGTCCGGTAGATGAATGGGTTTACCTTGAGGATACAGGCACGGTCAACACCTTTTCTATTGCATATACTGATTGGTTAGCGAGGCGAATAAAGAAACCTCGAATTCCAGCACTGGTTGAAATCGATGGCTCTGGAGGGGTGGGCATTATGCATGTATTAGATGAGGTTGACCCCAAAGAGGTAAAGATCGGCATGAGAGTCAAAGCCGTGTGGGAGCCGGAGGAAGAGCGGGAAGGAGCAATAACTGATATCAAATACTGGAAACCACTTAAGGAGGAATAGAAATGCCAGTAGAAAAAGTTACCCAAGTTGCCCAAACCAAACCATGGTATGGTGCATTGTCATCTAAATATGGTGAAGCATTGCTCAAAACTCCTGAGCCAGGTCTATATGGGCAATACACCTATGGCATTGCTGGGGAACGCTTTTTCAGGGAGATAAAGGATAATGCCAAGATCACAGGCACCAAGTGCCAGAAATGTAACCTTATTTACGTTCCGCCCCGAATATACTGTGAGCGTTGCTTTGAGGGTCTTGAGGAATGGTGTGAAATCGAAAACAAAGGAGAGATTCATACCTATACTATCAGTTGGGTGGACTTGGATGGTTTCCGTCTGGAAGAGCCTGTGATACTTGCTTTGGTCAAATTCGACGGTGTCTATGGAGGGCTGGTTCATAAAGTAGAGGAAATAAGCGCCGATAATGTAAAGATAGGGATGAAGGTTTCGGCTGTTTTTAAAGAAAAAAGGGAGGGCTCTATATTAGATATAAAATATTTTAAGCCTATATGAGCTGAAGAAGCCCAAAAGTTAAAACTATATATACATAGAAGCTGGTATCTTAAAATTTTTTCATCAAGCTGTCTTTCTGAGATAAGCAACAGAACTCATGTAAGCCATTATTTCTGTAAAGATATATTCTAGGTTTTTATATTTCTTATAAAAAAGGTTCAGCCTGATTAATGCTGAACCGATAGATGTAATGCTGTGGTCGGGACGACTGGATTTGAACCAGCGACCCCAGCGTCCCGAACGCTGTGCTCTACCAGACTGAGCCACGTCCCGACTTTATCTGATTGCCTTTTTTGATGATAGATATTCCAAAAAAACTAAACTCTATTAGCACACAGGGCATTATATCCCCTGTGTAAAATTAATATAATATTTTATATATCATCCCCGAGCTTTTGCAAGGGATATTCTCTAACGGGGTAAAGGAAATTTGCCCAAATCCCTGGAGAATCTAAGTGGACTGTAATTTGGGCCTTATTAAATTTAAAAAATTCTCTAAAATCCTTTCCGTAGCTCCCCAGATAACAGCACCTTTATAGATAAAGGCGGGGGTCTCAAAAATGTCCCCTCCATAATTTATGGAAAAAGGTTTTGGTTGAGAAGGATCTAAAAAAAATCTTAAGGGGACTTCAATCAAGTGCTCAACCTCTCTCTTATTAATTTTAAATTCATAGGGAAATGGCACCGCTCCAACAAAAGGATGGATAATGAATTGAGACATCATTGTAGTCATATCATCGAGCTGGCCTAAGATATCTATATCATCTTCTTTGACACCTATTTCTTCAAAGGTTTCCCTTTTGGCAGTTCTCTCCAAACTATCATCATACTCATCCACTACACCACCAGGAAAGGATACCTCGCCTTTATGATATTCAACTGTATTTGTTCGCTTCGTAAGAAGAAGCCAATATCGGCCATCTCTGATAAATAAGGGCAAAAGAACAGAGGCCTGGGTATAATCAGTACCATTGGCTTGAACCCTTTCTCGCTCTCTATGGGCTAAAACAACCTTCAGGTCCTCTTTAAATTGATCCAGGTTTAACATATTTACCCTTCTTCAATGATTGTTGTAGGCTTGTGGGCTGGAGAGGTAGCCTTTTCAATGGTTGTTATAATACTTCCACCCCTAAATATAGTTACTCTTCCACTCGACTCAGAGATGACTAAGACAACCGAATCTGTTACTCCTGTTATAGCCGCGGCGGATGAATGCCTGGCACCCAGACCCTGGGGCATGGGTTCACCATGATATGCAGCATTTAAATAGCGTCCTGCCGACAGGGCTACACCATCATCCCTTATAATAAAGGCTCCATCAATAGAGGAAAACTCCTTTAATGTTTCTCGAACTTCAGGCTTATTGATATGCAAAACATCCTCGGGGTGCCCTTTGAAGGGATTGAAAACCAACTGGTGAGAATATTGAAGAACCTTTTCATGGTCCCCCAGGACAAATGTACATCCAATAGGCTTCCCTTCCCTCCCCTCATATGCCATCTCCATGGCAAGAGTAAGAAGAGATTCGAATATATCAGGCTTTATATTCTCAGGGAAGGGTGAGTCCTCTGCAAAACTAACGAGTTCGGATTCATCCCCGACCTTTAATATCATTATGGTATCCATATAACCCTTCTCTAATTGCCCACCAACACAAACAATGATATCATCCTTAGATAATATTCCTTTTGAGATGCCTTCCAGGAAGCCGAACTTAAAATAACCATCTCTGGTCAGGTGAACATCAGGGAGCATAATTGTATTTAATCTTAAGCCAGCCGGCTTTTCTAAGGATATTTCCTTTTTGGTTACAACTATAACCTTAAACTTTTTTCCCTCCGCCTTCAAAAAGGGGACAATATCCGCCGCAGCTTCCATATTGACCAAGATAGCGTCGGCCTTGACCTTATTTGCTATTGATGTGGCCTGCTTAAGCATTAGTTCCGTCCAATTTGCCGACTCTATCCTTTTAGTTTCCGGGCCAATTGCCTGCCTGGCTTTTTTGCCACCAATAATAGATAACCTATCCTCTTTTTTCTTTTCCAATTTATCTGTTTCCACGATTCTTCTCCTTTTACCGAAATAAGTGAACTAAAGTGCACACAACAAAAACAAAATAAGGAATTATGGAGTGATGGAGTACTTGCCCCGTTAAATAAGATGATTTATTAAAATATGCAATTATTATGCACTTCAAATTGTCTATAAATATGGGTATCTAAAAGTTCTTATTTAACGGGGTAAAAGCAATGCAGAGCATAGAATAGCCAATATCCTTTAAGACCCATTACTCCATTCCTCCATTATTCCACTACTCCAATTATGAGCGGAGCGAACTAAGCTACTCCCTGCCATAGGTTTCCATATATTTATCAAATTCCTCCTTTACAGCATCATCCATGGCTCTCTTTTCCCCTGAGATAAAAAGAGGAATCTTATTGCTGTAAAGGTGCTCCACAATCTCCCTTATACCGACAACTGAAAAAAATGGGATACCCGTCCTTGAGGTAAACTCTGCTATGGGATTTGATCCCTTTTTATTCAGAATAACATCCCCTTTTTTATCATATAGGGCCGTTGTCTGTTCCCTGTCTACAGCAATACCTAAGCCTATTATCTCATAGTTAAAACTATGAGAATTAGATTCTTTATCAATCTTTTCTATAAGCTCATACTTTGTTTCCATGGATGTTATTACATCATCTACAACAAAAATCCTGCAGCCATCAAAGAAGGTATTGTTAACAAAAAGGGCAGCAGATAAAGACCTCTCACCATGTTTTTTGGCCTCTTTCCTGTCGTAATCAAACAGGAGGTCATGGCCATACAGATGAAAAAGGGCAGCAGCTGTAGCCGAGGCAATAGCACTTCCTTTGTAAGATGGTCCAACTATGATATCTATCTTATCTACAAGGGCTCTGCTAATGATCATCTCGGCAAAAAAAGAACCCAACTCAAGTAGTAATCGGCCGGTATTGAATCTACCCAAGTTCACAAAATAAGGGGTTGGCCTGCCATCTTTCAGAATAAGATCCCTGTCAAAAAATAGGGCACCTGTTTCTGCAAGGATCAAACTCAATCGTTTTTTGTATTCTTCCATATTTTATTGTATGCGTTCACAGGTTCAGAGTTCACCCCTGCCCGACGGATGGCAGGCGGGGTTCAGGGTTACCTTCCTTTCGTTGACCTTGCTTGTAGGTCGACAAATACTTGATGAAACCACGAATGGCAGCGCGCCCTGTCAGAGTCCCCTAACAGGGTAAAGGTGCGTCCTGCATGATCATACACATCCTGGAATTCAGCTTTCTTTATGTATTGTTGATCCAATGCCACGTAAAGCTCACTTTGGGCTTCTGTACATGAGCGTTTCGCATACCTAAGAAAACGAACTTAGGCGCTCACATGTTCAGAGTTTCGGTCAACCCTGAACCTTTGAACCCGTGAACGGTTACATCTTACTTTTTAGTAACATCTCAATAAATAGGTGGATTAAATCCCTGAAAATGTTGGTTTCGATTTTCGATCATTAGTACATATCATTGTAGGGCGGGGTTTTATACCCCGCCGATACAACGGTGGCATATAAAATGCCACCCTACATACAGGTTTTACCCCAATTTATTGAGAATATGTATTTTTTATAATATTTTACCAAAAAAATCAATATCATATTCAACCCCTATAATGCCCAAATAGGGAACAAAATCCTGCCCTCAAGCAAAAGGGCTTTTCTTGACAGATCAAAAAAGAGTTGATATAAGATGTTAAAAAATTTTTTTAACATACGGAGGTTTTACTATGGCAGAGGAAGAAGTCGGTGTAATAGTTAAATTCTTTGCTAAGCCAAGTGTGGCTGCCCTAAAGATTACAAAGGGATCCATAAAAAAGGGTGATATACTAAAGTATAAAGGCCACACTACTGACTTTACCGAAGAGGTAAAGAGTATGGAGATCGATAACCAACATGTAGATGAAGCCAAGGTTGGTGATATGATCGGTATTAAAGTAGAGGAGAGGGTGAGGGAAAAGGATATAGTTTATAAAGTTGTGGACTAAGATAAGATCCAGCCACATCTTACACAAAAATCCTCCTTTTTCTGCTTAAAACCACAGTTGGTGCAGATGACAAAATCCTCGTTGGAAGATATGCTTATTTTTTCAGCAGAGGATTTAGTCTCGGGAAATTCCCCTGTTTCCTGAATATTAACCAACCCGCCAGCATTAATAATGGTCTCGGCATATCTACGGGCATCCCCTAAACTTAAATCCCTTTTTAATACTATTGGAGCCTTTTTGATATATTTGTCTAAGGTAATGTCGGAAATCCCGAGTTTGGCCATATTCTCTTTAAAAATCACTGTATCAACCATCATACCATTAAAGACAACCCTGTATTTCTTGGCCATTCTTCCCAATAATCACTTTTCAATAGATTCATAAATCGGACTTTAATTGGATTTAAGGCCAGAACAATTTTATGTCAAGACAAAAGGGAATAATCCTGCTATTCTTTTCCTTGCATAAAAATAATATGGTATGATAATAAAAGCAGGTTATTTAAAATAGATAATGTCCGTTGAAAGTTGTTCTTCAAGGTTCTTCTCCGAATTAGTTGAAGAAAGCCTGGTAAATTTTAAGTGTAAAGTATCGCAAGTCATGAAAACCATAGGCTTTACGTTTAATGACTTTTATTTTGT
>Ga0114930_10002572_pt1 | contig 16315 bp, 20 predicted proteins | sample AnhtaG_FD_87300 | JGI IMG/M metagenome (GOLD analysis project Ga0114930, IMG submission 87300) | Deep subsurface microbial communities from Anholt, Denmark to uncover new lineages of life (NeLLi) - Anholt_01485 metaG | ecosystem: Environmental > Aquatic > Marine > Oceanic > Sediment | place... | reverse complement strand
AGAGCTTTAAATAAAGATACTTACAGATAAAAGTTAATTTTATCGTTGTAGAGGCTGTTAGAGAGTTAGAAAAAATATAAAATGAGACAGCAATTTAAAAAAGGGAAAAAGATGAGGTGTTTTCCAATAATGAGAGTGTTAGGGCTATCCGGGGTGATAGTTTTTTTGTTTTCTTATTCTGCGATATCTGGCTTAACCGGAGGTATATCTCTTGATTATTTTAGTCCCAGCTATGGTAATATAAACCAAGATTTGGTGGGGATAAATAAATGTATTGGGACAGATTTTAAATTTGAAGGTGGTTCAGCGTTTGGATTTAGTTCGGGTTATAATTTTACCTCAAACTGGCGGATAAGAGGGGAATTTTTTAATTTCTCTTCTAAGACTTCTGATTCTTACGAAGATATATGGCAGGAAGGGGCGTATCTTCTCTACCGAGAAATGAAGGTTGATTTCGAAGCAAGGTTAGGAGCTTTAATTTTTTCAGGAATTTATAGATTTTCTCCTGATAAGTCTTTCTGTCCCTATGTTGGCATTGGTATAGGAAAGTTTTCTACTGAATTCAAGCAAGAAGGAAGAGGTATAGCTCGCTCTTATTTAAACGGGGAGCCTTTAGAACATCTTAATATTTATTATAGCTTTTTCGATGATACAAGTTCTACAGGATTTCAATTTTTGGGAGGAGCGGAATATAGAATAGGAGAAAGATTTGTTGTTATAGGTGAAGTGAGGTATATAAGTGCCAAGGCAAATGAATTTGTTATTAATATACTTAGGGGACCAACCTTGTTTTGGGGGGATACAGAGATAGATTGGAGCGGACTTTATTTTGGTCTGGGGGTAACGCACTTCTTTAAGTAATTAAGTTTTAGGTTTTAAACTCTTAAAATAGGGGGTTTCTGGAGGTATTTTTGAAAAGAAAAAAGTAAAACAGGTGATTTTGGGAGTGAGACGGTTTTATACTGAAGAGAAAGGAGGTGGGAGCTAAGAAAATTATGAAAGGACAGAAATACAAAATTTTACATAAGAAGAAGGAAACGAAAAAAGGTAAGAATAAAAATTTGTGGCTTTGGGTTCAAAAAAAGTAATCTTAAAAAGAGAGGAGGTAAAAAATGGATTTGCAAGAAGCAATTAGAAAAACAAAAGAAGAATACCAACAGCCTGAAAAACAAAAAGAAGAAAAAGATGTTATGGATAAATACAGCTATATGTTTCACCCCTCCCATCTGGATACTCTCACCAAAGAGGATTTCAAGTCTTTCCTGTTAATAAAGAATAACAAGCATTGGGATGGTATACACAGGCAAGGTAATATAATTACTCAGGATATGGATAAATTGAGGGATGCTTTAAAAACTCTCTTGGATGAAGGCAAACCCCTGAAAGAAAGATTAGATTTCCTTTTTCCCAAAAATAAGCCTAACTACATAAAAGGGCTTGGAAGAGCAATCGCCACCCCCATCCTGATGTTTGTTTACCCCACTAAGTATGGTGTTTATAACCAAAAAAGTGCAGAAGGGATAAGGGCAGCAGGTTTAGAACCAAAGTTTACCAGAGGGGCAAGTTTCTCAGAAAGATATATCAAAATTAATGAGGTACTTAACAATCTTGTTGTAGAAAATGATATATCATTTTTTGTGCTGGATGCGGCTTGGTGGAGAATGGTTAAGGAAGATAAGCCAACCTTAGTAGAAGAAGAACAAGAGACTGAAGAAGTTTCCACAGTATTTGGATTAGAGCTATATCTTCGCAGATTTTTGGTTGATAATTGGGAAAGTACCTCCCTCGGAAAAAATTACGAGATACTTACTGAAGATGGTGAAATTATTGGAGAAGAATATCAAACAAAAGAAGCGGGTAATATCGACATCCTGGCGAAAGATAAAAAGAGCAACGAATGGGTAGTTATCGAGCTGAAAAAAGGACCGGGGAATGATACAGTTGTGGCACAAACTTTGAGATATATGGGATGGGTTGAGAAAAATAAAGCTGGAAGAGAAGAAAAGGTTAGGGGAATTATTATAGTGAAGGAGATTGATACAAATTTAAAGTTTGCTCTTTCTGCCCTAAAAAATAAGGTCAAGATTAGTTGTTTTGTGTATAATATTCAATTTTCCTTAGAGGAAGTGGGGATATGAAAATGTTCTTGCAAAGAATAGGGGAGGTGAAAAAATCAGGCGAGTTTTAGTAGGTGTGCTGATGATAGGGTTTTTGATTGTAGTGAGCACCGGGTATGCTTTTCAGAATGAGCCTGATGGATTTAGAGGATTAAAGTGGGGAGACCCTCCAGGAGAAGATATGGTATATGACCACATAGACAAAAGTAATGTGTGTTGGTATACAAGGAAAAACGATAAGGGAATAGAGGGAGTCCAACTTAGGAGTATTTGCTATTTGTTCTACAAAGACAAATTCCTGGAGGTTTGGATTCAGACTCTACCATACGATTATTCTATTGAGTCTTTTGAGTCTTTGGAAGATATAGTTAAACTTAGGTTTGGTCCTGGGAAGTGGAGTAGTTGGAGCGAAACTAGGAAGGGGGAGGAAACTGGGTGGTGGAGTAGTCGGGGATATATGTATAAACGGTTTGGAGATATAACAACAGTAATTTTTTCCCGGCAAATATCTAACCTTGAAACACGTCGTGGTGTGGGTTTATTAGAGATACGTTCTACAAAAATACATAACGAGTATTTAGAGGATAACTTTCCTGGAGAACAGAAAATAGTGGGAGAAAAATTGCCTGAGTTTTGAATAGAGAGATAAGAGGAAATAGAGTTTTACAAGGAAAGAGTTGAGATAAGAAATGAAGTATCCGGAATACTCCCTAACAGATTTTAATTGGGACCAAATATAATCAGAAATTTTAAATATCTACAGACTCAAGGGATTAGTGTCGCTTACCTGAATTATCTGTTTTTCAATTGAAAAACTGTCCATAGAATTACTCTAATTACCATATGTGTATATTTGAGTAACCCACCTTTTGCAAAAATCATAGAGAAAGAAGTTGCGATATTTTTTAGACAGATATTTAATGAGAATCCTGAGAGGAAATTTAGAGCTTTTTATAAAATTAGCTCCTGGTAAATTTAGTTAATAAGACTAATTAGACGAAGTCGCTTGACAAAAATTTTTTTTCTGCTATGGTTTATACTAATCAGTAGAATTAACTGAAAAAACTTATAAAAATTAAATAGGAGCTTTACTAAATGAAGTTAGCTGAATTTCTGAAAGATTATGGTGAGTTCATCGAGCGATATGAGCGCCTCCTCTGGCACCCAATTTTTACCGTTAAAAAGGCAAAGTTGGTTATTAATGGTCTTACATATAGAAAGATTAATGCTTGGGATAGCAAGGGTCTCATATCGAGCTTCAGAGAAAAGAACGATACCGGATGGCGCAAGTTTTCAATCATCGACATTGCAAAACTCAATATAATATCAGATTTAAGAAAAATGGGGTTTCCGAGAAAACGAGTGAGAATTGTTATGGAGAAGTTGGACTGTGGAAAAATAGGGTTATGGAGTCCCAAGAAAAATAGGGTGCTTAGATTGATTCGCCTCGGCGTGGGAAATTTTATTATTGCTTGTCTATTTGGTGTTAAAATATCTTTGGTAATAAAGGAAAAGGAAGAAACCTTTTTTCTTTCTGAAACGGGTGCAAGAACCTTTTACTTACGCTCTAATAATGAATTTTCGCCTGTTATCATGTTGCCATTTTTTTCCTATGTAAATAAAACGGCGAATGTGATGAAAAAAGAAATGGGAGTTGGAAAAGATTCAACTGTAGCAGAATTATTTAAGAGTATGCTCCCTTACCAAGAAAAAAGAATTTCGAAATGGATTCGAAGCAGAAATTATAAAGAAATATTGTTTAGAAAATCTGAATCGAAAGAAGCTCGCATTAAACCTGGTTCAACAAAAGATAGAGAATTTTCTGTTAAAGATATTTTGAAAGCAATTAATGGTGGTGATTATTATAGTATTGCTATTACTACTAATAAAGGACAAAAAATCAGCATAATAAGGAAAGAATGGGTGGTAAATTAAAATACAAAAGAACTATTTGGACTTGGAGTGCAAGTATGAGCTTTGAGAGAAGAATTTAAAAGGGAAAGGTAATTCATTAGTAATTCTTTGTAAAATTAATCGCAATATTTCAAGAGGAAGATTTATACTGACAAACTTTTAAAAACTTTTACTAGAAAGGGTTTCGGTTGACAAATTATTTTGCAATGGTAAAATTAAAATAAATAGATTATTGTATTAAATAAAAGAGGCCAGGAATTCCTGGCCTAAAGAATGCGAGGGGACGGCGTCCACCTCCCCCGAGGGGTAAATAAAATCTTGTTTATTATAGGAATGTATTCGTTTTCCCTTATTATATGAGGATGTTCACTTTTTCTCTTTTTGCTGTTGGCTACCCCTAAACCGCCAGCTTTATTATAAAATATATATATAAAAAAAAATTTGTCAAAGGGACGCGTTAAATCATCTAAAATAGGGACAAACGGTTGCTCACTTTGTTCGCAACCGCCCTTCGGGTGTCCCCATACCCTTCGGGGATGGGAGACATTTGACCCTATTTACTATAGTAACATCTGCCTTCGCTATCGCTTCGGCGCCCCTTCGGGGCGTCCCCATACCCTTCGGGGATGGGGACATATGTCACTATAGTAAATGTAACCGAAGAGATACTGGTTAAATCATTTAAAAAGTGACCGAAATATGATATAATCCCCCGTGGTTCTATCGAATCTCCAGGACTGCGGGGGAGAGGAGATTCAATTGATTTTTTTCATGATACCAACGACTTGGCTACAATCTCGGAAATTTAAAAATTTGACAATTACTGAACGGGTGTTTCTTTTGTGGCTACTCAAAATGTATAATGATAACCAGATGCATAAGTTGCCTGGTGAACCAAAACATGCTTTTTATACCGCCGATGATGTGATAGCGGCAACATTGAACATAACACCAATGACAGTTAAAAATGCCAGAAAAACCTTAAAGAAGAACCGTTATATTAAAACAAAGCCTGGTGGGATTTACGCTACTGAAGAGGGCAGAAAGTATAGAGCGACAATCTACTATCTTGACCCCTATCGGGATTTTTTAAAAGAATTGAAAAATAAAAGAGGAAACTATACCACCTATTCAAAATATACCTTCGAAGCCTTACTTCGAAACGGAATATCTCATAAGGGAATTTTATTACACTTTTACCTCAGGCGCCTGGAAGCTTTAAACAATAAAGGGGATTACGGAAAAATAAAAATCGCCACAAAGTATAATTTTTTTAAAGTTCTTTCTAGTCAAAGCGGGATGCATTTTCAGAGCATTAAGAAAGCGTTTGAGGAACTAACTAATTTAAAATTTAGCAGTGGCGATAGCTGGGTGAGCTTAAAAACGCAGAGTTTATCCTACATCATCGAAATAAAATATCCTGCTGACCCGAGAGATAATGAAGATAACAAGCAAAGTCGCAATGAGTGGTTAAATAGCATTTATAAAAAGGCAGAACAAGAGCGAGAAAAAAGGAAACAAATGCCAATGGTGATATAAAAGTACGTCAAATCCTGGCCTACTTTAGAGGAAAGTTCTTGAATGTATATGGCAAGCCAACTTCCACCAACTACTGGCTTTTAAGAAAAGATGTGACTAATCAAATTCAAAACTATGGTGCTAAGAGGCTAAAACAAGCAATTGACATTTATCTTGAGACAGAACCGGAGAATCAAGACATTTGGGAAAATCCTAGCAGGATAAAAACAAGAACCTTTAAGCGTTTTCTATGCCCTGGAAATTTTAATTCTATAATGGAAATCGTAACGAATAAAATTCCTCAAAGGTAGTTTTTCTTTTATTTATAAAGATAAAAATTATCACAAAAAGATAAAAATTATCACTCACTTGAGGGTAAAAATTATCACACAATTTTTGTGAAATTTTTTATCCTTCTAAATAAACTTTTTTAACTAAAAGAATACTTAAATAAAAGTAATTTTCTGTCGTTGCAAAGCAACGACATCTCAAAACTAAAAATTTTTAAGAAAATTTCACTGACTAAATTGCCATTTCCAGTAGTAAAATATTATATAGAGAGAGAGGGAAGATAAATAGAGCATAGAAAAAATATAAATGGAGGTAAAAATGAAAAAAGTCATTTTTAAGAACGAAGGAACAATCGGTGATACTGCCAGTTTAATATTGTGGTTCGAGGTCATCAGGCAGGCGGATTTAATGGAGAATTTGGACCACGCAGTTGTCGGTTGCAGTAAGGATCGGGATAACAAATGCCGGTGTCTTAACAACTGGGTAGTTGCACCGATATTCAACAGAAAAAAATTGCTAAAGTTAAAAGAAAAGACTTTAGATTGGCTTAGAGAACAGAGAAATTTTGAACCTGACATAAAAAACTCATTTGAAATAAAAAACTTAAAGGAATTTTTTCATATTGCATCTTTGTCAGAAATAGAAGATGAAATTAAAAAAATTGAATATGCCGCAGTCGCTGATGAGGTAGAAGAGGTATTCGATAGGATTGCTTTCTCTAAAAAAAATGAGGTAGCAATAGTTGATGCGTTTGATGATGTAAACGCGTATCCTTGCTCACGGGAAGTAGCAGTCGATGTTCTCATCGACCAATCCAGGAAAATGCGGGGGACAAAAAATCTCCTTTTAGATTGGGACTGTGCTAGGGATAATCAAGAGGTAATCAAAAAAATCCAAGAAGAATCCTGGAAAAAGTTGCTTTCGGAAAAAGTGGTTTTGAAGAGAGGGATAAAACCAGCTCCCATCGAAGAATGTAAAAGAGGAAACTAAACAAGAAGGAATGAGATAAGTTACCATTTGAAATTTGGAAAATATATGGAAAAGGTTTGAGGATAGTAGAAAGTTGTATTCAATTTGTTATAGGCGACTGGCTTAATTATGGAGAAAGAACTTATGGAGAAAAATATTCCCGGGCATTAGATGAAACTGATTATGCTTATGGAGGCTTGGCAAATTTTTCATATGTAGCAAATAGAATTGAAATTTCACGCCGGCGTGAAAATCTTTCTTTTTCTCATCATCAAGAGATAGCTCCATTTGAACTAGAGAAACAAGAATATTGGCTTGATAAAGCAGTAAAAGAGCATTTAACTCAAAGAGAATTAAGAAGAGCTATAATAGAAGAAAGATATAGAGAATTACCTATTCCAGAAGCACCTGAAGGCAAATTTAATGTTATTTACGCAGACCCCCTTACCGTTATGAACATCCTATTTCAGATAGTAGAGCAATAGAGAGCATTACAAAAACATCGGAGGTGAAGGGATACAAAAAAGGTAAATTAAATGGATATATTTGACGAATTTGATGGTACATTTGGTGATATAATGGGTGACTTTCTCGGTTATGAAAAGAAAAATAAGAGGCGGTGGAGCTGGACAAATAAGCAACAGGCAAGGCTTCAGAAAGTTAAAAGTATTTTAGATAACTTGAGAAACTACTGGCCGGTAACTTTAAGACAGCTTTACTATCAGTTAGTTAGTAAGAATATAATTGAGAATAAACGCTCAGCTTATAATTCATTATCAAAGCTGGTTAAGTATGCTCGTCTTGATGATTATATCCCCTGGGAGGCGATTGAGGATAGGTTAAGACAAGCAAATCTTAATAGTGGTTGGAGCGATAAAGAGGAGTTTTTAAGAGGAGAGGTTGATAATTTTCTTAATGGATACAGGCGTCATCTTCAACAGGGACAGAAAAATTACATTGAAATATGGATTGAAAAAGACGCTTTGGCAAGCATTTTTCAGAGAGTAGCTGATCCTTTTTGTATCCCGGTGTGTATATGTAGGGGTTTCTCCTCTGTGAGTTTCTTAAATGATTTACGAGACAGATTGATGAGAAGACTACAAAAAAAACAGCGACCTATATTGCTTTATTTTGGAGACCTTGATCCCTCTGGAGAGGAAATGCTACCCAGTATGAAATTAACACTGGAGGCAGAGATGGGAGTTTTAGGTGTAACTTATAAGAAGATAGCTTTAACCAAAGACGATGTTAAAAGATATGATCTCCCTCACAATCCAAATGCCGTAAAAAAAACTGATAGTAGATACCGTAAGTTTGTAAAGAAATACGGATTATATGCGGTTGAGCTGGACGCATTACCCCCGGACATTTTACAAAAAAGGATCAAAGAAGCTATAACAGAAAATATTGACTTGTCACAATTTAACCAGGAAACTGAAAAGGCAAAGAAGGAAGAGTTAATCTTGGTAGGTTTTAAGGAAAAAATGAAGGATTGGGTTGATCAAAATTGGAAAAGTTAAGAGGTGTTAAAATATGAGCAAAAAAAGAAGAATTGAAAAGATAGAAGAGTCCTGTTGGCTATATAATAGGCTGATTAAAAATTTAATGATTAATTAAAAAACTAATTAAAAGAAATTAACATTTAATAGATTAGTAATAGTAAGGATTTATGTAAGAGATTTGCAAAAGCATTAGAATACTCACTAAAATATCTAACAAAAATACAACAATTATACAAGAAAATATATACAAAATTTTTTGAAGTTCTCTGGAGTTATGATTGGAGTTATTATTTTTATTCAAAGTTATAAATTATAGGGTCTGAAACATTACACTACCAAAAGTTTTAATTCCTCATAGGTAGATTGAAAAGCTTGTGGAAATTTTACCACAAGGTAGGTTTTAATTCCTCCAGGTAGATTTAGAAATTTTCAGACAATTTTCAGATAAATTTCAGATAAATCAAAAATGGAATTGGAAATCTTTATCAGTTACGAACAATTCAATTCTCAATTAGCTGGTTCTTGTAAGTAATTTAATTGGAAGGAAAATATAAAAAGTGAGGTGAAAAATGAGAAAAAAATTCCTATGCGTAGATTGCGCTCATAAGCATAGATTTGAATTGCCAGAAAAACAGGGAATTGCTCTTCGTGATTATGTCTTAATTGACGGGGAGAAGTGGGTCAATTATCATCGTCCGCCTTCCCGGAAAGTGAAATGTAATGAGTGCAGAAAAAAAACAAGATATGTCTTTGAAGTAATGAAATGAAAAAAAGTAAAAGGACCTATCTAAAAGAAGATGGCTTTTTAAAAAAAAAAAATTTCTTTAATCCCGGCTCCTCCTTTACTAAGAAAATTTTCTATATGTGGGATGGATACCCTGTACTTATTATATATAGTACTAGGTGACACAAAAAAAGGGTTAAACCCAGGACTGGTGCAGTTAAAGTTAGGTTTTAAAATTAAGAAATTTTTGCTATATAAACAGGGCATAACAAGAGAGTATATAGAAGGAAAATAAAAAATTATCCATAATTAAAGAGAGGTGAAAAAATTTGAAGATAACTTGGAAAAGCGAGAAAAGGAAGTTAAGTGAGTTAAAGGGGTGGGAGAGAAATCCTAGGGAGGCAACAGAGAAAGAAGCAGAAGACCTTACTAAAAGTTTAAATCGATTTAATCTTGCTGACCCAATAATAATAAATACTGATGGCACTATAATCGGTGGTCATTTTAGATATAGAATTCTTAAAAAGAAAGGCATAAAGGAAGTTGATGTTAGAATTCCAGAAAGGGAATTAAATGAGAAAGAAGTCGAAGAGTTAAATCTCCGCTTGAATAAAAATCTAGGGCATTTTGACTATGATGCACTTGCAAATTTTTCTGAAGATTTACTATTAGATGTAGGCTTTGAGAGCGAGGAACTCGATGACATCTTCGGACTGGATATAGACGAGGATTTTGACGTAGAAAAGGAATTAGAAAAAGTTTTAAAAAATGGGACGAGAAGGGCAGAAGATGGACAGATCTGGCAATTGGGAGAACATAAGTTGATTATAGGTGATTGTGTGGACCGGGAAAATTGGGAGAAGTTACTGGGAGAGGAGAGGTTTGACTTCCTTTTCACCGACCCCCCGTACCGGCTAGCTTATACGCAGCGGGCGAGAAAGGTTAAGACGAAGAATGGAGCAAAGTTAAAGAAAGATAAAGTTTATTTAAGCACAGGTGAAACCGATAGTAAAGGGAGATTTAAGGGTTACGTCAAAACAAAAAATGGCTTTGGTTACAGAGCCCAGAGGAGTTATTTAGGTGTAGAGAAAAGAGGTGGGGTTCCGGAATACGAAGACTGGTTAAACCTCGCTAATGAATTTCAGAATCCAAATGGTGCGAATATAATGGTCTTCGAGAACTGGAGAAATGTTGTCTCGTTATGGAAAGTAATGGAGAAATATTGGAAGATAAAAAATATGATAATCTGGCATTTGCCTAATCGCTGTCAAGGCTTCTCCAGGAAGTATATGTTTTTTAACAAATACGATATTGCACCATTAGCCGGCGAGGGAGTATTGAATGAAGAATATGAAAAAGAGTTAGACGAATATTTGCAGGAAAAGGGCCAAAAGATTTTGGACAGTTATGAAATTATAATCTATGGGGAAAAAGGAAAGGCATATTGGGATAGAAGAAAAGGAACCAAATGGGCAAGAGCCACTGACCATGTCACACATTCGGCAGCAACAGGGAAATCAAGCGGACAAAGCATAATCTTCGGCACAAAACCAATTCAGATTTTAGTGCCCTATACGAAAATTTTATCTCCAAGAAACGGGATAGTAGTAGACCCGTTTGGAGGCTCGGGTAGTACTTTAATTGCTTGCGAAATTATGAAGCGCAAATGTAGAATGATTGAAATAGAACTCATTTATGCAGAAGTAATTTTAAATAGGTGGGAGAAATTTACTGGTAAAGAAGCTGCAAAGTTATGAACTTATCAGAACGTGAAAAGAATTATATCCAGGAAATGCGGACGGGGTTTAAATTAGGGATTTTCGGGAGTAGAACATTGGAGAGCGATGAACGGATAAGAGAAATTATAGAAGATGAAATGGAAAAGTATAATGTTAAAGAAATTATAACGGCGGCAGAAATAAAAGGAGTGAGTGAAGAAGCAAGGAGAATAGCCCACAGAAAAGGATTATGCCAAACATTATTTTCTCCTGACGAGAAGAGATTTGCTGAAGGATGTTACCATTTTCGTAGTATATTAATAGCAACTAATTCTGATAGACTTTTGATAATTTGGGATGGAGAAAGTAAAGGAACAAGGGGAGAAATTGAGTTATGTAGAGATTTAAGATTAGACTTTGATTTATTTAAAGTAAAAACAGAAGAAAATTTTAAAGTCGGTGAGGCTGAATTTAATATAGAAGGAGTTTAATGAGAAATGAGTGCACCATATACAACCAAAATACGGGAAAAAAAGAAAAAAGCAGCGTTAGAGTCATTAGCTAAAGGGAGTTCTATCAATCAAGCTTGTAAAGCAGCGCAGATAGATAAAACCACTTTATGGCGTTGGAGAAAGAAAAGTAAAAAGTTCAACGATAAGGTTTTAACTATTTTGGACAGTAGAACTCAAACGGTGGAAGATGCTCTTTACAAAGCAGCAATAGATGGAGACGTAAAAGCGCAAATATTTTGGCTAAAGAATAGAGGTTATGATAGGTGGCGGGATAGATATGAGCAAAATTTAGGTGGTAATCTTAATTTTAAGATTATTTCGGCAGTCCCAAGGCCTGAAGAGATGAAGAAGGAAAAATAAGTGATGATGGATTATACTAAAAATGGAAATTGACCTTTCTAAAATTTATCAACCTACGGAGAAGCAAAAACTTGCTCACTCATCAAAGGAGCGTTTTACATTTTTTGGTGGCGCGATGAGAGTGGGAAAATCAGCTTGGGGTTGCAATGAAGGATTACAGCTGTCTTTAGATTATCCTGGTAATAGGGGTTTAATATGTAGATGGGAGTTATCCTCATTAAAGCGGACTACGCTTAAAACATTATTTGAATTTTTACCCTCCGAACTAATCAAAAATTATAATAAAAGTGATGGAGAAATAGAGCTTATTAACGGCTCGGTTATTTTTTATATGGGGCTTAAATCATCTAAATCGATAAACGCTTTAGAGCGCTTGAAATCCCTTGAACTAGGATGGTTCTTTCTTGATGAATGCACAGAGGTAGAAAGAAAATATTTTGACCTGCTAAAAACAAGATTATCTTTAAAGCTTCCTAATGGAAGGCACCCTTACTATAGAGGTCTTTTAGCTTCTAACCCAGAGCCGGGCTGGGTTAGAGAAACTTTTATTGACCAGAAATTAGGTGACCACATTTTTATACCGGCATTGCCTAAAGATAATCCTTATCTTGACCCTAACTATATTGAGAATTTAATAAAAGACCTTCCCCCTGAAATGATAAAGAAATATTTAGAGGGTTCCTGGGACGTTATTGAGGGAAATGATTATGTTTTCCCTTATTCTTTGGTTAAGCAAGCGGTAGAAAGGGAATTGGAGAGAACAGAGCCTAAAGAAGCAGGAATTGATATAGCAAGATTTGGAGGAGACAGTAATGTTGTTGTAATAAGAGAAGGGGCGGTTGCTAGAATTGTATATGAATCTAAATATCAAGATACTATGAGAACTACTGGAGAAATTGGGTTAATCTTAGAGAAGGAGAACCCCTCTATCTCTAAGATAGATGCTGTTGGCATTGGAGCAGGATGTTTTGATAGGTTAAAAGAGCAGGGTTTTAATGTAGCTGAAATTATAGGAGGGTTTTCTCCGAGAGATAAAGAGCGGTTTTATAATGCACGCTCTGAAAATTATTGGAGCTTCAGAGAAAAGTTAGAAGCTGGATTAGTTGATTTACCTAATGATACCAAGCTTATTAGTGAGTTATGCAGGATAAAATATAAGATTATGAGCGATAGACGTATTCAGATTGAATCTAAAGAAGAAATGAAAAAAAGAGGATTAAAGTCTCCCGATAGAGCTGACGCGGTTATTATGGCATTTACTGGCGGGGAGGGAAGAATAAGAAGAAGAAAAGTTCCTCCTACTACAGGCTTTAAAATAGGAAGATATCCAAGGGATGTTCAACAAATGATAAGAGCAGAAAAAAGAAGAATGAGGGGAAGGCCAAGTTTTTTAAAGGAAAGATAAAAGTAGAAAACTTTAGGGATAAGAATAGTGCTTTGTACATATCTAATTTCAGGACATTTGAGAGGGTTTTAAAAGATATTAGGGTAAATATAAGCCTTTGCTCCTAAACTCTTAAAATAGGGGGGTTTCTGGGGCAATTTGGGGAGATTTTTTAAGTAGGAAAGAGTTAAAAATAGCTATTATAAAAATTTGAGAAAAATTATTTTTATCGAGGATAAGAGAAAATATCCCTGAATGAGAAAAGAAGGTTGAGAAAGATAGGACTGGCTTTAAAAAACAAGGCTTAAAATTAAGGCTTATATAGACAAGGTAAAAAAGAGAAAGCTTATTGTCAGCTTACTCAAAGAAAGCGCTTGTATGGGCTTAATATGGGGCGTTTTTGAAAAACTATCTTGTAGCCAGTTGTTACTAAAAGGTTGACAAGATAAAAAATTATGATATAATATAGCAAATAGTAAATTAATAAGAGGAAATAAAATGTCCCGAATGATAAAATTAAAAGAAGTTGCAGAGAGACTGGGGCTACACATTAATACAGTCCGAAGGTATATCCAGGAAGGTAAAATTCCAGTGGTGAAATTTGATAAAGCTATGAGAGTGGAACAAGAGGACTTAGAGGAATTTATAAGAGAAAGAAAGACGGGAGTAAAGAAATGAAAGCATTAGGCTATGCTAAAATATTTACCCGGGAGCAGAGAAGAGAGGGTGTATCTCTGGAAACTCAAGAAGATAAGATAATTCCCACACTGGAGAATTTAAGACAAAGAGCTAACCAGATATTTAGTTTTCTTGACATAAGCTCCTCTACCCGGAAAGATTATACTTATAGAATTAGTTTATTCTTAGAATTTGTAAGTGAGAGGAGTTTTAATAATAACAGCTTCTTAGAGTTTAAGCGTTACCTTCAAGAAAGAGATGATATTAGGGCGGCTACTAAAAATAAATATTTAGCATCGGCAAGAGTATTCTTAAAAGAGCTTGCAAGAAATGGAGCTATACCCATAGATATAACCCTTAATGTTAAGAGCTTTAAGCAAGGTAAAAAGCATAAGAAGGAAGGGTTAACTGAAGATGAAATAAATAAACTTGCTGAAAGAATAAAAAGTCTTTCTGATACTCCGGAGAATGCAAGACTAAAGGCTTTATTCTGTTTATTTGCCCTGCAGGGATTAAGGCAGATTGAGGTGGTTAGATTAAATGTTGAGGATTTAGATTTAGTTACAGGCCTTGCTTATATTCAAGGAAAAGGCGAAGATGATAAAGAGCTAATATACTTAAATCCGGAGACAGTTAAAGCATTAAAGAAATACATTGAAATTTGCAGGATCGGCTCAGGAAGTTTATTAAAAAGCCTGGGAAATAGAAAGAACGGAAGGCTAAACAGTATAACCATAAAAAGAGAGTTTAAAGCCTTATTTAAAACTTTAAGTATAAATAAAACTGTTCACGGATTTAGGCATTATTTTATTACTCATCTTTTAAAAAGTTTTGATGTCGGCACAGTGAGAAAATTCTCAAGGCATAAAAGTTTAGATATGCTAATTGTTTATGATGATGAGATAAATTTAGCAGAAAAAAAAGATAAAGTTTTTAGTTGCTTTGAGAATATAAAAATAGCTTAATGTTACCTAATGTAATTAGTGAAACGGAATAAGATTTATGGCTAAAGAAAGATTAAGCAAACTTCAAAAGGATATTTTAATTACTCTTTACAGAGAAGGAAAAACAACAGATATGCTTAACGAATATAGTAAAGAAGAAAATAAGGGGAAAATAGCCGAGCTAAAAAAACAAGGATATAAGTTTGGCTGGAAGAATAAGAATCCCTTAATCCCAGAAGAACTATGTTTTACAAAAAAAGTAATAGTTTATGAATTAAAAAGATTAGCACTTCTTTTTAAAGTTTATAATTGGCAAAAATACAACGCATATAAAGAAGGCTGGTATGGTTTTAGTTGGTGGAGAGGATATCCTAAAGGTTATCTTAAAAAACAGGTTTCTTTTACCCGAAGCCTACGAAATCTTTGTGGCAAGCGTTTAATTGATTTAATGGGTGGTTTTGGGGCAATTCAAGTTTATGATAAAGAACTCGCTAAAAAGTTAGGGATAGAACCAAATGATTTTGAAAAAGAAAAAGAAGAGGCTTTTGAAAAAGAAAAAGAATACTACAAAAAAGTAAAGGGGAAAAACCCGGAAATAGGAACTTTTAAGGAATGGTGGACAAAATCATTTATGGGGGGACCTACAAGGAAAAGTATTTGGGAGAGCTGGCATAACAGCAGAATAAATAGAAATGTAAAAAAGATAAGGCTTACGCCCGATGGTATTAAAAAAGCAAGAGAACTTCTTATTGTTAAATCTTGAAGCGAATATTTTTATTTAACAATAAGAGAACTAAAAATTAACCCTAAATAGCTTAATGTTACATAAGGATAATTACATAACATTGAAAAGGGACGGTTTTTATACAAACACTTATAAAAAAGGACGTAATCGATTATGAAACTTGAAATTAAGAGAGTAACGACAGAAAAAAAAGCATTTTTAGGTCCTAAATTTACCAACCAATCCACCAAGACAAGAAGAAAAAAGCTAAAAAACATTTGACATATTCTGTAATTATTTATACAATGTAACCCAAAAGGAAAACATTTTTAAAAAAAGGAGGAAAAGGATGCTTTTTGTAGGAGTAAGAGAGCTTAGATTAAAGACAGCTAAAATTTTACAAAAGATAGATCAAGGAGAGCATATCTTTATAACCTATAGAGGTAAACCTCGGGCTGTCATTCAACGAATTACCGAAGATGAAATAGAAGACTATATCCTTTTAAACCATCCCGAATTTAAGAAAAAGATAGAGCAAGCTTATAAAGAATCTCTTGAAGGTAAGGTTACCGACCTTGATGAGTTAATTGATGAAACAAAGAAAGAACTTGCCAAAATTTAGAGTAGTTATCACCGATATCGGTAAAAAAGATTTACAACGGATTAAAGCCGACTTAAGAGCGAAATTATTAGAAAACCTCAAGATATTAGAAATCTCACCTTTCCCTACCATTAAACCCATAAAGAAAATAAAGGCATCCCGTAACATCCCCCTATTTCGATTAAGGTCCGGTGATTACCGGATTGTTTTTCATGTTAGGGATACGACAGTCTATGTTTTTACGGTAATTAATCGAAAAGATTTTGACAGGGCGATAAAAAATGTGGTTAAATCAGTTGAGAAATGGATAAAGAATATATAAAATTACTCCCATAAAAATTTTAAGAACAAAGATTTCT
>Ga0114930_10002570_pt1 | contig 16316 bp, 19 predicted proteins | sample AnhtaG_FD_87300 | JGI IMG/M metagenome (GOLD analysis project Ga0114930, IMG submission 87300) | Deep subsurface microbial communities from Anholt, Denmark to uncover new lineages of life (NeLLi) - Anholt_01485 metaG | ecosystem: Environmental > Aquatic > Marine > Oceanic > Sediment | place... | reverse complement strand
CTGAGTGTGGACACAAAGGCGTCACAATGCGGTGCTGCTGCCACCACTGTTGCCCCCAAATTGCGCGCAAGGCTTTGTAATTTATCTGAGATAACATTAGCAGTAACTTGATCTAGATTCGCACAGAATTCATCAATGAGCCAGACATTGTAACCGCTAGCAATCATCCTAGCTAACATAGCTCTGTACTGTTGTCCCCTACTTAGCTCATTGAATCGCTTAAGGTATACGAAGGCATCCGAGAGACCAACCACTCCCATCAGGTTTAGTGCCGAAGCTACGTCAGGCACTTGCATGAGTTCGACCAGCGCCTTTCGAGACCGTGGAGGCTCTGATACCCCGGGTTTATAATTGCTTGGCCACGACACATGCCCCTCCACCTGCCCGTCTTTCCAATCACTGGCCCCCTTTGCCAAGAAATTAATCAGTATCGTCTTGCCTGACCCAGAAGGGCCGAGAACGAGCACAATTTCCCCTGGTTTGACATCTAAAGACAGACGTCGAACTACGACTGACTCGATCATATCCGGAGATATCCCAAATGCTTGCTCGATACTGTGCGTGAGTCGGTTACGTCGGACCCGCGACGTGAATGACAGGGTAATGTTTTGCAGCACAATTGGTCCTTGTAGCGGCTCCAGACGGATCGGTGCAAGCCCTTTGCTAATATGCGGCGCGATCTCCTTAGCTCGCTCGAATACGAAACGCTCTGCCGTAGGGTTCAGGCCCTTCATATACGTTGGCTTGGGTAGACTTACTATGTTGTGAAACAGTGCGAAGTCTCGAAGAACCTGCTCCCGTGACAGCCTCTTGAGTCGTTCAAGAATGTCGTCCCGACTTAGCCCCTGTTTCTTCATCAGCGATAAAGTACGATCCATCCGGGCGACTTGCTGATCTACGATGCCGCAAGACTCTTGAGAAACAATCTGTCCCGCTTTGACACGATCAACATTGCGTGTCAAGTACTCCATGTCTTTGTATACTCTATTTAGGTTGCCCTCCGTTTCACCAATGAATACCATGCCGGCCTTTTCAGCAAAGGGTACAAATTTTAGCATGTCAGCGGAAATCTCCAGGAAGAAAGGAATGTAGCCTGATATTTGCCAACGTGTCTTCGCAAATTCAGTAGCATGTCTTACTAAGATGTTGCCGAGGCCCAATCCACGGAATTCCGGGTAGACAACACACCGCGCAATGCGAGCCATGAGGTGGATGTACTTACGTGTGGTTTCCTTGCCCCAATGTTCCCAACCGATACCATTATGGCTGAAGGGAGCATCGAGGATTCTTGTACGAGCCTTGTTCATATAAAAGGGTGTTGCCAGCTCAACATAGCCGAGTACCTGGGGATAAAGGGGATGAGAAGTCCGAGCTATAAGACGAGCCGTGCGACCATGAAGTCGTGAGCCCCGATAGTGATAATCAGTAAGAGATTGAACAGCCTCATGCTCTCCAGGTTCACTAATCTCCTTGACGAATAGCTCAATGTTTGAACCTCCGAGGTGCAGTGTGTCACGGGCAACAAATAGAGGCAGAATCTGACAAAGACCATTCGTACACACCACCCACGCCTCGCCATTTCCAACTCGTACCTTGTCCCCCTTACCAACGGACGCCGAAAGGGGCACATTCAGACATACTCCACCTGGTTCGAGTTTCACTGTCTTCAGGTGCCCGTTCCGATCTAGAGAGGATACCGTGAAATCAGTTTCCGTTGGACCGATTTTTCCCTCCTTACTGAAGACAAAGCTTAACCACTTGAGATTAAGCTTTGTCTTCAGTCCCAGCCTTTGGGTAATCCGTCTCCGTATCGTTACCTCGACGAGGGCTTTCTCTTTTAAGCCTTAGCTCGATATCTCTCAGAGTGATTTCGAGACTCTCCTTCACTTTCTCTAGGTCAGCAGAGGGATGAATGATAGTGAATGTCATTGCGTTGCTAAGCGCATCCACATCACCCTTAAAGCCGTCATTGAGCAATTCCTTAGGTATGTAGAGAACGCCCGTCTTGGGATTAATCCTTACTTTTGCCTTCGTAGTACCCCCTCCTTTGCTTAACACTGTAACGGTTTTACAATGGTTTGTCAAGGGTAGCGCAGTCTCGACACTCTGTGTTGTATAATAGAACTAATGATTATTGTAGAGAAGCGCATTGCTAGATCATTCAATAACTGATCATCTCGGTAAATATTTCGATTTAGCCATTAACCATTTCGTTAATGACGATTCGGCATTAGCAGTCTTTTTCGCCATAACACTCATTGAGGAGTGTGCGAAGATTCTTTACCTTAGGGATGCCAATCTAAAAGATAAAGAGGGAAGGCGTGCTGCAATTGACCATAGTGAGAAGCATTTCCTAGCTTTGGTTAACCTTCTTAGTGCTAGTGATCGCTTCGATGCACTTCCCAAGCAGTGGCAAGACGAAGCATGGTCGTTATTCCAGACTAAGCAGGCAATGCGGCAAAGAAACGATAGTCTTTACCTTCGATTCGATAAAAGAGGCCGATTGATGGCACCAAATCAGGTAATCACAGCTGATCACGCTGCACTACTTGTCTACCTGTCGGGGTTCGTAGTGTATGAACTAAAGGAGTTCGTTGATATTGAACAAAGCTGGGCGGAGTCAATCTTAAAACGTGCAGAAGTCTTTCGGGCTCAGTACTTGAAGGCGTGAATATTCGTTGTCACATCGTTTTCGCTCAGCATGGTTTTAAGTACAAAAGGAGGGGCCGGGAGATTTGAACCCCCGACCCCCAGTAGTGATATAGGGGCTCCCGACCAGTAATAATTAATGAACTACTCGGGAAGATGCATGGAAACTTGGTACTGAATCGCAACGTGGTACCGTATTGGGCTAACAAGGGAGAGAAAAATGCCTCGGATGGATAAGGTTCCAGTAAGTGCGCTTATACAAATAATCTGTGCTTGGAAAGGATGTAACCGGACGGTCTTCGTTGGTGACACTCTACCTGCTGGATGGAAGTGCATCGTCGTGGCTCCCGGTTCCCTTCTCAGAAAGCAGAACCTGCTAAGTGCTGATGTAGATGGGGTTCTGTGTCCAGAGCATTTTGCGAAACTGCAGGGCCTGTTAAAGACTGGTCAATTGCGTCGAACAAAATGACGTTTCGTTCAATTAAGCAATGCCAAAGCCAGTAGATGGCTTCCATAGCGGCAATGCCGGGTGGTAGGTTCATAGTGAGTTCTTGGGCTAAATCATATATCCAAAACTGCTCACGTGCTATAATAGTAGTTAGTAAAATTACGCTTAAGCTATATGGTTAGCTAAACTAGGCAGATTTTGAGGGAGCGACTACATGTTGTGAATACATAACAGGGTAACTAATATGGGAGATTTTTCCAAAATAAAAGGCGACGTGAGGAAGCTTGTTTCTAATTTGTATTCCACATTAGATAGTCTAGATTATAAGACACTCAGTAGTGGGAGAGCCTTAAGCTATCTAGAATACCTGAAGGGAAACTATGCAGATGAGCAAACACTGGTTGACCCGGTCTTCTTCCCTAAATTCGCTGAGAAAATCTTGGGTTTCAAAATAGGCTCTTCCATAATACCCAAAAAGTCAGTTGAAGCTTCTGGGGAACATCCTGATTTCGTACCCAGCGATTTACATCTGCACCCCTTCGTATTTGAAACTAAAGGGACAGATTCTAAAGATTTGACTATCCATTTCCCCCAAGTTCAAGACTACATACAGACAAGTGGTACTGAATACGGTATTATCTTAAACCTGGGAGAATTGATAGTGATTCCAAAAGGCTCTGATGAACCTGTGGGTAGCTTTTCCTTCTCCTTTGAAAAGCTATATCGCGATTATGAAACTCACCCTGATACTATTGATACTCAGCCCAATACTAAAAGGTTCCTCAACTTTGCAAACAAGTTCTGCTGCCAAGAGCTTGGCGTTGCTCAAAAGATACAAAAAATTGCTTCGGCTAAACCATGGACTGGAGACGAGGTCCTACTCTTGGAAGAACTCACCCAGAAGATACGCGAAGCAGTTTTCATACTCCATACTGATGTTCGTAGTCAAAAAGACAAACTTCCTCACATTCTCGGCTATGATGTTAAACGCAAGGAGAGGATAGCATCTGAGATTGACGCCATTGCTGAATCTATGGAGCCTAGAAAAGCCAAACGGGAACTCTCGGCATCAAGCCTTAATGATATGCTCCAAGCTAAATCAGGCACTCTAGATGAAAGGGCAGTAGACGCCTACTTATATCGTATTGCCTATTTCACTATGACCCGTGTCCTTCTAGTACGATTATGGGAGGATATCGGCTTCATAAACCAAACTCTGTATAATGGTGGATTTGAGAAATGGTACGAAGAATTCAACCGCGAGATTGACCGCGTATTAAAGTACGCCTTTCACCTCGCCGGTGAACGTTACAATTGGCTCTTTAACCGTGATAATAACTATACTTGGTATTACCCTAGTGACAAGCCTCTAATTGATGTGCTCTATGAATTTTCCCATTTTAACCTAGGTAAGCTAAATGCTGATATACTAGGCACGATATATGAGGAGTACGTAGATAGGGTAGACCGCAAAAATAAGGGACAATACTATACCCCACGAGAGGTAGTCTCCTTCATCTGGGACAGGGTTGGCTTTAATAATGGTGATGCCTTTTTCCGCTTTGAAAATGGCAAGCGCAATCCGAGGTTAATTTTCGACCCGGCTACTGGCTCTGGGGGCTTTCTAGTAGAGGCTGCTCGGCGGTTACGAGAATATTCAACTTATAACAGCGAAGACCTTAATGACCTCCTTGACATAGAAAACGCTATTATCTCTGGTCTTTGTGGTAGCGAAATCAGCGCCTTTTCCTACTATATCACCGAGATAAATCTCCTAATCCAGCTTACCCCTATCATCAAGCAGATTTTGGAGCACAAATATCTTTATCATCACCCAGAGTTTACCCTTTCCGTTATTCACCAAGATTCGCTGAGAATCCATAACCGTGATAAGAAGACATTTGAAGGGTTCCCCGATGAGCTCAAGAAAATGGATGAGGTCTATGAGTTAGATAGGAAACACGATATAGTAGGCCTAGAGGGGCAGAAGCGTCAGGTCTATGATTTCATTAAGGATTGCCGAGACTTTGACTATGTCTGCGCTAATCCACCCTATATTGGTGAAAAGGGGCACAAGGAGCTATTCCGCTCAACCATTGAACTATACCCCTATTGGAAAGAATACTACTTGGGCAAGATGGACTACCTCTATTGGTTCGTAATCCTCGGTCTATCCAAACTAAAGGAGGGTGGCAGACTTGGTTTCATAACTACCTCCTACTGGCCTACCGCCGATGGTGCTGCCAAGCTAAGGAAGTATATCCTTGATAATGCCCTCATTCTGGAGATTATTGACCTCGGAGAGACAAAAATCTTTGAAGGAGCTCCGGGGCAGCACAATATGATATTCACCCTAGAACGTTGTGAGAATTCTCAAAAAAGAGCAGGGAACAGAATTAGGGTGGCCAAGGTCAAAAGCGAGTTCGAAGGTAAGTCAGTTAAAGAAAAAGTAGAAAAGCTTCTCACACACCTAGAAGGATATATTGAGCAAGGAAGCTACGCCGATAAATACATTGATGTTTTCCTCAGCCCAGTGAAGCAGGGAGAGCTAAATGAGGGTGCTTGGAGTCTTGAGCAATCACTACAGAAAGAGAGACTGCTAAAGCGAATATATCAGATATCTGAGAGACTATCTGAAAGCTGCGTTATAAGTGTTGGTGCTCTATCTGCTGCTGATAAAGTCACATCAACAAACATACGGTGGCTCACGGAAGACACAAAGAACAAATACGATATCAAGGTAGGCGACGGGATTTTTGTACTAAGCAAACGAGAAATCCAAGAACTAAATATTGAGGGCAAAAGTGAGGAATTTATAAAACCATTCTTTAAAAACTCGGATGTTACTCAATACTTAATTGACAAGCAAGAACCATGGTATCTTATTTATGCTGATGATAATATTGTAGGTCTAGATAAGGATTCCCAAGTGTGGAGACACTTGTTTAAGTTTAAGGAGTTACTGACACAGTCTAAAGTTGTCAGGGATGAGGAACACATTCCATGGTATCGGTTACCGCGACCCAAGAGTAGACAGATGTTTGATGGAGAAAAAATAGTCACCCCAAATAGAGCCGTTAGGAACACGTTTGCTTACAGTGATAAGCCGCTCTACGCCGTGTCAGATGTTTTCTTTATTTTTAAGAAGCCAACAACCAGAGAAAAGCTACAGTTCTTCACAGCATTACTTAATTCAAGTTTACTTGACTTCTGGATGAAATATAGGAGTAAAGGCAAGGGTTATGCCAGAGAGTATGTGGGAACACCATTATCCCAAATCCCCATCCGTCGCATAAACTTTGATGACCCTAGAGAGGTCAAAATCCACGGCCGGCTGGTTGAGCTAGTTAGCAATATTATTGAGCTGAAGAAAGCTCTTGCTGCTTACAACGAATTCTTCCCCAGGGCACGCTTAACTCGCCTTCACGATAACGACCCCTTGCCAGAAATAAGCGATGAGGAGATAGTCAAAGCCTTTGATACTTCAAGCCTCCGCATTATCCGCACCCATCCTCAAATTCAATACCAGCCAAAGAATCCTCAGCATTTCTTCGTAAAAAGCATAAAAGAAACTGAAGATGCCCAAAGCATCGTCATCACTTCCAAGGATAAGCAAAAGATAACCTTAACTGCCCCCAAAGCTTTATTGGCACATCTCCAAAGAATATTGCCGAACTATATAGCTAGAGAATGGGGACAAATAATTAACCAAGTCTTTATTCCCACACAGCCAGATTTATTTGACAAGCGGCGAGAGGAAATCCTATCTGAAGCAACTAACCTTCGCCAAGAAATTAAAGCCCTCCAAGAAGAAATTGATTCCATCGTTTTTAACCTCTATGACTTGAGCCAGCAGGAACGAGAAATCATTACTAAGGCCGTGTCTTAGGTAGGCAAACATTCTAAACAAGAATTACTGAGGACATCGCATCATTGTTGCTGGTACCCCGGCGATTGAACAATGTAGCGAAAAGTTCACCTGTGAATTTTTATTTTGCACAAAATGGATGATACCTGGAAATAGGAGGATATGACTTCACTTGCCAGCTTCCAGCCGCCAAGCCTTTCATAGAGCTGCTTTGCCGCCTCGATGTTTCGTAGCCCTGGTAGTGTCATGACTCTGCCTCAAGCTCTTTCTTCCAGCCGTACCGTGCCCTGAGGTAGTCTATCCACTCCCAGTTGTTGACCTCTACCCGCTGTGCGATGATATCAAGTAGGTCCTCGACTGAGATGCTCATGAACTTGTCTTTGGGCACCAGCTCTTTCCAGATTTCGAGCACACCTTTGTTGGGGAACATCTGTTCCAACTTAGGTGAAGTTACCCGCTCTCTGAATTCCTTATTAGCCTCGGGACAGATATAAAGCACACTCACAATATCAGCATCCATTTCTCGACCGAGTTCCATCTCTTGAGCAAGCAATTGAAGGCGCATGAGCTGGTAGAACGGGTCAAAGAATAGGGCATCATAGAAATCTACGTCCCGTCGCTTGAAGACCCCGCCCTCTCTGTTGAAAGCCTGTTGATAGTTTTGTTTCCTGACCTCAATGCCCTTATCTAATCTACGATATTCTTCCGTGTATTTCCACTCTCCAAGGACTATTTGTATTTTCCCATCCTTTCTTCTAAACCAGAAGATAAAGTCAGCGCTGGTAAAATTTGCTCCCCGAGTTCGGTTTGATCCTTTGCGCCTGGTTTCGCCCAGATAATCGCGAACACCAATCCACTCGAAAGCCAAATACTTCGGAAGAGGTTTATCTTCATCAATTAGAAGCGGCTCTGCCAGACTCCGATAGAAATATTGGAAGACACTAGCAAGTAGCTTTGAGCTGGTTGTCATCGGGTATAGGAAATTTATACAGCATGACTGAGAACAGCATAGGTGATTACTCGGTACGTGCCGTTCTTTGAGACCATCGTGCCACGTGATATTTCGCGCCCTAAAGTACTCAATTGCAGGTGCCCTGATGGCTTCGTAAAGATTTTCGCTAGAATAGTCATCAGCAAGACAAAAGGAACGAGGTCGCCCACGGTAGTTACCTTCGCCTTGGGCTGCAGGGCTAAACAGCTTTGGCTTAAGCTTCTTGTATCTCTCCTTTTCTCTATCTCTAAAGGTCATAGGTAATCCCCTTCTCCCTGTGCCCTCAGGGTGTCGCATATCTGATCCTCTTTTCTACCTTCAGGCATAGAGCTTTTCTAGGGATTCTGCCCTGACTATTGACGCTTGGGGAAAGTGCTCCTTCACGGTCTGCTCGATGGCGCCGGCTAGCTTTCGGAGTTCGGCTGGACCTTCGTCCCCGTAGACGCTCAAGCCTATGAGCTTATACTTTTCCTTCGGCCCGAACCATATCCTGACTTTTTCCACTTTAACTCCTTCTTCGTCTTGTGCCCTCAGGGTGTCGCATACTAATCCTCCTTACGTCCTCTTCCTGTCTGGCATTAACATAGTCCAGTTTCAGTCCAAATTCAGTCCACCTTGTTGTCGTGTCTTTGACAGTGTCAATTCCCCAAGTTGGACTACACACCCAAATTGAACGTAGTCCAACCCCAGTCCACCTTGTTGACGTGTCATTGACGCTGGCAATAATTTTAGATATAGGACGTGTCCTTGACACTGGCAATCAACCAGATAGTTGACACCTACTTTTACGTCAACATTTCCACCCACTTTTACGCTTAAAATGGCTGTCAATTAACTGACAACGGGTCTCGGCAATCAAAAGAGTCAAAAAGCCCTTACCACCGGCGCCACAAGTTGCCCCACGATGTTCTCCTCGGTCATCCGCATAATGTTCCTCTCGGTCTTGCCGACGCTGTTTACCTAAACTCTTGGCAGGGCGATGATGGCTTGGCTCAAAAGCCTTGCCAATCCTGCCGATTAGCATTGGAGCTTGCCAAGCCCGAACTTACCAGAATATAGCCATATTCCATTATAACGCTTTTATCAAAAAAGTAACTACTTCTTTTTCTTTTCTAAAGGGTCTTTTGTAAAGTAATCTTATTGTAGCAGATATGATGTTTTGAGTAAATCATATCTGCTAGCACCTTAACAACTGAATATAGCCAGCTTAACGCTTGCCTTGTAGAAAGGGGGTAACTATGAGGCAAAGCAAACTAACTGCGGAGCTAAAGGCTAATGCCCAAAGGATAGCTAATGAGTTACCAGAGCGGTTATTGAGAGGCGATAAGGTAAAGCGTGGTAGTTCCCGCAAGCGCAAGCATAAGATAGAGCTTGACTGGATAGAGCAATCCTATGACCAGCTAACTGGTAAATGGCGGGATTGGCTAGAGGTAGCGAAGCGGTTTGAGCATAAAGTTCCTAGCCAAGATAGATACGACTTGAGGCATACCATTATACTAGCCTTTGCCTGCCAGCAAGCCCGTAATGAGAAGCTAGGCAAGCCCGCCCTCTCATTATACGGTATGCTACGGATAGCCTCTCATTGTGTAGCCGACTACTGGAGAGAGCAAGCCAAGCACCAAGTCAAGGTTTGTATCTATAGCGGATTGCCTACCGAGCCTCATTGTGCTAGCTGTAGGCACAATCAACATAAGCCTTGCCCATACTTGGCGTTAAGACCGATACAAAGCCTCAATACCGAGATAGTGGATGCAGAGGGTAACACTATAGAGCTGATAGACACCCTAGCCGATGACCACGCCATTGACCTTGACGCTTGGCTAGACGCTAGCACCTTTAAGCTAGGTTACCCTGATAGACTAGTCCAGCTAGCGACAAAGAGGCATAAGGGCATACCGCTAAACGGGAACGACCAAAGGTATTTTACCCGACAAAGGCAAGAGGAACTAAAAAGATACCAATTGACCTTGCTTTGATGTCCGATTTTACCCCACTTAATCGCTTGTATTAGTGGAGCTTCCGATTATGCCAGCGAATTGCGGATAATCGGATAGTTACTACTAGGCGAAGCCGATAGCCTTGCCCACTATCGGATAGCCAAAAGGGGGTTTTGTGGAACAACTGAATATCGTGGGCAAGCGTTCAGGCGAGGGCTTTGTCGCTCATAAGGCTATGCTGGTAGGTGCCTTGTCAAGAGCACTATCCGCAAGGGTGGTGCTAATGGACTTGACCATAGGGCTTAAAGGCTTACTCGGATACCTTAAGGCTTTGGGCGGTAGTAATGTCGTCAAGGTTGTGCCGTCTAGTGCTAGCGGGTCGCAGGCTAACGGACATAAAGTCCTTAAGGTAATCTGCGGAGCTAATACCAGCTACCTAGCCGATAATGAGTGGATTGGTGAGAAAACGCCTTTTACCCTTTGCGATGTCAGGGTTAGCCCGAATAACTCCGTCAAGCCCAATGTCGGGGTTAGTGAGCTAGCAGAAGCACTAGCTAGGGTTTTGCCGTTCACAGCTAAAGATGATGAGGCTAGACCAGTTTTAGCCTGTGTCAACTTCATAGCCAAAGATGGTAAATTGACGCTAGTTGGTGCTGATGGTTTTAGGCTAGCGATTATCAGCCTTGACTATGATGGTGATGGGCAAGCCTTGATAAGCCGTAATGAGCTTAAGGGTGTGGTAAACGCTCTTAAGCGGGCAAAGCGGGCAAGGGTTAGTTTTGAGAGTGGTGGGGAGAAGTTGACCAGCAAAAGCCTGATTATAGATACCGAGCTAATCCGCTATAAGTGGGTTAGCTATGATGGTAACTATCCCGACTATGAGAAGCTAATCCCTACCGAGTTTAACAGCTTTGCCCATTTTGACACAGTAGAGGCAATCAAGGCGGTCAATTCGCTCAAGGCACTATCCGACAACCCCAAAGCCTACCCGATAGACTTGACCATTGGCGACGGCAAGATAGTGATGGCTAATCCCGATGATAAGGGTCAAGCCGAGCTAACAGCCGATACCGATGGGCAAGGCTTTGTGCGGATAGACGGTCAATACCTTGCCGAAGCCTTAAGAGCTTGTGGGGGTATGGTAGAGTTTAAGCTCTCCAACGCCTACAGCCCGACGCTCTTTACTGCTGACGGCTATCAACTGGTAGTAATGCCGTTGATGAGCGACAAGGCACAAGAGCAACAGAGGGCAGAGGCAAAGGCTAAAGCCGAGAAGCCAGCCGAGCAAGCCGAGAGCCAGCCAGCCGAGCAACAGCCAGAGGCTACCGAGCCAGTAGCCAAGCCAAAGGCTACCAAGCCAAAGGCAAAGCATAGCCGAGCTAAACAGCCAATAAAAGCCTGATAGACGCTTATAGCCCAAACAGAACCAGCCACGCACAGAAGGGGATGGAAGTCCCCTTTTTGTGCTTTTTGTAGGGGTATTCGTTCCCCAAGCGTGGGAACGAATACCCCTCTTTTTGTGGCTAGAAAGGGGGAACTATGCCACTAAAAGACCTCAGTGGCAAGACGGTCTATGAGATTGACCGGGAGGATTTTGAGAAGCTGTTTTGCCAACAATGTAAGGACTGCGGGATATGCACTAAAGACCCCAAGACAGTCATCATCTGCCGACAGCTTGTTGATAGCGGGGTTTGGGATATGGTATTCCGCAAGCGACACGACAGCTAAAACCGAATAGCCTACCAGGGCAAGTGGGAAGGGGGTCGGGAATCCCAAGACTACCGACCCCCCTCTTTTTGCCCAATCCAGCTAGAAAGGAGATATATGGACATCGTTTACCCCTGTAAAAACACAAGGCAGTGTTATTGGCTTTGTAGAGAGTGCCTCAAGGGGCATACCCACCGGTGCTCTCCAAAGTGCCCCGATTACCTCTCTATAGCCAAAGTTAAGAAGGAAAGGAGGTGATACCGGTGGAGAAGCGCAAGGAGTATGCCGAAGGGGAAATTATATCCTGTCCGAAGTGCGGAAGTGATGACCTAGATTGTGAAGAAGCTCCCGCTAAAGCCAAGTGCAACACCTGTGGACTAGAGTTCACCATTCGGCAAGTAGCCGTCTGGGAGGAGTAACCCGAACTGCCGGGTATTGAAGGGGCAACTATGCCCAGAAAGGAGGTGAAAAATGTCCGTAGGAGCATACCGAGTAAAGAAAATTGATTATGTTACGCCTAATAGCTTCAATCTATGGCACGACGATAAGCTGGTAGAGTTCTTTGACGAGGAATATGGCTTATATAAAAGTCTAACTGAAGGCGAAGGGCTTACCTACTTACCCGTTGAAGCATTGGAAAGAGCCATAGCGGAGCTAGACCTTGAGGACTGCACTGTTGAAGCACTCTCAAAGGATATAGAAGCTGGTAAGGCTAACGACGGTTGGATTCAATACTATTGCTTCTAGCTAATTAGCGAATTGCCGGTATCTGAACGGGTAACTATGCCCAGAAAGGAGGTGAATTATGGTAACCCGAAGCGACACCTGTCGCTACTGCGAGCATCTCAAGGATATGAGCCGTCCTAGAGAGAAATACATCGGCGGGTGTGAATACGGGCTACACCCCGAAAGCTGTGGCAAGTTTGAGCTTGCCCACTGCTATCAGGGTAACGACCCCAGAGTAAAAACTGAGCAAAGGAGGTGATACTGTGGCTATCAAGTGGAGCGCGGTCAAGGTAAGTGAGAAGGTAGATGAGGTTGAGGAGCTTATGAAGTCCATTAGACCAACCTTGTGGCGAATCCGTCAGAAGACGGAAGAGCTGAAGGGAATACCCAACCTACCAGGGTATATTGACCAGCCTACCAACACCATGTTTGGGAAGGTGGCTAACTTCAATGAGTATATGAAGAGCTCTATTGAGCGTATCCGCTACCTCATACCCAAAGAAGCACTGGAGGAGGAACGCAAGGCTTTGGAGTATGGCAGCCAGCAATCACTAATCTAAAGGGGAGCGGCGCCCCCCTAATAGCCCCCTTCCCTTAATAAGGGAAGGGGGATTAAGCGGGTTCCCAGAAAAATCGAAGATTTTTCTGGGTGCTTTAAGGGGGTAGCCACACCCAAAATCCGATAGAAAGGAGGTGATAGAGATGACAACCCAGCTAGACCTATTTAGTGAGGCTAAGGTCAGCGTAGAGGTGGAGAAGCCAGAGCCGATGACCCCAGTCAGGGTCGGCAGTAGAGTAATCCAAATCCCACTACACAGAAAGCGGCGCGAAGCCTGCAATCGGCTAATGGAGCTACTAGAAGAGCTTGAAGGTAAGGATATACACATCAGCTCCTATGCCGCCGGGGGAAGGCACTTCTGGCTTAACAACCTGAAGCTCCCCAGACTCAAGTTAGACTGGTATCCCCCGGGTAGGCATACCAAAGGCTATATCCCCTCAGTCATAGTCCTGTGGGGAAGCCGAGATGCAAGTGTCAGGATATTCACTGATTACCTGGTTGCTGTCCGAGAGCAGGAATACCAGGGCTACTGGCTTTATCTACTTGACTTCCGTAACGGCACTTGGGAGTACCCGATAGATAACTCCAGGTCTCACTACGCCTGTCTTGAGATAACCAGATTTAAGGATTAGAGGGGCGAAGCCCCTCTTTGAAGGGGTAACTATACCCAGAAAGGAGGTGATAAGGTGCCCACCCAGCTTGCCCTATTTGGAGAACCGAAGGTCAGGGGTAAACTGCTAGTGCAAGTTAGTAGATGGAATACGAAAATGGGAACGGTGCCTAGTTTCTCACTACCCGTATTAAAGACTTGCCCGGGGAAAACAGAGTTTTGTAGTCGCCTATGCTATGGCTTGAACGGCAGATTCGCCCAGCAAAAGATGAGACAGATATTCCAAAACAATCTTGAGGCGAGTACGCAGATAGACTTTGTGGAAAGGATAGTCCGTGAAATACTAAAAACGGGAACTGAGGTTTTTCGGCTTCACGTGGTTGGTGATTTCTACAGCGTTGAGTATGTGGAGAGATGGATGAGAGATAGCGGACAGGTTGCCTGGTGTCAAGTTCTTTGGCTCTACTAGGTCTTGGCGTGTTCCTGGGTTGAGGGATGCTGTAACTAGGTTCCGAGATTTGCCCAACGTGTATTTGAGAGCAAGCATAGACCCCACGCACCTTGATAAACCAACCTCTAGCTGGGGGGTTTGGAGTATAGAGGGAGTAGGTGACCCTTGCCCCCACGATTACGGTTTGGGGCAGAAATGCCTCACCTGTAAAAAGTGCTGGCAGACCAAAGACTCTGACTTACGGTTGAGGCTTAAATGGGGGAAGCCAATAAACCTACAGCCCGCAATGATATAGGGGGGAGAGAAGTTCCAGAATTGAAAGGGTAACTATACCCAGAAAGGAGGAGTTATTGGAACTTGTGTTAGAAGTCCAACAAGAGGAAGTTCGACCCTACGAGGATGATGGCAGACCTAACCTGATAGAGATTACCTGTATCTATTGCGGGGGGTGTTGCAGAATTTACGCGAGAGCCAGTGACAATGAGCAAACATACGCCAGAGCGTGTCAGGTCGTCAAGCTGTGGGTTATGTGCCACAAACACTGCTTGCCTATGAGACGGATACCGGGATTGGTTCTGCTAGAGCTTGATAGCCGAGCTCTAGCCCACGCCAAAGAACGGGGAGCTATTACCGAAGAAAGGAGGTGATAATTGACAACCGAAAAGCAGATTGAGAAAGGCATCTCCGATATAGTTGGTGCCTTAACAGACCCTATCATTGTCTTTCCTGGGGGCTGGGGAGACTCCCTTCCCGAATGGTTAAAGAGCACCATTACCCTGGAGAGACTAGCGATGAACATGAGGGCACTCAAAGGCGAGGAGATGACTGGCACCGATGCTGAGTGCGCCGCCTACCTCTATACTGCTTCTCTAACTCAGCCGATGGACCACGACTGGACCAAAATCTATATCTATATCGCTGGCAAGGTCTATGAGAAGTGGCGCACCAAGGAGTCGGGCGTTACAATGCCCGACGATATCCGGGTAGACTCACTCACAGACGACCAAATGAGAGACCTTAATCGGCTCAAGGAGTGGCTCTATCAGAGGCGCACCACCGCAAGGCAGGATAAAGACCGCGCCGAGCGGCGGCAGAAGCGAGAGGAAGAGGCACAGCGAAAGAAAGAAGCACAGCCTGCACTATTTGACTTCTAGTATATGACTAAGGGGTCGGGGGTTCGAATCCTCCGGCCCCTTTTTTGTCTAAAATGTCCGATTTTGCTCCCCCAAACCGCTTATATTAGTAGGAGGTGCAAAATGGATGACAGAATAAGAGGGCAGCTCGAGGACATTCTTAAGCAAGCCGAAGTAGAGGAGAAATCCGAAACCTTCTTGAAGCAAGCCATAGCGATTGGAATCCCACCAGAGGATGGCGCCTGGCTTAAGTCTATGTTCCGGCTGGCAGCCATATTCCTGGAATTAGCCTATGGCAGTAAAAAGGAGGCAAACAAAGTGCTGCCCTGGCTGCTGTTCTCCCTAGGCATGGCTTATGAGCGGTACTATCAAAAGGGGTAAGTGAAGGGGCTTAGCCCCTTCAAAGAGAGGCGGCGCCTCTCTTACCCTATCCCTTTCATAGAGGGGCTTGAGCCCCTCTCCTTGGCAAGGAGATAAGGCGCTAGCACCAGTGCCTCCCTTTAGAAGGGAGGCTTTATTATCCCCTGTATCCCCTTCCCCTTGATAAGGGGAAGGGGTTGTTTAGCAACCTCACTCCGGTTGTCCCCCTCTCCTTGGCAAGGTAAAAAACCATTGACCACCCACAAAAAGTGCCCAGATTTTAATTACAGGGCTTGCACGGGGCATTGTAGAGTAAAGTCCCTCCTCGCTCGACCCGCTCCTCAGCGACGACAGCCGTCAGCTCTCTCCTACTTCGTGAACTTGACAACTATGCTTGGGGGCATAGCGACCTCATGCTCTACACCATCGAGATACTTGCTGACTATCCGCAACCCGTCCTCGTGGGCATAGATACTGGCGATAAATTCCCCAGTCTTCCAGACCTCCACCATAGGCTTCCCTGTCAGCGTGTGAGTGGCTATGCGAAACTCCATTTCTCCCCTCTATCTTAGTATTTGAGGCGGGATGCCACTTGCCCTGCTTAAGCCACTGCTACAGGGAGGGTGGAGGATTCTGACGAGGTGAAAAGGTTGAAAAGCCCCGAGCTGGAGCCTACCTCAAAAATTAAACGGGATGTGTTCTTTTTCTAACCAAGAAGAAAATGAGCAGCCCCACCACCACTGCGGCTATGATTCCGCCAATCAGAGGCCAGTTAACCGGTTTTGGAACTACTGGAACTGGCTTTTCCTTGACCGCAAATGAGCCGGTAAGCCCGTTAACGTCCACAGAATAAGTGCCAGCTATACCTTTTGATGTG
>Ga0114930_10002569_pt1 | contig 16318 bp, 9 predicted proteins | sample AnhtaG_FD_87300 | JGI IMG/M metagenome (GOLD analysis project Ga0114930, IMG submission 87300) | Deep subsurface microbial communities from Anholt, Denmark to uncover new lineages of life (NeLLi) - Anholt_01485 metaG | ecosystem: Environmental > Aquatic > Marine > Oceanic > Sediment | place... | reverse complement strand
TTCAAGCCGTAGATTTGCCTTATGGCGATTCCGGATTCAGCATGATTGTTTTTCTCCCACATCCCGATATAAATATCGATGATCTTATTTCAGAACTAAATCAGGAAAATTGGAACCTCTGGGGAAACAGCTTTTCGGAAAATACTATGGAACTATACCTTCCAAAGTTTAAACTCGAGTATGATATAGAATTGAAAAATGTATTGGCTTCACTGGGAATGGGGATTGCGTTTACAGAATCAGCAAATTTTTCAGGACTTGGCGGCGGATACATAGACAAGGTACTACATAAAACGTTTGTCGACGTAAACGAAGAAGGCACGGAAGCTGCAGCGGTTACCGTGGTTGGAATATATGATTCAGCCTCTCCAGCAAAAACTATGCGTGTTGACAGGCCGTTTATATTTGCAATCAGGGAAAAAACTACCGGGACAATACTCTTTATGGGGAAGATTGTCGAGCCGGTTCTGGAATAAATATTTTGAACCGCAAAGACGCAGAGGATTTTTGTTTGATTATGCTTGTCCTGTCCCTCTAAGCGGGGGCAGGCGTAAAACCTGCCCCTACGAATTTGGTAAATATTAAGTACTGGATATGCAGGAAAATTCTCAATATAAAACCAAACATCCATAACTTTATATCACGAGGTAATATATGTTGAAAAAATGGCTGATTATTGCAGTGTTTTTGAGCGGCGTATTGCTTACGCAGTGTGGGGTTGAAAAAATTCTCGGGCTTTTCCAGAAAAATGAAGGCGGATCGTATACCATCAGAGGGCTGCCGCGGGAACTGAAGCTTGCGGAAGTCAGCCTTGCAACTTCGAGCAACGCGTTCGGATTGAAGCTGTTCAAGGAAATTGTCCTCGAGGAGCAGGATAAAAATGTATTTATCTCGCCTTTGAGTGTTTCGATGGCGCTGGGGATGACCTACAACGGCGCCGCAGGAACTACCGAAGAAGCGATGCGAAATACGCTGGAATACGGGGATTTGATACAGCAAGAAATCAACGAATCGTACAGGGATTTGACAGATATGCTGATAAACCTTGACCCAAATGTTCTATTTCAGATTGCGAATTCAATCTGGTACAGGCTGGGATTTCAGGTGGAGCGGGAATTTATAGACATAAACCGGACATACTTTGATGCGGAAGTTACAGGGCTAGATTTTTCCGACCCGAATGAAAAAACAACAATAAACAACTGGGTAAATCAAAAAACTAACGGGAAAATCCCGGAGATTATTGACCGGATTGAGCGTGATCATGTTATGTTTCTAATAAATGCAATTTATTTCAAAGGCGACTGGACAAGTCAATTTGACCCGGGAAAAACCCGGGATGACGATTTTTATTTACTTGACGGCTCAAAAAAGACGGTTAGAATGATGTCGCAGAAAAATGATTTTGCATACTATTCCCACCAGGATTTTCAGGCTATGGACCTTCCCTACGGCGGGCAGGCTTTCAGCATGACCATTTTTCTGCCTGATGCCGACGTCGATATAGATGATTTTATCGCACAGATAAGCGATGAAAATCTGAGTGACTGGATCGGTAGTTTTAATGAAACCAAAATATATCTGTACATGCCGAAGTTTAAACTTGAATATAATTTGACATTAAATGACGTTTTAAAAGCTTTGGGTATGGAAATTGCTTTTTCAGGCGGTGCGGATTTTACAAAAATTCATAAAAACGGGGGAATATGGATAGACGAAGTCAAGCATAAAACATTTATTGATGTAAATGAAGAAGGGACTGAGGCAACAGCGGCTACTGTGGTTTCAATGATAAGGTCTGGTCCTCTTTCAGTGACAGTTAACCGACCGTTTGTGTTTATGATACGGGAGAAGTTTTCGAATACGATCCTGTTTATGGGCAAGATCGTTGAACCGGAGACGGAATAAATATTTATAACCGCTCCGAAGGAGTCCCTTTGGGTCAAAGACGCAAAGGCGCAGAGGATTTTTGTTTTATTATGCTTGTCCTGTTACGCCAAGTTAGGGCAGGCGTAAAACCTGCCTCTACGGATTTGATAAATATTAAGTACCGGATAAGCAGGATAATTCTCAACACAAACATGAACTAAAATAACCTTAATTTACGAGGTAAAAAATGTTAAAAAAATGTGTGATTATTGTAGCGCTTCTGAGTAGCGTATTGCTTACACAGTGCGGGGATGGAGTTCTGGATAAGAGTAAAGGCGGAACGTATACCATTGAAGGGCTGCCGAGGGATTTAAAGCTGGCAGAAGTCAACCTCACCACCGCAAACAACACGTTCGGATTGAAGCTGTTCAAGGAAATTGTCCTCGAGGAACAGGATAAAAATGTATTTATCTCACCGTTGAGCGTATCGATGGCGCTGGGCATGACCTACAACGGCGCCGCAGGAACTACCGAAGAAGCGATGCGAAACACGCTGGAATACGGGGAATTGACGAATGAGGAAATCAACGAATCGTACAGGGATTTGACCGATATGCTGATAAACCTTGACCCGAATGTGCAATTTCAGATTGCTAATTCAATCTGGTACAGGCTGGGATTCCAAGTGGAGCAGGAATTTATTGACATAAACCAGACATACTTTGATGCGGAGGTTGCAGGACTTAATTTTTCCCTTCCGAGCGCCTTAATCACAATAAACAACTGGGTGAATCAGAAAACAAACGGGAAAATCACGGAGATAATCGACGAGATCAAGCCTGAAATCGTAATGTTCCTGATCAACGCCATTTATTTCAAGGGTGATTGGACGATTCAATTTGATCCGGCAAAAACCCGGGATGGCGATTTTTATTTACTTGACGGCTCAAAAAAGACGGTTAGAATGATGTCGCAGAAAAATGATTTTGCATACTATTCCCACCAAGATTTTCAGGCTATGGACCTTCCCTACGGCGGGCAGGCTTTCAGTATGACCATATTTCTGCCTGATGCCGACGTCAATATAGATGATTTTATTGCACAGATAAACGATGAAAATTTAAGTGATTGGATAGGTTGTTTACATGAAACAGAGCTATATCTGTCCATGCCCAAGTTCAAACTTGAATATGATTTGAAATTAAACGACGTTTTAAAAGCATTGGGGATGGAAATCGCCTTTGACCAGAGTCAGGCTGATTTTTCTAAAATCAGTCAATCTGTCTTTCCGGAGCGTTTGTATATCGACGAAGTTAAGCACAAAACATTTGTAGATGTGAACGAAGAAGGCACGGAAGCCGCAGCAGTAACTTCTGTAAGTATTGGATTTACATCTGCTCCATCGTCAATGACAGTTGACCGACCGTTTGTGTTTGTTATAAGGGAGAAGTTTTCTAATACGATCCTGTTTATGGGAAAGATCGTCGAGCCGGAGCTGGAATAAATATTTATAACCGCAAAGACGCAGAGACGCAGAGGATTGTTTCATCCTCGTTCCCAGACTACGTCTGGGGACGTATATCAGGTGCATTCTTCTCATTATTAATTCGGCATTCGACATTATCTCCGTGTCTTTGCGGTTTATGATTTCAAAATTCCTTCTTTGTGCGGTTGAAATACCCGAACCGGATGCCCGGAATTTCCCTCTTCAGAATATCCATCATTTTCAGGATGCCGATTCCCGGTTTTTCGGGGAAGCCTACCGTTTCAAGATAGTAATGCGGGTCGATACTCAGATTACGCATCTGGATAAGATGTACGCTGCAGTCCCGGACGAGATTTATCAGCGCTTCGACTTCCGCTTCCTGGTCGGTTATACCCGGAAAGACAAGAAGGTTTAGATTTACGAAAATCCCGGCATCGAAGGAAGTCTTGATCGATTTTAAAACATCGGAAAACGTGTAACCGGCGGGTCTAAAATAGCTTGTGTAGCATGTATCCTGAGCGCTGTTGATGCTGACACGAATGCTGTCGAGCCCTGCATCGCATAACCGCTTAACACTTCCCGGGTTGCTCCCGTTCGTATTGATATTTACAGTTCCGTCGGGCACGGCGCTCTTGATTTTATTCACAGCCTTTTCAAGCGTATCAACCTGTAGCAGCGGCTCACCTTCGCATCCCTGCCCGAAACTGATAAGGGGTTCCGGAGCATGCTCAAAATGGTCGACAGCCAACGCTGCAATCTCATCGGCAGTCGGAATAAATTTCAAACGCTCCATCGAGGCGGTGCACTGCTCTGACGGCTGGAAGGATATACACCCGACACAATCAGAATTGCAGACCGGCGAAACCGGTATGGGACACTCCCACCGTTCGAGAAAAAAATTCTTTGCAGCGAAACAGTGGTATTCCTGCGCACAAATAGCAAGCTGCTGAACAAGCCTGTTGTGCCTGAGACGATCCTGCTTGACGTGAATTCTTTCCGGCAGTTCCCGGTCATCGAACTTAGCCGGGTCCCAGTGGCTGTTGTCATCGACTTTAACCGCCGGCACCCAGAATCTGCCATCTCTCCATGCAAGCGCCGTGTATGCCCATAACGGCAATATATTTTTGCCCCCGGTTTTGTAATAGGTGCCCGGAAGCAGCAGCCGCGTATACCCGGGTGGCAAAAACGCGCTTATGGCGGAGAAGTCTCTGTTTTTTTCGTTTAAGAGCACAGCGGCGTTCAGCTCCTGATTCCACCCGATTGGTTCGTGATCCGGCAGCGTAAAAAATTTGCTGCCTTCAGGCAGGGGAATCATTTCCCTGTCTTGAGGCAGAACAAAATGGTGTGCTGAACATCCCACAACACCATGATGAGGCGCATCGAATATTTCCCCCTTTTGGTTTGCATATGTAGCGTGGAAAATTGTCATGATTATATTATAGATTATTTTATATTCCGCTAAGTTACAAAGAGAAATCGGCATTCCCAGTCAGAGACTGGGAACGAGAGTAAAAAGGCATATAGTCTATAATTTGTCACCCTCACCCTAACCCTCTCCCATGAAGGGAGAGGGGATGATTTTGTAAGAATAGCAAGTTTACATAATATAATTCGTAAAAAATCCGTAAAGAACTTTTTTTGCTTGATTAATTCATAAATCCTCATTCTATCATGCTGTCCCGATAAGCGGGATTCACGTCGCCAGCTTCGATATATACAAAAAGGTATAATAAATCAAAAGTGAAGAACACCTTCGACAGCGAGGTAAAAGGGAGGGTAATGGTATCTTGCCATTTTCATGATTTATCCACCCTCACCCTAACCCTCTCCCATGAAGGGAGAGGGGATGATTTTGTAAGAATAGTATGTTTACATAATACATTTCACAAATACGTAAAGAACCTTTTTAGTAATAACTTACCTGCCAGCTATTTCAGCCTCAGCCGCCTGCGCAGCCTCTTCAGGTGTCATTTTATGCATTGTAATATTTCCATATCCGTATGCAATGCACACGAGAGGGTTAATTAAATTGAAAAAACAGAAAGGGAAATAGACTCCGGCAGACACGCCCAGAACCCCGCTCATAAAAGCGCCGCAGGTATTCCAGGGTACCAGCGGTGAACTCAATGTACCCGCACCCTCTAAAAGACGGGAAAGATTTTTTGGGTGCAGGTTCTGTTTATTAAACGCATTTCGATACATTCTGCCCGGAATAACAATTGAAAGATACTGGTCCGGCGCAATAATATTCATTCCAATGCAAGTTACTACAGTTGCTGTCACCAGGGAACCAACAGAACGTGCCAACTTAAGTATTGAGGAAGCCAAGGTTTCGAGCATCCTGCTTCCCTCCATAACTCCGCCAAAAGCGAGAGCGCAGAAAATCAAGGCTATGGTAGACATCATCGATACAAGTCCGCCGCGTGAAAGGAGATCATCCACACTTGCAACCCCGGTGTTCGACTCAAATCCGCTGAAAGACACAGTGATTATTTCTCCCGGCGAGTTCCCCTGAGATATGCCGGCGATGATGCCTCCAAGCATTGCGCCGCCCAACAGCGCCGGAAGAGCGGGAATCTTGAATATAACCATTAAAATAACCAACAGCGGCGGGAACAGAAGCCAGGGAGATATTGTAAAGTTTGAATCCAGTGTGGAAAGCATCTGAGACACTTCCGAATCGTCCACAGTTCCTCCGCCGTATCTAAGACCGATAAATGTAAAAAGAATCAGTGCAAGAAATAGGCTTGGAACGCCGGTGTAGACCATGTGCCTGACGTGTGTAAAAAGGTCTGTTCCTGCCGTTGCCGGCGCAAGATTTGTCGTATCCGACAGCGGCGACATTTTATCGCCGAAATATGCCCCGGAAATTATTGCACCAGCCACCATCGGAACCGGAATACCCATTGTCTTACCAATACCAACCAGCGCTACCCCGACTGTCCCGGCAGTGGACCACGAACTTCCCGTTGATATAGATACCACACTGCAAATTACGCACGTCGTAACAAGAAAAATTGACGGTGAAATCAGATTTAAGCCATAGTATATCATGCTTGGCACTATGCCGCTTTGTATCCATGTACCGATTAAACAGCCAATAACCATCAGAATCAGGCATGCCTGCAGCGCAAGAATTATCCCCTTAACCAGACTATCCTGAACCTCTTTCCAACTATAGCCGAGGTACATAGAAACGATTACAGCAACCGCCGTTGCAAGTATCAGGGGAATATGAGAACCACCGGTCTCAATATCAAGCTCCAGAATAAAGATCGAATAACCAAGCATCCCGATTAAAAAGACTACAGGAATAAGTGAAATGAACAGGCTGGGGGCTTTACGGGCTTTCTCTGACATAGTCTTCCTCTCCATATTTTAACAATAATTGTCTAAAATATTCTTTATTATTAATAAAGTCAACTCAAAATCCTGAAAAAGTAAAATTACCGCAGAGACCTGAAGAGAATTACGAATTACGAATTACGAATTACGAGTTGCGAATTGCGAGTTACGAATTACGAGTTGCGAATGTCGAGTTACTAGTTACGAATGTCGAAGTGCGAAGTGCGAATGACGAATGACGAATGTTAAAGTATGAATTATGAATGTCGGATATTTTTCTCGCAAAGTCGCAAAGTCGCCAAGAACATACAATACTTCCTTAACCGATTGTACTTAGCGGATTAGCGGATTTACGAGAAATATAAAATAAGCAAATGTTGAATCTCTAAATATAAATATTGAGAATCCCTAATCAAATCAATAATCCTAAGTTTTTCTTCATAAATTATAATTTTTAATTCGGCATTCAGCATTCGTACTTCGACACTCGCACTTCGCACTTCGCCATTCTACATCCTACATTCGTAATTCCGTGGGTTTTATGAATATTTCTACTTGACCAAGAGAAGTAATATTGTTATATTTTACTAACATGCCTTTATGTACTTCATTAATCTGATTTTGCAGCCCTAAAGGAATCCATACCAATTTTGAAGAAGGAGGTTTAATATGTACTCAATTCGTATTCGTTATTCCAAATTGTTGTTAGTGTGCATACTATTTTACTTGTTGCTCACGGTACAATCATTTGCGCAAGTTGAGAGCAAGCAGCCTTTTACGGTGGATGACGTGCTCAATCTCAAGTCCTTGAGTATCCAGAGTGTTACCGATGACGGACGGTATATTGCCGGCACAATAGGCATGCGGAGGGACAGGCTTGGTGTCGACCACCTGCGTTACGGAGACCCTACGTACATGTCGCATTCGCTTCATGAAGTTGTCATTCTCGATACCGAAACAAAAGAAATGCACAACATTTTTAAAGAGAAGGTTCAAACCCGCTCTCTTTCCTGGTCTCCGGATGGCAAAACACTCGCTTTTTTCCTGCGAAAAGGCGACGAATATTATCTGCACACGTACGACCGTGAGAATAACAACATAAATGAAGTTAAACTGAAAACAGACAAACCGATAGCATCAAATTCTATGCTGGAGTGGCGACCGGACGGCAGCGGTATTGTGCTCGCTTTAAAAGATACCGGTTGGACAGAAAAATCCCGGAAAGCATTTCTGGAGCTCTCCGAGGGACCGGTTATAGTCCGGAATTCAAAAAATCCGTTTCTTGCATGGGATGAAGTCCGTGCACGGTCTTCTTTACAGATTCCCGCTATTGTCGACATTAATAACAGAGAAGTTAATGAACTGCTTCCCGAATCTCGGGCAGGCGGTATCCGGCAGTCCGAAGACGGGAAGTTCATAACGTACACGCAGACTTACCCGATAAAAACCGTCTATACCAGAAGCGGCGGCTCGGAGTATGCACTGTTTATGCTTGATCTTGAGAAAGGTGTGCCGGATACACTCCGTAAAAAAAGCACCCAGCGCTTCTCTCCGAACTGGAACAGCAAGGGAGATGCGTACACTTATGCCGAAAGGGGAGACGTTTTTCTTAAATCTGTTTTTGATAATATTGAGGAAAAGGGAAGGAATCTGACAAAAGATTATAGAACACAGGTAAGCGAGGACGACACGACCAAACTTCGCTATTCGATGATGCGCTGGAACGACGATGATTCCAAGATGCTGCTCAGCTCACAAAAAGGCTACCATCTGCTCGACGTCGAGTCGGGTGAGATGGAACTGGTGTACGAACTTCCCGAAGACACGGAAGAAGCGCCTACCTTGCGTGTCACGTATTGGAGCCCCGACGACAGGTATTTGTACATGACATATTCTGCGAAAGATAAATGGGAACGTGGCGTGATGAAATATGACCTGGAAACTCAACAAATGGAAGAACTCGTGAAAGACAGCAATATCTACGGCGGGCTGCGGTTCACGAAAGACGGTGAAAAAATCTTTTATAATTTTTCCAACGGAGATTTGCCGAACGTTTTATGTATGACAGATAAGAATTTTTTTGAGAGAGCCTTGTTAGCAGACCTTAATCCCTGGATCAAGGATAGAACAACCACGCGAAGCGAACTCATAAAGTATTTGGATACCGACGGCAATGAACTTTACGGTATTCTATATTATCCTGTTAACTATGAAGCCGGGAAAAAATACCCGCTTTTGTGCGAAATTTACGAGACGTTCTTCAATAACGGCTGGAATAATAACATGAACTTAATTACGAACGCAGGATTTTTCGGATTCCGCCCCTCGGTAAAATTGGAAGAGGGTTTTCCGGGTGAAGCATGGCTCAAAGGTGTTACCGCCGGCATCAATAAGCTGATCGAACGCAGTCTTGTCGATGAAGACAAACTCGGCGTTCACGGTACAAGCTACGGCGGATACGCTACCAATCTGCTTATTACGCAAACCAATAGATTCGCCGCTGCTATCAATATTTCGGGGAAAGTTAATATAATCAGCTTTCTCGGCGACAGCCCGAAAATCGGCATCCGTAACTATTCTGCAGCGGAACGCGGACAGGACCGCATCGGAGCAACACTGTGGGAGCAGCCGCAAAAATACCTGGCTCATACCGCCATATTGTATGCCGACAGGATTGAGACTCCACTGCTGATGTTGACTGGTGAAGGCGACTGGAACGTGCCTTACACAAATCAAAGAGAAATGTATTACGCTTTGAGGCGATTGGATAAAGAGGTGGAATGGGTGCATTACATGAGAGGCGGTCACGGTGCGGGCGCCGCAAGTACCGTTGAAGATTTCCACGACCACTGGGAGCGCATTATCGGCTGGTATCAAAAATATTTTGACAAGGTTGACGAAGAAAGGGAAAAAGAGAAAAAGAAATAGATGGCAGGCTGAATAATTTTAATTTGAATGCCTGAAATTTATAACAGTAATAAAACTACTATGAAAAAGTTGATTTTGTTTGCTTAGTCGAAGTTATTGCGATATTTTGACGCAGAGATTGCCACGTCGCTGCACTCCTCGCAATGACAAATAAAGGCTCAATTGTCATTTCGAGCAAAGTCGAGAAATCTCTACATAACGCATATATATACAATATGTCTGTACCCTACTAAGCTAATTGCATAATGAATGAAATTAACAAAGTTATAACAGTAATATAATTCACAACAGGAGGTTACAATGTTTTTTAAACGATTTACCGCCGTATTGATGGTAGTTCTGCTGGCATCTTTTACTGCAAATGCGCGGCAAATAGACGTCAGCCAGATGACCGAAGAGCAGCTTGTAGCGTACGCAAAGAAAATTCACGAAAAGGCGATCACGCTCGACACGCACGTTGATATTGGAGGATTCCCCTACGCAACACCTTTACGCGATCCCGGCAGCGAAGATTATAGAGCCAAATGCACGCTGCCAAAGATGGAACAAGGCGGCATGGACGGCGTGTTTTTAGCTGTGTATATAGGGCAGGATTCATGCAATACAGCCGGATACAGGCGAGCATTCGAGAATGCAATGGGAAAATTTGACGCAATTCACCGTCTCACGGGATTCATGCATCCCGACCGGTGTGAACTTGCCGTAACACCCGACGATGTGGAACGCATTGCAAAAACCGGCAAAAGGGTTATAATGATCGGCATAGAGAATGGGTATCCGATCGGCACAGACCTGTCAAATATTGAATGGTTTTACAAACTCGGTGCCAGGTACATTACGTTGAGTCACAATGGTCACAACCAGATTTGCGACTCCTGCAATCCCAGTCCAAGACTTGGTGATGAGGAAACAAAACACAATGGGCTGAGCGAATTCGGCAAACAAGTTGTTGCAGAAATGAACCGGCTGGGAATAATAGCTGATGTATCCCATATTGCTCCTCAATCCTTCTGGGACCTTATTGAAGTAACCAAGGCGCCCATTATGGCGACGCATTCGGCATGCCGTGCACTTACTGACAATTCAAGGAATCTGGATGATGAGCAGTTAAAAGCGCTCGCGAAAAACGGCGGTTCTATCCAGGTTGTACCGATGAGCGGCTTTATACGGAAAGCAACTCCCGAACGCGATGAAGCAATAGAAGCCCTTAACAAAGAATTTAATCTTCCTACCGGAAGGGCAGCACGGAGAGCTTTACAGGAGCTAACGGAGGCAAAACGTGCAGAATACGATGCAAAAATGCAGGAAATTGATGAGAAATTCCCGACAGTTCCAACTGACGTAAAAGTTTTCGTTGACCACATCGATCATGCGGTTGAAGTTGCCGGGATTGACCATGTGGGAATCGGAACCGATTTTGACGGCGGCGCAGGAGTTCCGGGTTTTAACGACCATTCGGAAGCACTAAATGTTACCGTTGAACTTGTCCGCCGGGGGTACTCCGAAGAGGATATTATTAAAATTTGGGGTGGAAATCTGCTGCGTGTCTGGCGCGAAGTTGAAAAAGTAGCAGCGGAACTGCAAAAAGGTGTTAGAAACTAACCGCAGAGAATTACGAAGTGCGAAATACGAATGTCGAATTACGAATTATGAATGTCGAATTGCGAATTACGAAGTGCGAATGTTGATTTTCGAATTAAGAAAGTCCCCCTTTGAAGGGGGATTCAGGGGGATGTTATTGTTCCCGTGTACATCAAAACCGAAAATTTTTAACCGCAAAGGACGCAGAGAACGCAAAGAAATACGAATGTCGAAGTGCGAATTACGAAGTGCGAATTACGAATTAAGAAAGTCCCCCTTTGAAGGGGGATTTATGGCGAAAGCCATCCCTTCGGGAGGGGGATGTTATTGTCACCGTGCGCAGGGGTTTAATATATTAAACCCCTACTTTTTATGGCTAACAAGGTTTTTATTTTGCAGCCATTGGTTAACAATCTCCGTCAATTCCTGGGTGAGTTCGCTTTTGGTTGGCTGAATGTGTTTTGTTTCAAACCAGATCAGTTCTTTAGGCTGTTTAGCTTGTTCATAAAGCTTTTGAACTGATTCCAGCGGTATTTTTTCGTCGATGCTCCCGTTAACCATTAGAAAATGACGGGGGGAAATTCTTTCAACATATCGAAGCGGCTCAACAGGCAGTACGAGCAGTTCTGCGAGAAAACCGCCTAACTTGCGTATGAATTTAGGCCCCCACTGAACATTTTTTTCAATAAGAAGAGAAATATCCCCGCCTCCGTAAAGAGATGCAACCGCTTTTACACGGGAGTCAAGCGCTCCGGACGCAATAGCAAAGTATGCGCCGAAACTAACGCCGGTTACAAATATCTGTTCCTTATTCACTTCGGGCAGAGTTTCCAGATAATCTATCATCGTTAAAACTGCACCTACAGCATTAAATCCAGCCTTCCTGATCGCCGGAATTGCCCTGATAAATTCCAGAACCGGAACATTCTTCTTTTTACCCTTGTAAGGATAGTCCATACTCATGAAGACAAAATCCCGTGTCAATTCTGTTTCACCTACTAGGTTGATGACCTCCCTGCCGGTGTTGAGTCCTCCAAGAAGTATCATAACCGGTGAAGGTCGTCGGTGTGCGGGAATTCGCAGGTAGCACAGCAATTCAGGCAGCGTCTCGGTCCTAATTAGTATACTGTAAACTAAGCTAATTGAATCACTTGAAATAGGTGTAATTTCAAATGATTGTATGGGTGAATGATGAGCAAGAAGCATGTGGGTGTGGTCTTTTTTGTAATAAAAATATATATATGCGGAGGAAATTGCTATCAATAGAATAACAACGCACACCAGCGCAATAACAACACGCACCAACACAAGGAAAGCTTTCCTATAAGAAAATTTCTTCATAGAACCGGATTAACATTAAAAATGCAAAATGCAAAATGCAAAGTGCAAAGTGCAAAGTGCAAAATGAATAATGTAAAATGTAAAGTGGAAAAATTCAAATCCATTTTAATAAATACATATCCGCTATTTTTTTTCAGAGGTATAGCTGGTTTTCGATATAACACTCATAGGCATGCTTATGGTCTCGTTAGTGGCAGGATTTACCATTTCAATATATCCCGATATATTTTGTGTTATGGTGCCTTCCTTAATCCAGCCGGAATCCTCGGATATAACAAGAGTGCCTTTCTGAGTCCCATTCATGTTGATAGTTACATCCATCATACCAGCCCCCGGTAAAGCAGCGCCCGGTTTTGCCTTAATTGTGCTGGTTACTTCAATAGTACTCATGCCGTCAGAGCGGGCTTGCAAGGTATATGTGCCGGCTACTTCAAGGTTAAGAAACCCCATGGCGATTGAGTCCTTTTTCGTCCAGGCATCCCCGATTCGAACCGGTTTATCGGGATAAATGTCGAACATGAGTCCCATTGATTTCCGCAGGGATTTTTCATCAATTAACCCTTCAAAGGACATAGCAGCCCCGGCACCCGCTACAGATATTACATCTGAAATTATCTCCTTTAATCCCTGCACTTCTTCAATACGACCGTTCGAAGCGATTTTCACCTTGAAACTTTTGCCCACCATTGCAGCAAAGACCTGTGCTGCCGGGTCAGTGGGTGTTATCTGTTTTTTTGAATCATATACTATTGATTGCTCTGCTTCTGGACCACCGGCAACATCCATTTTAAACGCTATATCTTTGTAAGTTACACCCATTGTCGCAATTTGATTTTCATCCACGTCTTCGACGTAATATTCGGATCCAAAAGTAATTTTCGAACTTACATCCATTAACATACCCATCATGTCCATTGTCATTGTCTGTTCAGTTACAGCAGGCATGTAATATCTGTCACCTTTTTTCAGGTTAAGCTTAAGGCTCACTGCCTCCTGCTGGCGGGCATGCACAGACGCAACGACAGCAAACAAGAACAGCAGTGAAAAACAGAGATATTTACACCTTTGAAAATACATAGCATCCTCCTTACATTGTTTTTACAGAATTATGTGACATAATAAAAAAATGGTTCATCATATTAATGTGTGTACTTGCGATCAATCCCGAAGCTTCGGGATTTCATCATAGTAATCATTTAATCATCCCGAAGCTTCGGGATCAGCGGTTCAGACATGTTCTTTGGTTTGAGGTTGTGTGTTGGTGATAACACCAACAGTAAACACACATGACCTGTTTTTCTAATTATGCAACGATCTTAAAAAATTAAACGCCCCGAGTACTCGGGGAGCACTCGGGGCTGCGTAAGTAACTATTATCTAACTGTTTTTATTCTCCACTTTTATCAATTTCTGCCGGCATTTAGGTCGTTATAATGGAGGAATGCATTGAATACCAGGGCGTATGAGCCTTGTGTTTCACCGCGCCTGAATGGGTTTATGCTGAACATCAGGCTGTGACCTTCGCCCACTTTTGCGGTAACAACTGCGGGTGCGCCGGCAAGTTCTTCACCGTTGCGGATTCCCCCGCTTATCAGCAGGTCTTGTGTATTGGGATTAAACCTGAAAATGGTTCTATAGCCTGTACCAGCGCCGCGTCCACCAAAACCGCCTCTTTCGCGGGGTTGTTGAGTCTGAACTTGCTGCTGTTGTTGCTGGAGTTGCTGCATTGCGGCTCTTTGTCTTGCCTGTGCTTGCTGTTCAACACTGCGGGGGGGCTGTCCCTGGGTTCTCGGGCGACCCTGGATAATATCTTCATCACCAATACCGCCGCGTCCTGACGGTCTCTGTGTTGTAGATACGGTTTCACCAACGGCTCTACCGCCGCTGAACACCGGTGAAGAACTGAAATATACCCCTAATTCATCATCGAATCCATAGCCTATCGGGCTGGTTTTATCCTCCAGGAGAGCCTTAAAGACGCTGCCGCGCGCCCATAGATTCGGCGTCTCTTTGGTTGTTAAACCCTGTGCAAGATAGAAATGGATCGGCAGTGCGGTACTGCTGGTGATCGTTATGAAAAGACCGCCCTGTTCGATGAAGTTTCTCAGGTTGATAATACCCTCAAATTCAATGCCGCCGCGAATATCGTCGGTTGAAGCCTGGCGTCCAATGTTCGGAGTCAGGTCGGTCTTCTTATAGGGTGTCGGTGTGTTTCCACCTACACCGTTTAATGCCTGTGTGATACTCATAGGTCCCAGCATAATTACATCATATGTGCTCCTCAACCGTGTATTATCCCGAATTTCTTGCAGTCCGATGTAATCATACGGGATTTCGTATTCGTCGAGAGCAATACGTATCCAGCCTTCAGTCTGTAATGGTGATGACGACCAGCTATGCACTAACGCGACACGCGGTACCTCTACTTCGTGCATCGGAACTTCGGGCACATCGCTAACTCCATAAGCGATAAAACCATACTCTTTGCCTGCTTCATCGAGCTGCTGCTCTAAATCGCCTGAGTTTTCGGAGGATCTTAAAACAAAAGTACCGGCATTAAATTCCTTACCGGCGACGGTAAATGATTCCTCTGCGGCGTGTATCTTTAATGCGCTCTTTTTAAACCTGAAAGTAGTTAAAATATTATCTGCATTGTAATCAATCAGATATGCAGTGGAAGCGTAATCAGTTGAGATCATCACACCATCACTATTTGGAGGGTCAATAAGTTTTACATTCAATTCGCCGCCATAACTTGAAGTAAGAATAACAAATCTACCGTTATCTTGATAAACTGAACTGAACTCTAACAGGGATTCATCCCCGGTCAGGATTTTCACGCCGCCTTCCGGCTTGATTTCATCTTCTATTAAGGTCATAGGAACCGAAAGGATGGATGTATCCTCGATGCGTACAGTTTTCGCATTAAACAGCGGTCCGAGCGTCCAGCCGACGTCATCATACGGTCTCGGGTCGTTCGGGTTGTAATACTGTTTATCCAGGAACATATCCACCGTACGCGAGTAGGGTTGGTCAAGGCGCACAACGTAGCTGCCGTCATTGAAGGTTTGTTCTTCTACCGTAAATGAAATATTTGCTTTATGCACCTCAACACCATGCTGCTTGAGCAGGCTCAAAAGACGCGCCTGCTGCCACTTTCTTGGATCCGCAGCAGGAAAAACATAGGCGGCGGGTCCTTCAGTAGTAGCTTTTGCAACAGAACGCTTACTCTTCATGTAAAAATTTTCCATGAAGGTCTCTCTATTGGTGGCGACATTATTCATACCGATTAAGATAGCGCTCTGCATAATGTTATTATTGTTCCTCATCGACCACATCGTGGAAGCTAAGGGAGGATTCGGACGGAACCAGGCACGAGCCGGTCTGCCGGATATTCTGCGGGTACTGGCATCTCCTGCGCCCTGTGTTTCATAAAAGCGTCCAATCGCATTGTGGCTGTTTGCAGCAGTAGACATATACATTGCACCCCAGCCGTCAAAGAAATCGTGCGTCCACACACCCGGTACACCTTCCTTTGTCATTTCAGTAATTTCTTCATAAGCCATCGACTGCCATTCATTGATAGTAATAGGGTCTAACCATGCGTTATAAGGACCGGTTCCGGTTGATATATATAGATGAGATACCGATTCATGCAGGTCGTGCATTACTTGCGGGCGATATTCAAGGAACGTACGCATGGTATGCTGTGATAATTTCAAGGAGAGCGTCATCCCGTCGCGGTTGTTATCATGCCCAACGTACGCA
>Ga0114930_10002568_pt1 | contig 16319 bp, 14 predicted proteins | sample AnhtaG_FD_87300 | JGI IMG/M metagenome (GOLD analysis project Ga0114930, IMG submission 87300) | Deep subsurface microbial communities from Anholt, Denmark to uncover new lineages of life (NeLLi) - Anholt_01485 metaG | ecosystem: Environmental > Aquatic > Marine > Oceanic > Sediment | place... | reverse complement strand
CAGTGGGTCTATGAGCCAATGGTTATCAACGGTCGACCAAGAGGCGTTATCTTCACGGTTACCGTCACTTTCAAACTTAAATAATAGAAGCTTATCCTATTTTTCGATCGCAACCCTTGCGTCGTGGGCAAGAGTGAAATGGCCATCCACGATAACGGTTTCACCTTCCTTGACGCCTTCTCCTTCCCTATCGCTTGGCAGAATCTCGGCAAACTGATCGTTCTCCAAACCTACCTGGACGTACCGCCATTTGGCTAAACCATCTTGGACAACAAAAGCCAATTTCCGGCCTCCCCTATCCAAAACGGCTTCCTGAGGCACAAGCAGCTTATTTTCGTGAATTTCGGCGGCGATTTCCACCTCTGTGTGCATTCCCGGCTTAATCTCCTCCTTTGGATTTGCAACATCTATGATGACCTTGCAGGTCTTATCCTCAGGATTCACGATCGGACTGATTGATTTCACTTTGCCCTCGAAGATTTTGTCCGGATAAGCGCTGAAACGCAAAATCACCGCTCGACCTTTTTTCATCTTCCCGATTTCGCTCTCTAAAACCCTGGCATGCACTTGAATACGGCTGATATTCACCAGAACAAACAGATCTCTTCCGTTCGTGATATGTTCTTGGGGAGACACCTGGATGTCCGTGATGATACCGGTAAAAGGGGCCACAATCTTTGTTTTCTCCAGGTTCATCTGAGCTTTTTTCACCGCGATCTCAGCCTGGGTAAGCCCTTTGGAGGCGGAGCGAATCTCATCCTTTTTCTCCCCCGACTGGATCAATGCCAACTCATATTGCCTGTAGGATTCTTCAAATTCATTATCAGATACCATGCCCTTGGTATAGAGCTCTTGTACTCTCTCATACTCTTGTTTGACCTTCTGAATTTTGTCTATTTCCGATTTTTCAACAGCCATCTCAGCGCCCTCAAACTGTTTTTCCAAAAGTAACTCTGAAAGCTTGCTCAACCGGTCCGCCTGTGCTCCCTCCAGTTCGAGTCGGAATTGCCTGTCATCCAACTCCATCAACAAATCCCCTTCCTTTACATGTTGCCCTTCTTCCACGTTTAACTTATTGATAATCCCTGTTACCTCGGACTTGATAGTGACCATCCTGTTTGTGACTGCTTCACCCGGAGATTTTAGCGTGATGATCAGTTCTCTTATCCTGGCTGTGTCAACTTTGACAGGAATCGGTGTTTCTGTCACCTTCTCTGTCGCCTCGACAGCATCCTGGGATGTCTCACCCTGTTCAAGCTCTGCTCCATTCTTGATGATAAAAAAATACACAACAACACAAATGCCGATAACGATCAATGTGATTGTTAGGATCTTCTTAGATAGTATCATTTTACACACATCCTCTTACACGAAATGCTCCTAACCTCTCCCCTAATTATATTAAAGACGTCTCCCGAAAATGTCAACTCTCACTATTCTATTGCCTGGATTATTTACCAGCCGAGACCCTCCACCCCACCCTAGTAATAAAGGATGCGATGCAGTGACCCATGCAGTTGTAGTGAACTACTGCAAATGGGTTACATAGATGGCAATGTGGTGAGATCGGCACGTAAATAGCCCAGTCTATTTGTTATCTTGTTTGACCGCGTCCAATAGCATATCGAATATATCAGGCACTGCAGCCGTGACTCTGTGCCAGTTGGGGATAAGTGTGGATATAGAAGGATTTTGCCAAAATATCTCCCCGGCCCTCTTGATGCCATCCGCAAAGGCTTCCACACATATCGATTCCTCATGCCGATCAAACTGAAGCCCGTTTATCGCGGCATCATTCTCGTACCGGATGACAGTCTCCTGAGCCTCCTTCAAATAAATATTGCTCAATGTTTTAAAAAATCCCAACGAAAATTGTACTCCCTCCAACGCTAAATTCCGGAAGATGGATTTGGCAATGTCCACGGTCATCTTCAGCACACCCATCTCCGGATCGCTGGGATCCAATGGTTGATGTTCATGCTCATACGTCTCAGCGATATCCACTTGGCAGATCCTGTTCGGGGCCACATTCCGATACACTTCGGCCAGCGTCCCCGCCTCCAACCCCCAATCACTCGGGATGCGCAATGCCATGGCCAAATCTCGCCTCATGGCGATCTCTCCAGCCAGGGCATACCGGAAACTATCCATGTAAACCAGAAAGGGAAGATATCCCAGGATTTTTTCCAACGCCCTGATGAAAGGCGTAAAAAACAAACGCGTGGCCCGGCCATACATCTTGGTGGTGTAACGACTGTAGAATCCTTTGCAAAATTCGTACTCAGAATGTGGTGTCGTCACAGGATAACAAAGCCGAGCAACCATTGCCCGCGTGTAGTTCACGATGTCGCAATCATGAAAAGCGATCACACGGCTCTTTCCACCGGCCAACACATACCCCAGCGCTATCCAAACCGCTCTCCCTTTGCCTGCTTTTCCGGGTGTTAAGTTGTTTTCCTCCAAGGTCTTGTATATCTTTTTCATCCGAGGCCCATCATTCCAGACAATGTAAAATCTCTTATGGAAAGAAAAATGGTTTTTGACTTTCTTGAATTGTTCGACATTCGCCCTGTCCAAACACAACACGATTTGGTTGAAATAAGTGGTGTTCTTCAGAATTTTCATGATATTTTGGAGGGATCCACTCGCAAACTCGCGGTAGAGAGATGGCAGAATCAAAGCTATCGGCCTTTTTCTTGAAAATTCCTTGAGTTCACCTTCCAGCTGCTTAATTTTAACTTCGCCCAATTTATGGAATGTGGTGATAACGCCATTTTGGAAATAATCAGACATTCTCTCCTCCTTTTAGCCTGAATTATTCATAAAAAATGCCGATACTTCTTATTATTCCAGCAATATCAGAATATTATCCTGATATTGCTGCAAATGGCTTCACGAACATTTTCAAGAAGTATCTTTATATTTTCATCGGCATTTTTTATGAATAATCCAGGTTAACTCACTCTTTTCCATTTTTCAGGATCTTCAATCCATGGCCTATCGGATACACCCCAGGAATAGAGACGGGGAGTTTCCCGACGATATCGATCTCCCCGAAAAGGGCTTTCACCGCGGCTATTTGGGATTCGCCCGCGTACCTGTATGCGCAGAGATAAACATCCACATCTTTGAAATTCCGCAGAAAATACGGGCTCCCGAAAGAAACCACAACGACACGCTGATGGCCTTCGGCAAGCTCTTTGATCAACTGAACTTGCCTCAGGTCCAAACCAACACTCCCTTTCCCTGCCCTCAAACGGGAAAAAAGACCGATCACAACAACTCCTGCTTCTTTCGTTTTTTCCACGGCTTTTGCGATAAATTCATCTCCTGTGGAGGCCTCGGCATAAAATTCCACCGCCCGAGGAACCCGCTTCTTCATCTCTCTCACGAAAGTTCGCCCGGCAAAATACCCTCCTGGATCGCTGCTCAACGCAAAGACAGCCATTTTCTGAAATCCCGCAGAAAGCGGCACGACATCCCCCTCGTTTTTCACGAGCGTCATCGAACTTTCAAAAGTCTTTTCGGCCTGAACAAGATAATCTTTGATACCGATCTTTCTGTCCAACGCCTCGACATCAACCAGCTTTTTCAGGTGGAGACCCAACCGGGCTTTAGCCTCCAGAATTCTCTTCACCGATGAATCGATTCTTGACTCCTGTATCTCTCCGTTTCTAACAGCCTGGATAAGAGCACGGATAACTTCTTTTGGTGTGGGAGGAAGAAGAAGCATATCCACACCGGCCTTCACTGCCCTTATTGCCGCATCTTCTGGGGTATACAATGTGGTCACGCCTCCCATCTCCATAGCATCCGTCACGATGAGTCCCCTGAATCTCATCTCATTCCTAAGAAGATCGGTCAATATAGGATGGGAAAGAGTGGCGGGAAGGTCAGGCGTCGGATCAAGAGCCGGGATGCGAAGGTGTGCGGTCATGATAGCTTGGACGCCTGCATCGATCGCTCTTTGGAAAGGAAAAAGCTCCACCCTATTCAAACGGTCCCGGTCACCTTCGATAGTCGCCAATACGCTGTGGGAATCCAAATCCGTGTCTCCATGACCAGGGAAATGTTTGGCTGTTGCGATCAGGCCAAAATCCTGACAACCCTTGATAAAGGCTTCGGCAATACGACTGACCAATTCCGGATCCTCACCAACAGACCGCGTGTTGATGATCGGATTATCCGGATTGACGTTGACATCCACCACCGGCGCATAAGTCATATGAATACCGAGGGCCCTTCCCTCTTTGGCTGTGATTTTTCCCATCGAGTATGCCAAGTCTTCAGAATCGGCAGCACCCAATGACATTAAGGGCGGGAATAGCGTTGCCCCATCGATCTGGTTGCCGGCTCCCCTTTCGAAATCCGAAGCCACAAGGAGGGGTATCTTAGCTAGTTCTTGAAAACTGTTGGTCAATATGGCTGATTCATAAACTTCGCCTCCGAATATGATCAGGCCCCCGATCTTATGTTCCACGATCAAAGTCTTGAGGTTTTGAAAGTATTCGCTGTTCCTGTTGACAAAATTTCCGGAATACCTGCAGGCCACCATCTGACCGATTTTCTCCTCCAGAGTCATTTTGCTCAGGGTTTTTTTTGCCCATCTCATCTCCGTCGGCCCCAGTGTCAAATCTGGTTTGATAACAACCTTAGCACAACTTCCTGATAGAATGATTAAAGAAAAAACGACCACGATGTGTTTGATTTTTCCATGTTTCATCCCTCATTGACCTCCATCAGGTTTTCCCGAATTTATAAAGAAATTTCGAACGATTATCCTATTATATATCTGAGCACGAATAATACCGCAAACAGATAGATAATCCAGTGGACCTCTCTTCCCTTCCCCGCAACCAGTTTGAGAAGAGAATAGGAGATAAAACCGAAGGCTATTCCTTCGGTGATGTTAAGTGTCATCGGCATAATTATAATTGCCAAAAAAGCCGGGATGGCCTCGGTAATATCATTCCATTTGATCCGGCTCACGCATGTCATCATCAAAAAGCCGACGATGATTAAAGGCGGAGCGATCACAGGCCGGAGTTGCAAACCTTCGTATTCATACAAGCCGGAGATCATGGCTGCCAATGGGCTGAAAAATAGTGCGACCAGAAAAAGGAAGGCGGTGAACATGTTGGCCAATCCCGTTCTTGCACCTTGGACAACACCGGCCACGCTCTCGATGTAGGTCGTTACGGTCGATGTACCGAGCAATGCCCCGCTCACAGTTCCCACGGCATCGGAAAACATGGCCTGGTCCGCTCTCGGAAGTTTACCATCTTTGAGGAAACCGGCTTGCCCGCTTACGCCGATCAGGGTGCCTATCGTATCAAACAGGTCGAGGAAGAAAAAAACGAAAACAACGGTGATCAAACCTGTTTGGAGTGCTCCGAGGATGTCAAGTTTGAAAAGTGTCGGGGCAAGACTTGGCGGAGGAGACAAAATTCCTTGGTATTTGACAACACCGATCGGCACACCCAATACAGCCGTTGCCAGTATCCCTATCAGAATAGCCCCACGAATCCGCAAAGCCATCAAAACCAGAGTCACAACCACACCAAACAATGCGAGACAGACAGGTTTGCTTGTCAAATCCCCTATCTTCACCAATACGGTAGGATCATCTACTACAACTCCCCCAAATTGAAGCCCCACATGAGCAATCAACAAGCCGATACCTACGGCGATACCGTACTTGAGGGAATCGGGAACAGCCGCCACTAATTTCCCCCAAACTCTGAATAGGGAAAGTATCAGGAAAATCGAGCCGGATATAAATACGGCACCGAGTGCGACCTCCCAGGAATACCCCATCGTGCCGCAGACAGTGATGGCAAAAAAAACGTTATGGCCCACTGCCGGTGCAAGGGCGAAGGGATACTTGGCCAGAAGACCCATCAGGAGCGTCGCCACAGCGCTGGAAATGCACGTGGCCACCATGACTGCACCGCTGTCCATCCCGGCAAGGGAAAGTACAGCCGGCTGGAGAAAAATGATATAGGACATGGTCATGAAGGTGGTCACACCCCCGACCATTTCGGTTCGGAAGGATGTGTTGTTTTCCTTGAGCTTAAAAAAACGGTCTAAAAGCCCCTCCATCCTTCGCTCCTTTTTATTCTTCGAATTGAATCAAGGAAAGAATCTCCACATCCGGGTGAGATTTTTTAATGAACTCCAATCCATTCAGGAAGCTCAGCTCGACCAATGAGGTAAATCCGACAACCTCTCCACCAAGTTTTTTAACCAGGTCGATGGCGCTCACAGTAGAGGAACCGGTCGCGATCAGGTCATCTATGATCAGAACCTTTTGTCCGGGTTGCAGGCAGTCGTCATGCATTTCGAAGTATTCTACGGCATACTCATTGGGAGCCTTCACACACACGGTCTTTCCTGGAAGCTTACCTTTTTTTCTGATGAGAACCAAGCTCAGTCCCATTTTATTTGCCACAGGGGCGGCAAACAGAAATCCCCGGGATTCGATCCCCACCACAACTTGAGGCTTTTTGTCTTTCCCCCATGAAACCATCCTGTCGATGACATAGTTAAAACTCTCTGGGTCCTGGATCACCGGTGTGATGTCTTTAAAGCCGACTCCGGGCTTAGGAAAATCCTTTATTTCACGAATCAAGTTTTTTACTCGAGTTATCATGCTGTTCTCCTTTATCCTCAAGGCCGTTTTCCTTGGAATATTCAAAACAGGTTTGCTTTAATCCGGTTTTTTTGTGTAGATTGTGCGCGTCGGAAAAGGAATCCCTATCTTGGCTCTATTTAAGGCATTGTAGATTTCATCTGTCATTTTCACTTGTGTGGAATAGGCATCTGTGTAACTCTGAACCCATGCTCGAGCGACAAAATCCAGGGAAAAATCTGACATTTTCAAGAATTGCACACAAGGCTCAGGTTCCTCGATCACCGTGTCGATCTTTTTGATGGCGTCCAGGACGACATTCCTGACTTTTTCGGGGTTCGATCCATATTCCACCCCGAAATTGACGTTCACGCGGATAGAAAGATCAGGAACGGTAAAATTCTTGATCTTCGTGTTGGCCAGACTCCCGTTGGGAATGTAGATCACCTCGTTGTCGTAGGTCTTCAATTTTGTGCTCCTGATCCCTATATCCAGGATGACACCCATCTCTCCAGAATCCAATTGAATCTTGTCCCCGACTTTGAATGTCTTGTCCAGAACCAGTTGAAGGCCCCCCAGGATATTGGCAAGGGAATCCCGGACGGCAAATCCGATCGCTATCCCGGCAATACCTGCTGTCGCCAAAAGAGGACTGATGTTGATATTCCAAGTATCGAAGATAAATATAAACGCCAAGATGATGGTGACAGCTTTTAAAATTTTGGCCACCAGAGGAATGAGCCTGTCATCTGCCGTGGATTCAGTCTTTGATGCCCACTCTTTCAACCAATGCGTGGAAAAATTCGCGATTATTCTCAAAGCCAAGGTCATGACGATCAGGATCAAAAGCGTATTGACTATACTGCTGTAAATAGTTGTTTCAAACTCGAAGTGTTGAATACCAATCTTAAATCCCAAGACGATGATGATATAAAAAAATATCGAGGAAATACTTTTAACGATCAGATCATCAATCTTTGTTTTGGTTTTCTTAGCCAAAGGTTTTAGCACCCGTCTTATAATGAACTTAGCCAAAAGTGCAACCAAGACAGAAACAACCAAAATAAAAAGAAACTTCAAATAAATATTCCCGATAATAGAATTGAAAATATTTGACACAGAGTCCATTTAAACGCCTCCTAGGATCACCTTTTTCTTCCATGTGATATATACAGGAACTTCCAAATCATTTCAATTAGCCTGAATTATTTATAAAAAACATCGACTTCGTTGTAGCCCATTCGCAGTAGTTTACTACAACTTCATGGGCCACTTCCTTGCATCCGCTATTACTAGGGCGGGGTGGAGGGTCTTGGCCCGTGAATAATCCAGGTTAGTGTTCTATCGTGATTTTCCGTGTCTCATCGTTTAGAACTTCGATGCTGATCCTAATGGCTTCTACATCCATCTTGAGTTTCTCGGCCCATTCCACAATGATGACACCACGGTCGAGATAATCCTCCCAACCCAAGTCTTCAATCTCTGAATTTTTTCGCAAACGATACAGGTCGATGTGATATATCGGATATTTTGCCTGATAAATGTTCACAAGCATGAAGGAAGGACTGCAGACTTGATTGACATCCTCCAGACCTAATCCCGATGCAATCCCCTTGGCAAAAACGGTCTTGCCTGCTCCCAGTTCCCCTGTTAAAAAAACAACTTCTTGTCCCTGGAAAGATTCGGCCAGCCTTTTTGCCAATTCAAACGTCTCATTCTCTGAAGCTGATTTGAACTCTTCTGCTTGTGTTTTCGTTTTTGGGATTTTCATTTTATAATCAGGCCGGTTTTTCAATATTCTACGAGAGAGCTTTGATTGCGGCAGGCAGATATGTGATCATGTTTCCCGCTGTTAGAGACTTTTCTCCAAGCCGGGCCGCTCCGATATCACCGCTGAGTCCATGAACGTAGACAGCCGCCAAAATGGCGTCCAAAATATTTTTTTCCTGGATGATCATGGATGCGATCATACCGCTGAGGACATCCCCGGAGCCTGCTGTGGCCATCCCTGGATTTCCGGTGGGATTGATGAAGGTTTTTCCCTCAGGCGTGGCAGTCAAGGTCTTGTAGCCTTTCAAAACCACGTAAACCCCAAATTTTTTGGCAAACCGAGGCACCAGCTCTAACCTTCTGTCAAGGACCTCTTTTATGGACAACTTGAGCAGTCGGGCAAATTCTCCGGGATGAGGTGTCACGACAGCCGGTTTGGACAAGGATTTCAGAACATCGGAATTCGAAGCCAGGATATTCAATGCGTCAGCATCCAGCACTACTGGAATTCTCAATCGTGTCAGGAGAGAAAGAATTAACTCTTTTGTCGATTCGTTTGTGGAAATCCCCGGCCCCAACATCAGGGCATCTTTTTCTTCGAGCAAACGCAAAATCTCTGGCAATGCCTCCACAGCCAGTGTTCCCTTATCCGTCTCCGGTAAGGGCTCTGTCATCAATTCCATCATCGACCGGGCCACGATTGGAAGACAACTCTTCGGCACTCCTGCCGTCACAAGGCCAGCGCCCATCTTCAGAGCGGCCTTGCCCGCCATGGCGGCGGCCCCTGTTTTGCCCACGGAACCGGAGAGCATCAAAAGGTGTCCATACGTTCCTTTGTGTGTTGCCTTTTTGCGGCGCTTAAAATATGGACGGATTCTCTCCTCTTCCACCATCTCGAGCTTGAATTTCTCATCTTCAAACAGATAAGGAGGCACGCTGATGTCTCCGATCTTCAGCTCTCCCACACAATCCTCTGCCGGAGGAAAAACATGGGCAACCTTGGCAGCCGCCAAGGAAACGGTTAGATCAGCCTTCACACATGGCCCGATAATGGCAAACGTGTCAGACGACAGGCCCGAAGGAATATCCACGGCCACCTTGAAGGACTTGCTTTTGTTGATATCCTGGATGACATTGGCGTAGAGTCCCCTCGCAGGACTTGTGAGACCTGTCCCGAATATGGCGTCCACAACTACTGTGGCCTTTGACAGGGTTCTTTTATTCGCACCCCAATGGCGAGATGCCATAATTTCTTTGATGGTGATTCCGATTTTGTCGGCAATGCCCGCATTCAACGCGGCATCCCCCTTGAGTTCTTTTTTGGAAGCCAGCAGCAGAACAACAGGCTGGCAGCCCCGGTTGAAGAGATGTCGGGCCACCACAAATCCGTCCCCCCCATTGTTTCCTTTTCCGGCAACGATCACAACTCTTTCATCCTGAATTTGTGGAAACTTCTTCAAGATCTCATTTGTGATCTGAATCCCGGCATTTTCCATCAATATCGGGCCTATTATTCCCAACTTTTCAATGGCCTTTTTGTCGACACCCTGCATCTGTTTTGATGTTAGGATTTTCATGATGAAAATTTTACCACAAAAATGAACGCTTTGCTGCTGAATTCGTTGATTTAAGTACCCAATTATGCTAATAAAAAATATCATCCTGAATTATTCATAAGAGGAGGTATTATTATGGGAATAAAAATAGGCATAAATGGATTCGGTCGAATCGGACGAAACTTATTCCGAGCCGCATATAAAGATCCGGATATCGAGATCGTAGCCGCCAACGATGTAGTGGACGCTAAAACTCTGGCGCATCTTCTAAAATACGATTCTGTGCTCGGCATTCTGGATGCCGACATCCAGGCCACACAAGACTCCATTATCGTCGACGGCAAAGAAACAAAAATTCTCACCGAAAGAGACCCGGCAGATCTCCCCTGGCACGACCTGGACGTTCCGATCGTGATCGAGGCCACCGGTCTTTTCCGGAAAAGACAGGATGCCCTGAAGCATATCGAAACAGGCGGAGCCAAAAAAGTCATCATATCCGCCCCGGCGATAGAACCGGATGTCACGCTGGTCCTTGGCGTGAACAATGAAGCCTATGATCCGGACAACCACCACATTATCTCGAATGCCTCCTGCACCACCAACTGCCTCGCTCCGGCCGTTAAAGTCATTCACCAGGCATTTGGCGTGGAAAAAGCCTTCATGACCACCATCCACGCCTACACGATGGACCAAAAGATCCTGGATGCCCCTCATAAAGATCTCCGTAGAGCTCGAGCAGCGGCCGTCTCTCAAATTCCCACTTCAACCGGCGCTGCCAAAGCAGTCGGATTGGTCATGCCTGATCTCCAGGGCAAAATCGACGGAATCGCCATCCGCATCCCCACAGCCAATGTCTCCCTTGTCGATCTGGTCGCCCAACTCAAGACAAACACCAGCGCCGACGAAGTCAACCAGGCTTTTAAAGCGGCCGCTGAAGGGGATCTGAAAGGAATCCTCCAGTATTGTGAGGAACCCTTGGTTTCTGTCGACTTTATGGCCAATCCCCACTCTTCGATCGTGGATTCGCTTTTCACGCGCGTGACAGACGGCAACCTGGTCAAAGTCCTGTCCTGGTATGACAACGAGTGGGGCTATTCCTGCCGGCTTGTCGACCTCATTAAATTCATCTCCGGGTAAAAAGGCATGCTGTATGTCAAAGACCTGGATGTCCAGGGTAAAAAGATCTTTCTGCGTGTGGACTTCAATGTTCCTATGGACGAAGAGCGAAACATCCGGGATGATACACGCATCAAAGCCGCTCTGCCCACGCTGAATCATCTCCTGGAGCACGGAGCCAAGGTTGTCGTGGCATCGCATTTGGGACGGCCCAAAGGAGAGTTTAAGCCCGAGTTCAGCACAAGGCCTGTGGCCGAAAGACTTGCCGAACTGATCCCCCAAGAAGTTTTACATACTCCCGATGTTGTCGGTCATGAAGTCGAAACGATGAAATCCCAACTCAAGGAAGGCCAGGTTCTCCTACTGGAAAACCTCCGGTTCTACCCTGGTGAGGAAGGAAATGATCCCGCGTTTGCCCAACAGCTGGCCCAGGATAACGATTATTTTGTTAACGATGCTTTTGGCGCATGCCACAGAGCCCATGCATCCATCGTGGGCATTCCTCAACATGTCCAAAAATCAGCAGCCGGTTTCCTGGTCGCCAAAGAGGTAGAATACCTCAGTAAAGTGATCCTCTCCCCTCAAAAACCCTATGTCGCCATCCTCGGAGGAGCCAAGGTATCGGACAAGATACCGGTGATCGAGAGTCTTCTTCACAAAGCCGATAACATCTTGATCGGAGGAGCTATGGCGTATACCTTCTTTTCCGCACAAGGATTCGGTGTGGGCCGGTCCCTTGTGGAGGAAGACAAAAAGGACCTTGCCTTGAGCCTGCTGGACAAAGCCAAGTCCATAGGCGTGAATTTCCTCCTCCCGCAGGATCACATCGCGGCAGCAGCCATCGATCCCGGTGCTGAAGGGCGAATCATACAAGAATTCCCGATCCCTCCGGATCTGATGGCTCTTGATATCGGCCCGCAGACCATCGAAAAATATAAAGATGTTATAACAACCGCAAAAACCATCTTCTGGAACGGGCCGATGGGTGTTTTTGAGATCGACAAGTTTGGAAAAGGAACAGAAGAGGTGGCAAAAGCTGTGGCAAACTCCGATGCGGTCTCCATCATAGGAGGAGGAGATTCCGTTGCGGCGGTACTCAAAGTTGGAGTCAGCGAAAAAATTTCCCATATATCCACAGGCGGCGGAGCGTCCCTCGAGTATATCGCGAACGAAACGCTGCCGGGACTGGAAGCTTTAACGGAGAAATAAGATGAATTTTACCTACAAAAAACCTTTCATTGCCGGAAACTGGAAAATGTTCAAGACCGTTTCTGAGGCCGTGGACATGGTTCAAAAACTTCATGAAGCCAGCTTGGGATTGGAAAAAGCTCAGTTTGTCGTTGTCCCGCCCTTCACAGCTCTCCACGAGGTCAGCCGGGCACTCCAAGGCTCTCCTGTTCAGGTAGGAGCGCAGAATATGTACTGGGAGGAGCAAGGGGCCTTTACAGGAGAAGTGTCGGCACCGATGCTCAAGGATGTCGGCTGCACTTATGTAGTCATCGGGCATTCGGAGAGGCGGCAGTTTTTTAGAGAAACCAACGAAACGGTCAACAAAAAAATCAAATCCGCTCTCACCCACGGCCTGGTTCCCATCATGTGTATCGGCGAGTCTCTCGAAGAGAGAGAAAACGGTAACACCATAACCAAAGTTCAGTCGCAAATAACAGAAGGATTGGAAGGACTCGGTGCCGAACAAGTCCGCCAGATCATCATCGCCTATGAACCCATCTGGGCCATCGGCACTGGTCTGACAGCTACCCCAGATCAGGCCCAGGAAGTGCACCGTTTCATCCGATCGAACCTCGCAGAAAAGCATGGAAATGATGTGGCTTCCTGTGCTATAATCCTGTACGGCGGTTCGGTCAAACCAGAAAACTCCTACTCCCTATTGAAGGAGAAAGATATAAACGGTGCCCTGGTTGGAGGCGCATCGCTAAAAGCGGAATCTTTCGCAGAGATCGCTAAAGAAGCCATAAAAGCGTACGAGGAAAAATGAGTGCATTACTTCTTATCATCCACATCATAGTTTGCCTTACATTGATACTTGCCATTCTGCTTCAATCTGGAAAATCAGCTGATTTAGCCGGAGCTTTCGGAGGAATGGGAAGCCAGTCGGTCTTTGGACCTCGAGGAGTCGCGACGATTCTCTCGAAGATATCCACGATATGCGCAATTCTTTTCATGATTACTTCGTTGGGACTCTGGATTCTCTCCGCCAAAGGAGAAAGATCGGTCCTAAGCGGCGAAGAAGCTCCGGTGGAACAGAAAGCGGCTGTTACGGAACCTGAGAAAAAAGAAGGCGAAGAAATCAAAGTCCCGGAAGGAACGACCCAGCAGGAGACAGACGCGAAAAAGCAGGGTGAAGAGATAAAAAAGCAAGAATCAGATTCAAAAAAATAACCCACAAATCCTCATTTTGCCGAAGTGGTGGAATTTGGTAGACACGCATGGTTGAGGGCCATGTGAGCGTAATTGCTCGTGGGGGTTCGAGTCCCCCCTTCGGCATTCCAAAACCAATAAAATTTCTATTTTGTAGATATTTATCCCATTTGACCCCAAAAAAGACCCTTATTAGTGTATTTACAGGGAAATATTGGCCTGTTTTTTGGGATTTTATCCCACAAAATGACCATAACTACGGGACAAATATCCCAAAAATATTAAGTTATTGATATTAAAGGAGATAGATTGATAATAAGTTTACATAATTTCCGTTCTGCGACACAGCCTTCCTCTGGGGACTAGCGTGCCGTTTTTGAAGTATTGATCCCCTCTAACCTCCTCTTCGCATCCTCTACTTCAGCTATACTAGGGTCAGCGTTCTTCCAGAGGGTGAGGAATTTCTCGTAGTGTGCAATGGCTTTGGTTTCCAACCATGTGCTGGTTTCTCCGATCACTCTTCCACTCCGATTTTCTTCAGCAGCGCCTTGAACCTGGGATCTGAACGAATGTTGTCAAATAATGGCTCCACCTTTAGGAATCGAAGCTCATTTTCATATTCCTCATATGCTTTTTCGAGATATTCAAAACAAAGATCGTTCTCTCCGAGTGCAACATAAATATATGCGATGTCATATGGACTGACATGTACATGCTTCGAACGCTCCAACAGATCATTTAGCAGTTGCAATGCTTCTTTCCTCTCACCCATGAGCGCATTGGTGGCTGCGATCATGGCCTCTGACCTATGGTCCTTTTCTTTTCTAAGGTCCTTTTCTTTATGAACCTCTGCCAGAGCATCTCTACACATGGATTTTTGCAGGTGTGTGGTTCCAAGTTGATGCTGCATGTTGACTCTATCTGACCATATATGGTAAGAATGCCCTTCTTTCACTTTAATCCGAGCGATAAACATGAAGAAAAAATCCTCAGCTATCATTCTTGTTCTCCTTGCTATCGGCTTCACTCTGTTCCTTTTCCATTCCTGCCGAAGAGTTCCCCGGCCGCTCAATATCATCCTTATGATCTCGGACGGTTGCGGCTACAACTGTTTCGACATGGCCAGCTTCTACCAGTATGGCCGGAGCGGAGCCCAGGTATACGATTCCTTTCCCGTTCAATTCGCTGTCAGCACACATTCTGCCTCGAGCACACCTTACGACCCACTGAAAGCCTGGGCCTCCTTCGACTTTGTCCTTTCTTATCCCACCGATTCTGCGGCGGCCGCTACAGCTATGGCAACAGGAGTTAAAACCAATGATGACATGGTCTGCCTAGATCCTGATGGGACCAGGCTTACAAGCATCATCGAACTGGCTGAAGTCCTGGGCAAAAAAACAGGTGCGATCACCTCGGTGAATTTCTGCCACGCCACCCCGGCTTCGTTTCTTGCCCATGCGGACGACCGCTACAAGTATGGAGACATCGCACGACAGATCATCCGCGAGAGCCCGACCGATGTGGTCATGGGATGCGGCCATCCTTACTATGATATGTCCGGGAGGCCCATCGAAGAACCGAACTTTCGCTATGTGGGAGACCAGGAAACATGGGAGGCTCTTTTTCGATGCGAAGCAGGAGCCGATGCCGACTCAGACGGCCATCCCGATCCCTGGACAGTGATCCAGACCGCTGAAGCATTCCGGTCCTTGATTGAAGGTCCAACTCCTAGCCGGGTGTTCGGGATAGTCCCCATTTACAGAACACTCCAACAGGAACGGGAAGGCGATGCACAAGCTGACCCATTCGAAGTCCCCTTGGTCCAGACCGTCCCGACTCTGATTGATATGGCCCTGGCAGCACTCAATGTCCTGGATGATGATCCGGACGGTTTTTTTCTGATGATCGAAGGAGGGGCTGTGGATTGGGCGTGTGAGGAAAACCAGACAGGCCGTATGATTGAAGAACAGGTTTCCTTTAACCAGGCAGTGGAGGCAGTGGTGGAATGGGTCGAAACCCACTGCCAATGGGAGGACACCCTGCTTATTGTCACGAGCGACCACGAGGCTGGTTACATAACAGGTCCGGGATCGGGATTGGAATTGCCGGATGGCGACGTGGCCAAAACCTGGAGGCCCCTGGAAAACCGAGGGAAGGGAAAAGTGCCTGGTATGGAGTGGCATCATGATGAGCACACCAATTCCCTCGTGCCCCTGTATGCCAAAGGTTACGGCAGCGAACGGTTTGCTACTTTGGCGGATGAGACAGATCCTGTGCGCGGGCTCTACCTCGACAATACCGAGATCGGCCTTCTGATGATCGAGTTGCTGAAAGAACGAAGTCCCGCAACTAATTGAAAGGCTCTTTTCCCCAAATTCCCAATCCTGATTTCTTGTCAAGAATAATATATGATATATAATGACGAAGGAGGATACGATGTTAGAAACGAGGAGACCAAAGCTGGACATGCTGTCCGAATCGTTCATTGATCAGATTGTTTCTGAAGCATTGGATGTTCTGGGAAAAACGGGCGTGCTCGTAGAGAACGATGAAGCGTTACGGCTTCTAGCAGACGCAGGATGCGAATGTAAAGGGCAAACGGTGTCGTTCAAGGAAAACCTTGTCGAAGAGTCCCTGAAAACCACGCCTCATTCCATCAAAGTGTATGACCGCAGCGGCGATCTGGCGATGAATCTGGAAGGTGACGCGATTCACTTTGATCCGGGCTCTGGGGCTTTGACGATTTTGGATCCGGTTACATTGAAAGAAAGAGATCCGGTAACCAAGGATCTCATCCGTTTTGCGACATTGACCGATGCCCTCCCCAACCTTGCGGCACAGAGTACAGAGATGATTTCCACCGATGT
>Ga0114930_10002566_pt1 | contig 16323 bp, 16 predicted proteins | sample AnhtaG_FD_87300 | JGI IMG/M metagenome (GOLD analysis project Ga0114930, IMG submission 87300) | Deep subsurface microbial communities from Anholt, Denmark to uncover new lineages of life (NeLLi) - Anholt_01485 metaG | ecosystem: Environmental > Aquatic > Marine > Oceanic > Sediment | place... | reverse complement strand
TTCACAGATGAAATCGGCGGGGAACTGCTCTCGGAAGGTCTCCTCGTTTTCGAAGGGGTAGTGCCACTGGCCCACGGGCATGGAACCAGAATCGAACCAGGCGTCGATCACTTCCGGAACCCGCCGCATCTTCCCCTCGCACTCGGGGCAGGAGAGGAGGATGCTGTCCACGAAGGGGCGGTGGAGGTCCAACTCCTCTCCCCCGGACCAGGAACGGCCCGCCCGCTCCTCCAGTTCGGCGATGCTCCCCACCAGGAGTTGGTGACCGCACGATTCGCACCGCCAGATGGGCAAGGGGGTGCCCCAATACCGGTCTCGGCCCAACGCCCAATCGACGTTGCTCTCCAACCAGTTGCCGAACCTGCCATCCTTAATATGGGCTGGGTGCCAGTTTATCTTTTGATTGTTGGCCAAGAGATCCTCTTTCCGCTCCGTGGTCTTGATGAACCAGCTGCTCTTGGCGTAGTAGAGGAGAGGGGTCTCGCACCGCCAGCAGAAGGGGTAGGTATGACGATAGGTGCCAGAACGGTACATGAGCCCCCGCTGTTCCAGATCTTCGATGATGGAGGGGTCGGCATCCTTAACGAAGACCCCCGCCCAGGGGTTCACCTGGGGGATGAACCTACCCTGGGGGTCCACCGTCTGCAGGATAGGCAGGCCATACTCCCGGCCCACCTCCAAATCTACCTCTCCGAAGGCGGGGGCCATATGCACTATCCCTGTCCCCTCCTCGGTGGTGACGAAATCCGCCCCTAGGACGTAGCAGTAATCGACATCCACTGGGAGAAAGGTATAGAGGGGCGAGTAATGCTTTCCCACCAGATCCTTGGCCTTAAGATTCTTCGCCACCTCATAGTCGCCGACCAGCGCCTCATCCAAGAGTTCCTTGGCTAAGATAAGCCTCTCCCCATCCTGCTCCACCAGGGTGTACTCTACATCGGGATGCACGGCTAGGGCCACGTTCCCAGGCAGCGTCCAAGGCGTGGTGGTCCAGACCAGAAAGTAGGTCCCCGGCTCGTCCCGCAGGGGAAACCTGACGTAGACCGAAGGGTCCTCAGCGGTAGCGTACCCCTGGGCCAGTTCGTGGCTGGAGAGGGGAGTCCCGCAGCGAGGACAATAGGGCACCACTTTGTAGTCCTCATAGAGGAGGCCCATCTCCCAAAACCGCTTTAAGATCCACCAGACCGATTCTATATACTCGTTGGAGAGGGTGACGTAAGGGTCGTCCATGTCGATCCAGAAGCCGATGCGGTCGGTCAGTTCCTCCCAATCCTTGACATAGCGGAAGACGCTCTCCCGGCACTTGGCGTTAAACTCAGCCACGCCATAGTCCTCGATGGCCTGTTTGCTGCTAAGTTTCAGCTCCTTCTCAATCTCCAACTCGACCGGCAAGCCGTGGGTAACCCAGCCACCTTTTCGCAGGACGTAATAGCCCTTCATCGTCTTATAGCGGGGGAAGAGGTCCTTAAAGACCCTGGCTAGGACGTGGTGAGTTCCGGGCAGGCCATTGGCCGTGGGCGGCCCTTCGTAGAAGACCCAGCGAGGAGCATCTCTGCGCAACTCCAGGCTCTTCTTGAAGATCCGGTTCTTTTGCCAGAAGGAGAGTGTCTCCTCCTCCAGTTTTACGAAATCGACCTTGGTGGGTACCTCTTTGAACATCTTTCACCTCCGATGAGTTTCCACCGACCTCATCGTCGGCGATTGACTCTCCCGCCAATCCTTGAGTACCTGACGGATGTGGGAGAAGGCGAGAGGCTCGGGCAGCCCATCCGGGGGGAACCAGGCCAGTGCTTGGGCATCGCTGGCTGGACGCGGCTCCCCACCTATCGGCTCCGCCAGATAGAACAGGTTTCCCCTCCCTGGCCATAGGTATCTATGTAAGCCCCGAAGAAGCCCCTCAGCCTAACCTTCAGCCCCGTCTCCTCCTGGACCTCGCGCACAGCCCCATCTTCAGGATGCTCTCCCGCCTCCAGGAAGCCGCCGGGGATGTCCCAGCACCCCTCATACGGCTCCACACCCCGCTTCACCAAGAGGAGCCGACCACCCTTCACGACCAAAGCCCCAGCACAGGGGTAGGAATGCTCGTAATGCTCAGCCCCACAACCGCCGCAGACCTGGGGCCCTTCACCCAGAGACAAGACCACCCCACAGTTAGGACAGAATCTAAACCTAGCCATGGCTACTCCAACGCTATCCTCAGCCTCTTGTTTATCCGTCCCTTGCTCTCATGGCCCACCACCCGGATACGCCCCACCTCTTTCGTGTTGGCTACGTGGGTCCCTCCATCGGCCTGCATATCCAGCCCCTCTATCTCTACCACCCGCACCTCTTTTATCCCCTCCGGCAGGAGGTTGATCTTAGTGCGGATCAGGTCCGGGATCTGGAAAGCCTCCTCCCGAGGGAGTACGCTTATCTTGACCGAGTGCGCCGCCTCCACCTCCCGGTTGATCTTCTCCTCCACCTCCTGGGCGAAATCGGCGCTCATATGCTCCAATTCGAAGTCCATCCGCGCCCTAAGGGGCTCCATATTTCCCCCGGTGACCGAGGCCCCATAGTCCCTAAAGATTACGCCGCAGAGGATATGCAAGGCGGTATGAGTGCGCATCAATCTATACCGATGCTCCCAATCGATCTCTCCATAAACCCTGCTCCCTGCTGGGGGCGGATCTCTATCCAGTTTGTGGAAGACCTTCCCCCCCTTCTTGCTGACCTTGAGCACCCTGTAGATCTGCCCTTGGTTGTCCAAGAGAACCCCAACATCGCTGGGCTGTCCCCCGCCCTGAGGGTAGAAGGCTGTACGGTCCAAGACAACCTTGTTTCCCTCCACCTCCAACACTGTGGCCTCGAACTCCCGAAGGTAACTGTCCGTCAGGTGCAAGAGTTCAGTCACGCTATCCTCCCTCTGTATAAACGATAAGCCCTCGTCCTAGGGACGAGGGCCTTACCCTCGCGGTACCACCCTAATTAGCGATTTCCCGCTCACTCGTTAGGGTACGCGTTCATACCCTCGCCTGGGATAACGGGTAGCGAACCCGGCCAAGTCTACTCGGCAACCCTTTCGGTTGGCGGCTCCGGAGGGATTTTCGACGGGGTCATACCGCATCCGGCTTCCACCTTGCCCGGACTCTCTGGCCGGCGAGCACCCGCCTACTCGTCTCCATCATGGCCTTTAATTGCACTTAGTATGCCACAGAAACGGAATTTTGTCAACCCGGGGTTAAAGCCCCGGGAGTTCTTCCAGCCTCTTAGAAATTCAAGCACACCATGGTCGGACCACATGTCTTGGAAGCAATGGCGGTTCATCCTGTAGGAGGCGGCTCGATCTCCCTGGCGGTCTCAATCAACTTCACAGGTGAACGGCAGTTGATGCAATGTGCCTGCCTCAACGGTAATTGCGCCATTAATATCCTGAAAACCGGGCTTGCTAACGGTATAGGTGTGTTTGCCGGGGGATAGCTCAATAGTCTCAGTCGAGTTCCCTTCTACTGTGTACATCGATCCCGCTATCGTGAAGTAAAAAGGTTGCCCGCAGTAGTTGATCACCGCTAGCACCGCAGTCGTGGGTGCTGGGGGGATAGCTGGCGTATCGGTGGGCGTTGGTGCGGGGGTGTTCGTTGGCGTCTCGGTGGGCGTTGGTGCCGGAGTATTCGTTGGCGTGTCGGTGGGCGTTGGAGTGGGAGTATTCGTTGGCGTGTCGGTGGGCGTTGGAGTGGGAGTATTCGTTGGCGTCGCTCGCTCCGTAGGTGTTGGCGTAGGCGGGACCGGGGTCGGTGTAGGAGGTATTGGAGTCGGCGTCAGTGCGATGGGGCTCGGCGTTGGCGGGGCTGGTGGTGGAGCACACGCCACCAGGGCTAAGTTCAGACCGATGGCTACCACCAGTAGGCAGAGGATAGGTTTTCTCATTTTGCTCCTCCTGGGCTTGACGAATATATCAACAGTAATATCCCACAAAGGGCGATTTTGTCAACCCAGGCCCTTCAGAGATCGCTGAGGCAACAAAGAAAGCCAGCAGGCTTCACAGCCTGCTGGCTGATGACGTCCCCCGCTGTGTCGTGTGCTTTCAAGTTTTGAACCTGCTTTCGCAGGTGGGTGCCTACCTATCGGTTATTGTCCTACGGACAGCCCCTCTAGAGATCGGCTCCCTATGTCTCAAGTGTTGGCTCAAAACTCTCTAGCCGCATCACGGGCACTACAGGGTGACGCAACTCTAATATAGCATATAATGGCCGAAATTGCAAGCACAAAACCCTTTGCTGCCTCAGATTTTAAGGTTCTTCATCCTCTGCTAATCGAAGGTGTAACTCCGTCAGCTGTTCCTCCGAGACGGGCGATGGAGCCTGGAAGAGGAGGTCTTGGGCGCTCTGGGTCTTGGGGAAGGCGATCACCTCCCGGATATTCTCCTCCCCGGTCAGCACCATCAGTAGCCGGTCGATGCCTGGGGCGATGCCTCCGTGGGGAGGCGCGCCGTAATCGAGAGCCGCCAGAAGATGCCCGAACTGAGCGTCCATCTCTTCCTGAGATAGCCCGATCATCTTGAAAACCCGCTCTTGGAGTTCTCTCTGATGAATGCGAACGCTTCCCCCGCCGATCTCCTCGCCGTTACAGACTATGTCGTGGGAGATGCCACGCACTCGATGTGGGTCAGAGGCCATATAGGGAAGATCCTCTTCCTTGGGCTGAGTGAAGGGGTGAGGGGAGAACTCCCAACGCGATAACTCTTCGTTCCACTCCATGAGGGGGAATTCGAGGACCCAAACGAAGGCCAAAAGGTCTTTATCCCGCAACCCTAACCGCTCCCCCATCTCCACTCGCAGATGCGCCAAGGCTTCAGCCACTACCTCAGGCTGGTCGGCCACTATGAGAAGGAGGTCTCCTGGCTCGGCTCCCGTGCGAGAGAGGAGGCCCTCGATTTCCGCCTCGGAGAGATGCTTGGAGATGGCAGAGCGTATGCCATCCGCTTCCACGGCCATGGCTACCAAGCCTTTGGCTCCCTGACCCTTGACCACCTCCGTCAACTCATCGGTCTCCTAGCGGCTGTAGCGGGCACAGCCGGGGGCTCTGATCCCCTTCACCTCTCCCCCGGCCTCGATGGCGGCGTGAAAGACCTGGAAGCCGCTCTCAGCCAAGAGATCGGTCAGGTCCACCAACTCCATGCCCCAGCGGAGGTCGGGCTTGTCGGTCCCGTACCTTTCTACCGCCTCCTGGTAGGTGAGGCGGGGGAAAGGCTTCTCCACTATCCGCTTATCGGTTAATTCCTCCACGATGGAGGTGAAGAGTTCCTCGATGAGTTGCAGGATGTCTTCCTGCTCCACGAAGGACATCTCCAGGTCCAGTTGGGTGAACTCCGGCTGGCGGGTGGCCCGTTGCGCTTCATCGCGGAAGCAGCGGGCGATCTGATAGTACCTATCGAAGCCAGCCACCATGAGGAGTTGCTTCAACTGTTGCGGGGACTGGGGCAGGGCGTAGAAGGAACCGGGATGGAGGCGGCTGGGGACTAGGTAGTCGCGGGCCCCCTCGGGGGTGCTCTTGATGAGGATGGGGGTCTCGATCTCCACGAAGCCCCGCTCATCGAGGAAGCGGCGGATATAGTTCACCACCTTGTGGCGGAGCATCAGTTTCTCCTGCATGCTCCGACGCCGGAGGTCGAGGTACCGGTAGCGGAGGCGCAACGCCTCATCGACCGGGGCTTCCTCGCTTATGTAGAAGGGCGGCGTCTTGGCCTCGTTGAGGACCACGGCGCTCTTAGCCGCCACCTCTATCTCCCCCGTAGCCAAGGCCGGGTTAGCCAGCCCCTCGGGCCTGCGCCTCACCTCCCCTTTCACCTGGAGGACGTACTCAGCGCGGGCCTGGGAGGCTATATCGTGCGCCTCCTGGGAGAGGCGAGGGTCGAAGACCAACTGGGTGATCCCCTCCCTATCTCGGAGGTCGATGAAGATGAGCCCTCCGTGGTCGCGGCGTCGGTGCACCCAGCCGGCCAGGGTCACCTCCTGGCCTTCATCCTTCGCTCTCAGTTCCCCGCAAGTGTGCGTCCTTAACATTGATTCCCCCAATTAGAGCATCATAAGATTTCAGAATTGCAGGGAAGAGATTTGTTCCCTTCAAAACATACACAGGCTCTACAGGTACTTTGCTTTCACTTCCTCCAAGGTCGCGAATGGGAAGGTCATATCTAGCGCCTCGACAATCCGCTGAATACCGAGGCTGTAGCATCTGTCTTGGGCGTGAGGTGGTAACAACTCACAGAACCGAACAAATGCACCGCGCTCCGGGCTAGTCAATCTCCACACCAAAGAGGAATTTCGTTCATCGTAGATGAGTAGAAAGTATCCCTTTTGCTCCAAGGCGAACATCAACAGCCTGTAGGCCTGATAAAAAATTGCGAAAGGACATGTGTTGTCGCCTCTTAATGTGTCAGTGATGAGCCCGTGCCTTTGCATAATGTCCCAATAGCTACGGCCGATCGTATGTAGGTAGCAGAGTTCGAAATCTGTCACTGGATTGCGACCATCGCAGTCACCATTGTTGAAGAGAGAACAGCCGCCGAACTCTGCCTCGGTAAACTTAAACTCCGAGATGATCGGCTCGCCACCCTGCGTATGCAGATAAAGGTCTACTGATGTTGGTTGCGCTTGTCGCTCATTGAACACGCTCCGATCCTCAATCTCAAGCTCAGCGCCAATCACTCTTTGGGAAAAACGAGTGCCCGTGGAGTCAAAAATACCGTCGAATGCATCCCAGTGTTTGGCTACCAAGATGGGCCCCAAGAGGTTGAACAGCATCGCTTGTGAGCTGAGACCATGATGAGCATATTTGTGGAGTGGGAAACTCTTCTTATGAGCATGTCGCTCGTCCCTGATGCGCTCTATGAATCGGACTACCTCGGGATCGATGATGTTCTGCGGCCATGAGTCTCGTCCACCGGCAAGAATATAGGGATATTTCCTAGTTACGGCTAGACCCTTGCTGGCGAAGTAATCAGCGACTTTAGCCCTCAGTGCGCGCAACCAATCACTGCGTCGCGGTGCAATCTTCACCTTCGCAGACATCTTTCCCTCCTCTCCGACCACTGCCTGACTATCTAATCTCACCAGGTTAAAACATCTTCGTCTCGTTAATGGTCAAGACGAACTCGCAATCCAGGAAGCGCACCGCCCGTCGGGTCATGAGCATCCTGCTCATGAATATCTCGAAATACTCCATCACGCTGGATATCTCTGTGTCAACCTCCAACTCCAAGGTTATGGTCCTATTCTCCGCGTCCACCCGCACAAAGGAGCGCTGAGCGGCGTAGTTTACCCGGTCGTGGATGTCGAAGGAGAGCATATCGGGGTTCTGCACCCGCGAGCGGTGGACATCGGCCTTGTCGGCGATGATGACCGCCGCTGTGATCTCGCTCACTGACTCCCCTCGCGCCTCCTCGTGGTTGCCGATGGCAGCCATGATCAAAGCGATCTCCTTAGGGCCCATCCCTAGACGCCGCAGGATGTCCAAGGCGATGAGGGCGCTGGCGCTAGCGTGGGCATCCCGATGGATGGCGTTACCGATGTCGTGGAGATAGGCCGCTATGGCTGCTAGTTCCGCCATCCTCTCTGGATTATCGAGGCGCAAGAGGACGTTCTGGGCGATATTGGCCACCAGGCTGGCGTGCCTCTTACCATGCTCTGTATAGCCCAAGGTTCGCAACTGCTCGTTGGCCGATTCGAGGAGAGCGACCACCTCCCCGTCCTGCTTCACCTCATCCAGGGTAACTACCCCTTCCTTCGCTCTCTTTGATTCCTTTGGCGTCTTATTCGATTTAGCCAATTGCTTATACCTCCAGACTCAGAACCCCATCTACAAAGGGGTAAAGATGATCACAGTTCAGGCAACCCATCGCCTCGCTCCTCCTAGCCAGCGAGGAGCCACAGCGGGGACAGAGGAGAACCTCCAAGAGGTTCTGAGGAGGCTCCTCTCCAGGCGAACCTCCCTTCTTGGCCCATACCAGGTCATAGCAATCCTGCCATCGGTTAATATGCACATCTTCCATGAAGAGGGAGGCCAATAGGTCGTTGAGTTCGTCCCTTTCGAAAGTTCGGCCGGGGAAGAAAAACGCATCGCGACCCACCCGATTGCTGAGCAGGAGAACCCCGCCCGGGGCCAAGACTCGCGCCATCTCCTCAAGGGCGAGTCTCTGGTGGTACATGAACTCCAGGCCCTCGATGCAGGTAACGGCGGCGAAAGAACCGTTGGTGAAGGGCAACCGAGTGGCATCCTTCCAGATCAAAGACGGCCGGCCCCCATACCCCTGCACCTTCTCCCTCGCCACCCGAAGCATAGGCAGTGAAACGTCCACGCCCACTAGCCAGCCCTCGAACCCTGGACGACGCAAGACAGCCAGAAGCATCCGCCCCGTGCCGGTGGCCACATCGAGGACGGGGGGGCATCTCCAACCCCTAAGCCTCCTCTCTAAAGGTATAGCCAGGTGCCAGGCGTCCTCGGCTGCGTCGAACTCCTTGATCTCATCGTAACTCTTGGCCCCCCAGTTGGAAAGAAGCCGCACTACCCTAGGGCCGAGGTAGACGCCCTCGGTGAGGACGAGCAACCAATACCCCAAACCAGCCAAAAGCAGTGCCAAGGCAGCCCAGATCGCGAACCTCATATCGCCACCGCCAATGCCCCAACCATCATCGCCATCAGGGCGAAGAATTGAGTCCGCCGCAGATAGGCACGGCCTCGCTTGAAAACCGGTTGAAGCAACATCTGAGGCAGGAGCAGAAGAGCCGCGACCCCCGCGAGTATCGGCTCCTTGGTCAGAACCAGAACCGCTACCCCGAAGATCTGCACCAGATTGAGGACTCTGAACCCCTTATCTCGTTCACCTTTGTCTACGCTTTGGAAAGCGTAAAGAACTCCGGTGTAGATTAGAGCCCAAAGGAACGCCTCACCATGTCGCTGGATGGCCACTTGAGGGACAAGAGGCCTGAAAGCCAGATAACCCACAAGCCAAGCCACTCCCCCTGCGTAGCAGGCTCGAAGCAGGCGACTTGGCTTCTTGCCGCCATGTAAACGTAGAGATTCCCAGGCCACCAAAGTCAAAGCCACGACTATGAGCAAGAGTACGCTCGGGCCCAAAAGGGTAGCCAGAACACAGGCCAAAGGGAGGGCGAAGGCTAGACCGGCCAGAGAGGCTTCGAACCTGGGCCAGACCGAAGACCACCAAGATAACCGCTCCTCCACCCAACGGAAGAACCGATCAGCCAGGGAGTCAGGCACAGTATAGGGCGGTGGGGAGAGCCTGGTCTTTGACCTTTCACCGAGAGGGGGGGAATTGGAAGAGGACGCTATGATAGATGCCTCCCGCCAGATGGTTCCCAGGAGTGGATCCCCTAGAAAGAGGGACAAGAGAAGAACCAGACCCGTCCTCCCGTTGAACCCCAACCTCCCGGAGGCCAAACCACCACAGAGAACCGCCCAGGCTGGTCCCAGCCAGATGCGAGGCTTGGCCCACCAAGCCCCCAGCCCCAATAGAACGCTCTCTATCCCCCGCTCGTCCAAGTCCAAACACCACCTCTTCCCAATAGTCTTTGGCTAATTATACCATCAACACCTTCTTCCAGCCAAAACACCTGAACCAAAAAGAAGGGAGAGGGGTGTTCCCCTCTCCCTTGAACGGCGTTGAAAGGCAAATCACGATTCAGAGGTTTCTTCTTCCTCCTTCTTAGCCTTTCTGCGCCGGGGCTTAGGCTCTTCCTCTTCGGAGGTAGCGACAGGGGGTGGATAAGGGGTTGTCCCAAAGCGAGTGAGAATCACCGCCCCCAGCCCCCAGGAACCGGCCACCAAGGTGAAGAGGAACCCGATGCAAAGAGGTGTGGCGGAGATGAGGGTGATGAGAAAGACGCCCAAGAGGACGGAGGCTAAGGGCTCCGGCTGGGCGACCTTCGCCGCTTGGAGCAGCCTCTCCCCCACCACTGCGCCCAAGACTATCCAGCCGTAGATGGCTGCCGCGGCCAGGGCTATAAAGAGGAGCAGCCAGGCCATCCAGCCGATGCAAACGACGATGAAAAGGATGGGGGTGAGGAGCAAGAAGACGAATAGGGTAAGGAACCCCACCCCGATGCTGGGGAAGGGTGCCCCCTCAACCGTCGCGCTCACAACCCTCACCTGTTCCGGCAGGAGAGCCACCACCAGAAGGCCTAAAGCCATCAGGGCCATCATGGTGACCAGAGCGCGGAAGGCGCGAGAGAGAAAACCAGCGAAGGGGTCTACCCTCCAACCCCTGACTCCGCCCCATCTGAAGCCTGAAAAAGGCGCAAAGCGAAACTCCCTCCCTTCCACCACCTGGCCACCCACCTTTGCCCCCTCGGCTCGCTCCACTTGGCCAAAGACGGCCACCACATCGTTGCCCACCTCAGCCGTTGGTCTCAGGCGGATGTTCCCACCTACGCTGGCCACATCGTCCTCTACCTCTCCGGCGATAGTTATACTGCCTCCTATGGCCGCCAAATCCTCTTCGATAACCCCCCTTCCTCGACTAGTACCTCACCTCCGAAGACCACGGCGGCGCCATCTATCACTCCCTCGGCCTCCACGGTGAGATCGCCGCCGAAGATGACCAGATCGCCCTCCAGTTCCTGGCCGGACTCTACCGTGTAATCCTGTCCAAAGATGACTCGGCCCTCATCACCTCCCTGGGCAAAGGCCGGAGGGACCACGGCTACCGATAGCAGAGCAGCGATCAAGAACGCCAAGAGTACCTTCTTCATTTGAACCCTCCTTCATAGTTATTCAGAGACAAAGGCGCACGGATCACTAACCTAGCCCAGACCATCATCAACCCTAGCATCAGAAAAGAGTAGGGCAAAAGGAGCCCCGGGGGTAAAGCCCCCAGAGTCGCGCCCAAGAGGAAGGAGCAAGCCTGGGCCAAGGTGGTGCTCGTCTACACGAAACTCAGCGAGAGATCGAGCCCCAACTTTACGAGGGAAGCGGGCGCTGACAGAGCACCCCACCAAGGGGTCAGGAGCCCCACGACGGAAAGCAGAGCCAAAAAAGTTAGCATGAGGGATACAGCCACCAATGCAGGAGCGACCCTCATCAGGCGACGGCGAGCCTCCCTCTGGGCCAGCCTGGCCATCACTCGAGCGGTGAAACCAGGTTGCGGCGAGAAGAGAGGCGCTTCCGAGAGAAGGAGGCCCACCTCTTCTAAAGCGGTCAATTCATCCCCACACTGGGCGCAAACCGCCAAGTGCTCCTCTAGCCACTGCTTTTCTCCCCCTACCAGTTCCCCATCCAAATATGCGGGGATCAGTTCTCCTCGATGCACCACCTAAGGTACCTCTCCTAATAGCCATGCTTGAACGATGGGAGGCGGCTTCTCTCTCTTCCCTCAATGCTTGGGCCAGCATCCTTCGGGCTCGATGTAACCTGGACTTCACCGCTCCCTCTCCCAACCCCATAACCTCCCCGATCTGACGACAGGAGAGATCGTTCCAATAGTAGAGGATGACCACCAGCCGATAATGGGGGGGGGAGACGCTCAAGGAGTCGCCGGACCTCTTCCCGTTCCTCCTCCCGTTCGATCTCTCTTTCTGGGTCTCGACCAGTTGAGAACCTGCGTCCAAGGGGGATATCCTCCAAAGATATCGTCCAGCGTCGGCGACGGAGCCGGTCGATGCAATGGTGGGCGGCGATGGCGAAGCCAAGAGGAGAATTTGCGCGCCGGATCGTAACTCCGCAACCGAGAGTAGGCACGGAGGAAAGTCTCCTGGGCGGCATCCTCGGCGTCGCCAGCGTTCCCCAGCATCCGATAGGCCAGGTTGTAGACCGCTGCCTGGTGACTCTCCACCAGGCGGGCGAAGGCTTCTTGATCACCGTCCACCGCCTCCCGGACCCAGCCCCGCTCCTCCTCCCTGTCCTGAGCCTTATCGAAGGGCCTGTCCTGAGCCTCGTCGAAGGGCCTGCCATGAGCCTTGTCGAAGGGCCTGTCCTGAGCCTTGTCGAAGGGCATCCCGTTCCCCTGCATAGTAGTATACGCATTATAACGCAACAAGGTTTCAAGCCCAAGGTGTCCTGGCCGTTGATAAGGGACCCAAACCCTGCTATAATATGAGCCATAGTCACTTCCCTATCCCTACGGGATCCCTGTGGGACGGGATCCTGTAAGGACATAAATCGAGCGAGGAGGCGAAGATGTACCAGCGGACAGTGATCGTGGGGCATCTGGGGGCCGATCCCGAAATGCGATACACCCCCAGCGGCGACCCAGTGACTACCTTTCGGGTAGCCACGAACCGTCGTTACACCGACAAGGAAGGAAACTCTCACGATGAGACCACCTGGTTCCGCGTTACAGCCTGGCGGCGGCTTGCGGAGACCTGCAATCAGTACCTAGCGAAGGGACGCCTGGTTCTGGTCGACGGACGTCTCAACCCCGACCAATCCGGCAACCCCCGCATCTGGACAGGCAACGATGGTGTTGCTCGTGCCTCCTACGAGCTCACTGCCAACACCGTCAAGTTCCTCAGTCCGAGGGGAGAGCCAGTCGCCGAGGTCGGCCTGGGCGAGGAGTTGCCCGAAGGGGAGATCCCCTTCTAACTCTTCATGAAGCGTACGAAAGTATCCCTTTGGGAAACGATAACCCTTTGCCAGACTCAAGCGGGCTGGGTAGGTTTACTCCTTTCCCCTCGAGGGCTACGAGCCCTCGCATACCCCTGCCCCAGCGCGGAGGAGGCGCTGGCCAACCTCCAGGAGTGTTGGCCCGAGGCCTCATTTGAAGAGTCGGTTGCCGAGGGGTTGAAGGAGCAGTTGCGGCGGTATTACGCTGGGGAGCCGGTGACCTTCGCGGCGAAACTCGATCTGGAAGGGTACACCCCTTTCCAGCGCCGAGTCTGGCAGGCCACCCTCCAGATCCCCTATGGCCAGACTCGCCCCTACTCTTGGGTGGCGAAAGAGGTAGGCTCGCCCCGGGCCTATCGGGCCGTGGGCGCGGCCCTGGCCAAGAACCCCATCCCCATCATCATTCCCTGCCAGCGCGTGCTTCGCAAAGATGGAACCCTGGGCGGATACGGCGGTGGCCTGGATATGAAAAGCCGCCTCCTGGAGATGGAGGCCTGAAGAGCGTAGCGCTAGCGGCCTCCCGTCTCTGGGGCTTGGACAAGCCTCCTTCATCTACATCCCCAATGTAGCGTCCGAGCTCGTCTCGGACGGCCTAGACTCAGCACCCAACACGTCGCATGCATTCGCATCCTGAGGGATGCTCAGCATCCGAAGGAGATGAACTGCGGCGCTACAGATAACGAATTGCGTAAAGTAGGCAAGTGTTAAGCCACTCACCTTTTCCCCACCAGTTCCCTTACCACTCGGATCTCTTTAGCCCCCAAGAACAGCGAGGCCAAGAAGTAAACCCCACCCCCCAAGACCATGGCCCCTACCGCCTGCCATAGGACGTGGCTGGCCCTCATGGCATCGGCGAACCAAGCCACCGCTACCCCCATTAGAGCCGCCGCGGCGGTGATCTTGACCAAAGAGGTCAAGAGTTCCTTCCCACCCATCCCCTTCATCCGCCTTCGCAGGATAAATAATAGCCAGGCCATCTCCGCCATGGTGGCCAGAGAGTTGGCCAAGGCTAACCCTCCGTGGGTCAATGGCCCCACGAGGAGGAGGCAGAGAACGATGTTGACGACCATGCTGGCTAACCCTACCAGGACCGGCGTTAAGGTGTCGTGGAGGGCGTAGAAGGCCCGGGTGACTATCTCCACTGTGGCATAGGCGAAAAGCCCCAAAGCGTAAAATTGCAGGGCCCCAGCCACGGCGCCGGTGGACTCTAGGCCGAACCTTCCTCGCTCCAACAGCAACCTGATTATCGGCTCCCGCAAGAGGAAGAGCCCCACCGTGGCCGGGACGGTGAGGTACCAGGTCACCCGCAGGGTTAACGAAAAAGCCCTACGCAGTTCTCCTAACTCCCCTTTGGCCGTCAACTCGGAAAAGGTTGGAAAGGCCACGGTGGCTATGGCCATGGCGAAAACGCCCAGGGGGAGAAACATCAAGAGCCAGGCGTAGTTTAGAGCGGCCAGACTGCCCGCTACCAGGCCCGAAGCCAGGATAGTGTTCACCAGGAAATTGATCTGCATGGTGGCCAACCCCAGCATGCGGGGCAGCACCAGCCGTCCCACCTCCCGCACCCCTGGATGCCCAAGATCCAAGATAGGGAAGTAACTCAGCCCCCTTCTTACGAGTTCCGGAACCTGGATCAGGAGGTGCAAGCCAGACCCCACCACCACGCCTATAGCCAGGCCATAGACCCCCATGGTGGGAACGAGGAAGAGCGCCCCTCCGATGATGGAGAGGTTATAGATGGCTGGAGCCCAGGCTGGCCAAAGGAAGTGCTGAAACGAGTTGAGGATGCCCATGGCGATCCCGCTCACGCCGAATACCACCGAGGAGAGGAGCATGAGCCGCATAAGGCTAGTCGTGAGGGCTTGCTCTCTAGGGCCAAAACCGGGCGCCACCACTCGGGCCACCAGTTGGGGGGCAAAGATAGCGGCCAGGAGGCTGGCCACAGTCACGGCGATAAAGACTATGTTGAAGATGGCGCTAGCCAGCCGCCAGGCTTCCTCCTTCTTCCCCCGGGCCAGATATTCGGTGAAGACGGGGATGAAGGCCGACCCCAGAGCACCCCGGGCGATGATCTGGAAAATCAAATCGGGTACCCGAAAGGCAGCCAGATAGGCGTCCAGTTCCCAACTGGTCCCGAACTGGCTGCTGATGATCATCTCCCGAGCCAACCCCAGGGCTCGGCTGGCCACAAAGGCCACCATCACCACGCCCGCGGCCCGGGCCAGTTCTCCCGCTCGACCCTCGTCCACTCCTACCTCAACTATTGGGCCTCACTATTATAGTCAAATCGGCTGGCGAGGAAAGGCGTCGTTTATAGTCTAACTGGACAAAGGGAGGGAAATCGAGTATTATTCTGTCAGTTCGCAACCACGGAGGTCTCTTGGCTACTACAGCATCGGCAAAGAAGAGGATCAGGTCCTCGGCCCGAAGGAGGGAGCGAAACCGGGTCTTCCGCTCTCGGGCTCGGAGCTTCGTAAAGAAGACAGATCGGCTCATCGCCGAGGGCAAACTGGAGGAGGCCGCTCAGGCCGCACAGCAGGCTATGAGCGCCCTCGATAAGGCGGCGGTGAAAGGAGTTATCCACAAGAACAACGCCGCCCGCCGGAAAGCCCGTCTCATGAGGCGACTTAATCTAGCCCTCAAGAAAGCCGAATAGATCCCCTATTCGGCTCTACCTCAAAAGGACCCCGGAGATCAATATTCCCCCGGCTGGTCTCGTTAAAAATCGACAACCCCCACAATTATTCTGGCCCCGGATTTCTCCCGCAGGGATCCTGTAAGGATAAGGATAGGGAAAGGCTCCAATCCTGGCGCTGCAGGGGGAATCGAGGCTTTAGCCGGAGCCTAGATCACCGCCTAAAGGCTCCAATCCTGGTACTGCAGGGGGGATTTGTCGCATTTGAGATGAGAGATACCGAACCCTTGACATAGCACGCCTGTTCTGGTATAATCTAGAACAGGTGTTCGGGATGAGCGACAACAAAATGCGTGTGGGGCTCCTTTGGCTCGACGATGACCCGAAGAAAGAGGTCTCCCTGAAGATTAAGGAGGCCGCTGAGCGGTATTTTGAGAAGTTCGGTCGGTGGCCCAATGTTTGCTACGTGAACCCCGCCACCCTTCTCCTCCCTCAGAACACCGAAGGCGTAGGGATGGAGGACGTTCATCTCGATAGCCTGCGTGTCTTGTCCAGTCCCCTGGTCCTCCCCGACCACTTCTGGGTGGGAGAAAGTCCTCAGCCTAAAGAGAGGAAAAAGAGGGCTCCCCAAAGTCGAGGTTGACGGCCAACTACCACTTTCCTATCGATAAAAAGAGCGCGACTAGGATGCAAAAGGGCTTCAAACCGATCACCCCTGGAGGCTTGACAGGAGTTACTGAACGACCTGGTCAAGAGAGCCCATCTGTGGTAGACTGAGATCGATGTGCTATCTTGTCCTCTCCGATATCCATAGCAATCTGCCTGCCTTGGAAGCGGTCTTGGCGGAGGTCGACCTGGCTCATATCGACGAGGTGCTCTGCCTGGGGGACCTAGTTGGCTATGGGCCCCACCCCAACGAGTGTATCGCCCGCCTCCGAGAACTCCCTCTTCGCTGCGTGGCCGGAAACCACGATTGGGCGGCCATCGGAAAGATGGATACCGCCGAGTTCAACCCCGCCGCTCGGGAGGCCTGTCAATGGACGGCAAAAGAACTGACCGCAGAGAATAGAGCCTATCTGCAAGGCCTCCCTGAGACC
>Ga0114930_10002565_pt1 | contig 16337 bp, 4 predicted proteins | sample AnhtaG_FD_87300 | JGI IMG/M metagenome (GOLD analysis project Ga0114930, IMG submission 87300) | Deep subsurface microbial communities from Anholt, Denmark to uncover new lineages of life (NeLLi) - Anholt_01485 metaG | ecosystem: Environmental > Aquatic > Marine > Oceanic > Sediment | place... | reverse complement strand
CGTGCATGGCCAGGCTCACGACTCCCCCTCTACCGGCGCGAGCGGCCGATTCTGGCGCCTCGATGTTCTTGACCATCAGGAACCGCGGGCGGCAAGGGTCGAAATCGTAGTTGCGGGCTCTGGGCGGCATGACGTAGGGCTCCTCGAACCCAAGCTCATTTCGTTTCAGAAACCGAGTCCTGCTTTTGAAGAACCGGCGATTCACGCTTCTGGACTTCGAGTTCGGCTATTCGAGTCAGGTCCTCACCCCACACCGTGTATTGCGCCGCGACAGCCTTCTCATCCTCCTCAGTCAAACCCACAATCCGGAAACTGTGGCGCACGACGTCGTCCGTCTGCATGACCCTATTGGTATAGCGCAAGGTCATCGGATAGCCGTCCGGGTGTATCTTGACGGACGGGGTCAGCTCCCTGCGGGGCGCATAGTCGACCCAAGCCAGATTTTCCCGAATGGCCGGCATACGCGCGTAGAACAGAGCGCAGCCATGTCGCTCTACGGGGTCAACCAACGCCATCCAGCCCTGCTCAGGCCCGCGTTCCCGGTACACTTGGGCATACGGATCATCTGTCAGAGGCACCCGCCGAGGCGAACCCGCCACAGGGACAAACAAGAGGTCCTTAGGGTCGAGCCCGCTGCCAACTGTGGCATAGAACGTGTAGTCTGCGCGCTGCGTTCTGTCAGACCACTCGTACTCGGCGCATTGTTCGATGTCGAGGACCGGTGCTGGGTAGTAGAGGGAGAAATTGTTGGTGACGCACCCCTGGAAGGTCAGGTTTCCATTCTCATCTTCCCGGGTGAAACTCGGAAGATGGGTCCTGGCAATGAAGCGAAGGGGCCCGGAAATGACCAGTTCTGGATCGGTCCAGCCACCCTCGCCACTCCAACGGTTCGCGAAGAAGTAGTTACCCCAATTGTGATGGATTCTTGTAAAGGCTTTGCCATCCAGAAGGCATCCGGTCAGGGCGCCGGCGCCGTGGCTGTCCAACCTATTGACCCCGGGCTGCTTCGCCGGTCCCTTCAAGTGTGCTTCGAGGCGGCCATTCGTGATGACGGCGTCGGCCGTGGCTGTCTCGACCTCCTGGAACTCTATGGGCGCGTGCGGCCAATCGGGGCCGCCCGACGGTGCCGTGCCGTAATAGAGATGGTAAGTAGAGGACAGGCCAGTGGGAAGATTGACCAGGAAGACAAGCTCATCATCCAAGTCCAATTGCCCATTGCCGGTGTGGACGTAATGACCCGTGTTGTCGCGCTCGTCCACCTGAACTGGCGCCTCATTCTCGCCTTGGAAAAGGCGGACCGATCTCCAGTTCAGCTTCGCCAACCCGGTCAGCCCATAGAAATCCTTCCCGGTTAACACGAAGGGCTGGCCGGCCAGTGCCGCGCTTGCGGTGTTGAAGTGAATGACAAGACGATAGCTGCACTGAGTAACAGCCCAATCCTCAAATCCGGGCTTGCTCGACCATTGAGGAGAACATCCCGGTTTCAAGGCTACGGCCGCAGGGCCGAGGGAGTGCATGGGAGGCAGTTCCGGGAGTTCAGGAAGCCCGCGTCGTGCATCCTCGGGTGCAGGCTTAACAAGTCGAGTGCGGTCCGATGACGGCGGGGACGCCCACGGCACCGTGGGTACGTGCATGACAATGGAGGATGAACGCTCCGGACCGAGAGACGGGTTCTCCTCCCCCGTGAAGAGATCTCGTCCTTTGACCAGCAGGGCCGGGCCATTCTGCCCGACTCCGTAGTAGAAGCAGCACGTGACCGACCCGTCGTCGCTAGACATCTCAAGATATCTGCCGCCACTGTCTCGAGAAGAGAAGTGTTTCTGGAAGACGTCCTCTCGGCCGCCGCGGCGAAGCAAGCTCCTCATCAGGTCGTACACGAAGAGCGCCCAGTCTTTATCCCGGCCTGCATCAGTAGGCTTCCCTGGCAGCACGAGGATCTCTCCGTCACCGTACGAAACCTGGTAGGCAATTCCCTGCGCAGTGTGAACATCCTCGCGTGCTCTCGAACCAGGGAGCGATTCAAACTCGAGCGCATAGCTCTCCGCCAGGTCGAAATTGTCACGCCACCAGGTATCGGGCGTGAGACGACCCGCAAATTCAGGGGGATTGTCATCGGGAACAAGGATGCCCTCTTTGTGCAGAAAGGTGGGCCAGCTTTCGTACACCATTGCCAGGCCCCCCGCCTCCACGTACGGGCCCAGCCCCGGATGGTCCGCGGAAAAAGTCAGCACGAACTTGTAGCGGCCCAATGCCACTCCTTCCGCATCATAAGAGTGGACGACATCAAAGCTCTTCAGGTAGGGACTCGGTACTTCCCACCGGCTGCTTACAAGGAGCACCTGAGGGGTGTGTCTGAACACGGGTAGTTTTGAAAGCGCCCCATATTGACTACTCATGATTGTCCATAAGTCGTCTCGCTGGTAGCAGCGCCGCGGCTCCTCCCAAAGATGCACGATGTTGCTGCCGCACGCGTAGACACTGGTCAGCATGGTTCTTCTGGCATTCACGTCGAGGTTGTTTCGGCCGACCCAGGACATGAACTCCAACTCCTTGTCGTAGTCGAGGGTTTTCAGGTTTCGAGCGTACATATACGTGCGAAGGGGGCTCGAGTATGCGTTCGCAGTGAACCCGTCGATGCTGTTTAGCATGGCGGGCGTGTCGGCCCAGGTAGTGCCGCCGAAATTCGGCCCGTCCCAAGTCGTGGCAAGGATGTTCGGATACTTGTCGTGGAGGTGGTCGGCAAACCGATTGTTGGCCTGGGCCTGAACCCGCTGCCCCACCCACCTGCGGAATGCGCGCCACTCAGGTCCTTTCCAGATGGACGCTTCGAAAAGGTCATATCCGCTGAACCGCTTGAAGTCCTCATTGTGCCGGCGCAGGCTAAGCATCCACGGGCCGCCATAGGAGTCTCGCCCGCTATACCCCGAGTAGAAAGGCGAATCATAGACGCCTCCGGTCCCATCCAACAGGTTTTCCGGCTCGCCAGGCTCCAACATATCGGTTGCGAAACAGATGGCAGTCTCTTCCAGCATATGCGCGGAATGGATGTTTTCGGGCCCGATGGAATCAATCAACGGATCCACCACTTCGCGAAAGAAGTCTTCACGAAGCTTGCTGTCCATGGCGATGTTAGCCATCGAAAAACGCGACCACGAATGGGGCGGCTCAGGACCCCACCATATCTGTAGAATTATCTTCTTGTCCGCACGAGCCAGACGGGAAGCGATCTCGCGGCAATGAGGCCCTGGACGGCTCATTTGTACTCCAACATACTGGATTTCATCCGCCGACTCGAGAAGCCCTAGTTCTTCTTCCGTGAACCGCAGACCGTTGTTGTAAACCATGCAGCCTATGTTCTCAGCCCAGGACGTGGAGGAGTACGCGGAACACAGGTACACAATCCAAATGGTCGCCAGTCTTCGCGTAATCCTCACCTCCACTCGACTTCTCCAATTGCGACAGAACCCACGGCGGGGTCATTCCAGGCACGGTATTCACGGAAAACAGCTTCGCCTGAAACGCCGGCCAATCCCACCAACCGGAACCGGTGCCGCAGAACCACCTCGGGCTCCAGGTTCTCGTAAGCAAACCGCATCCGATTGACCGTTGACCACCTTTCCCACCCGGCCTCGAAGCTGATTCGCGCAGGCGGTGGTGAATCGCCTCTAAGTTGGTCGTGATCGAAGAAAACGGCGATGCCCGTTCCTTCTTCTTCGTCATACCAGGCATACCACCGGTCGAGCGCTTGCTCGGTGGAGACCAGACTTCCCGTGTGGTTTCGGGCAACATCTTTGTCCGCCAGCGCCAACTCGCGAGTTGTTCCCGAGGACCCCTCCCAAAGCAGATCACGCGTATCGCGGCCATGGCCCGCGTGGAACCTGTCCGTGTACGTACCGCTCCACGTCCTCTGCACAACCCGACAGAGAATCGCTTCCTCAACGTCATAGAGCGGAACGCCGCCGAACATGGAGAAATAGCGGGTCACGTCCCCGCGCAAGACAACCACGCCGTCCGCGGTTTCCGTGATAGAATTGGCGCAATTGACCGCAACAACCTTCCGCACCGGTCCATCCACCACGAGCTTGACCCGCCAGCGATTCTGACGGTCCGTGGGGAAACTGTGACCATTCATAAATACGCCCCAGCTGATGCCCTGGGCGTTGACACCAAGGCCCCGCCAGGCCAGGTGCGGCACCGCCCCTCTTCCAAAATTTGCCTGCACGTGTGCGGCAAGGTCGAGCAGTCCCGTGCCCTGCACGCCTACCTCCAGACCGGCGGTCGACAGCATATAGTGGGCTTGCCCGCGGCCGTCCCGGACCGACGCAACTTCCACGCTGGACGGAAACGCGACAGGCGGTTTAGGACGCAGACTGAAGTAGAGGTGGAAGACCGCATCGCGGTCGCTACGACAGACAAAGACCAGTTCGTCCTGCACGTCCAGGCTAAGGTCGCCCGGCAGTAGGAACTCGCCCTTGGCTCCGAGGTGATCCACCTGAAACGGCACAGGTTCACCGTCTTGTACAAGACGTAGAGAACTCAATGGTATGTCTTTTCGCCTTACCGACTCTGCGACCGTGCCCCAACGCAATACAACTGGCCGCTTCGAGAGCACGCCCGCGTGTGCCTGCACCGAAATGGGTACGCGGCCCTCCCAACCCCGGTTCCACCACTCCTTGGGCAAGATGACCCCGGGCTCTGCGGTCGTGACGGCTGAGAGGCCCAGCAGGGAAAACATGAACGCCGGTCTTACCAAGTCAAGAAACCGCATAAGCCGAGATTTCCCCATATAGGCCCACTCACGACCACCGTCGATGGGTTTGAACCATTGTGAGCGCAACGATGAACGCATTCAAGGCACAGTTTCTTCTTCTGGGCGGTCCATGAGACGCTTAACACCGTAGATTTTGGATACTCGACAGCAATTGTCCTCGAGTTTCCTGACTCAAGACGGACCACTCCCTAAGTGATTGAGCAATTCTTGCGGTTGAGGGCGTCGTTATCATCACGTCAGTGCTCGCAACGGTGGTCCAAGCCGCCGGACGCGGCGAGGAATAACGGCGAAGAAATATCTGGGGATAGCCACCTCGGCCATTTGAAACGTAACGTACCGTGTGTGGGTGACAACCTTGGCATCAATCTTGACCAGCTTCTCCCTCAACGTCGTCAACGACCATTGCTTCACACTCCAGGTAGCGCCAGCCTGCGAAGAAGGTTGCCCAGGTTGTGTGCCAAAGCGAATAGCTGCAGCCGAGCCTGGTCACCTAACGGAGTTGTGGACACCGTTCGCGGTTTGCGGGCCAGGGCCTACCCCGTATGTGCGGCAGCGACGCAACAGATCGCGAGGTGTAAGAATTTGTATGCCAAGGGGTTGCGAAATCCTTGACAATTCTACTGGCGTCCCGTAAGATCCAGTGAAGTGCCAGTTTCTGGCCGAATTTGGGCAATGCTCACAGGTCCACGAGACCCCGAAGGGCGTCATTCCATTGATTCCCCGTGGCACCGGAGAAAGCGGAATCCTTCCGCTACTTCAGCGCTATCGCTTCTTCGGAAGCGTGCTTCCACGTGAGGGGGCCAGGACAGAACTGCTGGCCGCGAGGCACCGTATCCCGCCTACCCCCTCATGCCTTCGTAGACATCGAACAGCGCCGTGAGACCGGAGCTAGCGGCGGGCGGCCCATGTCCGCGCATCGCCCTTGGCGCCGTGCCCCGCGGCTGAGGCGGGCGAGGACGTCATGCGAAGGCGCGCCAAGGCCAGCGCAACCAATGCGAAAACGAGCACGGTTCCGCCAGTGTTCGGCGGCGGGGCCGCGCCTTCCATGATACCGCCAGTGCACCCACCGGGCGGCTCGCCTTCGCCTTCGCCTTCGCCGTTGGTCTTGGCGAGTAGGAAGGCAACGGTGGCGGCCTCCCCCACGGCGACGGAAACGTCTTTCTCGTCCGACTGGTATCCGTCGGCGCCGGCCATGCAGGCATAGCTCCTGGCATCGAGGTTCGTGAATACATAGAGGCCGCTGGGTGCGTCTCGGTCCTCGGTCCGTGTCCCCAGCCTCACCCAAGGGCTCCGGTCGTCAGGGATCCGTGTGCGCGTTTCTCCATCCCGCACCTCCACGGCGATGGACGCGCGGACGAGGGCCTTGCCGAGAAACGGCGTGAAATCCACTTCTCCCGGGGCGTTCCGGACGCGTGCCTGGATCTCGGCTTCGGTGTAGACCCCCCAGTCGTTGAATTCCGCCACGGCCGTGCTCTCGCTTTCGTTGTCCACATAGACCCCGGAACTCATGCGGAAACGATTGAAGCCGCTGTCTGCCGGGTTTTCCGTGGTGCCGAGCAGCGGCGTCACTTCCGGCTCGCCGTTCTTCGTTTCGGGAGGCCGGATGAAGACGCCGACCTCGCGGATGTCTTCGAAGAGGTTTCGCGTCACGTTGACGCCGGAGTTCACGGCGTAGACGCCGTACTCCGCGCGTTTGATCACCGAGTAGCGCACGACCGAGTCGGACGAATCGGCGCCGGTGATGAAGACGGCCACGGTATTCGTCCCGTTCATGCCGTTGAACGTGACGCCCTCCACCTCGACGGCCACGTCCGTGACGCGCAACAGCTCCACGGGTTCCGTCACGGCGCTCGGCAGCGCCACCGTGCAGTCGCGTAGGCCCGCGCCCTCGGCCGCAACGATGACCACGTGCTCGTCGTCGCTCGGCTCGTAGTGCTGAATCGTCGTGTGATCCGCGCCGGCGCCCACAAGCGCCGTATGCGGGCGAAAGACCACGTTCTCTTCATAGGTGCCTGCGGCGGCATGGATGGTGATGGGAAACGTCGGCGCGCCTTCCGGCACGGCAGCCATCGCGAATGTGATGGTTCTCCACGGGAAGCCCTGGGACCCGTCGCCGGTCTCATCGCTCCCGGCCGGGTCGACGTAGAAGTGCGACGGTGGATCGTTGTCGTCCTGCGGGTCCGTCCCCCGGCGGAATTCCTCGAGGTTGTCCAGGCCGTCGCCGTCCGAGTCGATGCCGTCGTCCGCGGGATCGTCCGAGGCGAGCTCGTTGTCGTCTTCGTACACATCCGGGAGGCCGCCGCCATCGGAGTCCTCACCGAACTCATAGGCCCCCGCGTCAAAGGCATGGTTCTGCGGACGTGTCGCCCCTTGGATATCGTCGGCGACGCCGTCGTCGGGGCAGGCGTCTATCGCGGGGGAATCCCAGCTCAACTGACAGGGGGGCTCGGTCTGGCGGAATTGCGGGGGGACGTCGAGATTGCCATCACCATCAAAACCGCCGCGGATCAGGCTATGCGAAACGTGGACCACAGCGAGAGAAGGCTCAAAGGAAAGGGGGAAATAGGTTTCATTCCAGACGATGGAGTTCATAATGTCGAGGGTGGTCCTCAGGATGCTGTCGGAAACGACCTGGATCTCGATTGTCCGGTTGTTGGCCAGCGTGCAGTGCGTGAGTTCCGCCTCGCTGCGTGTACCGATGTAGGTCATGCCCCACATGCCGCCGTTCCGCGTGAAGACGCAATTGCTGGCGTGGAGTGTCACCCGGTCGGTGGCGCACAACCCGCCGCCTTCGTTGTCCAGGAACAGGCTCTTGTGGACCTCGAGGTACGCGTGATTGGCGGACAGGACATAGTTGTATCCGTTGTTCTGGAAGGTGCACCCCTCGACGGCCAGAACCGCCGTTCTCGTCTGCGCATTGTCGGGGAAGACGGCGATGCAGGCGCCGAAGCCATTGCTACGATTTCGGCTGAAGGAGCAATCCTCAAGAGAGACCGTGCTGTCTTTAACGAAAACGGCGCCGCCGTTGTTCTGTGCAGCATTGCTGATGAACGTGCAATGGGCGATGGCGAGTTGCGCCGATTCGATGTAGAGGCCGCCTCCATGCACGTAGGGCGCGCCGAATAGGCTGACGGCATCGCCCGAGCGGATAGTGAAGCCGTCCAGCCTCGTGCGCGATGAAACGCCGTCCGTCAGTTCGAGGACGTGGTACGCGTTCTCATCCCGTGTTGTGCTGTGCTCGGGATCGTCGTCCCCGGCGATATCCCCGTGGAGAACGGTGAGATTCGCTTGGGGATTGCGCTCGTCGACGGATGACTCGACGCCGACAAAACCGCCGTACACGCATACACCGTGGACAAGGACAAAGGCAGTACGCTTCGGGTCCGCTCCGGTTGGCGCGGGCGGATGGTATTCACCCGCAGCCACCCAGATATCATCGCCGCCCTGGGCTACCGCCAGCGCATCCTCGAACCTGGAAAACGCCGTGGGCCAAGTTAAGCCGTCCGCTTCGCCCACCGCCGCCGGCGAATCCGCATCCACGTGGTAGTCGATGATGCCCGCGTAGGCATGGGCGGCAAGAATCGCGAATAGGCACATGAAGCCAACTGTTGAACGTAGTGCCATCAGCTGCCTGCTCTCCGCGCGAACCACGTCAAGAGGACGCCCAGCAAGGCGCAGGTGCAAACAAGCAGCACGAGACCTGCCAGGCGAGTGGCCGGCATGCCATAGGTCACGGTGAGTACGGCGGCGTCGGATTGCAGTACATCGGTCGCGGCGTCGGATAGCTCGACGATGTAGGAACCGGCATGGTGCGGCTGCAAGCTGGGGATGGCGTAGGTGGGGCTGTTCGCCACCACGAATCCATCCTGCTTCCATGCGTACGACACGGGCGGCACACCGCCCGCAGTCGCCACCGTGAAGGTGTGTGACTCCCCGACGCGCTTGTCCCCGCCCTCGGGATGGTCCGTAATCACCAGGTGCTCATAGTACGCGCGAGTCAGCAGCGGGGAGGCGACATTGCCGTTGCCGGCCAGATCGTGAACCATTCCATCCGGGACTTGCGCCGTCATCTCGCCTTGGCCAATCGCTGTCAGGTCAAAGGTGTAGTGCGCATCGGAGCCCGTGAAGTTGCTGACCGTAGCGTTGCCGACCGTCACGTCGCCCTCGTCGAAGTCGGCAGTCACTTCGCTGAAGGTGGCCTCCACAGGGACGTTGGGACTGTACCCCGCGGGGGCTGCTGTGGATGACAGCGACACCGTGGGCGGCGCGCTGTCGAAGGTGCGCACAAGGGGGACAGCCGCCGTGTTGGGATTGCCCGCAAGGTCCGTCGCGACGTCCGCCCCCACCTCAACCGTAACGGCCCCCTGACCGGCCGGCACGACCTCGAAGCCGTAAGCGGCCCCGCTGCCGCTGAAGTTGGTGGCTGTGCCGTTGGTCACGGTCACATCGCTCTCCACGAAACCGGTCACGACCTCGTCGAAGACAATCGTCACCGGGATGCGGGACTGGTTCGTCGGCTCCGGCGCCGTGGAATCGATGGTTACACCTGGAGGCGCGCTGTCGTAGGTCCGGCTAAACTGTCCCGGCTGGTTGCCGTTACCCCCGCCGTCATGGGCCGCGTTCTCGGGAATAGCGGCCGTCACCTGGCCTTGGCCCGCTGGCGTCAGGTCGAACGAGTAGCTTGCCCCCGAACCGCCGAAGACCGACACCGCGCCGTTCGTGGCCGCAACATCGCCTTCCTCGAAGTCATCTACGGACTCGCTGAACGTCACCGACACGGCAATCGGCGACGCGTTCGTCGGATTGGTCGCGCCCGACGTCATGGACACGGTGGGCCGGTCGCTGTCGTAAGTGCGCGTCAGGGGCGTTGCCGCGGCATTGTCGTTGCCCGCGGCGTCGTGCGCCACACCGGCCGCCACCTCGACTGTCACCCCGCCTTGCCCCGCAGGCACGAGGTCAAAGTCATACTCGGTCCCGGAGCCGCTGAAGTTGTTCACCGTCCCATTCGTGACGGTAACATCGGCTCCCTCGAAGTCACCAACCGGCTCCGTGAACGTCACGGTAACCGGGATCGGCGAGGTGTTCGTCGGCTCCGGCGCCGTGCTAGCCATCGTCACCCCTGGGCCCTCTGAGTCGTAGACGCGGCTGAACGACGCCGGTTCGTTGCCATTACCCGCCGCGTCATGGGCTACGTCGGCGACGATCTCGGCTGTCACCGTCCCCTGAGCCGTCGGCGTAAGCTCAAAGCTGTAGTCCGTTCCCGACCCGCTGAAGTTGCTCACCGTCCCATTCGTCGCCGCCACATCCCCTTCCTCGAAATCGTCCACGGACTCGCTGAACGTCACAGTTACCGGAATCGGGGACTGGTTCGTCGGGTCGAACGCGCTGGAAGTCATGGCCGTTGTCGGCCGGACCGTGTCGTAGATGCGGGACAGCGGCGCCGCAGGCGTGTTGGGATTGCCCGCCGCATCCGTCGCCACATCACCGGCGATGGCCGCGCTGACCGCGCCTTGGCCCAAGGGGACCAGATCGAAGGCGTAGTCCGCTCCCGCGCCCGTAAGATTGGTGACCGTACCGTTGGCGGGCACGATGTCGCTGGCCTCAAACCCTACGACCGCTTCGCTAAACGTCACGACCACCGGGATGGGTGAATTGTTGGTCGGGTTGGGTGCGGTGGAAGCCATTCCCAGCGTTGGCGGCGCCGTGTCGTAAGTCACCACGTTATCCGTACTGGTAGATGCCAAGCTAGGACTCCCCGCCGAGTCCGTGGCGGCTCCCGCGACAACGGCAGGCTCGAGCGTACCGTCGCCCGTCACGGCCGTCACCTCGATGGCATACATGTCTGCCGAACCGTCCACCTCGAAGCTGACGCCGGTTGCGGTGCCGCCCATGCTCACATCCGCTTCATCAAAGCCGGTCACGGCTTCGCTGAAAACCACGTCAAAGAAGATGGCCAACTCGTTCGTCGGGTCGGCCTGCCCGCCGGCCTGGTTCACGGTAACTGAGGGAGGTGGGTCCATTTCGAAGGTCGCGCTTGGGCCCGCGGCAGGCGCGGGATTGCCCGCGTCATCCGTGGCCGTACCTGCGGCAATGCTGATGCCCAGCGAGCCGGAACCCACAATCTCGGAGAGCGTTACGACCCGCAACAACGTACCCGTTCCCGTCACCGACGCTTGCGCCGTGGCCGTGCCGTTCAACGTGACGTCGCCTGTGTCCAAGGTAACGTCGGTCGCATCCTCATACGCCACCGTGAAACTCACCGGACCACTCACCGTCGTCGATGGCGACGGCCCGCTCAGCGCAACCCCCGGGGCGGTCGCGTCGTAATCAACCACGTTGTCGAGGCTTGTCGAGGCGGCGTTGCCGCCATCTACCACGTCGTCAGGAATGATGAATACGATACGCCCATCGCCGTCTACCCCCGTCAAAGACAGCGCATACGTCGTCCCGCTCCCGCTCACCGCGTATTGCGGATTAGGCGCATTCCCGACAAAGCTCACATCCTCGGTGTCAAATCCCGTCACCGCCTCGCAGAAAACGATATCAAAGGAAATCGGCAATGTATTCGCCGGGTCCGCCTGCGACGGGGCCTGTTCGAGCGTAACCGTCGCCCGGGTCTCGGGCGCATACTGGACTTCGCGGCCCGCGTAGGTCGTCTCCGCATTGCCGTTGCCCCCGGCATCCAGCGCGCCGTTGACTACGATGCGTGGCGTCAGCGTCGTGGCGCCGTCCGCGGCATCAATGAGCAGTATGTAGTAGCTGCCGTTGCCCTGCACGCTGTAGGACAAACCGGGGATGGTCTCGGCGAACTGGATGTCCGCTGCGTCCAGGCCGGTGACGGGTTCCTCGAAGGTCAGCGTGAAGACCACCGGGAACTGCTCGGCCACGATCGGCCCGCTTGTGCCGTATTCCTGAAGGCCGGCATAGCTGCAAGCGATCTGGACCAGCGGCGCCGTGGTGTCTACCCATACTTCTTCTTCGTCCGCCGAGGCGCGGTTGAGCGCGCTCGTCGCCGTGCTCGACGCCACGTCTGCCGGGATCGTGGGACGCAGCGTGCCGTCATACGTCACCACGGAGACTTCCAGCTCGTACGCCGCGCCGCCGCCGGTCACGGCGTAGGTCGCGCCATAGCTCGCCGTCCCTTCGAGGACAATGTCGCCGGTGTCGAAGCCGTCCACCGCTTCGCCGAAGCCGATGTCCCACCAGGCGGAAAGGCCGTTGGCGATGGCGGGCTGTCCCGCCCGGCGCGTCACGGTTAGCGTCGGCTGGTTTGCTTCATAGATATGGACCGTGAAGTCCGCCGTGGCCGTGTACGGCGTGGACTGTGTGTCGGCGACCTGCAGCGTGAAGGTAAATTCACCCGTGGCCGTGGGCGTGCCCTCGATACTGCTGCCGTTGATGGCCAGGCCGTCCGGCAGGGCGCCGTCCGTCACCGACCACACATAGGGCGGCGCGCCGCCGTTCGCTTCCAGCGCCACGTTGTACGACACGCCGATGGTGCCGTCCGGCAGGCTATACGTCAGCAGGTTCAGCGGCGGCGCGGGCTGTTCCTCGATGATGCCGAAGACGCTGAAGTGTGTGGTCTCGCCCACGACGCACCGCGCGCTCCGGTCAATGACGGAGGATGCAATCGCCTCGAAGCTGCCCGTGGGCGTGGGCAGGTAGTTGAGCGACAGGAACGGCACGCGGAGGTCCGTGTCGTCCAGGTGGTCGTCGCGGTCGGCGTCGGGATACGACAGATGAATCGTGGCCATCTTCCCGTTGATGAAGTCCGTCAGGGCGGAGCCGAGGCCCACGTCGAGGTACAGTTCCGCATCCTGCTGGAACGTGGATAGGGTGGGCGTGAAGCCCGCGCTGTCCGGGAAGAAGGCCGTGAGCGTATCGTCCGCGGGAAGCGCGTTCGCCGGGATCTCGATGCGGGCAAATCGCGCGCCGTCCCACAGCGACAGCACCGTGTCTTCTGCCGCCGATACCGGCGCGGTCAATACATGCTGGCCGCCGTCGATGCGCTCGTGGTAGGCCGCCGACGCGGAAACCGTCACCGATATCGTGGCCGCGCTGTCGTCGACATGACCGAGCTGCGACGTCGCCACGGCGCGCAATTCGTACGCGCCATCGCCATAGGGTCCCGTGTTCCACGTGGCCGTGAACGGCGCTTCCGTGTCCGTGTTCAGCACGCGCCACACGCCGCCCGTGCTCGCCCCCTTCACTTCGACGCTCACCGATGCCACCGCGCCGGGATTGGCATCGCCCGCCACCTCCGCCAGCACCGTCACCGCGTCGCCGCGCACCGCCGCACCGTCCGCCGGACTCACCACCGCCATCGCAATACCATCATGGTGCAGCGGGTCGGTGCCGAGCGCGATTTCCACATCGTCGTTCACGCCGTCGCCGTCCGTGTCCGCCAGCAACGGGTCCGTGCCCAGCCCGAATTCGACGCCGTCCGGCAACGTGTCCGGGTCACTGTGCGCCGAGTTCGGCAGCGTGCCCAACTGGTACTCGACGATATTCGTCAGCCCGTCGCCGTCGGGGTCGCCCTCCGCGCCGTCATCGCCGGCCGCGGAGTTCGGATCCAACCCATGCGCCGTCTCCCACACATCCGGCAGGCCATCCCCGTCCGTGTCGCCCGAGGGGCCGGTGTAGGCCGGGTCATACGTGATCTGGATCGTCTTCTCCGAAGCATTGCCTTCCGTGTCCACCGTGTACAGGTGAAGGACGTTCTGGCCCTCCTCGAGCGCCCACGTCTCCCGGTAGAAGCCCGTCGACGAAATCCGGTCCGGGATGCCGTATTCCTGCGTGTTGTGCGTGTACGTCGCCACGGAAAGCTCGGAGTACTTGTCATCGTCGATGGCGGTCACCACGATGTGTTCCGTGTTCACCGTTGTGTCCGCCACGGGCTCGATGAAGACCACCCACGGCGCCTGCGTATCATTCGGACGCAGTGAGTAACTCTGCCGGAGCGGACGGCCGTTCTTCATCTGGCCCGAGTAGTACGGCTCGCTCCACTCCGGCGGCGGGCCGGGATCGACCATGCGCCGCGGTTCTAACAGGTATCCGCCCCAGGCCAGTTGGGAACGGTGGCCCGGGCAGGCGCCCTCGAAATGGTAAATACCCTCGTCCATGAAGAACCCGTAGTTGCCCATGGCGTCATGAACGGGGTACTGACCCGCCACGGTGGGGTTGAAGATGTTGTACACCGTAGCCCGCGCATCAGCGAGACCCAGGTTCGTGTAATGCGATAGGACGACGCCGCTAACATGCCCCGCGTCCGCTTTGGCGGCGGACTTCGGCGGGCTCGTGGTCACCGTCGCGAAGTTGCTGCTGTGCCAGCCATTCTGCGTATGCAACAGTGCCTGCACCGTGACCGTGCCCGAGCTATGCGTGTACAAGCCGTTTTCTGTTATCTCGCCTCCACTCAGGTTCCAATTGGAGACAGGCGTCACATCGCCCGTCGTCCCGTCCGCGAAGTTCGCCGCGCACCGGAACTGTTGGGTTTCTCCCCCCGCCAGACTTATCGACGACGGCCTGAGTGTCAAGGCCGTCACCGCCGTCGGCGTCGATGGAAATACCGCGCTCTCGTAGACCTCGTAGTTCGCGACAACCGTCTCCACGCCGGTCCCTGAAAGTGTCGAGATACGCAGGTTATTGATTGCCTCCTGCTTCAGTAGAACCGCGACAGTCCCTTGCCCTGCCTGCGTGAACATATGCCACGCGGGATATGCACCGCCGCCCACCGTCACAAACAGCTGCGGGAGGAAACCCAGAAAACCGATATCCACTGTGTCCGCGTCGATGAGAAGCGGCGGACCCGTCACGACACGAATCATCTGACTCTTCTGGAAATAGGGATAAGAACACCTGTGCACGATTGACCATGTATTCGCCAGGTCCCAGCCCGCGCCAGCAAAGGTGCCCTGCGACTGCATCGCTGATGTCGGTAGGCCTAACCCACCGCCCGAAAACAGCGTACCGGCTACCTCCGTATCCCAAAACGACACCAACACCAAACCGCCGTTGCTCGCACCGATCAGCCCGCCCATGCTGTTGCCGGAAAGCGTCGTGGCGCAGTACGATTCCTCGACGCTGCCCTGGTTCTCTCCCACCAGTCCGCCCACGCTGTTCGCGCCAGCAATAGCCCCCCGCACATAGCATTGCTCCACTATGCCCAGGTTCACGCCCGCCAAGCCCCCCACCTGAGTGCGGCCCGTGATCGTCACGTCTTCGAGGCCCACCTGCCGAACCACACCGCTCGCGCCAAGGTAGCCGAAGAAACCCACCTGATCCATGGACGGACGGCAGATGTGCAGACCGTAGATGTAATGGCCGCAGCCGTTCAGGGTACCGTTGAATGGACTCGCCCCTGAACCGATCGGCAGAAAGCCCGGCTCCGGCGACTTGTCCGGCCAGTCCGCAGTGGCTGAAGCGTCGATGTCACCCGTTAGGAAAAAAACGCCTTCGCCGGCATAGGCCAAGACCTGCAGTGCCTTAATCGAGGCGATGGGCATCGGCGAACCATAGAGGTGGGGATACGACATGTCTTCGTAGATGATCCAAACCGGAGGCGGACCCGTGAAATCCCAGCCTGCCGACTCGAACGTCGCACGCTGCTGCATCTGCGCCGTCGGAAGGCCCGTGCCGATGCCATTGTCCGGGCCGCCTACGCTAACGTCCCAGAATGATTCACTCACTGAGCCGTTGTCCAGATTCCCCACAAGGCCGCCGAGATTTGTATCCCCCGATACCGCACCCGTCGCGTAGCAGCCCGTTACCGTGCCGCCGGCGTAACTGTTGCCAATCAGCCCGCCCACGTCCTGGTAGGCCCCGTAGACCCCGCCCGTTGCGTAGCAACACGTCACGGTGCCACCGCTATTCTCCCCGAGCAGCCCGCCCACGCTCTGATGGCCCTCGTAGACCCCGCCCGTTGCGTAGCAACCTGTCACGATGCCACCGTTTCTCCCGACCAGCCCGCCCACGGACTCGGACCACACGTCTCTAGTGCCTTCGACCTCGCCCGTGGCGTAGCAGGTCGTCACGGTGCCATTGTTATTCCCGACCAGCCCACCTACGCCCTCGCCAGCGCCCGTCACCGTACCCGTAGCGTAGCAGCCTCTCAGCATAGCACTGCCGTTAAGGCCTACCAGACCACCCGTCCATGCCGTGCGCAAAGAACTCGCCAAGCCGATGTGTCCAGCAGCCGTGACCGAGCCCGTGGCGTAGCAGTCCGTCAGTGTGCCGCTGTTGTTGTAGCCGACCAGCCCGCCGACGAATTGAAAACCTTCGGCCGCGCCCGTCGCGTAGCAGCCCGTCACCGTGCCGCTGTTGTTGTGGCCGGCCAGCCCGCCCACGTAATCCCTTCCGCTGATGAAACTGTTCTCGACGCCTAGGTTGCGGATTTCCGCGCCCGTACCCACCCGACCAAAAACACCGACATAGTAACTTTCCGCGTAACCGTTCACGGGGGTATTTCGTATTTTTTGCACGTAAAAAGCCTCTTTTTGTTCGTGAACTACACGGATACACACGAATCTAACGTTGATTTGCATGCAATCGGTCTAGAAACGCGCTG
>Ga0114930_10002564_pt1 | contig 16338 bp, 20 predicted proteins | sample AnhtaG_FD_87300 | JGI IMG/M metagenome (GOLD analysis project Ga0114930, IMG submission 87300) | Deep subsurface microbial communities from Anholt, Denmark to uncover new lineages of life (NeLLi) - Anholt_01485 metaG | ecosystem: Environmental > Aquatic > Marine > Oceanic > Sediment | place... | reverse complement strand
TAAATAATTATTAGCGTTACCACTCAAAGTAATCTCTATACATTTAGCACCATTAACTAAAGTATTTACTTCAGCTTGAGTATATGCTCCTACTTGAGCAGAAGTAACTGTATGAGGATTATCGGTTAAATCTTTATGAGTAACTGCATCGCTAACATCTGCCACAGCGACTTCATTAGCTCCACCTTCGTCCAATTTTTGGTCGGTATTTTGAATGTGTTTCTTATCTACAGCGTCTTTAATGTCTGCGACTGCTACTTCACTAGCTCCGCCCTCATCTAATTTGATATCTGTGTTCTGGATATGTGTCTGTTCTACTGCTTTAGCTGTTTCATCATCCTGAATTTTGTCATATTTAGTTGGTTTAAATCTGTCCATTATTATTGCCTCCTAATTTTTTATTATAATAAGAGATAGAGGCTAAACTGACTTCCCCTTATATTAGTTATACGATTACACCAATTTTTTTCAAATCTTCTCTCTTAAAAATTCTTAAATTCTCTTTAGGGTATTGTTCTTTAAATAAATCTATTTTATCTATAGCTTTTTGAGAAAAATATCCCTTTATTTCAATAAACTGATTCCACTCTGGAATATAAAAATCGGGTGTGTATGTAGTTTTACCCAAATCAAAAGTTTTAGATTCATATCTCCATTTACACCCACTCAGATCTAAAAATTGGGCAAACCATATTTCCCAGTTACTTCTCATATTTATTCCTTTATACATACCCCAATGAGGTCTGAGAGGTTTTCCAAAATGATAATTCTTCTTGCCTGTTATGGAAGGTCGCTTCTTACCAAGCCAATATCTGATAGGATTTTCCAATTGTCTCTTTGACATTAATTTTAAAGTTTTAGCAGAATAAACACCCAACTTCCCTTCGTTCCAAGATTTTTGACCTTTATGGGCTTTGCTCATTTTCTTTCGAGCTTCTAAACTTGGCTTTTTGCCACTATTTGCTTTACTTATCTTTGCCTTTGTTTCCCTAGACCGTTTTATTCCTTTTAACAAGCAACTTACTTTCTTTTTAGATTCTGCTGTGTTGTGCTTCCCAAACCTCGGATGATTCTCTGGATTCTTAAATCTTCTTTTCATAGCACAAGAACCACATCTTCCTTGACCATAAAACCCAGAAAAAATACTGATTTCTTTACCACAATCTATACAATAGTATCTTTTTTTTGCACTCATTTATTTCCTTAAACAGTTGTGTCACTGACGACAATCAATGATACTTTATCTTGGGCATTGTAGGAGTACACAGATAATTTCGCTGGATCTCCAGCACCTGCTCCTGTTGCATATTCCTTAATAGTCTCAACCTTGCCAACTCCGTTTCCAGCAACTACATAAGTGTATTCGGCTGTAATATTGGCTTTTTTCAACGGATTTTCATCAACATCTAAAATATCTGGAAAAGTTACATTTGCATAAATTGTTCCATCTGCATCTACCTTAAGATATTTAGCATTGCCCACAGTTCCATCGGTAGAAGCAATTTTTAAATTATCTATATTAAGAGATAAAGAATCTACAGATAATTCAGTATCAACTTTTAAAACACCAAGTCCATCGGCATCTATTGTTGCTGCAAGAGGGATAAATTTTACTTGATTTCCATCCTTGACCGAAGCGTATAATCGAGCCATCGTTTTACTCCTTTGTTTTTAATTTTTGTTACTCAGCAATTTTATTTTTTATTTTTCTCGTCGGAAAAAAGTTCTTGCTACTTTGAACTAAAAATTTTAATGCCACTTCAGAAAGCAGAAAAGCCCCACCACTATTAATGTCTGTACTAACATAAATATTCTATCAAGTTTATGGTCGCTAAGGTGATTTGTAAAATGAATTCTTAACTCCTTCATCCCCTGCTCAAGCTGTCCTACTTTGTTACTTAGTTCAACCAATATATTTGTATGATTCTGTTTTGCCATTTTATTCCTTATTTCTTAAAAACTTTCGCCAACCCTTTATCTATGAGTTCTTGATTTATGTTTCTGCTGTCAAAATAAACTATTGCAAGTGAATATTCTTTTGCTAACTTAATATCAATCAAAACCTTTTTATTTACTAAAGTAGCGTTAAGGTATTCAATCGCTCCATAAAACTTGCTATTCTTATCCTTAAGAGATGAGATATCTTTCAGTCTAAGGGTTGACCTAACTCTAACTCCAAATCCTAATGAGATTTCAGCATCAAAGGTATTTATATTCTTTATGCTTTTGATTGTGGCTTCATATCTCATTATTTTGTCTCCAGAATTTTCAGAACCAGTAGGTCTGGGGCTACATAAGCCCCAAACCCACCAGATTAATTATCACCTATTATGGTGCCACATAGCTATTCTCCAAACCACTGATTCTCACGATTGACCCAACTCCAAGGGTCTGTTTAAAATCAATTCTTTCAGAGATTACCACTCTAAGAGCATCTGCTTCGATAATCTTATCAGATTCAAACTTTACTTTCCGTCTGTCACCGATAATAACCGCATCCTTTCTCATTAGAATAGCAACACCTAAATCAGCTCCTGTAAGTGCTCCGCCTTCCATTACGCTAACTGTCAATTCTTCAGGGATATAGGGAGATTCTATGAGTTTAATACCCATATATTGCCCTAATTCACCTTTAAGAATCGTTGCGTTCGGACCATATTTTTCAACAGTCAGAACAGATTGTTCTTGGCGTAATTTAGAAGCAGTGTAAGGACTAACTAAAAGTATCAGCTTATCAACACCACGACCATACTTGCCCATCGCAACTCTAGCAACTTCAATAGTAGCTAACAAAGAAGTAGCATAAGCCACAACTTTAGCAGCACCCAATTTAAGAACTCCTTCAAGAGCTTCTCTAACATCTTGAGCATTGCTCCAACTAAGTGCTGGATCGCCCTGAATCATAGCTTTCTCTTCAGCAGTAGCGACTCCTTCTGCAAAAGCATCCTTTATAAGAGGAAGCATTGCAACTTTAGAATCCTCTTCCACTTCGGTAGAAATATCAGTATACGCCATCAATTTCTTAGCCACTAAAGTAACCTTACCAGCAAAAGCAGTATCAAGACTTGATTTTGCAGTAGGGGCAGTAGCCTCACCAGAGACATAGTACACCGTAGCATCTGCATCGATTCTAGGAATCTCAAAAGTAGCTGTAGGCATAGTTATCGTTCTGAAAAGTTCACGGGCATAATTCTTCTCCCTCACCAAGGCTACAAACTCTGTAGCATACTCGGTAGGTAAGAAGTTTCCGATTTCAGATGATAACAAGTCCTCAGCATCAGCTTTCTGTAATCCTATTCCAACAGCTTTTTTAATTGCATCGTCTAACATATTTTAAAACACCTCCTGTCTTTACAGATTCAACCTAGCACAATTTTTCTAGGATATTATTTTTGTTCTCCAAATACTATTCGGTTCCAACCTTTATCAGTTGTCTTTTTAACATCTTTCTTCTCCTCATCCTTTTTCTTATCGGCATAAGGAGCATCTGCTATAAAACTTTTTCTTTGTGGTTTTTCTTCTTCCGCTTTCTCAACTTTCTTTTCAACTTTTGGCTCTTCTTTCTTTTCAGCCTCTAAAATTTTTTCCTCAACTTTAGGTTCTTCCTTTTTCTTCTCTGGCTCTTTTACTTCAACATCTTTTTCAGGAAGTCTTGCAAGAACCTCATCAATCTTCTTACCTAAATCCTTAAGACTCGCCAAAACTTCTTTTAGAGGAGCTTCAGGAGCTGGATATTGCTTCCCAGCTTCTTCTTCCTTTTTCGGATAAGGATATTTCTCAGGATAAGGATATGCCTGACCAACCAATTTTGAGACCTTCGCCTTTATCTCCTGCAATATAGCTTTTACATCCTCATTGGTTTCTTTTGCGATAAGTTTATCCAATAAGAAAATAATCTCCTTTACCTCTTCACCTAGTTTTGCATAAGGATATGGATAATAAGGATAGGGATATTGTTTAGCATTTTCAACTTCATCAACTAAAAGTTCCCAAGTTGCTTCACTATCGTCTTCTACCTCTTCTTCCTTTTTTTCCTCTACTTTCGGTTCTTCCTTCTTTTCTTCCACTGGTTCAGATTTTTCCTCTTTTTCTTCTGAAACTGTATCATCAGTTTTATCTGGTAAGAGATTAATTTGAATAGTAGAAGTATCGTCTAAGGCTATAGAAGCAGATTCAGTCTTTGTACCCTCAACTTTTTCTTTCTCTATTTTTTCAGAGGCTTCTTTATCCTCTTTTTCATATTTCTCCAAATCCTCTTTCTGAGTATCTTCCTTCTCTACTATTTTACTATCCTCTTTCTTTTCTACTTTTGTAGTTTCTTTTTTCTCTGCTGTTTCCTTCACAATCTCCTCAACCTTCTTTTCTTCGGCTTTGGGTTCTGTAGTCTCAACAACATCAGAAGTTCCATCAGAAACAGTAATGTTAGTAGTATCAGAATCAGTAGTTTCGATTTTCTTTTCTTCTGCCATTTCTTTCCCCTCCTTTCTCTTTTTGATTTCGTCTGTAATCGCTGTGTTAAAAGATTTATTTACTAATGCAAATTTCGCTTCAGGATTAGCTGGTAATCCAACAACACTTACCTCAAATAATTCTATGCCTGTAACCTCATTATAAGATTTACCATCTTTTCCCACTTTTTCCTCTGATGATGTTACTCTGCCACCGATACTAAAACTATCAAGAATATCTTCCTCTATTAATGTCCACAGTTGGTCGGCTGTTTGTGAAATCTCCACAATAACTCTCAAACCTTTATCATCAATTCCTGTTTCAACAACTTTTCCGACGGGAAATTTTTGATGCTCATGTTCGTAGAAAACAGTATGGTTTTCAAGCAGATGATTCGCAGCCTGTCGCAATGCTTCTATAGTAATAACTTCGTTCTGCCTATCGAGGGCAGCAGTAGAAGCATATCCACTGATAAGACGCTTACCATCCTTTTTAGATTTCTTCAGAATATCTGTATAGACTTTAAACTGCAAATTATCAAATAAATTGTTCATTTTGTTTCCTCTCCTTCTTCACCTGGTAAAATTATGCTCCCACGATTTTTGCATGGTCTATGATAATGCTTTCCTACTTCATCATCATAATATATTCCCTTATCACCAATTTCTTTGTGACAATAAGGACACTCCCAAATTTCCTTTGGAACATTTACTATAATAACTTTAACTTTCCGAGCTTCCTCTGTGTCTTCTTTTGCAAGTTCTTTCTTAATCATATCAACAATTTCTTCCATTGACTTCAAACCAATTTTACCATTAACTAACTCTCTGGTTTTTAAAACCTTCTTAAGTGATTTTTCTAAATCATTAAGTTCCACAATATCTCTACCATCATCGGCAGAAAGTAATAGTGCATAAACTAAAACTTCCTTTAGATGGGCTCCAGTTAGACCATCGGACTTCGATGCAATATCTCTTAAGCATTTATCTTTATTAGTGATGTTCATAGGTTGTGCAAGTTTATTTAAAATTTCATATCTAAGTTGTTCATCTGGCAAACTGAATATAACAACTTCGTCAAAACGACTCGGCCTATCAAGAAGAGCTTTTGGCAATCTATCAGGATAATTTGTGCAAAGAATTGTGCAAATACCATCTACAGAAGTGAGTCCATCCATTTGGGTTTTTACTACACCAACAGCAGAACTTTTTTCTAAATAGTCGTCTAAATCTTCCATAAAAAGAATACAAGGAGCCAATTCCTTTGCCATATCATACATATATTTGATATCTTCACTATAACAAACCATATCCTGTGTAACCCATATAAATGTGCAATCACTTTGAGCCAGTAAAATTTTACCTGTTAGAGTTTTACCAGTTCCTGGAAGACCAGTAAGAATTAAACCTCTTTTGTAAGGAATATTATTCTTATCATATATTTCTTTTTTCTTAAAAAACTCCAATGCTCCTACTCTAATTGCCTCTTTTTTATCCATTGGTAATTTCACATCATCAAATGTTAAATTTGGAATAGGCAAAAACTCACCAGCAGGAGTTATCTTTTCTCCTTTATAAAAATTATTTTCTGACATATATTTTTCAACAGATTTTAAAAAATTCAAAGCTAAATCGGACTTCTCTTCAGGATAATAAATATCTAAATACATACTTCTCATCCCTGGCTCTACAAGAATAACTACTCTATTACCATCTTTCTCAACTAATCTGTAACCATCAATAAGAAGTTCTTCTCTTTTATCTCTGCCAACCGCCAAATAAGAATATTCTGGAGCAGCTAATTCACCACGAGAAATACTAATAGTAGCATAAATCTTATACCCATTTAAAATTTCTGTAACCGCCTTAAAAAATAATGCTGCCTTAAACCCTGGAAAACTCTTATGTAATGTTCGTCTCTTATGTGGTTTTGTTCCTAAAAATTTATCTATGATACCAGCTTTGGATGGCTCAAATTCCGTTAAATCAATAGCTTCGTCTTTTGTTGGTTCATCAAACATTTTATTCATTATCTTTCCTCTCCTGGTAAACCACTTTTTTCCATTACCCATATATCTGTTTTCGGATCTTCTCTTGTAAATGTATATAATCCTTTAAGACTTTTCCCTCTAAATCTAACTTTCTTAAATAAATCTGAATCTTCCAATACTTCCGCTTTCCCATCATCTATCAAAACTGAATAAGCTGGAGTATTCTTTGTCGGATTAGCGTCGGTATTAATAATAGTCCATAATCTTTCCAAATGATCCATCCAAACCTTGTCATCCTTTTTCAATCGTGGAAACCGAACTGGCTTGGAAGTATGTATTTCGCCTTTTTTATCTTTAACAGTGTAAATTTCTCCTTCAGCAGTTTCATCGACTTTTTCTACTACAGTTACCTCAATCAGTTCTTTAGTAACTCCAGCAGGGGCTATTGAACCGTTCCATTCAAGTGCCTCTCTAACTTTGCAAGGCTTATACACACAGGTTGTTTTATCAATTACTGCTGGATTTTCGGTGCATTGAAAATGTGGGAAAGGCATTTCGCCATTATCTATTCTAACATCCCAATGTTGCGAAGATGGTCCTCGCCTAACAACTACTGGACCACGAAACCAATGCCAATGTAATGCAAATGGAAATGTTCCCACTTTCTTCTCTACTACTTTTTTCTTTTTCGGTTGCTTTTTCAAATATTCAAAATAAGCATCCCTAATTTTTCGTCTTTCGCCTATTTTTGTTTTTGTCCAGTATTTAAACTCTTCTGGAACTTTCTTTTTCAAATTTAACGGTAATGCTGAAAAGCCTTTTGGTGGAACCCACTTCTTATTTACTGCTCGTCTTGAAATAACATAAGGAACTTGCACAATAGGTTGAATCGCAACCCAGAAAACTCCTACACGAGGTTTCCCTTCTGGAATTTCCGACGGTGGCAAAATAATTTTTCTTAAATCAGATTTCCTAAATACTATACAACCATTCTTAGTCAATGGAACCCAATTAATTTCAGTTGGATTGAGTTCCTTATTTACATAAGCCAATGAAGCATTAAAACTATTCAAGATATACTCTGGTAAAATTCCCCTCTCCACTAAACTTTTAAAAGCTTTCTGCTCTAATCTGCGAAAAACCAATCTGCCTTTTAGCGTGCCATCCATCCAATATTCGTGAAAAGCTGGCTTTTGTGTCAAGTATTGTGCCTTACCCTTATCTATAATTAAAAATACAGCTGGATACTCCTTTGTTGCCCCAACTGTTCCAGCAGGAGCGACTCCTTGAACTTCCATCCATTCAATTGGTATTCTGGCTTTTTCGTGTGCTCGTAATTCAGTCGGTTTTACTTGTCCAGCAGCAGTTCTCCGCATAGCGAATTTTCCAGTTTTCCAATCTATCTTAAATGCTTTGCCTTCTTTCTCAATTCTTTTCGCTTCCTTCATAGTTACTACTGGCTCTTTAATAGCACCCTTTATCAAATCATCTATCGTCCAACCAATTGCATATTCGCCACGCTTTGCTACAATACGTAAATCAGTATGACAGCTCTTGCCTCTCCAATGATGATGACAGATATATTTATAAGGGCCTTTATCCTCGGCTGGAACTTCCTTATAAAGCAAGACTTGTTTTTCCAAATCTGGAGTTAATCCAATCTTGTAAATAATTTCTCCTTCCACTGGAATTATTTTTTCTTGAAATACTAATCCAGCTTTCGCTTTCCTCACAGCATTATCTATTGTATCAACTTTTTCTTCAACTTTTCCCAATTCCCTCGGTGCCCAAGCCGTTACCTTTATTTCATCGGTTTTTTCATTTCGTTCCAAATTAAGAGTTTCATATTCTAGCAAAAATACATCGCCCTTTTTCATTGGTCGAGCAGAAGAAAATGTTTTTCCCACCTTGAGATATTTCTTTCCACCAATTTCAACCAAAAGTTTTTCTGGGACTTTCTTATCCTGCGGGTCAAGTCCAAAAAGATAATTCCATATGTTTTTCACTTTTGTTTCTATGGCTTCTATAACAATTACATTAGCAGTTCCAGAGTTATGGAATTTCCATTGATTACTTCTTTTCCCATCCAATCTATATTTGGCAGATGAGAGTTTAATTACATTTCCTTCTGAACCATCAAGTTTTCTTAAAAATTGTGTATGCTTTCTAATATCTTCTGCTGACTTGCTCAAGACTGCTGGTGCTCTATTTAGTTTATATTTTAAATTTGGTTTTCTCCAAGTTGCCTGTAAAAATTTTAAAGACTTCAAAGCTTGCAATCGTTTTTCAAATGGCTCATTATGAATATCTTTACCATTCAGATAGGTTATATCGTAAACATTTGCGACCAAACCAGTTTCGTCTGGTTCGCCTTTCCTGTGAACTCTCCCTATAACAGCTTCTCTCGGTTGATGTTTCAATTCTCCATCCACCGTTTTCCATAACTCTATTTCTGCTATAAAAGAAAAATTATCTGCACCGAGTTCCTTCAATTCTTCAATTAACTTTGGAAACCTACCAGTATTGTCTTCTCCATCTTCGCTAATAATTGTTGCTTTGCCTTTATCGTAATGAAACTCCAGATTTAATCCATCATACTTCTTTGTCGAATACCAAGGCCCTTTACTTTCATCTGTTACAATTGATACAAATAAACCGATAGTCTGTCTTTCCCTTGGGAAATATCCTCTAATTGGTTTAAGCGGTAAATAAAATCTAAACAGTTTAACTTTGTCTTCTTCCGACGAGGCTTTTGCTTGAGCTCTTATTTCTGGTGATGCAGCTCTTTGTTTAGCAGTTAAATTTTTCAAGCTCATCTCAACTATATTAAATTCTGGATTTAAAATAAATTCTAATTTCCCAAGACAAATATCTGTATCGGATGGCTCGAAGTTCGTGTCGAACCGATACCTAATTCGATGCCAGTATTCTTTGGGGAGTGCTCTCCATATTCTAAACTTAAGGGCAACCGAAATAGATAATGGAAGTTTTGGATAGCAAAAAACAAAATCAATATATTTTTTGGTTTCGCCATTTGCTGGTAGTTCGCCAACTAACCATAGAAACTTTTCTTCAAATACAAAAGAGGAAAGACCTTTCAGAATATCATTTAAGTGAATATCTTCTCCCATTTCAACACCAGAAGAACCGACTGGGATATAAGATTTTTTCTCTGCCTTTTCTTCTACTTTAGTTACTTGTAACTTTCCCAATGGGATATTTGAGGTAAAAGGGCCATGGTAGGCATCTGTCATCAGGTGACTCCGACTTCTCAAATCGTCATTGAGTCTATTCATTAGTCTTTCTTTAATTTCTTGGAGCATCCTATCTGGTAAATACTCAGCCCGATACAAAATATCAAAGTCGCCCTTCGTTTTATTCCGATTAACTATCCCACCTGTCAAAAATAGAAATGGATTTTTTATTACAAATGAATCTACAACTGAAACAACCTCCGATAATTTAACTGCTTTCATATCAGGAGTTATCTTTCTGGGATGAACTATTAAATCTTTTTTGGTATTTTCTTTCATATTTTTTAAAATATTAGGAGGGCGGGCAAACCTTATTTCGTGCCAGCCCTAAATTGAGTTATCTTTTTTTTCGCTGAGTAAACTCAATTTACCCGCCTATTCCCTTTCCTTGTCTTCTTTCAAAAATCTGATAATCTTCTTCGACTTCTTATCTCTTTTGGTCTTCTTTTTTGGCTTTTCCTGTGGCTCTTCAATTTCTTCTTGCTCAATCGAATGTTTCTTCTTGGGAGGTAATCCCCTGTCTCTGCGAACTTCCTCAATATCACGAATTCCAGCTTTCAAATCCATCTGGTCTATCCTTGCTGCATCCAAAGCATCTCGCAAATCTAATTCAGCGAATTTGAAAGTGTATTTATTTGTGAACTCAGAAATCAATAGCTTATTTAATTTGGCTGCTACCATTTTTTGAAGTGGAATAATTTTCTCTGTTTTAAAAGCATTTGCTTGTTCTTTTGAGTTTGCCCTGTTTGAACTTTCAACTATTCCAACCATAATCGGAGGCACACCGAGAACAGCCAAAATCTCATCTCGGTTAAATTTCCTCTGATTCAAGAACTCCATATCCTTTGGAGGAGTTCCGATGGGAGTTATTTTTGCCCCACCCTCAGTTATAATTGTTTTATGGGATTTACCACTACCCTTATAAACAGTTCGCCAATATTCCCTCATTCTCTTTAACTGAGGTAGCGTACAATTACCTAAATCAACATGCAATCTTGGTGTCGCATCATTTTTGAAAAAGTTTTTGTTATATGCTTGAGCATAAAGATCGGTTTCAATGGGTATGATTAAACTTTCCAGAGGTGATAAGCCATAAACTTCTGAACCAGGATTAATTAGTCTAAAATGGATAATCTGGTTAAGTTTAAACTCGGCAACTATCTGCCAATCAAAAACCTGAACATAACCCAACACCCGACCATGCTCGTCAACTTTGATTCTCATTGATGGACAATATACATTATAAAGGGCTACTGGCAAATCAGTAGCCTTATCTCTTACAACCTCAACATAAGCATCGCCATAAATATGCAAATCTGTGATAATTTCAGCGACTATATCTGAAAATGTGTCATCCGCATTGGGTTCTTCTAGCAAGTCCTTTAAAGCCATTATTTTTAAATTTGAGGATAAAGCTTTGCTTAACTCAGCTCCTTTTAAGTCAATTTTACTCTCTATAGAAAGTAAACGCCACCCATTTGAGGTGGCGGTTCTAACTATAACATCTACGCATGCTCTCACCCAAGATTCTTTCTTGTATATCTGCTCCAGCATCGAGTAGCTAACACGAGTATCCCTACCCTTAGTTTCATCACTTTCACTATAATCGTGAATATAGGATGCTGGGTCTATTTTGGGTTCTTGAACTGCTTTTTTCTGTAAATCTTGTATCTCGGCAATAAGCTTGTCTTTTTCTCGCTTATGCCTATTAAAGAAAGGAAAGGTCAAATTCACTCCTAAATTGTCAAATTAAGACCAAAAAAAGATATTGGGGTTCAATACCCCTCACTACTATTATACGTAAAAAGTCGGAAAATTATAAGTAAAATTTTAAAATAATTTAATTCAAGTATTTTGAACCAGTTATGGAGGCTGCTTTCTTTGAATCTCTCGCAAAAAGCCGAGATACTATAACCTCTACCTGTGAATTTTGGAACTTTTCTGATTTTTCCGCAGAAAGTTAAGATGTGATCCCAGGCACTACAGAAATCTGGAACTATCAATTACTACTTATAAGTTGTATGAAAACCTATAGGGAGCTGTATAAAACTAGATAATCTTATTTCTTTAAGTCACTAAAAATGATTGCCAAACGAAATATTACATTGAGGCTATACTGTTAGGTAACGAGTTACTATAAGATATATCTAATGTTCAATATTAAGTGAACAATATAGAAAAGTGAACAGTACCATCAAAATGTTCTATAAGATAGAACAACTGTTCTATGCAGTAGAACAAGAGATAAAAGTTGCTATAGAATATAGTAAGACTCTACCAAGCATAAATCTTACTACAGGATATAGTAAATCTGGGCTAAATCAAACCTTTGAATAATACTGCAAAGCGAGCTAAGGTAATAAATGTCCTAACTCTAATGAATAAAAAGAGTTAAATACAATCACCATAAAAAGTATATGAATGTGCATATATAGATACCCACCCACCACCATTTTCACTCTAATTTTCGGAAATCGCTCATAAGTTTCGTTAGCCATTACAGTTATGACATTTTATCGCCTCCGCCAGCTCAAGCACGTTTGTCGCCCATCGTCGTCGGCCAGCGTCGGAGCGGTTCTCTCCCTCTATCTCCCTGTTACTGCTCATTATATTATTTTGTATTTATACCAGTATTTTATTCGCTCACTATTGTATTATAATTGTATGCTACGGGCTGGAGTATCCCAGTTTTTCTCTATACATATATTACAATAGTATATTATTAGTTAAGGCAAAAAATTTATTTTAAAAAAGACCCTTGACATTTCGGGATTTTGTGGTAAGCTATAGAGTGGAAGGAGGAAAAGACGATGAGAACGATAAAACAAGATACAAGGGCAAGGAGAAGCAAAGGCGAAGTCAATCTGTTAGGTTTAGTAGGTTTAGTTTATTTAGGTTTGATGGTGATAGTGGTACTCTGTATATTTTAAGGGAGGCGGTTAAAATGAAGAGACAGGAAGTAGAAAAGAAATTAGTCAAGCAGTTATTCTGGAATATAGTCAAGAATGAAAAGATAGACAGACAAGGACTATCTGTAAGTATAGATAACCGCACTTCCTTCTCCCATTGCTACTCCTACTTTGATGGGAGCTATAAAATAACTCTCTCCATAGCTGGGGCTAAAATTCGCATAAAAGAAGGATATACAGACTGTTACTATCAAGGACGTAAAGAATTATTAGCTAAATATACCTTGCATAACTTGCACAATGAGATCCGCTTCTTAATATATCATGAGCTAAAGCATAGCATAGACCGCTCTAATAATAAGGACTATAATAGATGGCCTGAGAGGAGAAGAGAATATCAGGCTGACAGTTATGCTTTGAGTAAACTAAAGCGTTCAAGGCGAGCAGACTGGAACGAATAGGAGGCGATTTAAAATGTTACACTATAATAGAGAATATGCTAAGACAGTCAGGCCCAGATATTTTAGTGCTTACAGCCAGGGATACCCTTGCGTTATTACTTCGGATAGATACCAGGCCAGATTATTGCAGAAAAATTTTAAGCATACCATAAGAAAAGAGGGACGACTCTATATTGTAACCTTACAGCTTAGGAAGATATATCCTCATGTTACATACTAAAGGAGGTTTTTAAAATGAAAAGAGAATTTAAAAAAGCTGGGATTACATTCTATATTGCGAATAGTAAAAAAGTCTATGTTGAGGGACTGGAAAATATAACACTATTCCGAGCAACGGCTAGAACATACAAAGGAGTATACCAGGAGGCTCAAGAGTTTTTGAGTACAAAAACTGCTAAGGAAATTACTCAAGCATATAATAACTGTCTAAAAAGACAAAGACAGACTATATTTTTTGACAAGGTCAGGCCACTATTTAAAAAGATCTTCGGTTTTGATATCCCAGTCTGTCGAGTCGGGCTGATGCTGGGGACAAAGACTATAGACCCCGTAAGATTCGATAAGCTAATAGAGACCCCATCTGGAGTCTCGACTTACAGTTTTGTTAAAAAGCAATATGGGAATATAGGCTATAGGTTACTAAAAAAGCTACTCTAGGAGATATTTAAAATGATTTTACTTTACATTTGCTTATATCGCATACTTGAAAAGATAGACGGGGAACGGGGCTGGCATATTTTATCTTATGCGATAGCGGAGCGATTAAAGATTAGATTGCTTAACAAAATTAAATGATAAAGGAGGCGCTAAAAATGTTAAGGCGTAAGGACTTAGTAGACATTGCAGACAAAGACTATAAGAAAAGACAAGGCGAGTTTATAGTTTGTCAAGATTGCGACTGGGAGAGTGGAGGGACAAGAGGCGATTTATTTATGCTCCCACTTGACAAGGTTTTGACTTGCCCAGACTGCAAAAGTGATAACTTGGCACTTGCTAAAATAAAAAGCGAGCTTGTTATTGTTAAGGACTAAAGGACTTTAAAAATCTAAAAGCGATAGGAGGTGCTTTAAAATGACAGAACTTATCAAAGCAGTAAAAAATCACTCTGGAATGACAGAAGAGGATTTACTTGGTGTTAGAAATGCAAACGATGGCTATGCGGGATTTACTTATTACAAAGATACTGTCGAGTTTTACGATGAATATGCTCCAGAAATATGGGAGCAGCTAAACGAAGTATCAGAGCAATTAGGGCAGAGACCCACTGAGGTTATATCTTCTTTTGGTTGTGTAGATAGTATTGTTGATGATGAGACCTTTAAAAATGCTCTAGCTTGGTTCGCACTTGAAGAGGTAGCAAGGTATTTGCAAGACAAAGAAGAAGAAAAGACAGATTGATATAATTAGCTAAAATAACCTATCACAAAGGCGGTGACGCTAAAATGAAGGGCAGAATATACCTTACAGGGCGAAAGACTAAGCTGGCGAGCAAGATTCGGGTTTATAAGGGCTTCGGGACTTGCAAGCAGTGCGGTTATGCTTTGGATGACAAGGAGGCGGAGAAGGGAATTTGCAGGACTTGCCAGGAGCTTAAAACTTGAGGAGGTGACTTGAGATGACTTTACAAGAGGCAAAAAATATCCTCGGAGATCGAGCGACTTGGGAACTTAAAAACATGAGGAAGGCACTTTCTATATTACAGCTACTTAACACGCCAGAAGATAACAAAAGACTTGAGGCGGTAAAGACTCTTTTAAAAGATAGGAAGTAAACTTGAGGACTTAAAAAATGACTATAAAAATCGGTCTAAAATTTAAACTTAACAAGCGAAACTGGACCTTGACAGGCTTTAGGGATGGCTTGCCACTTATCACTTGCAAAAAGACGGGGCAAGTGCAGAGGGTTAAAGACGAGGACTTATTGAGGCTTGCTAAGGCGAAAACTTGACAGAGTGCGGACTTTTAACTTAACTTGATAAACTTGCTATAAAATATAGTAACTCTATAAATTGAGGTAAACTTTAAAGGCGAGGAGGTGATAAATAATGAGATACTACTTTGAGGACTGGCGAGGCAAAAATACCATAACCTTAAAAAGAGCTTCTGCGGAATGGGTAAACTCAGACTGCCCCGATATACTTACAGAAGAAGGAGAAACGATCTTACACAATGGCGGTTTAAATGGCTGGTATGGCTTACCCTTCGACAATTCGGACTTGCTAAAACAGCTTAGGAACTTTATAAGAGCAAGCGATAAAGCCTTTTGCAAAAAATATGCACGCCTGGGCTTTACATTCGAGGGCGAGGGAAAACTTGTTAAAAACTTAGATAGAGAACTTGGGAACGCTTAAATAGACTTTACACTTTATAAAACTCGATGGAGGTACTAAAAATGAGATGGCCTAAACTTACTAAAAGGTATTACAGCAATAGACGAGATAAAACAGTCTTTGCTTATTATCGCTTAATAGGCTGGCATAACTTTCAGCTACACTTAGGAAATAATTTATATTCACTTATAATCCCAGCAAAAAGAACTTAAATACTCTTTACACTTACAAAAAATTTTGAGGAGGTGTTAAAATGATTACCAAAACAGAAGTAGCCAGGGGAACTCTGGGCGATAAAAAAGGCTGGAACTTCGCTGTTTACTGGGACAAGCGAAAGTATCCTAACCTTATATCAGCACTATACAAGACGAAAAAGGAAACGCAGGCCCAGCTTAAAAGATATCTTGAGACTGGGGAATTTGACACTTATGGATCGGCAGAGTAAACTTAAAAAAGGCGTAGATAATCTTAACACTTAAAAATAACTGTTACACTTTGGGGATATAAAAAAATGAGACCACTACTAATTATATTGCTGGGGTATGCTGTACTTGCTTTGATCTGCTTTATTCTTGTGATGATTAACTTAGGATAAAAGGAGAATACTTATTTGCTCGACGAGGATTTAAACTTAGGGGAGGTGAGAAAAGATGGACAAATACATTACAAAATACTTAAAGGCTATAAACAAGGCCAAGACTAATGAGGAAAAGCGGGATATACTAAATAAAATTTACGACGATGGCTTTGGAGATGGGTACAATTCGGGCGTAGGATATGGAGACTAAATTTATAATGAGCTAGAAAATAAAAAAGTGGGATTGCACTTTCTCCGACGATGGCTCTTTATGATAGTGTATGAGTGGAGTCGCTGGGCAGGCCCTCTTGTCACTTATATACACTTACTACACTTTGGGCTTGTGTATCTTACTTAACTTTATTAACT
>Ga0114930_10002562_pt1 | contig 16340 bp, 14 predicted proteins | sample AnhtaG_FD_87300 | JGI IMG/M metagenome (GOLD analysis project Ga0114930, IMG submission 87300) | Deep subsurface microbial communities from Anholt, Denmark to uncover new lineages of life (NeLLi) - Anholt_01485 metaG | ecosystem: Environmental > Aquatic > Marine > Oceanic > Sediment | place... | reverse complement strand
CAGGTATTCTATCCTGATGAATACAACGGCTGTTTTGCAGCCTGCCCTGATCCGATTGATTTCCGTGCCTACACAATTGTTAACATATACAAGCACAAAAATGCTTATTATTTAGCAAGCCGCTGGAAGCGCACTTTTAGGCCGGGGCAGAGAAATTATCTGGGCGAGATCAGTTCTACGCTTGAAGACATGAATCACCGGGAACTAGCTGTTGGAACAAAAAGCCGCTCAGGCGCCCAATGGGACATATGGCAGGCCGTGTATTCCCCGGTTGGCAAAGATGGATATCCAAAACCTATATGGGATAAGCTGAACGGCGAGATCGACCATTCTGTTGCTGAATACTGGCGTGAGAATTATGACCTTCGTTACATCCTCGAACGGGATTGGAAAACTTTAGGCTCAAAACTTAAAGGAAAGATCCATGTCTACTGCGGAGATATGGATAATTATTATCTGAACAATGCTGTTTACCTGATGGAAAAATTCCTCAAGACCACAAAAAATCCTTATTATGATGGAGTCGTTGATTATGGAGACAGAGCCGAGCACTGCTGGAATGGAGATCATAAGAGGCCTAATGCAATCTCGCGGCTGAGATACCATCAGATGTTTATTCCCAGGATTGTGGAGCGAATTAAAAAAACTGCACCCCCTGGAGCGGATATAACGAGCTGGCAATATTAAATGTAAAGATATAAACATGAATTCAGATTATCTTAAGCCGGAAATTTTAAAAAGCGCCCTGCTTACTGTAGATGTACAAAATGATTTCACTCTACCTGGAGCTGTTGCTGAAATCCCAGGAACACTTTCTTTAATTCCCAATATAAAAAAGATTTTAGAAAAATATAGAAAACATAAATTTCCAATAATTCATGCTGTAAGATTATATAAGCCAGATGGATCAAACGCGGAGCTGTACAGGAGGGAATTAATTAAAAAAGGGAAAATGATGGTTCAACCAAATTCTGAAGGTTCCCAATTGGTTAAAGATTTGCTGCCAAAAAGAAACATAAAATTAAAGCCCGAATATTTAAAAAGCGGGAATTTTCAGGAAATCGGAAGAATGGAATGGATTATGTATAAACCACGTTGGGGAGCATTCTATAAGACCAATTTGGAAAAAAGATTAAATGAGTTAGGAGTGAACACCATTATCATTTGTGGTTGTAATTTTCCGAACTGTCCGAGAACTACAATCTACGAAGCAATTGAAAGGGATTATAAAGTTATTTTTATTAAGGATGCCACCTCCGGAGTATATAAGAGAGGAATAAAGGAGTTAATAAATATTGGAGTTGAAGTGGTAAAAAGTAAAGATTTTATTCATAATTTAAATGTAAATTGGGAAGACAATCAAAAATAATTCTTCAAGGAGGAGATAATATGCTTAAATATCTAAGGATTTTTGGACTATGTTTACTCATTTTAGCTTTGGTTTTCCTGGCTCCAGTTATATCCAGTGCTTCAAAGGATGATGCCAAGCGCTCTTTAACTCATGACGATTACGATTCCTGGAAGTCTATAACAAGATCAGGGATTTCAACAAAGGGACTCTGGGTATTTTATCTTGAAACACCGCAGGACGGAGAGGCAGACATTGTTGTTAAAAATTTGAAGACAGGTAAAGAATTCCGCCATACTATAGGATATTCAGGGGAAGGCACCGACTCGGAAAAAGCTGCAAGCCCTCAATTCAGCTATGACACGACTCATGTTGTATTCTTGATTTCCCCTTCGCAGGAGGAAGTGAAAAAAGCCAAAAAAGAAAAAAAGAAGGACGAGGATAAACCCAAGAAGAAACTTGGAATCATGGATCTTTCAGACGGTTCTGTAACTGTATTGGAGCGGGTAAAAAGTTTCAAGCAGCCAAAAGAAGCAGGAGAATGGGTAGCTTATCTAAAAGAAGCCCCGCCAAAACCGGAAAAGAAAGATGAAGAAGCAAAAAAAGAAGAGAAAAAGGAAGAGAAAAAAGCTGAAGTGAAGAAGGAAGAAAAGAAAAAAGAAGAGAAGAAAGGTGAAAAAGAAAAGGAAAAAAAGAAAAAGGAAAAGAAATATGGAACCCAACTTGTTCTGCGGTCCCTTAAAGAGGGCAAAGAGACCACATTTGAGTCTGTAATGACCTATCTCTTTACAAAGAATGGAAAATACCTGCTTTATACGGTCTCTAGCAAAGAAAAACCAGAAACCGATGGGTTGTTATAGCCATCAGCCCGGAAAAGGCCCCAGCACGCCTCTTTTAGCCGGAAAAGGCAACTATAATAAATTGGCAATGGACAAGGAAGAGACCAGGCTGGCTTTCCTCACTGATCGTGACGATTATGAAACCGACGAGCCAACATTTAATCTTTACGGATGTAAAGTAGGGGAGTCAGAGGCTTCTCTATGGGTATCTCACACCTCGACTCCTAATTTCCCGAAGGGAATGGCTGTCAGCGACAAATCCGACATTTCCTTCAGTGAAGACGGCAAGATCGTGATGTTCGGGATAAAAGAAATTCCAGAGCCAAAAAAAGAAAAAGATGAAGAGGAAGATAAGGAAGAAGCGAAATTCGATCTTTGGCATTGGAATGACCCCTATCCGCAGCCCCAGCAAAAAAAGATGGCTAAAAGAGTTAGGGATAATACCTGGGAGTCGGTTTATTTTCTCGACACAAAGACTTTTGTTAAGCTGGCAGATGAAGATATACCTGATATCGAGCTTTCCAGGGACGGAAAGGTTGCTTTTGCTGAAACCATCCTGCCCTATACAAAAATGGTCTCCTATGACGGTTCTTACTACGATATTTATGTGATCGATCCAAAAAGTGGTAAACGGTTTTTAGTAAAAAAACAGCTTTTCAGAGGAGCAAGGCTATCACCAGACGGAAAATATATCAGCTGGTTTGAAAATAAAAATTGGTTTGTCTATGACATCGCTAATAAAGCCGCAAAAAATATCACGGCTTCGTTAGATGTCCGATTTGACAGAGAGGATTGGGACACTCCGAGTCCTGCCTATGATTATGGAATTGCAGGATGGACTGAGAACGAAGATTCAATATTGGTCTATGACCGCTACGATATCTGGGAGATTAAGCCAGACGGCTCAAAGCCAAGGATGATTACCGAGGGATTTGGCCGTAAAAATGACCTTTCATTTAGATATGTAAGATTGGATCCTGAAGAGAGAACGATAAATCCAAAAAAGGTTATGCTACTTCGAACCACAAATGAAGAGACTATGGCCGGGGGATATTTCCAGGATCGTGTTAGCGGCAAAAAACCTCCTCAGAAGCTCATTATGGTCGATAAAAGGTTCGGTTCTCCGACTAAGGCAGAAAAAGCTGACAGGCTCCTTTACAGCCGCTCCAGCTTTGATGAATATCCAGACCTCTGGGTGAGCGATATGGATTTTATAAAGCCACAACAGATCACCAATCTAGGCAAGCAGATGGAACCATTCCTATGGGGAAAGGCAGAGATGCGTAATTTTTACAGCGCAGACGGCAAACCTTTAAAAGGGATACTGATCAAACCGGAGAACTTCGATCCAAATAAGAAATATCCTTTGATGGTGTACATTTATGAGACTCTCCATCAGATGTTCCACTCTTTCCGTAATCCATCCCCCGGGACTTCTGTCAATTTCCCTTATTATGTCAGCAACGGCTATGTTATGTGGATGCCGGACATAGAATATAGCACTGGTTATCCCGGAAGAGATGCTCTGAAGTGTGTCTTGCCAGGTATCCAGATACTGGTCCGGGAAGGTTTTATCAACCCTAAAGCTATTGGCATTCAGGGGCATTCATGGGGTGGATACCAGATAGCCTACATGGTTACCCAAACTAATATATTTGCTGCGGCTGAGGCAGGAGCACCGGTTTCCAATATGACAAGTGCTTATGGAGGAATCCGCTGGGGAAGCGGCATGGTCCGCCAGTTCCAGTATGAACGAACGCAGAGCCGCCAGGGAGACAGCCTCTGGGAAGTTCCAATGCGTTATATTGAAAACTCACCGATTTTCTGGGCAGATAAAGTCCAAACGCCTCTCATGATGATACATAACGATGAGGATGGAGCAGTCCCGTGGTACCAGGGAATCGAGTACATGATGGCTCTCCGGCGCCTTGGGAAAGAAGCTTACATGTTCAATTACAACGGTGAAGCCCATGGCTTACGCAAAAGAGTGAATCAAAAACACTGGACACGCTGTATGCAGGAGTTTTTCGATTTTCACCTGAAAGGCGCTCCAGTCCCTAAATGGATGACTGATGGAATAAAAGCCTGGGAAAAAGAAGAAGAGAAAAAGAAATAAGATTGATTTTTTACTCTGTTTCAATTAAATTTAACGCAGGAGGAAAGACATGAAAAAAATTGTATGTTTATTTATATGTGGCTTAGTAATTTTTCTTTTCTCAGCTCAAAATTCACAAGCTCTGATTAAACCTGTAAGCTTCTATATTAGCGGCGGAGTCTTAACAGATGATTCACTCTCTTTTGACCCATTTTATTGGACAGGAGGAGCTATTATCGATTTTAATCTTCCTGCCGCTCCAATAATGATAAGCCCGGAATGCCATATAATAGTCCACAATTTTGAGTTTGACTATTTTTGGCTGGCACCAGCTGTCCTGGTGAATCTTAAATTCTCATCTTTATTTGTGGGTGCGGGTCTCACAAAATGGTTCTTAGTTGGTGCTGATGTAGAAGAAACCTTTGCAACTGAAGTTATGCTTAAACTTAACGCGGGTTTAAAAGGACCTGGATTCAGATTAACAGTTTTTCTTATAACTGAATTTGATTCTCTTTTTAAATATAATACAGTAGGCGCCAATATCGGGTTTGGCTTCTAAATTTAATAAGAGAATTCAACAGGTTTTTTTAGATTTTCTATAAGGATATTTATCCTTCCTGACAACCAGAAACAATTTATTTCAATCTTATTCTTTTAACTCTATTGTTATCAATAAGTTAAATTGATATCCTGCTCTATTTATGGCTGATTTCCTACTTCTATTTCTATACGTTCTCCTTTTTTATAATTTCTGCCATTTTCATGATGTAGTCCGGATTTGTCCCGCAGCAACCGCCAATAATATTGGCTCCATTATTAATCATTTGGGGTATAAAACTAACATAATCCTCGGCATTCTGGGAATATGTCACTTCGCCATCGGAAGAAAGAGATGGTTGTCCAGCATTTGCCTGCGCAATTAAGGGCAGGGGAGTGGCTTCTCTCATGATCTTTACAAGATCGACCATGTCTGAACTATCAAGAGTGCAGTTTGTCCCAATTGCAGGAACATTCTGAGCCTCCAGCTCTTCTATACATAAAGAAACGCTGTTTCCCATGATCGTAAAAAAGCCTCTGGGATTTCGGTTGAATGTCATGGTTACAAAAATCGGAAGATTTGAGGATTCCCTTGCACCTTTTAAAGCACATATAGCTTCTCCCAGGTCATATTGGGTTTCAATTAAGAGAAAATCTACACCACCATCTGTTAAGCCCTTGGCCTGTAAGGCATATGCTGATATAAATTCCTCTTCTGTTGACTCCCCGTGTGGTTTGAGGAATTTACCTGTTGGTCCCATGCTTCCAGCTACAAATTTCCCTTCAGGTTTGGCTTCAACGGCTAGTTTTGCAGCAGCAATATTCAATTCATAACATTTATCTTCCAATCCTTGAGATGCTAGTTTAATTTTGTTTCCACCAAAACTGTTAGTCAGAACTGAGTCTGAACCTGCATTAAAATAGCTTTTGTGTATTTTTTTTACTATCTCAGGCTTATCGATGTTCCATAATTCCGGGCAGTCTCCCTGGGAAAATCCGTGTCTTATTAGCTCTGTTCCCATTCCTCCGTCAAGGAGAACTACTCTTTCTTTAACTAATTCGATTATATTTCCTGCCATTCGCTTACTCCTCTTATTTTTACTATCCACATAATATCCCTTGATTTATGGGATGTCAAAAAATAGCATAAAATTCCATTTTTTTCTCTTTTATTATAACTAATGTTTTTATTTTTACTTTTTTATATTATTAGTTAAATTTGTTTCTAATTATTTTAATAAATTTAATAATCATACAAATTATATTGAGTAATCATATATCTTTAGTATCATTTATGTAGACAACCAATTACTTATATCTTTTTATTAACATTTTATTCATTTTGTTTAATAAATTAGCTTTTACTAACATGAATTATGCTTTATTTGTTTATTATCATTCATTTATGGCAAATTGTCGGCATGCCGACATTATTTTTAAATATTTTTAATTTTATCTTGCAATTTATTTTTATTTTATATATTTTACCTTTAAGTATTATTCGGGAGACAATATTTGATTATTGCTATTGCTAATCAAAAAGGCGGAGTAGGAAAGACTACTACTTCTTTTAATCTATCAGCCGCCCTTGCATTAATGGGAAAAAATATTCTATTAGTTGATACTGATCCGCAAGCTCACAGTACAATTTCTACTGTCAGTGATGTATCACACATGGAAAAATCCCTTTATAATGTTTTAGTGGACACAAATGAAAAGATTATAGATGTAATTGTTAAATCTTCCATTCCTGGTTTAGATGTTGCTATATCAAAGATATCTATGGCAAAACTTGAACCAATATTGCTAGGGGAGATAGACGGTCATTTCAGGCTAAAAGATGTAATTGAACCTATAAGAAAAAAATATGAATATATCGTCATTGATACGCCGCCAACCCTGGGATTAATAACAATTAATTCACTAGTTGCAGCTACACATATATTAATACCTATACAATCATCTTACTTATGTTTAGAGGGAACTGATGATCTTCTTGATACAATCGAAAAGATTAAAAAAATTGTAAATCCAAGACTTGAAATATTAGGTATACTGATAACATTACATGACAAAAGAACAAATATATCAAGAGACGTTGAAAAAAGAATAAAAAAAGTATTTGGTAATAAAGTTTTTAAAACAATAATATCAAAAAGCGTAAAATTAGAAGAAAGTCCTGCTTATAAGGAATCGATTTTTACATATGCTCCAAATTCAGTAGGTTCTATACAGTATAAAAAGCTCGCTGAGGAGGTAATCAGACGTGCAAAAAAGTAAAAAATCAGGTCTACCTGAAGATATAAAAATGCGTCATGATAAACATTACGTAGACCTGATTTCTTCTAGAGTATATAGCCCTAGAATTAGAATGATATCTGTAAAAATAATAGATCCAAGCGCACAACAGGCAAGAAGTGAACTGGGTGATCTTCGTGATTTAATGGCATCAATTAAAGAAAAAGGAATTTTAGAGCCAATTCTAGTAAGACAAAAAGACGATAGATATGAAATTATTGCCGGGGAAAGAAGATACATGGCTGGAAAAAACGTTGGTATGAATGAAATTCCATGTATAGAGATGAACGTTTCTGATAATGAAGCAATGGAATTAGCTTTAATAGAAAATATGCAAAGAAAAGACCTTAATGCATTTGAAGAAGCAGATGGGCTAAAAGCATTATCAGATATATATGGATATAATCATGAGCAGATAGCTGAAAAAATAGGTAAAGCAAGATCAACAATAACAGAAATTATAAATGTTAGCAAAATTCCAAAAGAAATAAGAGATTTATGTGATGAGTTCGAAATAAGAAGCAGAAGTACTATTTTAGAAATTGCAAAACAAAAAAACAGAGATGATATGTACAATCTTGTTACTCAGATTAAACAAAGAGATCTAAAAAGAGAAGATACAAGAGATTTATCTAAAAAAATAAAAGGAACTAAAACAAAAACAGAAAAGTTTGTTTATAACTATGAGGAAAAGAAAAAGGAATGTAAAGTAAAGATTGAATTCAAAAAACAAAGAGTTACAAAAGAAGAAATTATAGAGATATTAGAAGAAATGATTGAAAAAATAAAAACAAGATATTTTTAATATATTTTTTGATATATTAGTTGACATAATATTCCTTATGCGACACAGTATTCACCTAAAGTATAACCTATTGATAATAAACGTGTTATAAGTTTTCCTCCCCTGTGGATAACTCAACCGCTCATTTTTTGTGCAATTGTGGAAAAATAATTTATCATAATTAAAAATAACTTAATCTCTACTTTAAATTTTTTATTCAATATATTTTTTATAAACTCTAGCAGCATAAGCAAAATATTCTTGACTTGCATAACTATCTAACTCTAATATTTTATTTAGCCAATACAACCTGCTCTCTTCTGGTCCGGGAGTTATTTATAGCAAAAAAGTAGTTGTAGCTTAAAAAGGTTCTAAGAAAACTTTCCTACATTAATCATAGATGACTTTGGTTATGTCCAGCAGGAGCGGCAAGAGATGGAAGTTCTTTTCACTCTTATGAATTACCGGTATGAACAAGGGAGTATAATGGTCGCCTCGAATCTGCCTTTTTCAAAATGGTAAGTGATATTTAAAGACCCAATGACTACAGCAGAAGCCATAGATCGGCTGGTTCACCACAGTATCATCCTTGAAATGAATATTTCAAGCTATCGTATGGAAGATGCCAAAAAGCGCGAAAATAGACTAGGGCTTAGGACATGCATCAAGCTGAGATCGTTTATTATACGGCATCTGAGAGCTTCGTTTTTGGAGGCTTGCTGTATAAAACATATGAAAGGCTTAAAATACTGAATTTTACTTGTTTTTAAGGTAAGATCTTAGTTGAGGCAACAATACGCTTAACACTCCCCTGCCTCAGTTTTGATGTATAAAATCTAATTTTCAAGTTATTTTTCTCTTTCCTTTATTCATGTACTTGAAAACATTTTTAGGAACATATTTTCGCAGAGCTTTCTTATTAGTATCGTTTGCACTCAATAGCTTTAATATACACAGATGCTCTTCTATGAAATTATATGGTCTTTGGTAATTCCGAATCTCTCTTAGTAAGTCTCCGTGGCAAAATCGAACTTTTTTGCTGCTACCACACGGACATAAGGCATGTCCCCTGTAGTTATCATCGGCAAGTATCTTAAGTAAGCCTAATACCTGCCAATTATCTTGAACAGAAAATAGATCATTATAGTATTCAAGCAATCCCCCAGCGCCGTGTGATAACTCGCCGAATGGCAATAAGCCATAATCTCGTTTATAACTATACAAGAATAAAAAGCTGATTACTTGTTCTATGACGAACCAAAGTAAATTACGTTGTTGCGCAAATTTTCTTTTTACTGCCAGAGGCGCTCCTAGGCAGAGCGTTCCATCCTTTGGATTTACATGATTATCCTTATTTCTTGGAATTTTATTACTGGTTTCTTTCACTGCAGGAGGATTTTGAGGGTAGTCATTTGGGATTACTATTTCAACGTCATAATCATCCTCAACAGTCTTTCCATCATGGCTATGAGAAAAACTCAAATTGCCTGATACGATGAACCTTCCATCTTCTGTCTCTATTAGTTCCAGCCCAATAAATTTATTTTTTAGCTTTCTGAAATGCTCAATGATTAGATTTTTTTTATGTTCATCGATTGCCATTAGTATGCCACGGCTTATCAGGTTTTGAAGAAAAGTCAACTTTAGGATAAGACTTTCTAACAACATTAAACGGTTCGATTTTTTCAAAGGCGGCTCCAATTGTTCCAATTCCAAAAATCGGGCTTAGAAATTCCTTTGTTTCTAACAGGTCTCTTTGTTCAATAAGCGTTTCAAGGTCAGCCTTAATTTGGTTAAGCCAAGCCAGGAATGCCTTGGGCAGACTTTCATCTTCATTCCATTTGTCAGCGAAGTTTTCCTCAGGATTGGTCGGATTAGAAATGTAGTATATACCATCCTGGCTCTTCAGATTATTAGGATTGGTCATTCCGTTAATGATATTGAAGAGTGCATCGGACAAATCGTCTTCATTTTGATAAGCGTGTCCCGCTAGTGTTGTAATAATAATTGATATTGGCTTGTAATCTTTTCTGCTAAAGTATATGTCTCGATGCCTTTTAAGGATCTGTACGGATCTTTGCAGAGGTGTTTTAACCTTATATTCAGGCACATCATCTACATTGGCTTTTTGTAATCCGGCCAGGGCTGCCTTGCGCTTTAAAAAAATATCATGCATTCTGCCTCTAAACCAGCGGGCATATCCTATGGGATTACTTTTCTGCCAAAAACTTAATTCCTTGTCTGTAATAAGAATACAGTCATTTAACTTCTCATAATCAGGGATGGCAGGAAGGATATCCATGTGAAATTCATTGGCATAGTCAAGAGTCCAACAACGTCTGCCTTCATCATCGAGCAATTTTCTATATGTTTCATTTTCCTTGAGTCGCTCGCCAACCATATCTTTGAGTTGAGACTGTGTTATATCATCCTTGTTGATTTTTAAATGGCATACAAGATCAATATCATACTCGTCATTGTCAGAAATGGGCTTGACCACTGTCCCTAGTCTGAACGATCCTTGCGCATAGATAGTTGGTTTGTATACATGCAGTTCCGAATCATCGGCATCAAGCCAATTACCGATAGCTTCATATCTCGATACAGCTTCTTTATATTTCGATTCTGGGATATCCAGCGAATCGGTAATGTTTACAAAAATCTTGCCGAAGTATTTTTTTTGTGTTCCAGTGTACATAATTTATCTCCTCAGATTATTTTGTATTTTTTTATTTGAAATCTAACACTGGGTGGAATCCTCCCAGTTTTGTGTTTTGGTCGTATATTTTAATAGCCAAATCCGCCTTAGGCATCCAAATCCGCCCACTCTCAATTGCTATAGAGACTGGCACAGCAGGAAAAAGGTGAATTACAGCCGATTCACCATGTTTCGTCTTTATACGATTGAGAAGTTTTCGAAACTCTATCCTGAACATTTCAAGTTGAATTCGACTTTTCATAAAGTCATTATTTGGTTGATCAATAGTCATCTTCCATAATGAGTACGCTTCATTCATAACTTTACTTATTCGATCAGTGTTTATAGTTGCACTTAGAGATAAATTTAAAACCGGAGTACGATCATAACTATCGGGCTCGGTGATAAAATAATTAAATTCTTGGGGATGTCCCTGCCATTTCCAATTTGGTGGCTCTCGGTGAAGCTGATAAACATCAGCTGCTTGAATATCCGATATAAGTCTACCAAATTCCATTAATAGCGGTTGTGGAGCGAGAGCAAAAATGGAAATATGTTGAGCACTACCGGTGGCAAAAAGCGGCGCAATTTTCGATTCATACTGCCTTCTAAGATGCTCAATTTCAATATTCCAATACATCCCTTCGTGATCCTGAAATGCACTATTTTTTAAGCTCAATTCTATTGCATCTCCCTCAGCAGGATATCGTTCTGGTATTATAGCCAAAGAAGCTTTCTTGTAACTCAAAGGGGCATTTTGCCGACCAATGTTGGCACCATAAAGAATAACGTGGCTCTGTTTATCTTCACTAATTGAAGTTAGCATTTCAATTCGAGTTTCATGCTTACGCTTCATCTCTCTGAGTCGTTCAACTAGATGGCCTTGGATATCTTCCTTATCAATAAGCCTATGGTGTTCATCACACATTAGCATCATGTTAGATATATTCCGTTTCAGTTTATCAGATTTATCCGCATCACCACGTGGTCCGTTGGGCTGGTCAGCTATGATATGGGCAATATATGCGACGTTGAATTCGGCTTTAGTTACCGAATCCAGCCATAAAGGTTTATTACAGCCCTCGTATTCACAGCGACCGGCTGCTTTGCCCCAAAGTCTGATTTTTACTTTTTCTGGAATATTCGAAACTGACATAATATCTACTCCAAACTTAGTTCCTAACAACTGCGTTCTTCAGCAATAGTGATTTTTTTATAAACTGACCTGTACCGATATCTCTTTTTACCCATCGAATAGTTTTTGGATTGTGAGTCTGAGACCGATTTTTCACGGAACCGACTCGACTTCCATCTTCATAAGGTTTGTTTATTACCATTTTATCTTCCCTTTAGGATTTCCATTTTTTTAGCCTTTTATAGCATTCTTTTCGCGGTAACCGAGGATTTATATCCATAAGAGCCTTTAATTTGCTTTCGGCCTCCCCTATCGAGATTTTATTTTCGGATATTAAATTGTCAAACACCCAAAGTATCCCATGAACAGGTATATCTTTTTCAGAAGCCGAACGCCTAAGCCTCCCATCACTAGTTAAAAGTGTTCCAGACAATTGCCTGCACAACCAAAAGCAAGAACAATCTGCCATGGAAAGAGGAGGATTGTCAGATTTGATTTTCAATACTTCCTCAAATTCTTTATCAGAAAAGCGCCAAATCTGAATCTTATTCTTTTTAATGTATTGTTGAAATCGTAATGCATTTTCATCAGTAACTTCCCCACCTACTAGATCTGTTGTATGCATTTTAAAAGGAAGACGAAAAAATTCATCAGATAAATCAATCTTCATTAGATCAATTAAAATGCTCGCATCATTCACAACAATTATCATACAGCTGCCCGTACATTTTCTTCGAAGTCAGAAAGACTCATGTTTGCCAGTTCTGCCCCCCGGCTTAGAGTGATTATCTCTTCACTTACGGCATAATGGAGGAGCTGTCTAAAACGTATGGCATCCTCCTTTCCTTTGTACTCAATAGGCTCTTTTTTCTTCCATCTTTTCTGGTTTAGCACCTCCCGGAAATTCCTGTAGTAGAAGTCTGAGACAATCCCCAACATGTGCGCCCTCTTAACAATCGCCTGAATTGAGATACCGTATGACTGTTTAATCTCCTCAAGTTCCCACAGAGTGATTTGTTCTCTTTTCTTCATCAATTCCCGTTCCAGAATCTCTTTTGGTAAAAGAAAAGCTCCGGCAAAGGCATGACAAAGCTCTTCCTTTTTGCAGTCTTCTGGGAATTCACAAAGAATATGCGCCAGCTCATGTGCCGCGGTAAATCGGATGCGATCAGTAGGAAAATCTTTATTGATAACGATAGCGTGAATATCTCCAACACTGGCAGTGAGCCCATCAAAGTCTTTGAATTTCTGAACTTCATAGATTTTTATGCCATTCTCCTCGAGGAGTTCTAGAAGATTAGTAATAGGCGCAAGCCCCAATTTCCATTTTTTTCTTAATCTTAGTGATGCAGTTTCAACATCTTTGAGGCTTTCGATTGATATATCAGTTAAAGGATTGATGAATTTTTCATGTACTCCCAAAATGTTCTCCAGTTCGATATAACGCTCTAAAAAATCAATGGTTCTTTGTTTGAGAGATTCAATTATTTTTACTGGCAGATTGGATCTCTTGCGGAATTGCATTCCAGAAAGTTCTATCTTTGAATGTCTATAAAAGTATTCCGGTTTAACTCCTAATGCCAAAGCAAGGCGGATAATAACATCACTTGAAGGTTTCATTATCCCCTTCTCGTATTTACTGATTGATTGTTTGGTTACAACCCCCTCAGCTTTTCTTATAAGATCCTCCATGCTTAACCCCGCCATTTTCCTAGCCAATCTCAGCCGATTCCCAAATTCTTTAAGATTTTTATTCTCGGCCATTTTATATCCTCCTAGTTGACAAATTACATTAAATATTGTTATATGTCAACTATTTTGTATAATTATTTAGGGATTCTATCCTGACTAAGAATTCAAAGTCCTTGTCTTAGAAGTTAAGTTTCCCCCTTAAGGCTGGAGCTTCACTTGCTAATAATTTTTTCTAAAATTCAATGACTCGTTGTTCAATTTTTGTGTAAAGCTGATCTATTTCTTTTTGTATTTCTATCGTTCTTTTCAATGCAGTACTAACTCTACAAAAGTGCTTTATATCCCTAAGGGATAAAATCCTTCCTTTTCTATCCTTCAGCCATTTGCTGCAAATTTGATAACCGCCAATCTGATACTGCCAAATTTCTTCTGTAATTCCTTCAAAATACTGGCTTTGATTAAAATATAACCGCCTTTCTTTTGCATTATACCTCATTTTTTCAACTTTGTTATCACCTTTCCCCTGGAATTTAGCAACCGGAGGGTCAAGCTCTTTTGATTTTAAAAGGTGCATTTCAGCAAGCTCTTGCCCATATTTTGCCATTTTGATAAACAGGCTATAATTCTTTGTAAAAGGGATTCTCGGGAAATCTATTTTTAAGAATTCTGCGTATTTTATACGGTAGATATTTGAATAGAGTACTGAGTAAATATAATAAATAATTTCATCAGGTGAAGGTGTCTCATTAAAGAATTCTGAGAGAACTGCAATAAACTCAGTTTTAATATTCGGTTGTCTTTTTTTGGGTAATTTTTTTTGACTAAATAAGACATTCCTTTCAGAATCATCATAAATATAAAGGGGAAAGAGATATCCTCGTTCTTTTGTTCTATTTGAAACATAACAGTCATCAGTTATGCCTTCCGTAATTAAAATGTGTTGCCAAGTCTTTCCAGATAATTGTCTACATGTTTGAAATCCTATATTTTCACTCAACATATTTCTCATAACTTCAGGACGGGGCCTACAATGAAAACCGCGAGATTTCCCCGTGTAATACGTATATCTAATGTCAAAGGGCCTATATAGGATTGGTACAATTTTATTTCTATCCAATCCACTGTCTATCAAATCTTTTTGAGCGAGCTCAACTTTCCAGTCCTTTGCATCCTTACCTAAATTGTAGGTTATTCGCGCCAATTCACTATCCATCTTTGAAAAACTTAATACAGTAGACCAAACCTCCTCCTTTGACCACTTTATGGTTAATTTATCCCTGGCTGTAACAATTCCGACACTATTTGATGGAAAAATATCCCTTATCTTTGGATACTTTTCATAAACTTCTAAAAGTCTTTCATCTCTGGGAATGAAAAGATAATATTCAGATTTTGGCGACAACTTATTTTTTGATGCTTTTTTAATATCATTCTTTGAAAGCCACTCATTTTTCTTCTCTCTTAATCCCCAAATTTCTGAATGGTATACCATAGATTTTTTCTCCACACCTTTCTTCTTCAGGCACAGAGCAATGGCTACCCCCTGTTGAATGTCAAAAACATTTTCATCTTTTGAACCGTCAGGGCATTTTTCTTTTTTCAGGCTGTTACCGTGTAAGTCTAAAATATAAATCTGATCAAAACTGTTCATTAGAGACTGCCGCATGCCTCTAAATGTCGGGTTATCAAGATAACTGTGATTGGTGATAAACCCCAAAATCCCCTCCCCTGCCTGGTCAATCTTCCACTGGGCAAAACGGATGAACTTTACATAATCATCCTGAAGCCATTTTGGATTTTTTTCTCCAAGAGGCTTCCCATCAACAAATTTATAATCATCAATAAGTTCTCCTATCCAGGTTTTAATTTTCTGTCTTTTTTCTCTTCCATTTTGTGTCCTCGTAATATATTTTTCGCTTACATTTGCAGAATGTCCCGAATAAGGCGGATTGCCGAGTATCACCAGAATAGGCTGATCCTTCTTGACTTTGCCCGCTAAATGAGATTCCTCAGAAAGCGACGCCATACCTGGAAGTTCAGTTTGAGCAAGCTCTTCCATCTCCAAAGTGTTAGTAAGATAAAGCTTAAATCGATCATCCCCTCTGAGTTTATAACCTAATTCTTCCAAGAGGAAAGACATCTTTAAATGACCTACAGCATAAGGAGCCATCATCAGTTCAAATGCATATAAATTCTTGAGTATATGCTCTCTTATAAAATTTTCTTTCCCTCCATCGCCATATTTGGAGACAAATTCCTTTACTGCCAACTTGGCAACCTCAGCCAAAAAGGTTAATGTTCCTGCTGCAGGATCAAGAACTGTTACTGAATCACTTGCAAATCCATCAGCTCTATTAAAACGCTCCTTTAAGATGTTATGTAAGGAACGAACAATATAGGAGACTACTGGTTCAGGAGTATAATAAACTCCTCTCTTCTCTCTTGTTTTTGGGTTATATTCAGCTAAAAATGTTTCATAGAAATGGACAATAGGGTCTTTTCCTTTACCTTCATGAAAAAACTGATGAAGGATTTTTTTTACATCCGTAACTGCTAATACTTCTGAAATATCATCAATAATCCATTCCATCTGGAGAGGGAGTTTTCCAAGGGAGATAAACTCAAAGACATCTCTTAAAATTCCAATAGTATGAGGGATGCTGTCATATGCAAGTTTTCTATTAAATCCGTTCACTGTACGAGTTCGGGCTGCAAAAAGTCCGTATGAAATAGTTTGTGAATAAAGGTCAGCAAATTCTTCTTTTGAAAGACCACCTATAAGATATTTCTTGAATGCATCATAGAATCCCAAAATAAAACCTTTAGCGGTCGTTCCTTCTTCTTTTAACTCTTCTTCTATTACCTCATCCTTCAAGAAACGTGTCCTTTTTGCTAATTCTATTGCAAGCGTCTT